>Ga0207774_100010_pt1 | contig 308649 bp, 288 predicted proteins | sample TtaePargueraPR_13_FD_187754 | JGI IMG/M metagenome (GOLD analysis project Ga0207774, IMG submission 187754) | Aerobic enrichment media microbial communities from Bioluminiscent Bay, La Parguera, Puerto Rico - Tt and M2 (2) (SPAdes) | ecosystem: Environmental > Aquatic > Marine > Unclassified ... | reverse complement strand
GTCCCGGCGGGCCTCGACCACCAACCGGGTCGCACGCTCACGCAGCTCATCGGAGTACTTCTTCGGTGCGGGCATCGCTGGTGTTCCTTCCAGGTTTCGATGTCTCCATCAAACCCGGTGCGGGACACGGCGTCAGAGCTGGCGATTCGGCGTCAGAGCCGGCGGTTCGCCAGGCTCGGCAGCTCGCGCCGGATGGTCTCCAGCCGCCCTGGGTCGAGATCAGCGAACACCACACCGGGGGCATCCGGCGCCTGGGCGACGACGACGCCCCAAGGGTCGACCACCATGCTGCGGCCGAAACAGGTACGGCCCGGCTCATGCTCGCCGATCTGGCCGGCGGCCAACACGTAGCACTGGTTCTCGATCGCCCGAGCGCGGAGCAGAACCTCCCAGTGGTCCCGGCCGGTGTGCAGCATGAACGCTGCCGGCACAACCAGAACCTGGGCGCCCAGCTCGGTCGCCAGCCGCCGGTACAGCTCAGGGAACCTCAGGTCGTAGCAGATAGACAGGCCGATCCGGATGCCGTCGCACTCGACCACGACCGGGTCGGTGCCGGGTGCCACGCTGCTCGACTCGTGGTACGAGACCCGACCGGGAATCTCGACGTCGTACAGGTGGATCTTCCGGTAGGTAGCTGCCAGTCCGCCGCCACGGTCGAAGACCAGGCAGGTGTTGAACGTACGGTCTGGGTCGGGCCCGCGTTCGTGGTAGGAGCCGACCACCACCCACATCCCTAGCTCGCACGCGGCGTCGGCGAAAAACCGCCCGACCGTGCCGTCGACGGGCTCGGGGTCGGGCAGCCCTGCCGCAGTGCCGAGGTAGTCGACGTACTCGGGAAGCACCGCGAGATCGGCGCCGCCGGCGGCGGCCGACGAGAGGAGACCGTACGCGGTCGCCAAGTTGGCGGCCTGATCGGAGCGACTGTTCAGCTGGCAGACAGCGACACGCACGGGCGGTGCTCCCTGGTTGTGTTGCGGCTAGGCCGACTTCTCCTCGCGGTCGCGCCGACGCCGGCCGGTGAACTCCCGCGGCACGATCGTCGGGTTGACGTTCTCCAGTACGGCCTCGCGGGTGATCAGCACCCGGGCGGCGTCCGGGTTGCTCGGCACCTCGTACATCACGGAGAGCAGCACCTCCTCCATGATCGCCCGCAGGCCGCGGGCACCGGTGCCGCGAAGCATCGCCTGATCCGCGATGGCCTCCAACGCACCGGGATCGAACTCCAGTTCCACGTTGTCCAACTCGAACAGACGTTGGTACTGGCGGACCAGGGCGTTGCGGGGCTGGGTCAGGATCCGGACCAGGGCCTCGCGGTCCAGGCTGCGGACATTGGTGATCACCGGGAGCCGGCCGATGAACTCCGGGATCAGCCCGAACTTCAGCATGTCTTCCGGCATGACCTGGGTGAGGATGTCGTCGGTGGACCGCTCGGACACTGCCCGGAGCCGGGCCCCGAAGCCGGTGCCGCCCTGCCCGGTGCGTGACTCGATGATCTGGTCCAGGCCGGCGAACGCACCACCGCAGATGAACAGCACGTTGGTGGTGTCGATCTGGATGAACTCCTGGTGCGGGTGTTTGCGCCCGCCCTGGGGCGGCACGTTGGCCACCGTACCTTCGAGGATCTTCAGCAGGGCCTGCTGGACGCCCTCACCGGAGACGTCCCGGGTGATCGACGGGTTCTCCGACTTACGGGCGATCTTGTCGACCTCGTCGATGTAGATGATCCCGGTCTCGGCCCGCTTGATGTCGTAGTCGGCCGCCTGGATCAGCTTGAGCAGGATGTTCTCGACGTCCTCGCCGACGTAGCCGGCCTCGGTCAGCGCGGTCGCGTCCGCGATGGCGAACGGCACGTTGAGCATCCGGGCGAGGGTCTGCGCGAGGTGGGTCTTGCCGCAGCCGGTGGGCCCGATCAGCAGGATGTTCGACTTGGCGACCTCGACGGCGTCGTTGGACCCGGGCGCGCCGGCGGCGTCCGCCTGGATCCGCTTGTAGTGGTTGTAGACCGCGACCGCGAGCGCCTTCTTGGCGTGGTCCTGGCCGACCACGTACGAGTCCAGGAACTGGCAGATCTCCATCGGCTTGGGAAGCTCTTCCCACTTCACCTCGCCGGACTCGGCCAGCTCCTCCTCGATGATCTCGTTGCAGAGATCGATGCACTCATCGCAGATGTAGACCCCTGGGCCCGCGATGAGCTTCTTGACCTGCTTCTGCGACTTGCCGCAGAAGGAGCACTTGAGTAGGTCGCCGCCGTCGCCGATCCGTGCCACCTACGTTCTCCCTGCGCTCTCGGCCGGTCTCGCCGGCCCTGGCCTAAGGACGGTCTGCCTCGTCAGTGTCGAGCACCTGCCGCCGGTCAACTCCGTCAGACGGTGCATCTCGACGTTACCCGCTGGCGGGGCAAACTCCGACCCCCAAAATCGGGTGTGTCAGAGGTCGGCCAGTCTACTCACTGCCTGGCCGACCTCTGACCGTGCGTCGTCAGCTGGCCGAGCTGGCGGCCAGCACACCCTTCTTCCGGCTGGTCAGGATGGTGTCGACCAGGCCGTAGTCGCGGGACTCCTCCGCCGTCATGATCTTGTCGCGGTCGATGTCCTTACGGACCTTCTCGACCGCCTGGTTGCAGTGCCGGGACAACATCTCCTCCAGCTGGGTCCGCATCCGGAGGATCTCGCGGGCCTGGATCTCGATGTCCGAACCCTGCCCGTACCCGCCCTCGGTGGCCGGCTGGTGGATGATGATGCGCGAGTTCGGCAACGCCATCCGCTTGCCGGGGGTGCCGGCGGCGAGCAGCACCGCGGCCGCGCTGGCCGCCTGCCCCAGGCAGACCGTCATGATGTCCGGCCGGACGTACTGCATCGTGTCGTAGATCGCCGTCATGGCGGTGAACGAGCCACCCGGCGAGTTGATGTACATGATGATGTCCCGGTCCGGGTCCGTGCCCTCGAGGGTGAGCAGCTGGGCCATCACGTCGTTGGCCGACGCATCGTCCACCTGCACCCCGAGGAAGATGATCCGGTCCTCGAAGAGCTTGTTGTACGGGTTCGACTCCTTGATCCCGTACGAGGTGCGCTCCACGAACGACGGCAGGACGTACCGGTTGTGCACCGGAGCGAACCCGGGCGGCATGGTCAGGTCAGTCATCGTCGCCTTCCTCAGTTGCGGGTGCCAGCGCCGGTCGGGACCTGCGTGGCTCCAGTGATCACCCGGTCGATGAAACCGTAGTCGAGCGCCTCGGCGGCAGTGAACCAGCGGTCACGGTCCGAGTCCGCCTCGATCTGTGCCGGCTCCTGCCCGGTGTGGAACGCCACCCGCTCCTGGAACATCCGCTTGGTGTAGAGCATCTGCTCGGCCTGGATGGCGATGTCGGAGGCGGTACCGCCCATCCCGCCGGACGGCTGGTGCATCATGATCCGCGCGTGTGGCAGGGCGTACCGCTTGCCCGGCGCACCAGCGCAGAGCAGCAACTGGCCCATGGACGCGGCCATACCCATCGCGATGGTGGCCACGTCGTTGCTGACGTACTGCATGGTGTCGTAGATCGCCATGCCCGAGTAGACCGACCCGCCCGGCGAGTTGATGTACAGGTTGATGTCCCGGTCCGGGTCCTCGGCGGCCAGCAGCAGCAACTGGGCGCAGATCCGGTTGGCCACCTGGTCGGTCACCTCGCTGCCCAGGAAGATGATCCGTTCCTTGAGCAGCCGGTTGAAGACCGTGTCGTCGAGGTTGCCACTGAGTGAGTCACCGCCGCGGGCCTCGCTCACCCGGATGGGCATAGCTGGGATGTGCAGATCGGTCATGGCAGCCCTTCGCTCTCCGTGCGTCGTTAAGCCCGACATTAACCGTTGCGAACGGGCCGGGCGCCGTTCTCAGGGTGCTGTTCGCTCACAGCGCAGGGGGCCGCGACACGTGGTGCAGCGGTCACCCCGGTTGAGCAGGCGGGTGGTCCGCTACGACGAACGGGCCATCGGCCGGGCGTGTGCATCCCGGCCGACAGCCCGCAGTCGGTCACGCTCAGTGCTCGTGGTTGTGCTCGGCTTCGTTGGCTTCCCGGATGGCGTCCATGCTGATCGGGTTGCCGGCCGCGTCCTTCATCGTGATCCGCTCCATCACCAGGCCGAGTGCCTTGCCCCGGCGGACGTCGCCGTAGACCGCCCCCGCCGCACCCGACCGGGCCAGCTGGTCGTAGTACTGCTGAGGCGCCATCCCGGCCCGCTGAGCGCGGTGCACGATCTCGTGGCCGAACTCGTCGTCGGAGACCTGGACGTCCTCGGCGTCGGCGAGGGTGTCCAGCAGCAGTTGGATCTTGACCGCCTTGCCGGCCGCCTCGGCCAGCTCCGCGTCGATGTCGGACTCGGACTTCTCCTCGGAGCCGAGGTAGTCCTCCCAGGAGGCCCCGATCCGCTCCAGCTGGTCGGTCATCGCCTGCTTGCGGTGCTCGACCTCCTCGCGGACCACGCCATCGGGTGCCGGCACGTCAGCCGCCTCGACCAACTGGTCGAGGGCCTTGTCCCGGGCGGCGTAGATCTGCTCGACCCGCTTGACCCGCTCGACCTTCTGCCGCAGGTCGTTGCGCAGCTCCTCCAGGGTGTCGAACTCGCTGGCCAGCTGGGCGAACGCGTCGTCCAGCTCCGGCAGCTCCTTCTCCTTGACGGTACGCACGGTCACCGCGACGTCCGCGTCCCGGCCGGCGTAGTCACCGCCTACCAGTTGGGTGACGAAGCTGGTCGCCGCGCCGGCGGCCAGCCCGACCAGCACCTCGTCCAGGCCGGGCAGCAACTGCTTGCTGCCGACCTCGTGGGAGAGGTTGGACGCCGAACCGCCCGGCACCTCCTCGCCGTCGACGGTCGCGGCCAGATCGATCTGGACGTAGTCGCCCTCCTGGGCCGGACGCTCGACCGTCTTGAGGGTGGCGAACCGCTCACGCAGCCCGCCGATCTGGTCCTCGATTTCCTTCTCGTCGATCTGCAGTTCGTCGACGGTGACCTCGATGGTGCTGAGATCCGGCAGGCTCAGCTGCGGACGTACGTCCATCTCCGCGGTGAACTTCAGCGCCTCACCGTCGGTGAAGTCGGTGATCTCCACCTCCGGCCGGCCGAGCGTCTTCACCTCGTGCTCGCGGACGGCGGCCAGGATGTTCTGCGGGATCGCCTCCTGGACGGCCTCGTTGAGCACCGCGCCCCGGCCGATCCGCTGGTCGATCACGGCCGCCGGCACCTTTCCCTTACGGAAGCCGGGGATGGTGACCTGCTGGGCGATCTCCCGGTACGCCTTCCGCAGGCTCGGTTCGAGCTCGACGAACGGCACCTCGATGGCGAGCCGGACCCGAGTCGGGCTCAAGGTCTCGACGGTGCTCTTCACAGGCGTACTCCTTGATGCATGTCAGTCTTTGTCCGGTCGTCGCTGTCGGCTCCGGGCACTCGCCCGGGGCAGCCACCCCCGCCGCGTGGCATGGCACAGCCCATCGAGTGTAGGCCTGCCGGCAGGCCGGATCGTTCTCGCCCGGTGCCGAGCCGGCGGTTGACAGTCGGGGTGGCGGGATTTGAACCCACGGCCCCTCGCTCCCAAAGCGAGTGCGCTACCAAGCTGCGCCACACCCCGTGGCACCGGTCAGTCTATGCCGTCGGCAATCCGCCGCGCCGCCCGGTATCCCGCCGGCTGTCGGATCAACCCGCCGCGCCGGCCGGCGGGACCCCCGTGCGGCAGACCCGCGACAACTTGTACGCTAGACGGCGCGCCCTGCCCGCCGGGGCGCACGCGGGCGTAGCTCAATGGTAGAGCCTCAGTCTTCCAAACTGATTACGCGAGTTCGATTCTCGTCGCCCGCTCCAGACGCTCCACCGCAGGTCAGCGGCGCTATTTCCCTTCCGGTACGCCGTCGGCGGTCAGCGCGCCCTGCCCCGGCGCGGCTGGAAGGAAGACGTGGGTGTGCCCGTTGCCGGCGTCAACGTTGAGGACGTCAAGTTGCGTCGCGGCAACCGACCAGGTGGTGACCGCGATGTCCCGCTGACGGCCGGCGAGCTCCAGCAGAGTTCCACGGGCATCCTCTGGTAGGGCCAGCGCCGCCGCGTATGTGTCGACCGCGGCGTCGAGCGCCCGTACTGCCGCAGCCAGACCGGAACGGGCGATGTTGACGCCGGTGCCACCGGACGGCGGGTTGGCGAAGTCCTCGACCACGTTCCTGGTGATGCCCCGCCACCCCTCGACGTCTGACTGGGGAGCTGCCGGACCGGGCGGTTGGCCCGCCGGCACCGCACCGGCCAGCCCGTCGAGCACTGGCAAGAGGCTCTCCTGCGTACGGCGGGCAAGTGAGGTCAGCTCCACGATCTGGGCAGCGTTCCGCTCCTCCTCCTGCGCCTGCAGTTGTGCGACCCGGTCGTCGGCCGGTGCGGAGTCACCTGTGTCAGTGGAGTCGCCTGCGGTCACGGCTCCGATCGGCGCAGCGAGTAGTGCGCCCAGCGCGAATGCGATCACCAGCGGAGCCAGGCGACGAGCCAACGGCGTCCCCGGCGGGGCTGCCCGGGTGGCCGGCCGGGCGGACGATCTGGCGGAGTCACGGGCGCTGCGGCTTCGGCGATCTGCCGGCATGGTGGAGCCTCTCCACTGCTGGTGACGGGTGGGGTCACGCGTTGGCTCGCCGAAGGCCGCTGCGTCTTGCAAGGTGGGCCCGGCACCGGCCCGCCGAGGCTGGCACCAAGGTTGAAACCACTTTAACGGACCAGCCGACCACACCGGGGGTGCCGACGTGTCGGCGCCGCTGGCCGGCAGCACGGGAGCGCCGCCCCGGTTTGATGCCACAAGTGCATCAAGATGCACCTGTGGCATCAAACCGGGAAAGCATCTCGGGGTATCCGGGAGCCGGTCGCCCGAGCAAGTCGTTGGCCGGCTGGTCGCCCGGAATGATCCGCCGCCCAGCGTCGTTGTGCATGGTCGCGCCACCCAAGCCCGGCCCACTCCGGCGCTACGGCCGATCGGCCGGGCGCCAGGCTCAGGCCAGCGACCGCCAGGCCCGGATCAACCGTGTGGCCCGGTGGGTGGGCCCGGTCGGGAATCGTCGGCGGGCCGGCGTGGTTGTACATGGTCACGGCGCGCAGCAGCGCCCCCGCGCCACCGCGTCTGAGATCCCGTACCACCCGGATGACCGTTTACCGCGCACCCGCCCGCCCGTGACGGGTGCCCCCCCTCGGCAAACGGAAGGTGGACCCCCATGACCACGATCATCACCCGTACCCTGCGTACCAGCCTGCGCACCACCGCCCTCGGCATCGCCGGGCTGACCCTCGCCGGCGGCGCGATCGCCGCCCCCGCCCTGGCCGCCGACCACGCCCCCACCGCCCTGGCCGCACCCGTGTCCGCCGCCGCCAGCAGCGTGGACGCCGGCAAGCTGACCCCGCACGGTGTGCAGGGCGAGCAGTCCCGCATCACCCTGTCCGGCGAGCAGACCGACAACGTCAAGGGCATCATCGCCGCCACCAAGAAGGCCGGCATGGACGAGCGGGCCGCCGTGGTCGCCATCGCCACCGCCCTGCAGGAGTCCAAGCTGGAGAACCTCGGCCACCTCGGTGACCGCAACGACCACGACTCGCAGGGCCTGTTCCAGCAGCGCCCGTCGTCGGGCTGGGGCACCGTGGAGCAGATCACCGACGTCGAGTACTCCACCACCGCGTTCCTGAACGGGCTCAAGGCCGTCGACGGCTGGCAGGACATGCCGCTGACCCAGGCCGCCCAGACCGTCCAGGTGTCGGCGTACCCGGACCACTACGCCCAGTGGGAGACCCAGGCCGCCGAACTCGTCGCCCAGCACTGGAACAGCTGACCAGAAACACCCCAAGCTCAGCGCGAGGGCCGGACCCCGTACCCCGGGGTCCGGCCCTCGACGCACCCCGAATCGGATCAGTCGAACCGTACGGTTATTTCGATGTCCAGCCAGTCTGGCAGGTCACCGGCGGTCCCGACGCACGCGAGGAAGCTGAGCGGCTGCCCGCTCGAGAATCGTGGTTGAGACTGGCCGAAGATGTCCTGGATCTGATCCGGGGTGGCCGACTGCCCCTCGTCCAGTGCCACCACCGCGGCGGGGTTGTTGCACTCCGCTGTCGAACGACCGGCCTTGACGAAGAGAACCGTCCGGTCCACCAGCCCGATCCGGGGAACCTCTATCCCGACGAGTCGCCCCGGTGACACGACGCCGAAGGCCGGGAACTGGCCGAGATACGGCACAAAGCCCTCCCAGATGATCTGCCGCTGCAGTCGCACGGTCCTGGTCTGTGGGCCCGGCGGTTCGCTTGGCGCGTCGACGAAGCTGGCGAGCTCGTTGACCTTGGTGTTGTCGTAGTAGTAGACGCGCGGATCGGAGCCGGCCACGAGGAACGCCTCGATCGTGCCACCGCCGCCCCAGGTGGGAGCGTCTGCGCTGTCGGTGACGTCCTGGTAGTGCCAGCCGCCGTCGTAGAAGGCGTACTCGTAGATGTGTCCGGTGTATGTGCCCTTCGAGTAGACCCGCGCGTCGCCACCGCTGCCCATCGGAAAGCCGGCCAGTCCGGCGGACTCCGGACGGACAGCTCCCACATCTTCGGTGAGATCGCGGTGGTGCCAGCGGCCCTGCCAGTACGACAGTTCGCGCACGTGCTCCGACGTGTCCATGTAGTAGATCCGCGAATCAGGGCCGCCCACGGTGAAGCCAGCCAGCAGATTGCCGTCCGCAGCCGGGGCGCCGATGTCACGGACGAGATCTCGGTGGTGCCAGCGCCCCTGCCAGTACGACAACTCGTGCACGTGCCCGTCGCGGTCCAGGTGGTAGACCCGGGAGTCGGCACCGCCTGCGGTGAACGCGACGAGTGCGAACAGGGCCGCCTCCGGGGCACCGACATCTGCGGTCAGATCGCGATGGTGCCAGCGCTGTTGCCAGTGGGAGAACTCGCCCACATGCCCGTCGTAGTTCATGTAGTAGACCCGTGGATCCGTGCTGGTCGCCTGGAACGCTGCGATGGCTGCGATGGAGCTCGCCGGCGCGCCGGCCTCGGCGGTCAGATCGCGATCATGCCAACGGCCATCGTGGTACGCGAGCTCGTGCACATGGTCGTCGTAGTCATCGTGGTAGACCCGCGGCTCCGTCCCGTTCATCGCGAACCCGGCCAACCGCCCTCTCCTGACCACCCGGGCGCCCGCAGCGGCGGTGATGTCACGGTGGTGCCAACCGCCCTGGTAGTAGGCAAGCTCATGCACGTGGTCGTCGCCGCCTGGGTAGTAAAGCCGGGGATCGGTGCCGTTCACCGGAAAGGCGACCAGATCTCCCGCAACGTCCGGGGCACCGGTCTCATGGGTGAGATCGCGGTGGTGCCAACTCCTTGCCTGTGCCGCAGAGACGTCCCGCGCCGAGCCGGCATGCTCCCGCGCCTTGTCCCTGGCCTCGTCCAGAACCTTGTTCCCGAGTTTCACGTCGACCTCCCGAATGCGCCCGTACAACGTGCTCGTACGCGGATGGGACCCGCCGGTTTCCTCGCGGCCTACCCACGAACCGCCTGGCTATCCCCGCCAGCCGCAGTAGCTGTCCTCGATCTGCTCCGACCAGCTCAGCTGCGGCCGAGCAGGTCGGCGTTGAGGATGGTGCCGCCCAGGCTCCAACCACCGTCGGTGACCTCTTCGAGGATCACCAGCGTGGTTGGCCGGGCGCGTTCGCCGTACACGGTCACGAAGGCGTCGGTGACGGCGTCCTGCAGCTTCTTCTTCGACTCCGGGGTCAGCGTGTCGGCGGGAACCTTGAGGTTGGCGTAGGGCATGGGTTTCCTTTCTGTCGGGCAGGTGATCGGCCTGGTCGGGGAGGTCAGCGGGCGTGCGGGTCGGCGGCGTTGAGGGTGGCCACGACCTGGTCGTAGTCGCCGCGTACCTCGGCGTACCGAAGGAACTTCACTCGCTCGACGAGGATCTCGTGAGCATGCGGGTCGGCCTTGATCAGAGCCATCACCTCGTCGGCGTACTCGTCGAGCGGCATCGCGAACTCCGACGTCTGCTGGCCCGGCAGCAGCCCGGTCCGCACGGCGGGCGGGACCAGCTCCGTCACCCGTACGCCGATCGGCGCCAACTGCAGGCGCAGCGTTTCGCTGAGCAGGTGGATCGCAGCCTTGGTGGCGTTGTACGTCGGGGTGACGCGCAGTGGGACGTGCGCCAGCCCGGAGGAGACCGTCATGATCGTGGCATCGGGCCTGGTCTGCAGGTGCCCGGTGAACGCGGCGATCAGCCGGATCGGGCCGAGCAGGTTGGTGGTGACGATCTCCTCGGCGTCGGCGAGGAAGGCCGGGTCCGTCCAGTCCTCGCGCCGCATGATGCCGGCCATGGCGACCAGGACGTTCAGCTCCGGGTAGCGGCCAACGACGGAGGCGGCGGCCTGCGCGATGGACGCCGGGTCGGTGACGTCGATGGGTACGGTGCCGAAGCCGTGCTCGGCGGCGAGTTGGTCGAGCAGGTCGGTGCGGCGGCCGCCGATGATCACAGTGTTTCCGTTGGCCTGCAGCCGCTCGGCCAGGGCGAGTCCGATTCCGGATGTGCCACCGGGCACGAAGATGGTGTTTCCAGATGGGTTCATGCCCACTACGTTCGGCGTCGCCTGCGCCGGGCGGCAGAGACCCGGTGATCGGGGGACCGGCGATCCCTGGTTGGGCCGGGCCCTGCGGTCGCAGGATGGGGACATGGACCGTACCGGCCTGGCCGATTTTCTCCGCCGCCGTCGTGCGGCGCTGCGTCCCGCCGACGTCGGCCTGGTGTCGGGCCCTCGTCGGCGTACGCCCGGGTTACGGCGCGAGGAGGTAGCGGCGCTGACCGGGATGTCGGTCGACTACTACGTACGGCTGGAGCAGCGGCGCGGGCCGCAGCCGTCGGAGCAGATGCTCGCCGCGCTCGCCCGTACGCTGCGGCTGACCGCCGAGGAACGCGACCACCTGTACCGGTTGGCCGGCCACAACGTGCCGCGTCGCACGCCTGAGGACGGGCATGTCGCCCCGGCCCTGCTGCGGGTGCTGGACCGGATGGCGGACACTCCGGCGCTGATCCTGTCGTCGCTGAGCGAGGTGCTGGTGGCGAACCGCCTGGCGGTGTCGATCTTCGGTGATCCGGCGACCCGGACCGGGCTGGCCCGCAGTGACGTCTACCGCTGGTTCACCGACCCGACCGCCCGGTCGGTGTATCCAGCGGAGGATCATGACCGGCAGGGCCGGAGCCTGGTCGCTGCGTTGCGGGTGGCATACGGTGCGGCGGGTCCGCGGTCACGCGCTGGCGAGTTGGTGCGGGCGTTGCTGGCCGGGTCTGGTGAGTTCCGTGGCCTGTGGCAGCGGCACGAGGTGGCCCGCCGGTTCGCCGACCACAAGACGCTGGTGCATCCCGAGGTCGGCGACATCGAGGTGGACTGTCAGGCGCTGTTCACCGAGGACCAGGGGCAGGCGTTGCTGGTGCTGACGCCCCGGCCGGGCAGCGAGGCCGAGGAGAAGATCCGGCTGCTCGCGGTGCTCGGTCAGCAGGACTTCGCCGGTACGGCCCGGTAGCGAACCAGCGTGCCCCTTGAAGGCGGCGAAACAATCTGGCAATGTTACGCACATCGATGTTAGCGCTCTCAATGTCGAGTGGCCGTCGTCCAGGTCGCTCACGCGGTGAGCAGTCGGTAGCGCTAACACCATGTCCATATCGACCTAGAAGGTCACCGTCGCACCCGGGAGCCATCGTGACACCACTGGTCCGTCCCAGCCCCAATAGCACCGGCAGGCGTGCCGTGCCTCCGGCCGTCCGGCGGCCCCGCCTGCCCAGACGGATGCTGCTGTCGTTGGCAGCCGTCGCCGCGATGCTCCTCGGCGCGGTCGCGGTGGCCAGCCCGGCCAGCGCGGCGTCGACGTTGGGTGCCGCCGCCGCCGAGAGCGGCCGCTACTTCGGCGCCGCCACCAACTCGTTCATGCTGAACCGCCAACCCCACGCCACCGTCCTCAACCGCGAGTTCAACTCCATCGTGGCCGAGAACGAAATGAAGTGGTACCACACCGAACCCAACCAGAACCAGTTCAACTTCACCGCCGGCGACCAACTCATCGCCCACGCCCGCGCCCGCGGCATGACCGTCCGCGGCCACACCCTCGTCTGGCACGCCCAACAACCCCAATGGGCCCAGAACATGTCCGGCACCGCCCTGCGCAACGCCATGATCAACCACATCAACCGGGTCGCCGGCCACTGGCGCGGCCAGATCCACTCCTGGGACGTCGTCAACGAAGCCTTCGCCGACGGCGGCAGCGGCGGACGCCGCGACTCCAACCTGCAACGCACCGGCAACGACTGGATCGAGGTCGCCTTCCGCACCGCCCGCGCCGCCGACCCCAACGCCAAACTCTGCTACAACGACTACAACACCGACGGCATCAACGCCAAGTCGACCGCCATCTACAACATGGTCCGCGACTTCAAATCCCGCGGCGTCCCCATCGACTGCGTCGGCCTGCAGTCCCACCTCGGCACCAGCCTCGACCCCACCTACCAGCAGAACATCCAACGCTTCGCCGACCTCGGCGTCGACGTCCAGATCACCGAACTCGACATCCAACAGGGCGGAAACCAGGCCAACATGTACGGCCAGGTCACCCGCGCCTGCCTCGCCGTCGCCCGCTGCACCGGCATCACCGTCTGGGGCGTCCTCGACCCCGACTCCTGGCGCACCGGCGCCAACCCGCTGCTGTTCGACGGCAACGGCAACAAGAAACCCGCCTACGACGCCGTACTCAACGCCCTCAACGCCGGCGGCAACCCCCCGCCGCCGACCACCGCGCCGCCGCCGACCACCCCGCCGCCGGCAACCACTCCGCCACCGTCCGGCGGCGGATGCTCCGCGACCGTCTCGATGAACTCCTGGAACGGCGGATTCGTGGCCACCGTCCGGGTCACCGCCGGATCGTCGTCGATCAACGGCTGGCGGGTTCGCCTCAACGTACCGTCCGGGGCCAGCGTCACCGGCGCGTGGAACGCCGACCGCAGCGGCAACACCGGTGCCGTCGACTTCACCAATGTCAGCTACAACGGCCAGGTCGGTGCCGGGCAGTCCACCGAGTTCGGTTTCCAGGCCAGCGGAAACGGTTCGATTCCGACGCCCAGCTGCACTGCCGGCTGAGCAGCTCTGGGCCGGTGCGGAGGCTGTCCTCTCCGCACCGGCCCGGCCGCACCGGCCCGGCCGCACCAGTTTCCTCCCGGCAGGCTTCCGGGCCGGCCCAATGCCTTGGACCGGCCGTGAGATTCCAACGACTTCGACCGTCCATGAGATCAGGGGAAGTAGATGAAGAGATGGAGAACCAACGCCGCCTTGGCGTCGGTCGGTGCTGTTCTGTTCGCCTCGGCTGCGGTGGCGGCTGCGGCGCCAGCCGCCGCAGCCGCCGGATGCTCGGTGAATTACGCGGTGTCGTCGCAGTGGCCGGGTGGGTTCGGCGCCAACGTCGCCATCACCAACCTCGGTGACCCACTTACCAGCTGGACGCTCACCTGGTCGTTCGGCGCAGGCCAGACCGTGACCCAGGCGTGGAACACGACGCTGACCCAGAGCGGTGCCACGGTGACCGCCAGGAACGTCAGTTACAACGGTGCCATCCCGACCAACGGCACGACCTCGTTCGGCTTCAACGGCTCGTGGAACGGCAGCAACCCCGCTCCCACCAGCTTCGCGTTGAACGGAGTGGCCTGCACCGGCGGTACCGCGCCGACCACCGCGCCTCCGACGACCGCACCTCCGACCACCGCACCTCCGACCACCGCACCTCCGACCACCGCACCTCCGACCACCGCACCTCCGACCACGCCGCCTCCGACCGGGCCGGCCGACATCACGGTGAACAGCGCCACCCGCTACCAGACGGTCGACGGCTTCGGCGCCGCCACCTGGATCTGGGGCAGCGGCACGTGGTCGACCGCCGAAACCCAGACCATGGTCGGGCTCGGGCCCAACCAGTTGGGCCTTTCGATCATCCGGACCGGGATCTCCCCGGAGTCCGGTGAGTGGCCGGTCCAGGTCAACGCGCTGCGTACGGCGAAGTCGTACGGCTCCGACGTGAAGATCCTCGCGTCACCGTGGACTGCGCCGGCGGCATGGAAGACCAACAACAGCCGGATCAACGGCGGCAAGCTGCGGACCGACTACTACGACGACTACGCCAACCATCTGAACAGCTACGTCCAGTACATGCGCAACCAGGGCGTGACGGTCGACGTCACCTCGGTGCAGAACGAGCCGGACTGGCACCCGAGCTACGACTCGATGGACTGGAGCGGTACCGAACTGCGCAACTTCGTCCGCGACCACGGGTGGCGGGTGCAGAACACCGAGCTGATGGTCGCCGAGGCGGTCAACCTGAACTACAGCTACACCGATCCGACCCTCAACGACGCGACCGCCCGCAACAACATCGGCTACATCGGCGGGCACCTGTACGGCACCGAGGCGTCGGGCCGGCTGGGGCCGTACAACCTGGCCAACCAGCACGGCAAGCCGGTATGGATGACCGAGTGGAACCTCCACGAGGCGGACGGAAGCGGTTCGAACATCTGGGGCAACCCGAGCAACCAGACCGTCTGGAACGAGACGCTCGACGACATCATGCGTACGGTGCACCGGTCGATGGAGGCCAACTGGACCGCCTACATCTGGTGGTACGGCAAGCGGTACTACTCCTTCATCGGCGACGGCGAGTCGGCCTTCGGCACCACGGCCGGAGCGCCGCTCAAGCGCGGGTACGCGTTTTCGCAGTACGCCAAGTACGTCCGTCCCGGTTACCAGCGGGTCGCCCTGACCAAGAGCTCCAAGGCGTCGCCGCTGGAGGTGACCGCCTACACCGGTGACGGGAAGACCACCCTGGTGATCCTCAACCGGTCGAACAGCGCGGTCAACGGTGCGGTCGTCCAGGCCCCGCAGAACGTCACGCGGGCGGAGCACTACCTCACCTCGCAGTACTCCAGCGCGGCCAGCCAGTCGGTGACGGTGAACGGCCAGCAGGTCACCGTCAACGTGGGCGCACGCAGCATCTCCACCGTCGTGCTCACCCACTGAGGCCAGCGGGTGCCGGTGCGGGTCCCCGCCCGCACCGGCACCCCGAACCCGACGGTGCCGGCCGGTGCCGGGCACGTCTGCCGGCACCGGACACGTCGGCCGGTGCCGGTTACTGTCCGATCCGGCCCCGACCTGCCAGTCTGGAGACAGCGAAGGGCAGCGATCGGGCCGGGAGGCGGTCATGGCGGTCAACGACAGTGCGGATCGACCAGGGCCGGCCGACCGGAGCTACCCGGCGTCGGTCTCGCGGGCCACGTTGTTCTGGTACGCGTTCGCGTCGACCCTGCTCGTCGGCTGGTTCCTGTTCGGCTGGCTGGTGCTGCGTCAGGGCTTCGTCGACTCGGTGGGTGAGGCACTCGGCACCGGATTCGCGCTGCTGCTCACGGTGTCGGTGATCGAGGCGGCCCGCCGGCACCGGCACGACGGCCGGCCCACGGGCTGACGCCCCCGGGCGTACCGACCGGGCCGACCGGGGCCGCCGCGCGGTCCGGGCCGACCGCCGTGGCAGGCCGCAGTGCGGTCAGTCAGTCGTGCACCACCGCGGCGGTCACCCGCTGCAACGCGAAGGTGTGCAGCGTCTCGGTCCGCTCGTCCTCGGCCCGCAGGAAGCCCCCGCCGATCGACACCGGACGGACCAGCCGGGAAGCGGCGGCACCGTGCGCGTCCACGTAGCCCACCCAGACCAGTGCCTTGTCCCGTACCGCCTGCTGCAGCACGGCCAGCGCCTGCGAGTGCGCCTGCACCGCCGCCAACCCGTCGACCGCCTGCCCGGTCGCCGCCCGAATCGGGCCGGGTGTGCGCCGTACCGCCCGGGCCGCCGCCTCACCCCGACGCAGCTGCTCGACCAGACCGCTGATCCGGGGCGCGGTCAGCTTCGGCGCCGCCAGCGGATCGACCGACCGCAACGTCACCGGATGCCGCGCCGGTGCCCGCCGGGCCCGTGGCCGGCCAGTACGCAGTGCGGCACCGGTGCCGTCCTCCGGCACCGGGGCGTAGCCGGCCTGCCGCAGCGCCTCCAGCATCCGGCCGGCGGGCACCACGCAGACCAGCACCGTCGGCGCCAGCCGACGCAGCGACAGCGAGGCCAGCCGGCGGTCGGCCAGCACCGTGGCCAGCAACGCCTCGTCGTCGCTGCGCAGATAGCCGCCGGCCGATCCGGCGCGCAACCCGCCATGGGTACGCGCTGAGTCGTCGATCAGGTAGGTGAGGCCCTGCGGCACCAGGGTGCGGGACCGCCGGGCGAACAACTCATGCAGCTCGGCCGCCTGGTAGCCGGCGTCCAACGCCCGGCGCACACTCGCTGGCGTGACCCGGTGCACACTGGCCGCCCCGGTCGACTCCGGCTCGGCGACCAGCTCCAACTCGGCAGCCAGGGCCGGCTCGGGTGGACCGGGCACCACCACGGTCAGGTCGGCCTGCACCAGGACGTGGTCCACCGGGGACGGCAGCAGGTCGTCCAGCGCCCGTTCCACCGTCGACGCCGCACCTCGGTGCTCCCGTTCGGTTGCCCGTACGCCGAGCGGATCGTCGTCGGCCGCGATGTCCCGAGCGTCCCGGCCCTCCCCGGCGAGCAGCGAGCGGCCGTACCCGGTCAACACGCCCAGCCCGGTGACGCCCAGTTGAGCCGCCTCGTCGAGGACCTCGCGGTGCAGCTCGTCGCGGCCCCGGCTGCGCCGCGGCGCCTGCCAGGCGAGCAGCGTGAGCACTTCGTCGGCGGTCGGCGCGGCCCCCGGCGGCAGCGCGGCCAGCACCCCGAGCACGGTACGGCGTACCGTCGGCGCGCCGGCCCGCTCCACGTCGGTCGACAGCGCGGTGATCGGGCGGTCGCGGTCGTCCCGTCGGCCGATCAGCCCGGCCCGCCGGGTCATCGCCAGCCACGCCCCGGCCAGCCGCTCCCACCGCCGGGCCACCGGCTCGTTGATCCACTGGTCGTAGTTGCCGGTCGGCATGATCTGCTGGTCGACGGCGGTGCGACTCGCCGTGGCGGGCAGTTCGGCGGCACCGAGCAGCCCGGCGGCGTACCCGATCTCGATCAGCAGCCCGGCCAGCGACTCGCTGACCCCACCGACGCGGGCCAGCCGGCGCAGCTCCCGCACCCCGATCCCGCCGGTACGCAGCAGCGGCGCCGGCTCGGCGGCCAACGCCTCCAGCAGCGCGCCGGCCTGCCGGACCAGCTCCATCGCCTGCCCGGCACCGGTCGAGTCCACCGCCTTCGGATCGCGTTCGGCGGAACCGGCCGCAGGCGGGTCGGGGCGCAGCGCGCCGAGCGGCCCGGTGTCCCGGCGCAGCAACAGCCCGACCTCGCGGGGCAATTCCACGGCCTGGCTGCCGGCCGTCGCCGGCTCGTCGGTGACCACCGCCAGCAGGCCGGCCTCGACCAGCCAGCGCACCGGGCTCACCCCGTCGCCTGGACCCAGGGCGGCCGGGGCAGCAGCGGCCGGGGCTTCGCGGGCCTGAGCGCCAGCGGCCGGGCCGCCAGCGGCGGTAGTCACCGTGCCGAGCGGCGGACCGGCGGCGAGCCGGTCGAGCACCGCCCGGGCCGACGGCGGGGCGCTGAGCAGCGTCCGGCGCAACGCGGCCGGATCGGCGCACCGTCGCGCCACCCGGTCGTCCAGGTCGGCGGCGGGCCGGCCCAGCCCCGCCGGGTACGGCGAACTCGCCTCGTCCACCCCGCCGGCCACCCGCAACCGCCCGGCCGACCCGTACAGCAGGCAACGGGCCAGCAGCCGGTCCACCGCCGCGCGGACCTGAGCCGCAGTCGCCCCGCTGCCCGGCGCGGTGGCCATCGCCAGCACCGCGTCCACTGGGACGACGGCGTCGCCGGTGTCGGCCGAACCGGCTCCGGCCGACGGCTCCCGGCACAGCCGCGCGGCGTCAAGGATCCGCAGGGTGAACTCGTCGAGGTCGTCGAGCGCGCGGGCAGCGGAGACCCGCGACTGGGCCCGGGCGGCCAGCGTGGCGATGTCGGTCGGCGCCGGCACCACCAGATCCGGACGCAGGCGCAGCAGGTCACCCAGCTCCGCGTCGGAGCGGGAACGCAGGTGGTCGGCGAGTGTGTTGGCCATGGTTGTTCCACGCTAGCCCGCCGGACGCCCCAGGTGGCCTCGGCCGTCCGGAGCAGATGCGCCGGCTCGGGAGTCGCCCGCATAGGCTCACCCTCCGGCCGCCACCCGACCGGCCACCCGCCGGCCGGACCCACCCGTCGTGGCGGGCGTGACGAGGGAGGGACACGCGCATGTCGCCGGTGGTCGGATTCGACCTGGACATGACATTGATCGACTCGCGGCCGGGGGTCGCCGCCACCTACCGGGCGTTGACCGAGCTCACCGGGGTGCAGGTGGACGCCGAGGTCGCGGTGTCCCGGCTCGGCCCGCCGCTGCGCCACGAGATCAGCCAGTGGTTCCCGGCCGACCAGGTCGATGCCGCGGTCGAGCAGTTCCGGTCGCTCTACCCCCACTACGCGGTCGGTCCGACCCTGCCGATGCCCGGGGCGGTCGCCGCGCTCGAACTGGTCCGGGAGCGGGGTGGGCGGGTGGTGGTGGTCACCTCGAAGCTCGGCCGGCTGGCTCGCCTGCACCTGGACCACCTGAGGCTGCCGGCGGACGAGGTCGCCGGGGACCTGTTCGCCGAGGGAAAGGCGGTCGCCCTGCGCGAGTACGCCGTACAGCTGTATGTGGGTGACCACACGGCGGACATGGTGGCCGCGCGGACCGCCGGGATACCGGGTCTCGGGGTGGCCTCCGGCCCCTGTTCGGCGGCTGAGCTGCGGTCCACCGGAGCGGCTGCGGTGATCGACGACCTGACCGGATTCCCGGCGGCGGCCGACGCACTGCTCCGGCTAGCCTGGTGAGGTCAATCCTGCGAGTGAAGTCGAGGTCAGTGGTGCCGACGGGTCGAGTGAAATGGTACGACGCGGGAAAGGGGTACGGATTCGTCACCAGTGACGAGGGTGGCGACGTGTTCCTGCCCAAGGGTGCGTTGCCGGCTGGCGTCACCGACCTCAAGTCCGGGCAACGGGTGGAGTTCGGGGTGGTGGACAGCCGGCGCGGCGCGCAGGCGCTCGGCGTACAGCTGCTGGAGGCCCCGCCGTCCGTCGCCGAGCTGCGTCGGCGACCGCCGGAGGAGCTGCACGGACTGGTCGAAGACATGATCAAGGTGCTGGAGGCCAAGGTCCAGCCGGACCTGCGGCGGGGCCGGTTCCCGGACCGCAAGACGGCGCAGACCGTGGCCCAGCTGGTGCACGCGGTCGCCCGCGAACTGGAGGTCTGACCCGCGGTCGCGGTCCCCGGACCGCAGTGGTCGGCTCTCTACCGCCGCCGTAGCTGGTCGTCGGGCGGTGGCGCGAGCAGCCCTGCCGTCGGTGGGGTGAGCCCTTGCGCCGCCGCCCGGTCCAGTAGCGCGGCGACCGCCGCGTACCCGTCGGCACCGAGGTCGGCGGTGAATTCGTTGACGTACAGCCCGATGTGCCGGTCCACCACGTCCGGCTCCATCTCCTGGGCATGGGCCAGCACGTAGTCCCGGGAGGCGCCCGGATCGGCCCAGGCCAGTCGGACCGACTCGCGAACCCAGCCGGCCGCCTGCGCCGGGTCGACGACGCCCCGTCGGGCCAGGATCGCGCCCAACGGGATCGGCAGCCCGGTGTCCGACTCCCACCACGCTCCGAGGTCGACCAGCGCGGAGAGCCCGTACCGCTGGTAGGTGAACCGCGCCTCGTGGATCACCAGCCCGGCGTCGTACCGGCCGGCGGCGACGCCGGGCATGATCTCGTGGAACGGCACGACCTCGATCCGGGCCGGCGGCCGACCCGCCGACCAGAGCCGGAACAGCAGGTACGCGGTGGTCCGCTCACCGGGTACGGCGACAGTCGCCCCGGTCAGGTCGCCGGCCGCCCAGCGGCCCTCGCCGGCCGTACCGCCGGCCGTACCGCCGGTCAGCAGCAGCGGGCCGCAGCCCCGGCCCAACGCACCCCCGCAGGGCAGCAGGTGGTAGTCCGGCAGCAGCCAGGGCAACGCGGCGAAACTGACCTTGACCAGGTCGAACTCGCCGCGTTGCGCGGCGGAGTTGGTGACGTCCACATCGGCGTACCGGACGGTGACCGGCGGGGCGTCCGGCACCAGCCCGTGCACCAGGGCGTGAAAGACGAACGTGTCGTTGGGGCAGGGGGAGAAAGCCAGCCGCAGGGTCACGTCAGCCACGGTAGTCGGCACTCCGGCTGGTCAGCGCGCTGGCCGCTGTGGTCAGCGCGGCCAGCGCCAACGGGATCCGCCAGCCGGACCGGTCGCGCGGGCCGACCGGGTTGGAGATGGTACGCAGCTCCGCGAAGGGCAGCCCGGCCAGCTCGGCGGCGCAGGCCACCCCGTACCCCTCCATGGCCTCGGCCACCGCGTCGGGGTAACGGCCGGTGAGCGTTCCGGCGGTCGTCGCGGTGCCGGTCACGGTGTTCACCGTCAGCACCGCGCCGGGTACGGCGTCCGGCAGCACCGTCCGCAGCCAGCCGGTGAGCGCGCCGTCGGCGGGGGCGACCGCGGTGCCGAAGCCGAGTTCGTCGATCGTCAGGAACCCGTCCGGCGACTCGGCGCCGAGGTCGGCCGCGACGCTGCGGGTGGCGACGGCGGTCTGCCCGACGGCGATCCGGGCGGGGAACCCGCCGCCGATCCCCGCGCTGACCACCGCGTCGTACGGGCGTCCGCTGCTCGCCGCGAGTGCCAGCTGCCGGCTGGTCCCGGCGGCGGCCGCCGCCGAACCGACCCCGACCACCGCGACGTCGACCGCTCGGTCGGCTGCGTCGCCCGTCGTGCCGCCGCCCGCTGCCGTGCCGCTACCGGCTGTGCTGCTGCCCGTCGCGCCGCCGCCCGGGGCGATTCCGCGCCGGAGGGCGACCGCCTCGGCCTCGACCGCGGTCACGATCAGAATCCGCACCTGCCGCACCCTACCCACCGCGCCTTCCTGGACCTACCGGTCGCTGGGCAGGGTCGTTGCCCGGCGACTCGTCACCTGCCCGTGGGCCGGCGTCCTACCTGCCCGTGGGTCAGCTTCCGCTGTCCGGCCCGTGGGTCAGCTTCCGCTGTCCGGCCCGTCGGGTCGATCGTCCTCGGCCGCGCGGCGCAGCGTCGACGACGGGCGGTAGATGTGGAATCCGGGTGGCGTCGGATCGTCGTCGTCGGCTTGGCCGTCGGCCCGGTCGTCGTCGCGGTGACCGGCGGGTGCGCCGGCAGTCGGGACGCCGACCGGCTCGGCACCGACCGGGCCGGTGCCGCCCTGCCCAGCGCCGACCGGTGCCGGCGGTGCCGGCGTCGGCGGGGCGGGTCGCGGACGTGGCCGGATGCGGGCCGGGACGAGCGACCGGCGGGCGCGTGGCGGAACAACCGTGCTGCCGTCGTCGGGTGAGCCGGCTTCGGGCGTACCGGAATCGGCGGTGACTGATCCGGCGGTGCCGGGTTCGGGCGGGCCAGTTTCGGGCGACTCCGGGACGTCGTCGGCTGCGTCGACCGGTCGGCCGTTGAGCCGGTCCTTGCGCTGCCGGCCGGCGACGATCATCGCGCGGGCGGCGGCGAGTATGCCGAAGCCGGCCGCCGCGACGACACCGACCCGGCCGTCCACCGGAATCAGCCCGAACGCGCCACCGGCGACGAACGACAGCATCAGAATGGTCTCGGAGTGGGCGAATGCGCTGGCCCGCAGCCGTTCCGGCAGCCGCTCCTGGATGGTGGCGTCCACCGCGAGCTTCGCGATGCCGCTGATGATCGCGGTGACGAAACAGAACAGCGCCACCATCAGCAGCGAGAACTGCAGGGTGGCGAGTACGCCGACACCGGCCACGATCACCAGCCCGCTGGACTGCAGGGCGAGTGGGCGGTTGATCCGCATCCGGCTGCCGATCGCGGTGGCGGCGAAGCTGCCGGCGGCCAACGCCGCTCCGACCAACCCCAGCGCGCCCTCGTCGCCGAGCTGCTGGCTGAACACCACCGTGGACAGATCGCCCGCCTTGATCGCGAACGCGAGGAAGAGCAGCAGGAAGCCGTAGAGGCAACGTAACGTGCCGCTGCCGACCAGGGTGGCGATCACCAGCCGGCTCCCGGTGAGAATCCGCTGCCGGTCGGTGCCGCGCCGCAGACCGAACACCCGGAACGCGTGTGGTACCCGCTCGGCGGGCTCGGAGTCGGCCCGAGGCGGCAGCCGCAGCGCGATCACCATGCCGACCAGGAAGATCACCGACGCGACCCGCAGCGGCCACTGCGGCCCGAACCAGAACGCCGCCAGCCCCAGTGGTGCGACCAGCGCCCCGGCGATCGTGCCGTAGACGCTGGCCCGGGCCCCGGCCTGGGACAGCCCCAGCCCGGCCGGCAACAGCCGGGGCACGGCGGCGGAGCGGCCGACGCCGTACGCCCGGGACAGGGCGAGCACCCCGAACGCCGCCGGATACAGCCCGAACCCGTTCAGGTGGTCGGCGATCAACCAGGCCAGGAAGGCCCGGCCGAGCATGGTGGTGGCCAGCGCGTACCGCCGGCCGTGCCGGAAGTGGTCGAGCACCGGGCCGACCACCGGGGCCAGCAGCGCGAACGGCACCATCGTCACCAGCAGGTAGAGCGCCACGCTGCTGCGCGCCTCGCCGAGCGGCGCGCTGAAGAAGATGGTCCCGGCAAGCCCGATGGTGATCAGGGTGTCCCCGGCGCAGGAGGCGGCGTGCAGGTCGAACAGGCGCGACATGCCCGGCTCACCGCCCGCCCCGCGGTGGCGTACCTGCAGAACCTTGTGTCCGGCCCAGCGACCGCTGTGCGCCGTGCCGCGCAGCACCGCGCGGGCGCCGCGGAAGGCGGTCCCGGCCGTGTGCCCGAGCGAGCGAAACAGCCCCATGCGCCCATCCTCACCTATCCGCAGCCGTCCCGTCTCGGGCTGTGCCGGTTTTCGCGGTCGCGGGTCCGGGTCGGCGGGGGAGTGCCTGTCGGCGGTGCCGGCCGGTAGGCAACAATGGGACGGTGACCAGGAGCACCGCTCGTGCCGCCCGCCTCGACTCGGTCTGCGCCAAAGCCGTCGACGTGGCGTACGCCGCGCTGACCGACGCGGTGGATCCCGCCGAGGTCGGCGAGCACCTGCAGGCAGTCGCCGAAGGCGACCGGCTGGTGACCCACCTCTTCGGCTGTCATCTTGCCGGGTACCAGGGCTGGCGGTGGGCGGTCACCGTGACCCGGGTCTCTCGCAGCCGGCAGGTGACCGTCTGTGAGACGGTGCTGCTGCCCGGCCCGGACGCGTTGCTGGCACCGGGTTGGCTGCCCTGGCACGACCGGCTGCAGCCCGGTGACCTGGGCGTCGGTGACCTGCTGCCGACCTCGTTCGACGACGACCGGCTCGCGCCCGGTTACCTGCAGTCGGACGACCCGGCCGTCGAGGAGGTCTCCTGGGAGCTCGGGCTCGGTCGGAGCCGGGTGATGTCTCGCGAGGGCCGCGCCGACACCGCGCAGCGCTGGTACGACGGCGAACACGGCCCGCAGGCACCGATCTCGGTCGCCGCGCCGGACACGGCCCGCTGCGGTGCCTGCGGGTTCTACCTGATGCTGGCTGGGGCGCTGCGGCAGGCGTTCGGGGTGTGCGGCAACGTGTACGCACCGGACGACGGCCGGGTGGTGAGCGTGGACCACGGCTGTGGCGCGCACTCGGAGACGCTGACCGGCCCGGCGGTGACCCCGGTGGACGAGCTGCCCACGGTCTACGACGACGGCGAGGTCGAGACGGTCACGGTGCGTTCGGGTCCGGCCGGCGACTGACCTGGTCGGCGTGGCGCCGTCGCCGGTTGGCGTCGTGCCGCAGCATCACCGCGAGCCCGGGCAGCCCGAGCAGGAGACCGGCCAGGCAGGTCCAGAGCCAGTCGGTACGCCCGGTGTCGGCCAGCCAGTCTCGGGCGAGCAGGCAGACCAGCCCGGTGACGGCCCAGGCGATCATCCCGCCGACGGCGAACGGCACCATCGGTGGGTCCAGCGGCGCCGGTCGGGGTGCCCTCGGCAGCCGCACCGGGCCGGTCGGGGCGTCCGGCGGAGTCATCGGCGGCGAGTCGGGCACGCTACCAGGGTACGTCCCGGTTGATCGAGACCGCCGCGACGGGCCGGTCAACCCGGACGGCGGGCGGCCGGATCGGCGATGTCGCGGGACGTAACCGGATGGACCTCCACAGGTAACAGCTGATCTGAGACGATGCGCGCAACCCAGTAAACCTGATGATCAGCTGTGAGGACCCATGGCGACAGTGCCGGCAGAGACGACCGGGTCGACTCCGGACCGCAGCCCACGTAACGCGTTCGACCGGTTCTTCGAGATCACCGCCCGCGGCTCCACCCCCGGCCGGGAGGTACGCGGCGGCCTGGCCACCTTCTTCACGATGGCGTACATCGTGGTGCTCAACCCGTTGATCCTGGGTAGCGCGGTCGACGGCGAGGGCGCCGCGCTGGCGATCCCGGCGATCGCCGCCGCGACCGCCCTGATCGCCGGGTTGATGACGCTGCTGATGGGGGTGGTCGCCCGGTTCCCGCTGGCGCTGGCCGCCGGTCTCGGGGTGAACGCCCTCGTCGCCTTCGAGATCGCACCGCAGATGACCTGGGCCGACGCGATGGGCCTGGTGGTCATCGAGGGCGTGATCATCCTGGTCCTGGTGCTGACCGGGCTGCGTACCGCCGTCTTCCGGGCCGTGCCGACCCAGCTGAAGACCGCCATCGGGGTCGGCATCGGGCTGTTCCTCGCGTTGATCGGCTTCGTCAACGCCGGGTTCGTCACCGGTGGCACCGCGTCGCCGCCGCTCGGCCTGGGCGTCAACGGCATGATCGCCACCTGGCCGGCGTTCGTCTTCGTACTCGGCCTGCTGCTCACCCTGGTGCTGGTGGTCCGCAAGGTGCGCGGTGCGATCCTGATCGGCATCCTGGGCTCCACGGTGCTGGCCATCGTCGTCGAGGCGATCGGCGGGTTCGGGCCGGCCGGCGGCCCGGACGGCCAACCCGGCGGTTGGGCCCTGACCGTGCCGAGCCTGCCCGACCAGGTCTTCGGCATGCCGGACCTGTCGCTGCTCGGCAACTTCTCCGTGCTGGGCGCGTGGGACTCGGCGACCTGGCTGATCGCCCTGATGTTCGTCTTCACCCTGCTGCTGACCGACTTCTTCGACACGATGGGCACCATGGTCGCGGTCGGTCAGGAGGGCGGCCTGCTCGACGCCGAGGGGATGCCGCCGAGGACCAAGGAGATCCTGGTCGTCGACTCGATCGCGGCGGCGGCGGGCGGCATGGCGAGTACGTCGAGCAACACCTCGTACATCGAAAGCGCCGCCGGGGTGGCGGAGGGCGCCCGGACCGGAGCGGCGAACCTGGTCACCGGCGGGTTGTTCCTACTGGCCGTCTTCCTGTCCCCGCTGGTCGAGGTGGTGCCGTTCGAGGCGGCGTCGACCGCGCTGGTGGTGGTCGGCTTCCTGATGCTGACCGCGGTGCGCACCATCGACTGGACCGACTACGAGATCGCCATCCCGGCGTTCCTCACCATCGTGCTGATGCCGTTCACCTACTCGATCTCCAACGGGATCGGCGCGGGGGTGATCACCTTCGTGCTGATCAAGCTGGTGAAGGGCCGCGCGGCGCAGGTGCATCCGCTGCTGTACGGGGTGGCCGCGCTGTTCACCCTCTACTTCCTGCGGCATCCGCTGGAGTTGCTGATCGGCTGAGCCGACCGCCTCGTCGCTTCGTCTGCCGGCACCGGCGGTACCCTGGTGCCGCCGGTGACGGTGGTCATAACGGCTGGTCGATCGGTGTGTTCGTTAGTTAGGCTAACGAACGTGACGGAGTGGGCGGTGATGGGAGAGCAGCAGGTCACGGCCGCGCAACTGGCGACGTCCCTGCGCGATGCCATCACCCGACTCAACCGGCGGGTCCGACGGGCCCGGCCGGTCGGCGATCTGACGGTCACCCAGCTGTCCGCGCTCACCAGCCTGGAGCTGGCCGGTGCGATGACGCCGCGGGAGCTGGCCGACATCGAGCGGGTCCAACCGCCGACGATGACCAGGATCGTCGCCAAGCTCGAGGAGCGCGGACTGGTGCAACGCACCCCGCACCCGACCGACGGCCGGCAGGTGATCCTGTCAGCCACCGAGTCAGGCCGCGAGGTGATCGCCGGGTTCGAGCGGATACGTGACGAGTGGCTCGCCACCCGGCTCGCCGCGCTGAGCCCTGCCGAACGGGACACGTTACGGCAGGCGGCGGAGATCCTGCAGCAGGTCGCCCGCGGCTGACGCGACAGTCGCCACCGGGTCCGCTTCGTCCCATGTGGATGACGCGTACGATCCGAGGAGGCGCACCCCGAGTGCGGGCGACACTGAACACCACCTTCCAGTCCCTACAGGTCCGCAACTACCGGATCTTCGCCACCGGGCAGCTGATCAAGCTGATCGGTGTGTGGATGATGTTCATCGCGCAGGACTGGCTCGTCCTGCAGCTGTCGGACGACTCCGCCACCGCGCTCGGCGTGGTGGTCGCCCTCCAGTTCACCCCGGTGCTGCTGTTCACCCTGATCTTCGGCCGGCTCGCCGACCGCTACGACAAGCGGCTGCTGCTGTTCGTCGCCAACGCCATCTGGTGCGTGCTGGCCCTGGTGATGAGCGTGCTGGTGCTGACCGGCGTGGTGGCGCTCTGGCACGTCTTCGTCTTCGCCGGCCTGCTCGGCGTCGGCAACGCCCTGGAGACCCCGGTCCGGCAGGCGTTCGTCTCCGAACTGGTCGGGACCCCGCTGCTGCCCAACGCCCTCGCGCTGTCCTCGGCGACGTTCAACACCGCCCGGATCGTCGGCCCGGCTGTGGCCGGGCTGGCCATCGCGGCGTTCGACGTCGGGCCGGTCTTCCTGATCAGCGCGCTCGCGTCCACGGCCCCGCTGGTCGGACTGGTCCGGATGCGCTCCGGCGAACTGCACCGGGTCGGCCTGCCGGTCGGAGCGCAGCGGGACGCCGCCAAGGTGGTCGACGGGTTGCGCTACGTCGCCCGCCGCCCCGACCTGATGCTGCCGATGGCCCTGATGGCCGTGCTCGGCCTACTGCTGTTCAACTTCCAGCTGACCCTCGCCGCGTTGGCCAAGACGGTCTTCGAGACCGGTGCGGCGTCGTTCGGGCTGTTCACCACGGCGCTCGCGGTCGGCGCGCTGGCCGGTGCCCTGGCCGCCAGCGGCCGGCGCGACCGGCCGTCGGTCTACGTCGTGCTGGGCAGCGCGTTGACCTTCGCCGGCCTCGGCACCCTGGTCGGGCTGGCCCCGACGTACTGGCTGGTGGTGCTCCTGCTGCTGCCGACCGGGTTCTTCATGGTCTACTTCGCGCAGGCCTCCAACCAGCGGGTGCAGCTCGGTGTCGACCCGGCGTTCCGGGGCCGGGTGATGGCGCTGTGGGTGCTGGTCTTCCTGGGCACCAACCCGGTCGGCGCACCGATCATCGGCTGGGTCGCTGAGCGCTTCGGTGCCGGGGCCAGCATCTGGCTGGGCGGCCTGCTGTCCTTCCTGACCGCCGCCGCCGCGCTGGCCTGGCAGTTGCGGCGTACCGGCGGCCGGCTGCGGCTGAGGTGGGCACCGATGCCCCGGCTCTACGTACTGCCGGCCCGACCCGCGCCGGCCCATGCCGGAGCAGTCCGAGCCTGACCTGGAGCCGTACTGCCCGGGGTCCTGGAGCCGTACTGCCCGGGGCCGATCGGTCCCAGGCCGCCGGAGGCCGTCGGCGGCCTCCGGCGGGTCAGGAACTCGCGCGGTCGGCCGGGCCGCTACCGAACAGGACGTCGTCCCAGCTCGGCAGCCGCTTGCGGGGCTTGCCGGAGCTGTCGGCCGGGGTCTCGGTGGCACCGGACGCGGCGCGCCGGGGCCGCAGCACCGCCAGGGACGGCACCGCCGGGACCTCCTTGGGCGCGTCGGCGTCGTCGTCGAAGGCGGAACCCGCGCCGCCGCCGAGCAGGGCGGCGGCACCACCGGCCACCGGCCGCTGCCGGGGCGTCTCGGCGTTGGCCGCCGGCTCCAAGCCGCGACCGGCCGCCGAACCGAGCGGTCGGTCCAGCGAGGCGAGCAGCGCGTCCCGCCCGGCCCGGATCGGGTCCCGGCTGGGTCGTGGCTGGTCACCCGGGGCAGCCGGGAGGCCGTGCCCGCCGCCCCGGCCCGGCTCGGCCCGCGACGGACCGGGCAGCGCGTGCCCGCCCCGCTCCGGCGCCGGCTCCTGACCGAGGATCTGGGTGGGCCGCTCGGTGCAGAGGTACTGCGCCATGTCGTCGTGCGGCGAGATCACCTGGCGGCTCTTGTCGAGCTCCCAGATGGCCTGGGCGGTGGCCTTGCCGGACGGCCAGGTGGCGATGATCCGCCAGGTGCCGTCGTCGCGCCGGTACGCGTCCCAGGAGATTTTCTCCGCGTCGATGCCGTGCTGGGCCAGCCGGCCGTCGACGACCTCGGCGAGCGGGGCACCCTTGTCGGAGTTCTTCAGCCTGGTACGCCGGGCGTGCTGGGCGAGCATGGCCCGCTCCTGCAGCACCGGTCCGGCGTAGCGCAGCACCCGGTCGACCGGCACCCCGGCGATCCGCGCGACGTCGTCGGCCGACTCGCCGGACCGGATCCGGGCCTGGATGTCCCGGGGGGACAGCGACGGCTGGGGATCACCGGGCTGGCTGGCCACCGTCAACGTGGTCGAGCTGTCCGGGTCCGCCTGCACGGCGGTGGAGACGCGGTCGTCGATCGGTAGGGCGAGCAGTCGGCCGACCTCGTCAGCGAGGACCAGGGCCTGACCGTCCTCGGAGAGGGCGACGAAGCGTACCGGGCGCATCGCGTTGCCTCCGTCCCGCTGAGCTGCCCCACGCCGCAAGGTCGACCCGCCCGCGACGTCCTCCGCACACGGTACGCCGATAAGTCACCCGATGGGAGTAGGCCACGCCGGGCATGTCGAGTGAGCTGCCCCGATCCGTCCGGCTGGGCGGGTCGGATGGCGGACGGTGATCGAGCGTCGGCGATCACGGTCGATCGCGGATGGTCAGCGGTTGATCGTCAACCTAGAGCAAACCGGCCGGTTCCGCGACAATCAACGCCGAACCGGCCTTATCGCCCGATATGCCTCAGAGCCGCTCGATCACGAAGTCGACGCAGGCGGTCAACGCCTCGACGTCGGCCGGGTCGATCGCGGGGAACAGCGCCACCCGCAGCTGGTTGCGGCCGAGCTTGCGGTACGGCTCGGTGTCCACGATGCCGTTGGCCCGAAGTACCTTGGCGACCTTGGCGGCGTCCACTCCGTCGACGAAGTCGATGGTCGCCACCACGTTCGACCGCAGTGCCGGATCGGTGACGAACGGGGTGGCCACTGCGGACCGCTGAGCCCAGCCGTAGATCGCCGCCGCGCTCTCCGCCGTCCGCTTCGCCGCCCAGGCGAGCCCACCCTGGGCGTTCATCCAGTCGGTCTGCTCGGCGGCGAGGAAGATCGTCGCCAGCGCCGGGGTGTTGTAGGTCTGCTCCAACCGCGAGTTGTCGATCGCGGTCACCAGGTCCAGGAACGCCGGGATGTACCGGCCGGACGCCTTCACCTGGGCGGCCCGGTCCAGGGCAGCCGGTGACATCAGGGCCAGCCAGATGCCGCCGTCCGAGCCGAAGCACTTCTGCGGGGCGAAGTAGTAGACGTCGGTCTCGGTCGGGTCGACCTCCAGACCACCGGCGCCGGACGTGGCGTCGACCAGCATCAGTGCACCGTCGTCGGCCCCGGCGACCCGCCGGATCGGCACCGCGACCCCGGTGGAGGTCTCGTTGTGCGGCGTCGCGTAGACGTCGACGCCCGCCTCGGCGACCAGGGTCGGGGCGCTGCCCGGCTCGGCCTTGTGCACCGTCGGCTCGCCGAGGAACGGCGCGTCGCGTACCGCCTTGGCGAACTTGGCCCCGAACTCGCCGAAGCTGGCGAACTGCGCCCGGTCGCGGACCAGACCGAACGTGGCGACCTCCCAGAACGCCGTGGTACCGCCGTTGCCGAGAATCACCTCGTAGCCATCGGGCAGCGCGAAGAATTCGGCGATGCCGCGCCGCAGCCGGGCCACCTCGTCGCGGACGGTGCGCTGCCGGTGGGAGGTGCCCAGGTAGCTGGTGGCGACCTCGGACAGCGCCTCTACGGCTGCCGGGCGGACCTTCGACGGGCCGCAGCCGAACCTGCCGTCGGCGGGCTTGATCTCGTCTGGGATGCGGATGGTCGCAACGTCAGCCACGGTGGTCAGCAGTCCTTCCAGATGCGCTACGGGTCGACCAATCCTCGCACCCGACCGGCTGGCCCCGGGGTGTGGTCCCACGTCTGCGACTGAGGCGTGCCCCACATCCCCCGGGCCGGTGCCGGCGGAATCCGTACCCGATCAGGATCGGTGCCGGACCAGGATCCGTGCCGGATCAGACGTCGTGCGGGACCGCGTCCCAGCCGGCGACCTGCTGCGGCTTGCGCGGCTGCGGGCCGACGTACCGGGCGGACGGGCGGACCAGCCGCTTGAGCCGCTTCTGCTCCAGGATGTGGGCGCTCCAGCCGCCCATCCGGGCGCAGGTGAACATCGAGGTGAACATGTGCGCCGGCACCTCGGCGAAGTCGAGCACCACCGCCGACCAGAACTCGACGTTGGTCGCCAGCACCCGGTCCGGCTTGCGGTTGTGCAACTCCTCCAGAGCGGCCTTCTCCAGCGCCTCGGCCACCTCGTAACGGGGCGCGCCGAGCTCCTTGGCGGTGCGGCGCAGCACCCGGGCGCGCGGGTCCTCGGCCCGGTACACCCGGTGGCCGAACCCCATCAGCCGTTCGCCGCGGTCGAGCACGCCCTTGACGTACGACTCGGCGTCGCCGCTGCGTTCCACGCCCTCGATCATGTGCAGCACCCGGGACGGGGCACCACCGTGCAGCGGTCCGGAGAGCGCGCCGATGCCCGACGAGATGCAGGCGGCGGCGTCGGCTCCGGTGGAGGCGACCACCCGGGCGGTGAAGGTGGAGGCGTTCATGCCGTGTTCGGCGGCGGAGATGAAGTACGCGTCGACCGCCTTGACGTGCCGCGGGTCGGGCTCGCCACGCCACCGGCGCATGAACCGCTCGACGATGGTCTGCGCCTTGTCGATCTCCTTCTGCGGCACGGCCGGCAGACCGAGTCCCCGGGCCGACTGGGCGACGAACGACAACGCGGTGACCGACACCCGGGCCAGGTCCGCGCGGGCCTGCTCGTCGGAGATGTCGAGCAGCTGGGACAGCCCCCAGTACGGGGCGAGCATGGCGACCGCCGACTGCACGTCCACCCGGATGTCGCCGGAGTGCACCGGCACCGGGAACGGCTCGGCGGGCGGCAGACCCGGCCCGAACCGGCCGTCGACCAGCAGTGCCCAGACGTTGCCGAAGGAGACCTGTCCGATCAGATCCTCGATGTCGACGCCGCGGTACCGTAGGGCACCGCCCTCCTTGTCAGGCTCGGCGATTTCGGTCTCGAATGCGATCACACCTTCGAGACCCGGTTTGAAGTCGGACATGTGGCTCTCCTGGTGGGGATTTTGGCGGTGCTGCCCGAGCGCCCGGTAGAACTGCTGCAGGCTGCCCTGAACGGCTTTCACTGACGTCCGTGTGCTGCGGTGACTGGTCGTTCGTGCCCGGTGGGTGACCGGTTGTTCGTGCCTGGTGGGTACCCAGCGTAAGTTCGGTGCCAGGGGTAGCCCTAGTTCAGGAGAGCGACGTGACGGGAGACACACCACGACCGAGTCTGCCGCGTCGTGACTATCGCGGTGCCCCGGAACTGCGTCGCTGCGACCTCGCCGTCGACTGGCACACCCAGTTCGCCCGATGGTTCGCCGACGCGGTGGCGGCCGGGTTGCCGGAGCCGAATGCGATGGTGCTGGCCACGGCCGACGTCGATGGGCGACCGAGTACCCGGACGGTGCTGATGAAAGGGTACGACGAGACGGGAATCGTCTTCTTCACCAACTACCGGTCCCGCAAGGGCACCGAGGCCACCGACAATCCCTCGGTCAGCCTGCTCTTTCCGTGGTTCGCGATGTCCCGGCAGGTGGAGGTACGTGGGGTGGTGGCACCGGTCCCCCGGGCGCAGACCGAGGCGTACTTCGCCACCCGGCCGCGTGGCTCCCAGCTCGGCGCGTGGGCCAGCCCGCAGTCGCGGGTGGTGCCGGACCGCGCGGCGGTCGACGCCGGTCTGGCAGCAGCCCGGCGGCGGTTCCCGGAGCCGACCGTGGTGCCACCGCCGCCGCACTGGGGCGGCCTGCGGGTGACGCCGTGGACCGTCGAGTTCTGGCAGGGCCGGGCCGACCGGCTGCACGACCGGTTGCGGTACCGCCGGGATGCCGGCGGTGGCTGGTCGATCGAGCGGATCGCGCCGTAGCGCAACCTTTAATTTACTCTTAGCTATTGTGGATCACTGGCCGGCGGGTGACCCGCGAGCTGGATTGAACCGTTATCGTCGCCGCATGGACAACGTCGATGCACGTCCGGGCCCGCCGTCCGGAGCGCAGTGGACGATCGCGGCGGACGGGCACGAGGCCGTCGTGGTCGAGGTGGGTGGCGGGCTGCGGGCGTACCGCGCCGGTGGGGTCGACTACGTCGACGGGTACGCCGAGGACGAGCTCTGTGTCGGCGGCGCCGGCCAGGTCCTGGCTCCGTGGCCGAACCGGATCCGCGACGGCCGCTACACCTTCGCCGAGGTCACCCGGCAGCTGCACCTGTCCGAGCCGGACCGGCACACCGCGCTGCACGGGCTGGTCTGCTGGCTGCCCTGGCAACTGATCACCAAGACAGCCGAGGAAGTGGTGGTCGGCTGCACCCTCTTCCCGCACCCCGGCTACCCGTGGTCGCTGGTGCTGCGTACCCGCTGGGCGGTCGGCGCCGACGGACTGCGGGTGACCCATCAGGTGACCAACGCCAGCGCCGAGCCGGCACCGTTCGGGCTCGGGGTCCATCCGTACCTGCGGCTGCCGGACACCGTCGTCGACGACCTGACCCTGCACCTGCCGGCCCGCAGCCGGCTGCTGGTGGACGGCCGGCTGCTGCCGATCGGTGCGGCGAAGGTGGCCGGTGGCGAGTACGACTTCACCAAGCCGCGGCGGATCGGCCCGGTGGTGCTGGACACCGCGTTCGGCGATCTTGACCGGGATCCGTCGGGCGGCTCCGCGGTCCGGTTGTCCAACCAGGATGGATCGGAAGGCGTGACGCTCTGGGCCGACGCCGCCTTCGGCTGGTGGCAGCTGTTCAGCGGGGACACCCTGGCGGAGCCGCGCTACCGGCGGTCGGTGGCGGTCGAGCCGATGACCTGCCCGCCGGACGCGTTCCGGTCCGGGCGGGATCTGATCGTCCTGGCGCCGGCCGAGACCTGGCAGGCGAGCTGGGGCATCCGGCCGGGGCAGGAGCCGGCGGGACCGGGACCGGAGGGCCGGTGATGGAGTTCCGCGACGCGGTACGTCGGCGGCGGATGGTCCGCAACTACGATCCGGACCGCCCGGTACCGCCTGAGATCGTCGACCGGTTGCTGGAGCACGCCATCCACGCGCCGTCGGCCGGGTTCTCTCAGGGCTGGGGTTTCCTGGTGCTGGACCGGCCGGACGACCGGGCGGCGTTCTGGGCGGCGACCACCCCGGTGGCGGCGGACCCGGACACCGAGCGGCGCAGCCGCTGGCTGGCCGGCATGACCCAGGCGCCACTGATCATCGTGCCGCACGCCAACCGGTCGGCGTACCTGGACCGGTACGCCCAGCCGGACAAGGGTTGGACCGACCGCGACGAGGCGCGCTGGCCGGTGCCGTACTGGCACATCGACACCGGGTTCGCGGCGCTGCTGATGCTGCTGACCGCCGTGGACGAAGGGCTGGGAGCCTGCTTCTTCGGCATCCCGCCGGAGCGCACGCCGAATTTCCGGGAGGCGTTCGGCGTGCCGGACGAGTTCGTCCCGATCGGTGCGATCACCGTCGGCTACCGGGCACCTGACACGCGTTCCCCGTCGCTGCGTCGCGGTCGCCGTCCGGTCGACGAGGTGGTTCATCGTGGCCGGTGGAACGGTTGACCGGGGCCGGTTGCCGGCGGTGACGCTGCGATACGGGCCACAGGAACGCTCCGATTGGTCGCGGCAGGTCGCTACGCTGGCAGACGCGCTGGCGTACGGTGGCGTCCGGCCGGCGGGTGGCGGTTCGGCAGACAGACGGTCCGGTAGGCGACATGGGAGGAGCGCGCCGTCGTGATCTTCAAAGCGGTGCGGGACGGTCGTCCTTACCCTGAGCACGGTCTGACCCTGAAGCAGTGGGCGGAGATTCCGCCCCGCCCGCTGCGGCTCGATCAGCTGATCACCACCAAGCGGGAGCTGGCGCTGGACAAGCTGCTCGCCGAGGACTCGACGTTCTACGGCGACCTCTTCCCGCACGTGGTCCAGTGGAACGGCGGTCTCTACCTGGAGGACGGCCTGCACCGTGCCCTGCGGGCCGCGCTCCAGCAGCGCAACCAGATCCACGCCCGGGTGTACCTGCTCATCCAGCAGCGGGCCGCCGGCTGATCTGCCGGCCCGGCCCTGCCTGCCGGCCCGATTCGTCCGCCGGGCGTGATGCTCCGCCGGCCGGCTCCGGATGCGGTTGTCGTACCGGGGCCGTACGGTGAATCCAGACGTCCCGGCGGTGGGCCGGCGTCTGGTGAGGACGGTGATGGGGATGTCCCGTAGCGGCGATGTCAACACTCCTACTCAGGAATTTCCGGAATATCCCGACGGTTCGCCGGAGCAGGCCGGGCCGGTCGAGCCGGCTACGCCACCGGCGGAGTCCGGCGGGCGTCGACGCGGGCTGCTCGGCCTCGCCGCAATCGTCGGCCTGGTCGCGGTGGTGCTGCTGTCGACCCAGGCCGTCGGGTTGCTGCCGAACTGGCGCAACCCCTTCGCCCAACAGGAGACCGATCGCACTCAGCCGCCGGTGCTGCAGTCGATCCAGGATCTCAGCCGGTTCGTCGCGGCGGAGGGCAACTACCAGGTCGTCGTCGACCTGGAGCAGGACCGACGGTACGTGCCGGATTTCCTGCTCAACGAACGAACCCTGTTCGTCGGGGTCGGAACGGTCGAGGCATACGTCGATTTCGGGCAAATCGGCGAGGAAGCCATATCTACCTCTGAGGATGGTTTTTCTGCGCAAATCGAGTTGCCGGCCCCGCAGTTGACCGACGCGGATCTCGACCTCGACAACAGCTATGTCTTCGCCGAGGAGCGCGGCCTGCTCAACCGTCTCGGTGAGGTGTTCGGCGGTGACCCGAACCGGCGGCAGCAGGTCTACCAGTTGGCCGAGGACCGGATCACGGCCGCCGCCCGGGAGAGCGGGATCGCCGGGCGGGCCGAGGAGAACACCCGCAAGATGCTGACGGGGCTGCTGCGCTCTCTGGGATACGAGGAAATCTCAGTCACCTTTGTGGCGCCGTAGACATTTCCGCAAACCGCCCGGGAAGGGTGATGATCCGCCGGACCGAATCATCCTTCGGTCCGGCGTTTTCTGTCCAGGGGTGGGCACTCGTTCCGCGTGGGTCGCGCTAGAGTGCAGTCGAGGGCCGGATCCGCGGAAACGGCGGGCCAGAAAATGAAATTGACTCATGACTTGTACGGCGGCCTGACTGTGGTCAGTCTCTAATTCGGGGGTGCACCCGTGGCGCGTTCGGTGCGCAACGACGAGGTCGAGGTCACTGTCCTTCTGCCGTGTCTGAACGAGGCGGAGACGCTGGAGGTGTGCATCCGCAAGGCCCGCCGGTCGCTCGACGAGCTCGGGGTCCGGGGCGAGGTCCTGGTCAGCGACAACGGCTCCACCGACGGCTCACAGGAAATCGCCGTACGCGCCGGTGCCCGGGTGTCGCACGCCCCGATGCGCGGCTACGGCGGAGCACTGATCAACGGCGTCGAGCAGGCCCGCGGTCGGTACGTCATCATGGCCGACGCCGACGACTCGTACGACCTTTCCGACCTCGGACCTTTCATTCATGAATTGCGGCGCGGTCGGGATGTGGTGATGGGGAACCGGTTCCGCGGCGGTATAGCCGACGGCGCGATGCCGTTTCTGCACCGTCATCTCGGCAACCCGGTGCTCTCCTGGCTGGGCCGTCGGCTGTTCAACCTGAATGTGGGTGATTTTCACTGCGGGATCCGTGGGTTCAACCGGGACCGGGTCCGGCAGTTGCAGCTGTGCATGCCGGGCATGGAATTCGCCTCCGAACTGGTCGTCCGGGCCGCGCTCAACGGCTACGACATCACCGAGGTGCCGACCACCCTGCGCCCCGACGGCCGGAGCCGGCCGCCCCACCTGCGGACCTGGCGGGACGGCTGGCGTCACCTGCGGTTCCTGCTGGTGTTCGCCCCCCGGAAGATGCTGATCTGGCCCGGTGCGGTGCTGTTCACGGTCGGCCTGATCGGCACCGTCACGTTGGCCGTCGGCCCGTTGGTCGTCGGCGGGATCGGGTTCGACGTCAGCACCCTCGTCTACACCTGTCTCGCCATGCTCGCCGGCGCACAGCTGCTGCTCTTCGGAGCGTTCGCGCTGATCTACGGCAGATACGAGGGCATCACCGACCTGCGACAGTCCGACCGGTGGAGCCGGTACGTCAGACTGGAGACCTGCACGGCCGGCGGGATCGCGTTGATCCTGCTCGGTCTGGCCGGCACCATCCTGGCGGTCGCCACCTGGGGTGCGACCGGCTTCGGCGCCCAGGACGCGAGTGACACCATGCGGGTAGTGCTGCCCTCCTCGACCGCGATCGGCCTCGGCGCGACACTGATCTTCGCTGGGCTCTTCTCCAGCCTGCTCAGCCTACGGCGGGTCTCCGTCGCCGTGGCCGATCAGCAGATCTCGGAGCCCGGCCCGCTGGTCGTCAGCACCCACTGACCAGGACGGCCCGCCGATGCACGACATAGCCGGCGCGCGTCACGACAACGAACGGTTCCGCGGAGCACCATGACTGTCGAGACATCCCCGGCCGGCGCTGGCGAGCCGTCCGGCCGGGAGGTCGGTTCGCCCGGCCAGGAGTCAGGCTCGCAAGGCCGGACGGCATCGGGCCGGATCCCGGAGCAGGACAATCCGGACGGATCTCGGAGACCGGAGTCAGGGCCAGGGCCGGGTCGGCTCCGGGTCAGCCGGTTGCCGGCACTGGCCGGCCGGCCGGGGCTGCTCGCCGTACTGACCTGGCTGGTGGCCACACCGGTGGCGGTCGTGCTGCCGTCGGTGGCGCGCGCCGACCCCTTCACGGTGGCCGGTCGGGCGCTGCCGGTCGCCAGTGGCCTGCTGCTGGTCTGCCTCGGCGGACTGGCCGCCGCCGCCGTTCGGCGATGGCAGCCCACCGCGATGCCGGCACTGGCCGGAGTCAGCGCCGGCCTGGCCTCGGCCTGGCTGGCGCTGATCCTGCGGGCCGCGCTGTACGGCACCCCGTTCGGCTTCGGTGGCCTGTCCGGGGACATGCTGCGGATGACCGCCACCGCCACCCGGTACACGGTCACCGTGGCCAGCGCGGACACCACGGTGCCCGGGCTGCCGTCGGAGTACCCGCCGCTGTACGCCTGGCTGGTCGGCCGGGCGGCGGTGCTGCTCGACCAGCCGGCCTGGCGGTTGCTCGGCGACGCCGAGGTGCTGTTCGTCTCGGCGTCGGTGCTGGTCGGTTTCCTGCTCTGGCGCCGCCAGGTGGGTCCCTGGACGGCGCTGGCGATCTCCTGCGTGGGGGTGCTGGCCTGGTCCGACCCGCGGAAGGCGTACGAGGTCCTCGCCTTGATGGTTTTCATCCCGTGGGTGCTGGAGACCTTCACCCGTCCGCCTCGCAGCCGGCTGCACTGGCTGGCCTGCGGGCTGCTCGGGGGTCTGCTGGTGGTGCTCTACCAGGCCTGGCTGGTCTACGGGGCGCTCGGCCTCGCGGTGATCGTCGGCTCGGCCTGGCGGGCCGAGCCGGACCGGTGGGCGTACCTGCGGCGGCTGCTGCTGGTCGCCGCGGTCGCCGCCGTCTCGTCGGCGTGGTACGTGCTGCCGTATTTGTGGGCCCTGACCACCGGCGGCGGCGGACAGCTGGTTTCCGACCTGTTCGTGTCGCCGTACTACCTCGACGGTCTGCTGCCGTTCCTGGAGCGGGGTGACCTGCCGCTGCGTGGCCTGCAGCTGGCCGGCCTGGTGGGCTCGGTGTGGCTGATCCGGTCGACCTGGTGGGCCCGGCCGCTGCTGCTGATCGCCGCCGGTGCGTTCGCCTACCGACTGCTGTCGTTGGTGCGGTTCGTGCTGACCGGGCACACCGCCTTCGCGCACTACACGGCCCGGCTGTACGGCGTCGTACTGGCCGTCGCCGGGGTGCTGACCCTGGTGCACGCGGTGCCGCTGCTGCTGCGCCGGCTGCGGATCAGCCCGCCGGTCGGACTGGCCGGCGTGCCGCTGGCGGTGCTGCTGGCCTGGGCGGTGCCGGTCTACTCCACGAATTGGATGCCGGGCACCAGCGGCTCCGGTTCGGGGTACGCGGCGGCCGCGCACGCTGAGCCGCTGCCCGGCGGCGGCTATCCCCGGTACGCGCCCGACACCGGCCGCGCTGACTGGTTCCCGGTCGAGCCGGTACGTCGAGCGGTCGAGCAGGTCACCGGGCCGGACCCGGACCGAGTCACCCTCAGCGTCGACGAACGGCTCTTCTCGTACCTGCCGTGGCCGGGTTACCTGAGCAACGACCGGACCGCGGCGGGCACCCTGTCCCGGTGGGACGAACGCCGGGCCGAGCTGCGCGATCTGGCCGACCAGGAGGACCCGGCGGCGTTCGCCGCCGAGTCTGCGGCGACCGCGTTCGGGCCGATCGACGTCTTCGTCCTGACCCGGGACGGCGACGAGCTGATCTGGCGGGACCTGCGGTTCCATCGCGACCAGTTCGACCCGCGGTACTGGGTGGTCCGCGACGACCTGCCGGGACAGGTCGTGGTCTCGGTCCGTCGGTGACCGTGGTCGGCCGTTCCTGGGGCTGGCGGTGCCCGGGGCGGGTGCTCAGTACGACGTGGCGAGGTTACGGTCCTCGTTTGGCATCACGATCCACAACGCCAGGTAAATGATCACCTGGGTGCCGGGCAGCAGCAGGGAGAGCAGGAAGATCAACCGCACCATTCCCGCTGAGATGCCGAACCGTTGGCCGAGCCCGGCGCAGACGCCGGCAATCATCCTTCCGTTGCGGGGACGTACCAGTTTGCGGCTCATCGGACGCTCCTTCGGGTGTCGTTGCTGGCCGGTCTGCCACGTTCCACGGTAGGTACGCCGGGAGGCGGTGGCCTCGGTCCACGGACCGATTCGCGGCGTGGCTCCCGTACGGCGTTACCCTGACCGATTCAAGATCATTCAGGGGGCCGCGCCCGGGGTGGCGTCATCTGACGGACGTGCGAGCTACCCGCATTGTTCACCGACTGCTAATCTTGCCGGCGTTGCCCACGCTGACGCTGCCCCCACCCTCGTCGGTGCGCTCGGGCGACGACACCCCTCGGAGCGCCTCGCGCGCTCGTCTAGACGGAAGCGCGCGAATGTGACACTGGCGATCCTGATTTCGGCGAACCGGGCTTCTGCTACCCCGACCAGCGCCGATGCCGGAGAGTTGCGCACCGCAAGCGGATTGTCGCTTGACGATCACCTCCGGGAACAGCTTGCGGCGGTCGGCGCGGCCGAGGTGCGGACGGCGGAACCGGCCGGCGTCGCCGACCTCGTCGAGCGGGCCGGTGGGCCGGTCCTGCTGTGCGCCACCGACGTCATCGCTCACACCGAGGTGATCCGGGTCCTCTCCGTGGCACCGGCCGAGACCACCCGGGCGCTGCTGCTGCCCGCCGCGGACGGCTCCGGCGGCGGTCAGGCCGCCGCCGTCAGCGCGCTGCGCGGCCGGATCATCGAAGTCACCGCCGGCCCGGCCACCGCCGGCCCGGCCACCGCCGGCCCGGCCACCGCCGGCCCGGCCACCGCCGGCCCGGCCACCGCCGGCCCGGCCGGCGCTGGCCGGCTTCCGCTCTTCGGCGGCGTACTGCGGGTCGGCGTCGGTGACCTGCCCGCGTTTGCCACGGCGGCCCGGGCCGCCGCCACCCGGCGACTGCCCCCGGGCACCCACCCGCTGGACGCGATCCTCGCCGAGTTCGTCGCCGACGGCGCCGTCGTCGGTGCGTACCCGCTGCGGCACCTGGTGGCCCGGCGGGTGGCCGACCCGGTCGGTCTGTCCGACGCCGAGGCCCGGATCCGTGCCGTCGACCCCGACCGGGCCCGCCTGCGTCTCGTGGTGAAGGAACAGGACGACCTGTTCGCCACCTACTTCGTGAGCAGTTGGTCACCGATGGTCGCGAAGCTCGCGGCCCGGATCGGGCTGAGCCCGACCGGGGTCACCGCGATCTCGGTCGCGTTCGCCGCCGCGGCCGCGCTGTTGTTCGCCGTCGGTGACCGGCCGCTGCTGCTGCTCGGTGCGGTCCTGCTCTATCTCGGCTTCGTGCTCGACTGCGTCGACGGCCAACTGGCCCGCTACACCGGCCGGTTCAGCGCGTTCGGTGGTTGGCTGGACACCATCGCCGACCGGGGCAAGGAGTACCTGGTCTACGCGGGGCTCGGCGTCGGTGTACACCAGGCGGGACTGGCCGGTGGGTGGGCGGCCGACGGATGGGTGCTGGCCACCGCAGCGATCGTGTTGCAGACCGTCCGGCACATGACCGACGCCTGGTACGGGGCGCTGCACGACGAAGCCGCCCACCGGCCGCCGAGTCGACCGGCCACCGGCGCGTCGGCGGGCGGGGTCGGCGGCCGGCTCAGCCAGGCCTCCGATCGCGTGCTCGCCGGGCCGCGCTCGCCGATCTACTGGGCGAAACGGACCATCGTCTTTCCGATCGGCGAGCGGTGGGCACTGATCGCCGTCACCGTGGTGCTGTTCGGCCCGCTGGCCAGCCTGTGGGCCGTACTCGGCTGGGGGCTGCTCGCGGCCATCTGGACGGCGGGCCTGCGGACCCTGCGGGCCCGGTCGATGCGGGTCCCGGTACTGGCGGCGGTGGACACCGCGAACTACCGTGACGACGGTTTCCTGGCCGGTCGGATCGCCGGTCTGCTGACCGGTCGGTCCCCCGCCGGGCAGTTGCCCCTCGCGGTGGTCGCCGCCGGGACAGCCGCGATCCTGTTGGCCCTGACCGCGACCGGCGTGTTCGCCGGTGCCGGTGCCGTTCTCGTCGGCGCGGCGGCCCTGCTGGCGGCCGGCTCGGCCAGCGCGGCCCGGCCGGCCACCGGCGCGCTCGACTGGCTGGTGCCGGCGGCGCTGCGGGCGGCCGAACTTCTCTTCGTCGTCGCGGCCGGCGTGGTCGCCGGCGTGCCGGCCGCGGTCACCTACGGACTGCTGCTGATCCTCGCCCTGCACCACTACGATCTGACCGCCCGGCTGGAGAAACGGCTCGACGGACCACCGCTGCGCCGGTGGAGCCTCGGCTGGGACGGCCGGACACTGCTGCTGGCCGCCGCCGCTGCCGGACCGATGCTGCTCGCTCCCGGGCTGCCCGCGACGGTCACCCCGGTCGCGGTGACCACCGGTGTGGTCGCCGCGTTCGCCGGCTACCTGGTGCTGCACTTCCTCGTGACCGCGGTGATCGATCACCGGCCGGCGACGCCGGATCGAGCAGCGGATCACCGCCCGCCGGGCGCCGTCGCCCGGATCCCGGCACCCCGCCGACGGCCGGCCATGCCGGTTGGTCCGGCTCCCTCCCTCCACCCCGCCGGCCGCCCCGCCGGCACGATCGCAGGTGATGACCGATGACGTTGATCAGTATCGTTGTGCCGGTGTACAAGGTGCAGGGCTACCTGCGGGAGTGCCTTGACTCCATCCTCGGGCAGTCGTTCACCGACGTCGAGGTGATCGCGGTCGACGACTGCTCGCCGGACACCTCCGGGCAGATCCTCGCCGAGTACGCCGCCCGCGACCCCCGGCTGACCGTGCTGTCGCTGCCGGCCAACGTCGGCCTGGGCAAGGCCCGAAACGCCGGCCTGGACGCGGCGACCGGCGAGTACGTCTGGTTCCTGGACAGCGACGACTGGCTGACCGACGGTGCGCTGCGGGCGGTCGCCAACCGGCTCCGCGACACCACCCCCGACGTGCTGATCGTCGACCACGTACGGGTCTTCTGGAACAACTACCAGGCGGGTAGCGCGCTCCGTCAGGCCTTCCCGACCTCGCCCGGCGACGAGGTGTTCGACGTGCGGACCCGGCCGGAGACGCTCAAGGTCCTGCACACCGCCTGGAACAAGGTCACCCGCCGGGAGTTCCTGGTCGATCTCGGGCTGCGGTTCGAGGCTGGCTGGTACGAGGACGTGTCGTTCACCTTCCCGCTGCTGGTCGCGGCCGAGCGGATCACCGTGCTCGACCGGGCGTGCGTCAACTACCGGCAGCGTCGCACCGGGGCGATCACCCGGACCCGCAGCGCCCGGCACTTCGAGATGTTCGACCACTGGGGCCACACCTTCGACTGGTTGGACGCCCGCGGCCCGCAGGCCGATCCGGTCCGGCCCGAGCTGTTCGGTCTGATGATCTCCCACTACCTGATGGTGCTGGGACACGGCGGTCGGCTGCCCCGCGAGCTGCACCGGGAGTTCTTCGCCCGGGCACACGCCGACTACCAGCGGCGGCTGCCGGCCGGCGGTTACCCCGAGCCGGATGGTGTGGAAGGGCTGAAGCGGCGGCTGCTGGCCGCCAACCGGTGGCGTACCTTCGCCGCGTTGCGGGTCGGCCAGCAGGCCCGCAAGAAGCTGCCCTCGGTCACCCGACGGTTCGGTCGGCCGGTCAAGCGGCGGCTGATCAACCTGGCCCGGGTCGGCCGGCGGACGTTGCTGCGTGGCTACTACCGGCTGCAGCTGCGGCTGCCGATGGACGAGTCGCTGGCGCTGTACGCCGCGTACTGGTACCGGGGCTACAGCTGCAACCCGGCGGCGATCCACGCCAAGGCGGCGCAGATCGCCCCGCAGATCAAGAGCGTCTGGGTGGTCCGGCGGGACCGGGCCCCGAGCATGCCGCCCGGGGTGCCGTACGTCGTCGCGGGCACCCGGGGCTACTACCGGGCCCTGGCCCGGTCGAAGTGGCTGATCAACAACGTGAACTTCCCCGACTACGTTCGCAAGCGGCCCGGCTCCGTGCACGTGCAGACCCACCACGGCACGCCGGTCAAGGTGATGGGCCTGGACCAGCAGCGGCACCCGATCGGTGCCACCTCGATGAACTTCTCCCTGCTGCTGCGCCGGGTGGACCGGTGGGACTACAGCGTCAGTGCCAACCACTTCTCCACCCAGATGTGGGAGCGCGCCTACCCGGCCAGCTTCGAATCGCTGGACACCGGCTATCCGCGCAACGACCGGCTGGCGCTGGCCACCGACGCCGAGGTGGCCGCGGCCCGGGAGGCGCTCGGCATCGCTCCCGGCGAGCGGGTGGTGCTGTACCTGCCGACCCACCGCGAACACCAGCCCGGCTGGCGGCCCGACTTCGACGCCGACGCCTTCGCCGAGGTCCTCGGCCCGGACGCCTGGCTGCTGATCCGCAGCCACTACTTCCACGACCGGCAGCGGACCGGCCGGGCGCCCAACGCCCCGGCCAGCGGCCGGGTCCGGGACGTGTCGGCGCACCCGGTGGTCGAGGACCTGTACCTCGCCGCCGACGTGCTGATCACGGACTACTCGTCGGCGATGTTCGACTACGCGATCCTGGACCGACCGATCGTGATCTACGCGCCGGATGCCGCGGCGTACGCGATGGCGCGGGGCGTCTACTTCGACATCACCGCGGAACCCCCGGGAGCGGTCGCCACCACCTTCGGCCACCTGCTGGACGTGTTCCGTACCGGAGCGGTCGACGACGACGCCGCGGCCAAGGCCCGGACCCAGTTCCGGGGGCGGTTCTGCCACCTCGACGACGGGCACGCCGCCGAGCGGGTGGTCCGCCGCGCGTTGCTCGGCGAGCCGACCCAGCCGGCTGCCCGCTGACCCCGGTGGGCGCACTGCTCAGCGTCGTCACACCGATCTACAACGTGGCGCGCTACCTGCCGGAATGCCTCGACTCGCTGGCCGACCAGACCCACCCGGACATCGAGTTCGTCCTGGTCGACGACGGCTCCACCGACGACAGCGGTGAGATCGCCGCCGCGCGGGCCGAGGCCGATCCCCGGTTCCAGCTGATCCGGCAGCCGAACCGAGGGTTGGGCGCGGCCCGCAACACCGGAATCCGCGCGGCCTGCGGCGACTACCTGGCGTTCGTCGACAGCGACGACGTGCTTCCCCGGTACGCCTTCGAGCTGCTGGTCGGTGCGCTGGAGTCGACCGGTTCGCAGATCGCCTCCGGCAACGTCCTGTTGTTCAACTCACGCGGGCTCTGGCAGTCTCCGCTGCACCGGGGCACCCACCGGCGGACCCGGCTCGGTGCCCGGCTACGTCGCCGCCGGAACCTGCTCTACGACCGGCTGGCCTGCAACAAGGTGTTCCGGCGGGACTTCTGGACCGGCAACGAGCTGTGGTTTCCCGAAGGGGTGCGGTACGAGGACATCCCGGTGACCGTTCCGGCGTACGCTCTGGCTGCGAAGATCGACGTGCTGAGCACCCCGGTCTACCACTGGCGCCAGCGCGAGGCCGGTGCCGAGGAGTCGATCAGTCAACGGCAGACAGAGATCACCAACCTGGTCGACCGGTTCGCGGCGGTGCGCAGCGCCAGCCGGTCACTCGCCGCGCTCGGCAACCGTAGGTTGAAGAACCACTACGACACCATCGCGTTACGCAGCGACCTGCGGATGTTCCTGTACCTGCTGCCGGACGTGGCGGACGAGGCGTACCGGCAGCGCTTCCTGCAGTTGGCCGGCGAGTTCCTCGCCGAGGTCGACCCGTCGGTGCCGGACCGGCTCGAACCGGGACTGCGGGTGGCCTGGCGGTTGGCTGGCGACGGTCGACTCGCCGAGCTGCTCACCGTGGTGGCGGCGACCCGGCTCGGGCAGAAACCGCCGGTGGTGCCGGACGTCCCGGTACAGCTGTACCGGCCGGACCGGCGGTTGCGTACCGCCCTGCGGTCGGTCGCCTGGCGGGGCGGCCGGTTGCGGATATCCGGGCACGTCTACCGTGCGCCGCAGGTGGCCGGCGCACCCTGGCTACGGCTACGCGCCCTGTGGCTGCGCGAACGGGGCCGTTCCGGGCGGCGCGTGCCGGGGCCGGCCCACTCGCGGGTGTTTGCTGGTCGCGGCTCGGCGTCCTGTCAGTCGGCCGACGACCCGCCGGCCGGGTCGGGGTTCGACGCATCGTTCCGTACGTCGGCGCTGCGGCCCAGCTCAGGATGGCGGACCGGCACCTGGCTGGTGATGACCGGCGTCGTCGACCCGGCCGGACCGCCGGTCAGCGGACCGGTCAAGGTCGGCGAGATCCAGCCGGCCCTCCCCGCTACCTGGGTGGCACCCGGGGTACGGATCGTGCCGGTGGTGTACGACGGTGCGCTGCGGTTGCGGGTCGAACGACCCAGGGTGTGGGCCACCGCCGCCGAGGTCGACGACGACAGCCTGGTGATCAGCGGAACAGTCGCCGCCGGTGTCGCGCCGCCGACCGCCCTGTCCCTGTCCCGGACGCCGGCGGTGGTGTGGCGGCGCTACCCGACCGCCGTCGGCGGATCCGCCCGGCCCGCCGCCGATCCGGCAGCGGCCGGTCCGGACACCGACGAGGCGACCGGAGCTGTCTTCAGCTGTCGGATCCCGCTCGCGGATCTGCTCGCCGGGGCTGCCGTCCAGCGACCGGCGCCGGTCGGTGATCCGGTGTCGGGCTGGTTGGTCGGCTACCGGCTCGGCGCCGACCGGACCGACGAACACCTGCCGGTCGGGGAGGGCTTCGTCGATCTGCACCCGGTCGGTGGGCGTCCGGGCCCGTTGGTGGAGCCGGGGGATCACGGCAGCCTGACGATCCGGATGCTGCCGACCGGTCCGATGGTCACCTGGGCCACTGTAGACCAGAGCGGGGTGACGATCGGCGGTGAGTGCGCGGTTGATGACCTACCGTCCCTGGTCGTCCTGCGGCACGCCGACGACCTGCGGGACGCGGCCGCCCCGGCGGACCGCGACCTGCCGGTGGAGAGCGTCGACGAAGGCCGGCAGGTCCGAGTGCCGGCCGCCGGCCCGGACCAGCTTGAACCGGGCCGCTGGTGGTTCGGCTACCGACCGGGCGCCGGTGACCAGGTGTGCGACCTGCCGGTGTCCCTGGGTATCCGGGACGGCCTGGGCCGAGCGGACGGCACCGGTGGCAGGCAGCCGCTCCGGCTGCGACTGGAGCCGGACCGGCTGCACCGGGTCGCCCTGCTGGCCAGTTGACGGCGATCGGCCCGGCCGCCGCGACCGGTCAGCTGTCGGTACGGCGGGACGTCAGCCGCCGCCGACCGGACCGTGCCGTCCGCCATGCCCGGCGGAGCAGGTTCCGGCTCTGTCGGGCACCCATCTCGGACAGCCACTGCGGACTGCGGGCCAGGGTGCCGGCGGTGCCGTCGGTGACGACCAGCGTCGGCCCGGCGGCGTCCGGCGTCAGCCAGAGCACCCGGGTGCCGACCCGGGTCGGTCGGGTGCCGAGGGTGCCCCGGCCGCCGCGCTCCGGACCCGGCGGTACGGCGTACTCGCGGCCGCTGTCCCGGACGACCAGCCGGACCGGGTACCGGCCGGGAGCCAGCTCGCCGGCGGCCAGCCGGCAGGACCAGCGCAGATCGTTGCTCTCGCGGTACTCGACGGTGACCGGTTGGCGGAGCAGCCCGTCACCGACCTCCAGCAGCAGGTCGGAGCGGACCTGACCGGGTTCGCCGTCGATGCCGGCGCAGCGCACCGTGCCCTCGACGGCGACTGTCGGGCCAGCGGCTGCCGGGCCGGTGACCGGCCGACTGCCACGCAGCGCCTTGACACTGACCGTCACCTCACGGATCCGGAGCAGATCGCGATAGGTGTCGAAGTCGGGATGTCCGAGGTACGGCTGGCCGGCGTGCACCCGCAGCGGTCGGCTGGAACGCGGCCGGCGTACTGTCTCGGCGTCCTGCTCGTAGATCGCGACGGCGCGCAACCCGGCCCCGGCGTTGCCGACGAACTCGCTGGCCACATCGATCGGGATGTCCTTGAAGAGGCTGTGCATCCGGGCGGTGAACTCGGCGAGCTGATCGTCGTCGCAGCCGGCCGCCGCCCGCCACGCGTAGTGCAGCTGCATGTAGGCGATCCACCGGTACACCGCTTCGCGGTCGTCGGGGCGCAGGTCACGCACCTCGTCGGCGAGCCGCTCGATGATGGTCAGATGCTGCATGATCCGGGCCGGCTGGCTGCGGGAATCCATCAGCGAGGAATTGTCCCCCCGCTGCCGGTAGAGGTAGCTCAGCCGGGGGGTGAGGACCGTCCGGGGCGACCTGGCCAGCAACGGAATGGTGAACAACACGTCCTCGAACGCGGTGCCCTCGGTGAACGTGACGCCGACCGCGTCGACCAGATCCCGGCGGAAGATCTTGTTGCAGGCCGACGGGTTGCCAACCAGGTCCGAGGCGTGCGCGATGTGCTCGACGACCCGTTCACCGATGAGCAGTTCACGACGCCAGGCGGGGTTCGGCCGGGGCGGCAGCCCTTGCATGTCGCCGACGGCGATCGCCGCCTCGTGGCGGTCGGCGAGCCCGGTCAGGTGACTGAGCGCGCCGTCCGGGTAGATGTCGTCCGAGTCGAGGAACGCCAGGTAACGGCCGGTGGCGAGGCGCACGCCATGATTGCGGGCCGCGCCGAGCCCGGCGTTGTCCTGCCGGACGTAGCGCACCGCGGTGGCCTGGCCGGCGTACCGCTGGGCGATCTCGGCTGATCCGTCAGTCGAGCCGTCGTCGACCACGACGACCTCGACCAGGTCCCGACCAGGCTGGCGTTCGATCGATCCGAGCGCTTCCGCGAGCCATTTCTCTGTGTTGTAGACCGGCACGACGACGCTGACCGTCGGGGATGGCACCGCGTTCACCTCACGTCACGACTGGGTAATCTGGATCGGTGACCCTGATTCGTAGAGTACGTCGCGTGCTGCGCCCGGCACGGCGGATGGTTGGTCGGTTACAGCGCATGGCCGGCCGGCCAGCGGCGCAACTCTACAGCCCGAACGTTACCGCGAGCGACGTTCGTCTTCTTGCCGGCATCGCCGAGCGCAAGGGCGATCGTCAGGGCATAACGGCGGCCCTGCTCCGGCTGGTGCAGCGCGGGGCGGCGAACGAGACCGAGCAGCGGCGGGTCCGGTCCGTCGGCGTCGGCGCACCGGCCCCGGCCGCCGACCCGCCGCCCGCAACCACCGACCGGCCGACCCCGGTCGCCGACCCGCCGCCCGCAGGTCGACCGGCCGGCGACGCAGTCCGGCTCACCCTGCACCGACCCGATCCGGCAGCCCCGATCGAGGCCACCGTCACCGGCCGAGCCGCACCGCTGTCGTACTGGCGTCCTGCCTGGGCTGAGTTGCCGTCCGACCTGCGAGACCAGCTCACCGCCAGTGTCCTCACCCGACTCGCGGCGACCGGCGGCGTCGTCGAGGTGCGCGCCGGCGACCCGGCCAGCACATCCGTCGCCCGAGCGGTCGCCGCCGGCACCGGTGCACGGTACGGTGGGCAGCCGTGATCGTTCCCTGGCGCCGTGGCACCTCCGACGGACACCTGCTTGACGACGCGCTGAGCGCGCTGGCCGCCGCCGACTGGTCCGACACCGACCGCCCCCCGATCGCCTGGCTGCACTGGCCGGTCGACACGGCCAATCCGTACCAGTCGTTGCTGTACAGCCGGTTCTCCCAGCACAACCTGACGCCGATCCGGGTCCGCCGGCTCGACCAGCTGGACAAGCTGCTGCCCGCACTGCCCGACGGCATCGGCCGGGTGCTGCATGTGCACTGGCTCTACGACGTCACCTCCGGTTGCACCACCACCAGCCAGGCCGAAGCGGCGGTCGATGCCTTCGCCGAGCGGCTGGACACCCTGCGCGACCAGGGCGTACGGCTGGTCTGGACGGTGCACAACCTGCTTCCGCACGAGACCGTGCACCGGGCGACCGAAACCCGGCTGCGCCAGGTGATGCTCGCCGCCGCCGACGTGGTGCACCTGATGCACGACAGCCACCTCGACATCCTGCGGGACACTTTCGGAGCCGAGCCCCGACGCGTGGTGATCGCCCCGCACCCGACCTTCGCCGGTGCCTATCCGGACTGGGTGGACCGGCCCGCCGCCCGCAGCCATCTCGGCATTCCGCTCGGCGCCCGGGTGCTGGTCACCTTCGGGCAGGTCCGGCCGTACAAGGGGCACGGCGACTTCCTCGACGCGCTCGACGTCGCGGTCCGGCACGACCCGCGGCTGCGCTGGCTGGTCGCCGGCAAGGTACGCGAGGAGGCCGGCGGCCCCGAGTTCATGCGCCGGGCCGCCGAGCACCCGGCGGTGATCTTTCATCCCGGCTTCGCGCCCGACACCGACGTGCAGTACTTCCTGCGGGCGGCCGACGCCGCCGTCTACCCGTACCGGTCGTCGCTGAACTCCGGCGCGCTGGCGCTGACCGCCGGATTCGGCCTGCCGGCGTACGTGTCGACCGGCACCACCGTCGGTGGTCTGCTGCCGGACGCCGCGCTGCGCCGGTTCGACCTGTCCGACCCGGACAAGACCGCCGAGACGATCACCGAGTCCGGTGGGGCCTGGGACCGTGCCGAGCCGGTCCGTGCGGCGGTCCGTGACCACGTCGAAGCCCTGGCCCCGGCAAAGGTCAGCGCCCGGTTCGCGGCCGAGTTGCGGCGGCACCTCGACCCGCTGGCGTGACGGGGCGCCCAGTGGCTGGCGACCCTGCCGACTGGTCGCGCCGCCGGCCTCAGCCGGCGCTGTACGCGTACCGGGCGGCCCGTTCGGCCAGCCACAGCCACCGGCGCTGCACCGCACCGCTGGTCGCGGCGACCATGCCGAGCGCGTCGGTGCGCACCCTGTCCAGTGCGACGGCGTCAGCCGCCGGGGCGTCGAGCAGCCCGGCGCCGTCGCGGAACGCCTCCGCCTCGGCCCCGCCACCGAACCGGGGAGCGACCTCGTCGCGCCAGAAGTCCGCCCAGTCCAGCTCCGGGTTCCAGCCGAACCGGGCGTACGCCAGATAGCTGATCTCGTTCGTCGGGTGGTAGGCGCCCGCCTCGCCGAAGATGGTCAGCCCCCGCATGCCGGCGGCGCCGACCCGGGCCGCCATGTCGGCGTACAGCTGCGGCACCCAGGAGTGCCGCTGCCGGTTCCACTGCGATCCGGCGTGGGTACGCAGCACGTTCGCCGTGTGCGGTAGCGCTTCGACGTGCGCGGCGGTCAACCGGTCCCGGTTGTCGTACCAGAACCCCCGGTTGACGCAGTACTGGTAGGCCACGTCGTCGGGCAGGTCGGCCAGCGGACGCTGTGCCGGCAGGTCGAAGATGTTGTCCCAGTAGACCTCGACCAGGTGCCGCAGCGGCACCCCGGCCGGCCCGGTACGCCGGGCCGTGTCCAGCAGCGCAGGGTAGACCGACCGCATCGCCTCGTACGACCAGGAGGTGCGTTCACCGCCGGTGCGCCGGGTGCACCGAGCGCAGGCGCAACTGCCGTAGTCGCCGGTCTCGAAGTTGATCCCGCCCACCGGGATCGTCTCCAGCAGCCAGTCGACGGCGTCGCGATTCCAGGCCAGATTGTCCGGCTGCGACGGGCAGGCGGCCATCATGTACTCGCTGGCCGGGAAGTGCAGATCGCCGAACTCGTCGATGTCAAAGCCGATCTTCTTCGGCAGCTCGGCGGCCAGGTCGGGGCGTTGCCGCAGCCAGGTCGCCAGGTTGTAGCGGTGCCGGCCGTCAAAGTAGATGCCGCCGTAGGCGTTGACCCCGATCCCGGCGATGATCCGCACGCCCCGCTCGTTGGCGTACGCGCACAGGTCGCGGGCCGCGTCGACTCCGCCGTGCGCGTCGCGCAGCAGCCCGTACACGACGATCCCGCCGATCCGCTCCCGGCTGCAGAAGTCGACCAGTCGCCGGTAGTCGGCGCCGAACGCGTCGGCTGACTTGGCGTACGGGTTGAGCGCGCCGATCTCCTGCTGGCCGAGCTGGCGCAGATCCCAGTTGGTCGAGTGGTCCCAGGTCCACAGGGTGCGCAGCGCCAGCCCGGGTGCCTGCTCCCGTACCCCCACCGGGACCCCGCGTTCGGTCGCCAGCTCGGTCAGCTCCCGGGCGGCGTAGATCAGGCCGGCGAACGGGTCGCCGGTCAGCCGGATCCCACCGTCACCGGTCGGGTCCGCGCCCGGCCCGCCACCGGCCGGAACCTCGATCCGGTAGGCGCCCTCCGGCAGCGCCGGGTCGGCGTCGAGGTGCACCGGCACCCCATCGGTGGAGCTGCCGAAGGTCTCGGCGAGCAGCCGGGCAGCGTACGGCGCGGATTCGGCACCGCGTACCTGGACTCCGGCAATCCGTCGTAACTGCGACATGTCTACCTCCCGAGGGATTGTGGTGTGGCGGCCAGGTACTCGGCCACCTCGATGGCGGTCCACCCCCCGTGCCGCCAGTACGGGTCGGCCTCGCACACCGCACGGGCGGCGGCGGCGTCGGCGGCCCGCACGATGAGCACCGACGCGCTCAGATCGGCGTACGCGCCGGCGACCAGCGCGGTGCCGTCGGCGAGCAGGGTGGCGACCCGGTCCAGGTGAGCGGACCGGTGCGGCCCGCGCCGCTGCGCCGCGTCGGCGGCGTACCTGGCGGTGACCAGGTAGGTTGGCTCGAACTTCACGCGTCACCGCCAATCGCTTCGAACAGCCGCTGCATCGCCACCCGGTAGACCGTCTGCGGGCGGCCGGCTCCGGTGCTGACATGCACTCCGACCTCGTCGGCGTAGCCGGCGGCGCGCAGCGAGTTGAGCAGCCGGCGTGCCGAGCGGGCCTCCACCCCGTATGCGTCGGCCAGGCCGCGGGCGGTGACCTCGTTGGGGTCCAGTTGATGCAGCGCCTCCAGCAGCCGTCGGGTGGACAGCGGGCCGAGCTTGAGCTGCTCGGAGACGCGCAGGATGCCGGGCGCGGTCTCCCGCAGGCGTTGCTTGACCGGGCTCACCCGGCTCGAGTGGATCTCCCCGTCGGGGAAGACGACGTGGGTGTCACCACTGCCCCGGCTCAACGCGAGGGCCTTGCGGGCGTTGTCCTCGGCGGCGGCGATCGTCGTGCCGGCGCCGAAGCCGACGGTGTGGCCGCCGTCGACGCCGCGCAGGGTGAGCAGGGAGGCGTGGCCGGCCCGGTGGCGGGCGAGGGCACTGTCCACGGTGCCCCGGGTGGTGGTGATCACCATCGTCCGGTCGTCGATCATGCTGAGCCGCCCGCGCATCCGTTCGGCGTGTTCCAGCAGCGCCTCGCGCAGCCGCAGCCGCTGCCGTTCCACCTCGTACGGGTCGTGCCGCCGGCTGGTCGGCTCGGCGAATTCGATCATCATGACGGCGATCTGGGTGGCCCGGGACTGCCGGATCTCGGCGGCCAGCCAGGCGCGGCGTAGCGCGTCGCGCACCGACGCGCGGGTGTGCTCGACCCGCCAGACCGGCACGCCCGCCTCGCGCAGGTCGCGGTGCACCGCACCGAGGCAGGTCAGGCAGGCTTCGACGGCACCGGCGGCGTACCGGTCGCGGTGGTAGGCGGTGACGTCGTCGAGGGTGGCGTAGAGCAGTCCGGTCGAGTCGGCGATCGGCAGGATCTCGGTCGGTGCGGGCACCTCGATGTCGTGGTACGTCTCCCGTACCACCGCGGCCTCGATGGTGTCGACGCTGACCGTCGGCAGTTGACCGCCGGTGGCCAGCAGCATCCGGGACAGGGTGCGGTAGAGGTCGATGCCGCCGTGGCGGATGTAGTCGACCTCGGCCCGCAGGTCACCGGCGGCGGTGGCCAGCGCGTACGGGATCCGACCGGTGAACAGCAGTACCTGGCAGAGCTTGTCGAGCTCGCGGGCCAGTTCCGGGGCCTGCTCCGGCCGGGCGTACGCGCGGCTGGCGAGTTCGCCGGGCCGCCCTTCGCCGGCGGCGACCTCCTGGACCAGCCGGATGGAATCCTCCGGCCCGATGATGCCGATCATGTGTTGCTGCCTCCACGTCGTCGCCGGCTCGCGGGCGGGCTGCTCAGCCGGGCCGTTCAGCCGGTGTAGACGGTGCCGGTGATGCTGGCCGACAGTGGTGCCGCGAGTAGCACCAACGCCGACGCCACATCTTCCGGCCGGCCCAGGCCGGCTTCGATGCCGGCGACCCGGCCGGCATCGACCCCGTTGGCCCGCGCCTCGTCCAGCGAGCGGCGCATCAACGGGGTGTCGATGTCGCCGGGGCAGAGCGCGTGCACTCTGACCCCTCGTGGGCGAAGCTGGCGGTCCAGGGTCAGTGCCAGGCCGTGCAACCCTCCCTTGCTCGCGCCGTAGGGTACCGACCCGGAGCCGGTCAGCACGCCCGCCTTGGAGCCGACCAGCACCAGCACCCCGGTGCCGGCGGCCAGGTGCGGCACGGCGTGCTTGGCGACCAGGAACGGCCCGGTCAGGTTGACCGAGAGCACCCGGTGCCAAAGCTCGATCGGCACGTCGGTCACGTCGAGGCCCTGGCCCTGCATGATCCCGGCGACGTGCAGCACCGCGTCGATGCCGCCCCAGGCGGCGGCGACGCCGTCGAACACGTCGGCCACCTCAATCTCGACCGTGACGTCGACCTGACGGGAGTACGCCGTGACACCGAGGTGCCGGACCTGCTCGGCGGCGCGGGCCGCACCGGCTCCGTCGGCGTCGAGGACGGCGACCGCGGCGGCGCCGGCCGAGGTGGCGGCCCGGACGGTGGCCAGCCCGATGCCGGAGGCACCGCCGACCACCACGACCCGGCGCCCGGCCAGCAGGGAGGCCGTACCGCTGGCCGGTGTGGCCGCCGCCGGATCCTCCGCCGCCGGATCCTCCGCCGGCGTGACGGCCCGGCCGCCGCTGGTCACGCGCCGACCGTCCGGCGCACGGCGGCGGCCACGTCGGCGGCCTCCGGCACGACGGCGGCCTGCAACGCCGGTGCGGCCGGCATCGGCACGTCCGGGCAGGCGACCCGGGCGACGGGGGCACGCAGGTCGGCGAAGCACTCGGCGGCGGCGCGGGCGGCGATCTCCGCACCGAAGCCGCCGGTCAGGTTGGCCTCGTGGGCCACGACGAGCCGGCCGGTACGGGCCACCGACGCCGCGACGGTGTCGAAGTCGAGCGGGTTGAGCCAACGCAGGTCGATCACCTCGGCGTCGATACCGTCGTCGGCGTGCAACTGCCCGGCGGCGTCCACCGACGCGGACACCATCCGGGACCAGGCGACCACGGTGACGTCGGCGCCGGTGCGGACCACCCGGGCGCCGCCGACCGGCTCCACCGCCGCGTCGGTGCGCACCTCGCCCCGGGTCGGGTACAGCATCCGGGCCTCGGCGACGACCACCGGGTCGTCGCTGACCACGGCGGTACGCAGCATCTGAAACGCGTCGTCCGCAGTGGCCGGTAGAGCCAGCCGCAGTCCGGGGGTGTGCGCGAAGTACGCCTCCGGGGAGTGCGAGTGCTGCGCGCAGGCACCCGGGGAGTAGCCCTGCTGCATCCGGATCACCAACGGCACCCGCCACCGGCCGTTGCTGGCGTAGTGGATCGTCGGGATCTGGTTGACGAACTGGTCCATCGCGACGAACGAGAAGTCGGCGTACATGATCTCGGCGATCGGCCGCAGGCCGGTCATGGCCGCGCCGAGCGCCATGCCGAGGAAGCCGGACTCGGAGATCGGGGTGTCGAAGATCCGCGCCGAGCCGAACCGCTTGTGCAGCCCTTTCGTGGCGCCGAACGGCCCGCCGGGCAGGGCGACGTCCTCGCCGAAGTAGATGGTGTCGTCCCGGCTGTCCAACGCCCAGGTGAGGGCGGCGTTGACGGCCTGGATGTAGCGCAGGGACTCAGACATGGACGTGCTCCTTGACGGTCGCCGGGTCGGGCAGCGGCGTGGCGCGGGCGGCGGCGACGGCGGCTTCGATCTCGGCGTCCACCTCGGCGTCGATCGCGTCCAGGGCGGCGGTCAGCGCCGCGTCGGCGGCCTGCCGGATGCGGGCGAGCGGCTCACGCTGGCGGGCGGCGGCGATCTCGCCGGCCGGCCGGTAGTGCTGGGCGTCGCCGCTGTAGTGCCCGACCAGGCGTTCGGCCATTGCCTCCACGATGGATGGGCCGGAGCCCTCGCGGGCGCGGGCCACCGCCTCGTCGACGGCGACCGCGACCGCGTCCGGGTCGTTGCCGTCGACGACCCGACCGGGTACGCCGTAGCCGGGTGCCCGCTCGGCGAGCTGGCGGACGCGGACCATGTCTTCGATCCGCGACATCTCCGAGTAGACGTTGTTCTCCACGACGACGACCAGCGGCAGGTCCAGCACGGCGGCCATGTTGATCGCCTCGTGCACGTTGCCCTGATTCATCGCGCCGTCGCCGATGCTCACCACCGAAACCGCGCCGGAGCCGGTGCGCTGCGCGGTCAACGCGGCCCCGGCGGCCACCGGCACCCCGGCACCGACGATGGAGTTCTCGCCGACGAACCAGCGGCTCGGATCCGACAGGTACGGGGAGGCGGCCCGGCCGCCGCACAGCGCGCTGTCGCGGCCCATCATCTCGGCGAACAGTCCGGCGAGGTCGACGCCGCGAGCGATCGCCCAGCCGTGACCACGGTAGGTGGCAGTCACGTAGTCGCCGTCACGCAGCGTACGGCAGGCACCGACCGGGATCGCCTCCTGACCGTTGCACAGGTGGATCGACCCCGGGATCTCGCCGCCGTCCTTGAGAGCGGTCAGCCGCTCCTCGAACCGGCGGATCCGGGCCATCGACCGGTAGTCGTCCGGCAGCCCCATCACACCCCCAACGCTCATTAGTCCCTTATTGCAGTCCGTTGAGAACGGAGCCTAGACCAGGGATGTCATGCTATGGAAGAGTGAGATGGCAAGTTTCTGGCCGTTATAGGTCTCAAATTTTCTGGGGGCAGCTATGGAGATCGCCGCCGTGGACTCGGTGGTGCTCGGCGACGCGCACTTCGTCCAGGTGCACACCGCCGACGGGCTGACCGGCGTCGGCCAGTCCGCCTGCTGGGGATACCCGGCGGCGGTGCACGCCGTGGTCGAAGCCTTCCGCCCGTACCTGCTCGGCGCCGACCCACGCCGGATCGAGCACCACTGGCACCACCTGTACCGGATGGGACCGTTCCGCGGCTCGGTGCTCACCGCCGCCGTCTCCGCGATCGACATCGCGCTGTGGGACCTGCTCGGCAAGCGACTCGGCGTACCCGTCTGGCAGCTGCTCGGCGGCCAGGTCCGGGACCGGATCCGGCTGCACCTGCTGCTGGGCGGCACCGGTGCCGAGGAGCTGGCCACCCAGGCGGCGGCCGCTGTCGCCGACGGCTTCACCGCCGTCAAGTTCGACCCGCTGCCGGCCGACTACGCCGACCTGTCGTTGGCCCGGCTGGTCGCGCAGACCGAAGCCACCACCGCAGCCGTGCGCGACACCGTCGGCCCCGACGTCGACCTGCTGATCGAACTGCACCGCAAACTCACCCCGCTGCAGGCCGAATCGGTCGTCCCCGCACTGGCCCGGCACCTGCCGCTGCTGGTCGAGGACCCGATCCAGATCGACAGCGTCAGCAGCCAGGCCGACGTGGCGCGTCGGGCGGCCGGCGTACCGATGGCCAACGGCGAACGACTGCACACCATCTGGGAGTTCAAGGAGTTGCTCGCCCAGGGCGGTGCCCAGTACGTGCGCCCCGACGTCGGCCTGGCCGGCGGACTCAGTCACGCCCGTAAGATCGCCGCCCTGGCCGAGGCGCACCACGCCGCCGTGGTCACCCACAACTGCCTCGGCCCGCTGCTGACCATGGCGTCGGTGCACCTCGACGCGGCGATCCCGAACTTCGTCGTCCAGGAGTACTCGCCACTGGACGACACCCCCGCCACCGGCCCCGCCCGCCCGGCGGTCCGCCGTGACGGCGGCTTCCTGCCGGTGCCCGACCAGCCGGGCCTCGGCGTCACCCTCGACCTGACCGACGCCGCACCACTGGACCTCACCGGCCGGCCACTGAGCCGGATCCCGCTGCGTTCCGACGGCTCCGTCGCCTACGCCGTCTGAGCCCAACAGCCCCGGACGGGGTACCTGTCACCCCAATTCCGACAGGTCGGACGAGCGACGGGTCGATACGCTTGTCGGCATGTCGCAACCGACGCCCGAGATCCGGCCAAACCGGCAACTGGTGTACGCCTCCGACGAGCTGATGGGTCGTATCGCGCAGCAGGTCCAGCCGCAGATCCAGCAACCCGGAGCGGTCGGACTGGTCCGGGTCGCGCTGCTCGCCTATGTCTTCAGCTGGCTGCCGGCCTTCGTCGTCCTCGCGGCGGCGACCGCCGTCGCGCCGGCGGCGACCAGCGGGGCCAGCGTCGCGGCGACCGCGCTGTGGGCCCTGCAGTTCGCCACGCTGATCGCGATCTCGGCGGTCGTCACCACCCTGGTCCGGCGGCCCGCCACCCCGGCTGAGCAGGGCGCGGACGCCCCGCCCAGCCGGATCCTGTTGCGTGCCGTGCGCGGCGCGCTGCTCACCATCGCCTGCGCGGCACTGGTGTTGGCGTGGCAAGGGCTGTCGGTCGGTCAGATCGCGGTGCTCGCCGGGATGATCGCCGCCGTCCTGCATCTGGCGCCGGTGCTCATCGCCCGGCTGATGCTGCGCCGCCAGCGCGGCGACGCAGCGGCCCAGTAACTCAGGCCGGTTCGACCGGTAGCCACAGTTCGCAGGTCGCGGTGCTGAAATCGGCGGCGCGGTCGAGCACCGCGACCATCGACGGACCCGGCCGCAGCCGCCACGGATTCGACGGAAACCAGTCGGTCGCCGTCGCCGCCCAGGCCGACTGCAGGGCCTGCGGGTACGACCCGGCGACGTGGAAGACCGCCCACCTGCCGGCTGGCGCAGCCACGGCGTCCAGGTCGGCGGGCGTGGCCGTCTCCGCCTCGACCGCGACCCCGTGCAGGTAGGTCAGCTCGCTGCCTTCGGTGGCGTCCGGGTCGAGGTCGGCGAAGACCTGCAAGATGCCGGCCGGCTCGGTGTCGCACAGCGCCTTCAGCCGCAGATGCTCCTGCGCCGGCAGCGCGGCGATGTGCTGCTGGATGTGCGGGTTGACGCCGTGGTGGATCAGCGGGACCCGGGTCGCGTGTCCAACGAGCCGGAACTCGGGCCGGTCGACGATACGGGTGTCCATCGGAATGCTCCCTTCGACGGTCAGGCGGAACCTGAGCTGTGACTGGCTGCGAAGGGGGCCTCCGTCGCGGCGTACCTCACTCGGGCCGACACCGTGGACCGCCCGGAACGCCCGTCCGAACGCCTCGGTCGAGCCGTACCCGTGCCGGACGGCGATGCTCAGCAGATCGTCGTCGCCGCGCACCAGCTCGGCGGCGGCGACCGTCATCCGGCGTCGGCGCACGTACTCCGACAGCGGCATCCCGGCCAGCGACGAGAACATCCGCCGCAGGTGGTACTGGGTCGTGCCGAGCGTCCTGGCCAGCGCGTCCACGTCGAGCTCCTCGGTCAGGTGCTCCTCGACGAGGTCGACCAGCCGGTTGAGTGCCGAGATCACGTAGGCCTCCCTTCGACGTCCAGCCTGGCCGAGCGCACCCTGGCGGCGCCCGACCGTCGTGGCCCGATCCGATCATCCGGCCGCCGTCGCCGGTCTGGGCGCCGATCAGGCGTCAGCCGATGATCGGGCTGCGGCGTTCGAGCAGAACGACGTCGCGCCAGCGGCCGTGGTGGCGGCCGACGCGCTCACGGGTGCCGATGGTGCGGAAACCGCAGGTGTGGTGCAGGGCGAGGCTGGCGGTGTTCTCGGGAAATATTCCAGATTGGATGGTCCAGATGCCGGCCTGCTCGGTTGAGGCGATCAACTGCCGGAGCAGCAGCCGGCCGACGCCGCGCCCTCGGGCGCCCGGGTGGACGTAGACGGAATGTTCGACGACCCCGGCGTAGACGCACCGGTCGGAGACCGGGGTGCAGGCGGTCCAGCCGAGGACGGTGAGGTGAGCGGCATCGGCGTCGACGGCGACCCAGCGGTGGTCCGGCAACCGGGTGGCGGTGAACCTGTCCCAGCCGGGTGGTTCGGTTTCGAAGGTGGCGTCGCCGGTGGCGATGCCGAGGCGGTAGATGTCGAGCACGGCGTCGCGATGCGCGTCGGTCATCGAGGTGAGGACCACCGGTGGCGTCGCACCGGCGGCGGTCACCGTCCGGCTCCGGTGGTGGTGGCGACGTCGAGGAGCCGGGACAGGGCGGCGAGCCGGGTCGGGGCGATCCAGTAGTACACCCAGGTGCCCCGGCGCTCGCAGTCGATCAGACCGGCCTCCCGCAGCACCTTCAGGTGGTGGGAGATCGTCGGCCCGGTCAGGGTGAACGCCTCGGTCAGGTCGCAGACGCACACCTCGCCGCCGGCCTGGGACGCGATCAGCGACAGCAGTCGCAGGCGTACCGGATCGCCAAGGGCCTTGAAGCCGGGGGCCAGGCTCGCCGCCGCCTCGTCGGTGAGCGCCTGGTCGGTCAGCGGGGCGCAGCAGGTTGACGTGTCCGGCACGACCGGCAACTCTTGTCTCGACACGCGTCTAGTTTGACAAGCGTCTAGACAGCGCGCAAGCTTGCTGCCTAGATAACCGTCTAATCAGCGATGGAGGTGCGGGATGTCCGTTGCCACTCGCGCGCAGGTCACCGCCGCGACCGGCAGCTCGTCCGCCGCCGGCTGCTGCTCGTAGCGGTCCGCCCTCAGGCGGGCGGCGGTGGGTGGCCCGGATGGTCGAAGACCGGGTACGCCCACAGCGGCTCGTCGTCGGCGTCGGCGACCTCGGCGAACAGGTGTGCCAGCGAACGGGTCCACCGGGCCTGCACCTGCGACGCGGCGGTGACCCGACTGGCGTGACCGAAGCCGTTGCGGGTCCGCAGCACGCAGATCAGCAGCAGCCCGTGCCGGTAGATGCGGTAGTCGTAGATGCCGGCCTCGTCGATCAGCGCCGACAACTCCGGCCAGACCTCGGCGTGTCGCCGCTCGTACTCCTGCCCGGCGCCGGGCCGCAGCCGGTACACATAACACAGCTGCGCGCCCGGCGCCTCGCTGTCGGCGGGTGCGCTCACTTGCCGGAACCCGCGAGCGCGCCGGAGACCAGTTGCCGCTGGAACACCAGGTAGACGATCAGCACCGGCAGCAGCGCCACGATCAGGCCGGCGCTGACCAGCGGCACCGACACGTCGTACTGGCCGGACAGCAGCGACACCCCGACCATCAGGGTCTTGGAGTCCGACCCGCCCATGATGACCAGCGGCAGCAGCAGGTCGTTCCACATCCACACGAAGTTGAAGATGGCCAGCGCGGCCAGCGCCGGAGTGGCGATCGGCACCAGGAGCCGGAACAGGATGGTGAAGTGCCCGGCACCGTCCATCCGGGCGGCTTCGATCAGCTCGTCGGGCACCTGCTGGAAGTAGCCGGCCAGCTGGTAGGTGCCCAGCGGCAGGCCGAACGCCGCGTACGCCAGGATCAGCCCCTGGTATTCGCCGGACATGCCCAGGTCGAGCACGGTCTGGTAGAGCGGGTAGATGATCGCCTGGCTGGGGATGGTCAGCGTGATGATGATCAGCAGGAAGACGGCCTTGCCGCCGCGGAAGCGCAGCTTCGTCACCGCGTACGCGACGAGCAGCGCGGCCAGCACCGACAGCACCAGCCCGCCCGCGGTGGTGATCAGCGAGTTGAGTAGCAGCCGGGGCATGTCCATCCGGCGGAACGCCTCGACGTAGTTTTCCAGGGTCACCCCGGCGGTCGGCAGCCCGAGCGGGTCCTCGGCGAAGCCGTACTGCGTCTTCAGCGAGCTGATCACGGTGAACAGCAGCGGGTAGATCGCCGCGACCGCGACGACGACCAGCGCGAACGTCAGTAGGTAGCGCCCGAGTCGGGCGGTGGTCCGTCGGCTCATCGCGGCTTGCGGGTCCCCTCTTTGAACATGTGCCGCACGGAGAAGATCGACAGCACGGCGACGAAGACGAACAGGGCGATGCCGATCGCGGAGCCGTAACCGCGGTCGAGAAAGGTGAAGGTGGTCAGGAAGACCAGGTACTCCGGCAGCATGGTGGCATCACCGGGGCCGCCCTGGGTCAGCGCGTAGATCAGCGGGAACAGCCAGATCAGCACCCCGGAGGCGCACAGCACACTCCAGTACGCCACGGTCGGGCGCAGCATCGGCACCACGATCGAGAACAGCCGTCGCCAGAAGCCGGCCCCGTCGAGGTACGCCGCTTCGAGCATCTCGTCGGGGATGGTGGCCAGCCCGGCCAGGTAGGTCATCACCCCGAGCCCGAAGAAGCTCCACAACGCGACGGCGACCAGCGAGAAGAGTGCGCTGTAGCGGCCGTTGAGCCAGGCGATCGCCAACGGGTCGAGCCCGATCGTGCGCAGGCCGGCGTTGATCGGGCCGTCGGGGGCGAGAATCTGGCGGAACATGATGCCGACGACGATCGGCGCGATCGTGTACGGGACGAAGTAGACGGCCCGGAAGAACTTCCAGCCGGGGGCCCGCTGGTGGATCAGCACCGCCAGCACCAGTGGCAGCACCACCCACACCGGCAGAGTGGCGACCACCATCAGCGCGTTGCGGAAGCTGGTGATGACCATCGGGTCGTCGAGCATCCGCAGGTAGTTGTCGGCACCGGCGAACGTGGCACCGCCGAAGCCCGCCGACGACTCCATGCTGGTGATCACGCCCCGTACCAGCGGCACCAGTTTGAACGCCACGGCCAGCGCCAATGCCGGGGACACCAGCAGCGCGGCCAGCCACCACTCGCGGGCATGCCGGTGGCGGCGGGCCGGTCGGCGGGCGGTTCCGGGCGTCCGGTCGGCGGACGTCGGCTCCGGTGCCGGCGCGGTGGAGATCGTCATCGCGGTGTCCTTAGCCTGGCAGGGGTACCGGTCGGTGGGCAGGCGGTGCCATGCCTGCCCACCGACGCGGCGGTCAGTTCTGCTGCTTGGTCGGGCTGCGTTCCAGGGCCTGCTGCATCTGTTCGGCCCAGGCGTCAATGGTGAGCTGGCCCAGCGTGACCTGCTGCCAGCCGCGGGCCAGCGCGTCGGCCTCCGGGCCGGAGAGCATCACGCCGGCGTGCAGTGTCGGGTCGGCGACCAGTTCCTGGATCTTGAGGAACGCCGGTGAGTCGGGCAGCAGCGCGGAGTCCACGTTCGTGTTCAACGGCTGCCCCTTGGCGTACTCCACCCACAGCTCGCCGTTCTCCTTGCCGGCCAGCCAGGAGATGAAGGTCAGACCGGCGTCCTTCTTGTCGCTCCACTGGGTGACGCCGTAGACGGCGCCTTCGATGCCGGAGAACTTCTGCGCCAGCGGCGCGTCCGGGTTGATCACCGGCCAGCGGGTCACGCCGAGGGTCTCGTCGCCGAGGGCCTCGCCGAACGCCTGCCAGTTCACCGCGTCGGAGATGATCGTGCCGGCGAAGGCGGCGTCACCGCGCTGGAAGATGTCCGCGCCATCGGGCAGCATGGTGATCGACGGGGCGTTGTCGTTGGCCCAGCCGCTGGTGGTGATCTCCGCAAGCTTCTCCAGTGTGGACACCAGTTTCGGGTCGGTCCAGGAGATGGTGCCGGCCAGCAGGGCGCGGATGTCGTCCTCGGTCAGGTAGTTGCGGGCAATCTCCGGGAAGTCCCAGTACGCCGGGAAGGTGCCGGACAGCCCGAGCGCCAGGCAGGTCTTGCCGGTGGCGGCGACCGCCTCGCAGGCCGCGCCGAACTCGTCCCAGGTGGCCGGCGGCTGTTCCGGGTCGAGCCCGGCGGCGGCCAGCACGTCCTTGTTGTAGTAGAGGACGTTGCCCTGATAGGAGAACGGCACCCCGTAGCAGTTCTTGCTGGTGTCGAAGTCCTCGCAGGCGCCGCTGTAGGACACCAGGTCCTTGTTGATCTCGGCCGCCTGCTCGCCGAGCGGCACGTACGCGTTGCGCCGATCGAACAGCTCCAGCCCGGCGTTGTTGGCCATCACGTCCGGCCCGGACTGGGAGGTGATGTACGGTCCCTGCACCTCCGGGTACTTGTCGAACGGGACCGATTCCATCTCCAGCTTGATGTCCGGGTGGCTGGCCTCGAAACTGCTCTTGACCTGCTGCCAGTATTCGGCACCGCCCGGCTCCCAGGTCAGCACCTTGAGGGTGACCGGTCCGTCGGCGGTGCCGCCGTCACCGCCGCAGCCGGTGAGCAGCAAGGCGGCTGCCGTCCCGGCGGCGGCGAGGCCGGCAAGGGTACGTCGTCGATTCATCCGGTGAAGCTCCTAATCAGCGAGAGGTGTGGCGGATCCGGTGGGTGGCGCCGCCGGCGGCGGCGCTGGCGGCGATGGCGGCGGCGACCTCGACCACGTGCAGGCCGTCGGCGAGCGGTACGACCGGAGTCGGGTCCCCGCCGTCGACGCGGTGCAGGAAGTGCCGCAGTTCGGCGGCGAGCGCACCGCCGCCGTCGGCGGGCGACACCTGCCAGTCCGGCGCTTCGGTCTGTTCGGCCTGCACCAGCAGGGTGGGGTGGGCGAGGTCGACGTGACCGACCCCGTCGGTGCCGTACACCTCGACGAGGTCGCTGGTGTGGTTGGGCGTGTGTTCGGGCAGCAGGTAGCTGTTGCGGATCGACGACACGACGTCGTTGGCGTGTCGCAGCTCCGCCCAGACCAGGACCGGCGTGGCCGATCCGGGTCGGGTCCGGGCCGTGGCGCGTACCTCGACCACCGGCGCCTGCGCGTACCACAGAGCGAGGTCGATGTCGTGCACCGCGGTGAGCAGCGCGGGATGCTCGTGCGGGAAGAGTCGGCTCAACGTGCGCGGCCGGTCCCGGCGCGACGAGACGGCCAGCACCTGGCCGAGTCGGCCGGCGCGTACGGCGTCGTACAGTGCCCGGTGCGCGGGACTGAACCGCAGGATGTGGCCGGGCTGGCAGAGCACGTTGCGCTCCTGGGCGGCCGCGACGATCGCGGCGGCGTCGTCGACCGTCGTGGCCAGCGGCTTTTCCACCAGTACGGGCACACCGGCGTCGAGCAGCGCGACGGCGACCGCGCGGTGGACCGGGCCGGGTACGCAGACCGAGGCGGCGTCGGGCCGGGCCGCTGCGAGCAGTTCGGTGACGGAACCGAAGGTGCGGCTGACGCCGTACCGCCGGGCAACGTGCTCCCGAGCAACCGGGTCGGGGTCGACGAGGGCGTCAACGGTGACACCGAGTGATCGGTAGGCGGCCACGTGCCGGGTGCCGAACGCACCGGCTCCGAGCACGGCGACCCGCAGTCCGGAGCTCATCGGTCCGCCGCCCCGGTGGCCGGTGCCGGTTCGGCTCGTGCGGACGGCTGTGCCGGGACGGTGGTGCCGGGCTGGGCGAGCCCGCCGGCGAGAACGGCCCGGGTCAGCCGTTCCAGCACCGTCACCCCGACGCCGATGCACCGTTCGTCGACGTCGAACGAGCCGGAGTGCAGTGGCGCGCCGCCGGCGGTGCCGCTCGACACGCCGAGTTTGACGTACAAGCTGGGGCCGAGCGCGCCGAGCAGCGCGAAGTCGTCGGTGGTCAGCGGTGGGACCGACAGCGGGTGCAGGTCGACCAGACCGGGCAGTACGGCGTCGGCCAGGGCGACGAGCCGTTTCGCGTTGCGTACCGGCGGCATCTCGTTGGCCCAGGTGAAGCGCAGGTCGAGGTCGAGAGCGTCGGCCTGCCCGACGGCGACCCGTTCGATCACCTGTTTGAGCCGGGCCCGGACGGCCGGATCGTGGGTGCGCAGCGTGCCGGTCGCTTCGGCGCGTTCGGCGACCTGGCTCTGGCTGGCCCCGCCGGTGATCGTGCCGATGTTGAAGGCGACGAGATCGTCGGGGTTCTGTGCGCGGGCGACGGCGGTGTGCAGGGTGGTCACGATGGTGGCGAGACCGAGAATGGCGTCGCGTCCGCTGGCCGGGGTGGCGGCGTGTGCGGCCCGGCCGACCAACTCGACGCGGAAGGCGTCCTTGGCGGCCATCGCAGTGGTCCGGTCGACACCGAGGGCTCCGGCGGGTAGCCCTGGCCAGCAGTGCAGCCCGAGTACGGCGTCGAAGCGCCGGTCGGCGAGTGCCGGGTCGGCGAGCACGGCGGCGGCCCCTGAGCCGGCGCCGAACGGGATCTCCTCTGCGGGCTGGAAGAGCACGGTGACGCTGCCGGCCGGTGGCGGGTCGCCGGCGATCCGGGCGGCGACCCCGTACGCGACGGTCATGTGTACGTCGTGCCCGCAGGCGTGGCAGACGCCCGGGGTACGGGAGGCGTAGGGCACCTCCTTGGCATCCGACACCGGGTACGCATCCATATCGGCCCGAATAAGTACGGCTGGTCCAGGCGTGGCGGAGTCGAGCTCCAGAAGCAGCCCAGTGCCGGCTATGCCGGTGTGTAGCCGGCCCAGTGGTCCCAGCAGTCTCTGCAGTGTCGCTGCTGTCTGCTTCTCCTCGAAGCGCAGCTCAGGGTGCTGGTGAAGTTGGCGCCGCAACTGCGTCAGCGCTTCGACCTCGTCGCCTGCCAGCGTCACCTAGCTTCACCTCACGTGTGACATAAATCCGGACCTAATAGAGACAGAACTTAGGTCAGCGGGTGCGTCGCGTCAATGGGCTGGTCGGATCCGGGTTAGGGTCCGGCCATGGAACGGGCCGACGCACACCTGCACCTGTTCGCCGACGGCTATCCGGGCCGGTACGGCAGATCCCCGTCAGGCGGGCAAGAAATATCCATATACCAGGACATACGATGTGAACACGGGATTAGTCGTGCTCTCGTGGTCGGCTACGAGGGCGAGCCCCGCTTCGCCGGCAACAACCACTACCTGGCGAGCCTCGCCGCCGTACACGACTGGCTGGCCCCGGTCGCCTACCTGCACTCCGGTGGACCGAAAGCCGGCGCGCACCGGGACGACCACATCGATCCGATCGAGAGCGGCGGCCGGCGGGGCCAGACCGGTGACACCGCACCCGGCCACTGGCTGGCCGCCGGGTTCGTCGGCTTCGCCGCGTACTTGGGCGACCGGGACAGCGCCGACTGGTTCGCCGACTGGTTGACCCGGCACACCGCCACCGTCAACCGGGCGCACTGCCTGCTCAGCGTGAACGCCGTACCGGCCGCCGTCGCCCGGCTCGGCCCGGCGCTCGCCGCGGTCGGCGACTGCACCGTGCTGTTCAGCCACCTCGGTCTGCCTGGCCGGCAACCCGCACCGCCGGCACCGTCGACGGCAGCCGCCATCCTCGCCCCGCTGGGTGAGCTGGCCAGGCTGCCCCACGTCGGGGTCAAGGTCTCCGGCCTGTACGCGGTCAGCGACCCCCCGTACGACCACCCGCACGCGGCCGCCCGGCCCTTCGTCGAGCAGCTGATCGAGTGGTACGGGCCACAACGGCTCTACTGGGGCTCCGATTTCCCGCCCTGTCTGGACCACGTCTCGTTCGCCCAGACACTCGATCCGGTCGGCCTGGCTGGCCTGAGCGCCGGCGAACGTGCGGACGTGGCCGGCCGGAACCTGCTGAGGGCTCTCGGCGACAACGGGTAGCGGCCGGTCAACGATCGTTCACTCGGGGTCGGGGCTCGCGCCACATCGGCCAGATCGGCGGGCCGTCAGGCAGCCGGACCGGCCCGTGCGGCCGGTAGCCGTGCCGAAGGTACAGGTCCCGGTTGCGTGGCGTGGTCGCCTCCAGATAGCCGGGGGTGCCGTAGCCGTCCAGGTGCCGGTGGTGGTGCCGCAGCAGCGCACTGCCCAACCCGCTACCCTGCCGCCACGGCGCCACCGCCAGGTAGGCCAGATGCCAGTGCGGCTGCCACGGATGGTGCGCCGCCAGGATCCGGCCCAACGCGGCGAAGCGGGGTTGCCACCGTCCGGTCGCGGTGAGCAGGTGCAGCTCGTGGTCGCTGACCGTCTCCGGCTCGGTGGGCGTACGTCGCCCGCGCGGGTGCCATACCGCGACCCCGCTGAACTGGCCGGCGACGTGCACCGTGCCGCCGGCCCGGATGGCGTGCTCCAGCTCTATGGTGAACAGCGTCCGGAAGACCTCCGCCCGTGCCTCCAGGTCTTTGACCAGCCACTGCGACACCGGCGCGATCAGGAACGCCTCGGTGAGCAGGGTGGCGGCCTGTGGGAGGTCGTCCACTCCGGCGGTACGGATCGTCACGGCGGCTGGGTGGATCGCGGTCATCAGCGGCCTCCTGCCGGGTCGGCGTATCTGCGTGACGGGTGGCCCGGCCGGTGGGCCGGGTCATGCAGATGACGCCCGTGGGACCGGGCCGGATGGCGTAGCGGCAGGTCAGATGCCCGACACTCGTACTGTCGGCGGGTGGCCCGGGACCGGGCCACCCGCCGACAGCGGTGGAGGGTGCGGGACGGCGGTCAGTCCCGCTGCGGTGCCGACGGCAGGGCACGCAGTTGGGCACGGACCTCGGCGACGGCGGCGGCGCTGGGGGCGTCCCCGTTCGTCGGTCCGTCCGCGTACGTCGCGTCGACGAATTCCCCGCCGACCTGCTGGTAGACGAAGTTCGGGGTGATCGCCGGAGCCGACTCGGAGTCGACCCGGACCAGCTCACCGCCGAAGATGACGACTCGTGAGCCGGGCTGGAAGGTCTCCTTCGCCGGTGCCTCGTGGATGACGTACGAGATTCCGCCGGCTTCGCCGCCCATCGATCTGATGGTCACCTCGGAGCCGGCCTTGAGTTTGCCCCGGTAGACCGTGTCGATAGTGATCGTCACCGGGGTGTAGACCGCCTCGATGGTCTCTCCGGTGTCGAGGACGTCGACGGCGTGTACGTTCGGCAGCACGCTGTCGACGGTGCCTTCGAAGACGTTGGTGTTGCCGAAGAAGGCCAGGGCGTTCGGCAGATCGCTCTCGATCTTGTACGGATGTGCCTTCACCACTGTGGGGGCGGTGGCGGCGGACGGGGTGCCGCCGTTCTGGCCGCAGCCGGCGATCAGGGCTGCGGCGAGGCCGAGGGTGGCGACCGCGATGGTGCCGGGTCGCAGGAAACCGTGACCGATCATGGCGGCGCTCCTAGTAGATGGCGGTGACCCCGGCGACGTCGTCACTGTTGAGGGTGCGGCGGGTGCCGGTGTTGATGGTCGTCATGACCGAGGCCTGCTCGGCGGGGGTGTACGACGTCCCGTCGGTGCAGTGCCCGATCCAGGGGTGTGCCAGCCCGGTGAAGTGACCGACCTCGTGGACCGCGACGGTCTGCACGTCGGCGACCCCGCCGGAGATGTTCTGACTGCCGTTGACCCAGCTGAACCGGTTGGACAGGATCAGGTTGCCACCGGAGTGGGTCGAGCCGCTGACCATGGTCTGCGCGTAGCCGGGCGCGTTGCCCATCAACGGCGAGTAGGAGTGGGAGCCGCGGAACGCGTAGATCATCCAGCCGCTGGTGTAGTCCGGTGTCGTGTACCGCAGGGTGGAGCCGCTGCGGTTCCACTGGGTGAGGCCGTTGCTCAGCCCGGTGCGCATCGCCGTCGGGAAGCTGGGGTCGACGCCGAGGGTCTTCGAGTAGGTGGTGTTGTTCCACTTCGTCATACCGGTACGGCAGTAGGCGGACGCCGGTCCAGCGGCGATGACCACGGCACCCACCGAGCCGACCATGGCGGCCAACGCCGTCCCCAGAATCCGACGTGTCACTGGATTGACCATGCACGGTTGCCCTTCTCTTAGCAGCGGCATGCGCGACAACACGGGCAATCATATAAAAAAATCTGCATAAATCAATGTATTGGCGGCCCGGTGGGTACGCGACCGGGGGCGTCGCGGGTTCGCGACGCCCCCGGTTCCGGTGCGCTGTCCGGCCGGAGCCCGGTCAGGCCCGACTCGACCGGGCCCGGGACAGGATCACAGCTCGAGCGACCAGGTGTTGATGTAGCCGGTGTCGCCGCTGAAGATGTCGCGGACCCGCAGCTGCCAGGTCCCGTTGGCGGTCTCCGACGACAGGTTCACCGTGTACGTCTCGATCACGTTGTCGGCTCCGTCGAAGAACGCCCAGCTCTTCAACCGGTAGGAGGAGCCGTCCGGGGCGATCAGGTCGACGATCAGGTCACCCCGGTAGGTGTGCTGGATGTTGACGTCCACCGTCGACGACGACGAGGGGGTGCTGCTGCAGCCGCTGATCGCGATGCTGCTGCTCACCCACGATCCGCTGTCCGGGATCGCCACGTCGGTGCCGTTGGTACCGGTGCAGCTGCCGCCCGGACCGATCACCGTCAGGGTGAACGTCGCGGTACGGGTCGCCGAGCTGCCGGTGCCGGTGACGGTGACCGGGTAGCTGCCGCCCGGGGTGCTCGCCGAGGTGCTGACGGTCAGGGTGGCCGAGCCGCCCGAGGTGACGCTCGACGGGCTGAAGCTGGCGGTCGCGCCGCTCGGCAGACCGCTGGCCGAGAAGCTGACCGACTGCGCCGAGCCGGACGTGGTGGCGGTGGAGACGGTCGCCGTCACCGAACCACCCGGGGTGGTCGAGCCGGACGTCGGGCTGACCGACATGGAGAAGTTGTCCGCCGGCGGGGTGCCGTCGTTGACCACGTACAGCAGCCGGTTGGGCGAGCCGCTGCCCGGGTTGCCCACCGCGCCCACTGTCGCGTTGTCGTACAGGTAGTCGCGGACCTCCTGCGGGCTCCAGCCAGGGTTGGTCGAGGCGACCAGGGCAGCCGCGCCGGCCACGTGCGGCGCGGCCATCGAGGTGCCGCTGATGGTGTTCGTCGCGGTGTCGCTGGTGTGCCAGGCCGAGGTGATCGACGACCCGGGGGCGAACACGTCAAGGCAGGTGCCGTAGTTGGAGAAGCTGGACCGGCCGTCGTTGCTGGTGGTGGAGCCGACGGTGATGGCTTCGGTGACCCGGGCCGGGGAGGTGTTGCAGGCGTTGGCGTTGCTGTTGCCCGCCGCCAGGCTGTAGGTCACACCGGCCGCGATCGAGTTGCGCACCGCGGTGTCCAGCGAGGTGTTGGCGCCGCCGCCGAGGCTCATGTTGGCCACCGCCGGCAGTTCGGCGTTGTCGGTCACCCAGTCCACCCCGGCGATGACGCCGGCGGTGGTGCCGCTGCCGGAGCAGTTCAGCACCCGGACGCCGACCAGCGTGACGTCCTTGGCGACGCCGTACGCGGTGCCGCCGACGGTGCCGGCGACGTGCGTACCGTGGCCGTTGCAGTCGTCCGCGGACCCGCCGTCGACGGCGTCGAAGCCGCTGACCGCCCGGCCGCCGAAGTCGTTGTGACCGAACCGGATCCCGGTGTCGATGATGTACGCGTGCACGTTGGACGCGGTGTTCGGGTAGGTGTACGAGTCGTCCAGCGGCAGATCACGCTGGTCGATCCGGTCCAGCCCCCATGACGGCGGGTTCGGCTGGGTGTCGGTGATCCGTACGGTGTGGTTCTGCTCGACGTACTCGACCGCCGGGTGGGCGGCGATCCGGGCCGCCTGCTTGGCGTTGGCGGAGATCTCGAAGCCGCGCAGCGCGGCGGTGTAGGTGCGGGCGACCGTCCGACCGTGCTGGCTGGCCAGGTTGCGGGCGGTCGCGGCGACCTGTCCCCGGGTGACCGCGCTCTTCTTGAAGACCACGATGTAGCTGTCCGGTACGGCGGTCGGTCCACCAGCGTGCCGGATCGTCCCCTCCGGTTCGGCGGCGGTGACCGGTCCGGTGACTGCCGCCACCATGGCCAGTGCGGTGGCACCGACGATGATGATCCTGCGGGGGAGATTCATCTCCCGTCCTCCCATCAGATCGGCAGGCGTCAGTCCGCTGACGGTGACAGCGGATCAGTGAACGCCGATCTTGCTGAGAGTAATCTGAGTTGACACTGGGAAGTTATATTCCGAAACGTCTATACCACTGGTGCGATGGAACCGACGGGATCATCGCCCACCTGCAGCGCCGTGCCCGAAGAGCGGGTGGTGCCGGGTGGTCTGAAACAAGGAATTTTCATGATCGCCCTTGGTGGGGGCGGGCGATCGAGGCTCAGCGGGAGACCAGCCGACGGCGTACCCCGCGGGCGTACTTGCGGGCGACGAAGACGGTCGCCCGGCCGAGGCTGCGGGCCCCACCGACGGTGACCGTCTGCCCGGCCCGTCGGCCGCCGCGCGGTCCGGCCGTAGCCGAGCCGCCCGCCGCGCCCGACCCGGCTGCGGTCAGGTCGACCACGTCGTACTCGCTGCCGGTCTCCCACCGTTGCCCGTGGCTGGCGGCAACCGCCTCGACCAGCGCGCCGTCGGCGGTACCGGCGTGCAGCGCCCGGCTGCGGGCTGCGGTGGACCACAGCTCGACGGCGTGGGTCGGGGCACCGGCACCGGCCGGCAGCACCCGGAGCAGCCCGCACCGCCACTTCTCCATCGCCGCGACCAGCGAGCGGACGGTCCGTGGACCGACGCCCAGCCGGGCCGGCACCCGGAGCAGGTACGGCGCGGGGAAGGCGGTCACCGGAGCACTGCTGACCATGCGTACCCGTGGTTCGCTGCGGTACTCGGCGGCCAGCAGCCGCAGGTCGGCTCGGCTGCCGTCGGTCCCGCTGCTGTCGGCTTGGCTGCTGTCGGCTCCGCCGCTGTCGGTCCCGGCCACGGCCCAGTCGCCGACCAGGGCGACGTGCAGGTCGCGCTCGTCGCCGCCGAGCAGCCGGTCGACGCAGGACCGGACCACCCGGTACGGCTGGTCGACCGGTACCACGGCGGTCACCAGTGGCACCTGCCAGACCCGGCCGGGCCGGTTGCGACGCTCGCGGGGGAACGGCACCAGGTCGGTCAGCTCGGCGTCGGCCCGCTGCCCGGTGGTGACCGGATCCGCCGGGGCGGCCGTCCACAGCGTCGCCGCCGGCTCCGGCACGAACACCGCCCCAGCCTGCGCCAGCCGGTAGGCGACCTCGACGTCAGTGCCCTGGAACCGGTCGGAGCCGGCCTGGTAGCGGTCCCGCTGGAAGGCATAACCGGTGCCGGCGGCGGCCAGAAAAACGAGATGGTCGGCGGTGCGGAGCTGATGCGTGGTGTCGAGCAGCCGGGCCAGCCCGGGGTCGACCGTACTGCCCGGGAAGAGCTGGCCGAGGGTGCCGGCGCTGGCATGGGCCACGATCACGTCCGGGTCCGGGGCCCGGCCGGAGAAGATCATCGGTACGGCGACACTGACCGCCGCCGGACTGGCCTGCTGCCAGCGGGTGAGCGCCGAGACCAGGTCCGGTGCCGGGACCGCCCCGGCCGGAATCCGGACGATGATCTCGCCCTTCGCGGTGCCGACCTGGTCGGCGAAGTCGCTGTCGGCGGTGACGGTGACGATCTGCAACAGCCGGTCCGGGTACCGCTGCTGGCGCAGCGCGGCGACGGTACGGGCGGCGCCCGCCGGGTCGCCACCGTCGCCGACCACCAGCACGCTCACCTGGGCGGTGGGTGCCGGGTGACCGGGCTCCACGGGGGCGATCAGGGTCCAGTCGTTGTGTGGTGACGGAGCGGCGGACACGGCACCAGGCAGGGACACGCGTGCAGCGTACCGGAAGCCTGGCCGGTAGCCTCTGCCGTGATGTGGGTCGGTGTCGCGTGCGTCGGCCCGACGTGGTGCTCCGAGCCGGAACGACAAGGTGGCGCAGGGTGGCGGAGAATGCGGTGGGTGGCGTCGTGCGCGGCGGGAGCCCCGATCACCGGCGCTGGTGGTGGCGGGTCCGGTTGACCGATCGACCGGACGGCCGCCCGGTGTCCGGGCCGACCACCGGGGCGGCCCGTCGGGCGCTGGTGGACGCCGACTCGGTGGCGGCGCTGCGCCGCCTGCTGGCTGAGCCGGCCGCGGCCACGCCGACCCGCCAGCTGGTGGTCCGGGTACGCCGTTGGCGTCCGCCCACCGCCGGCTGGTCCGGCCGGCTGGGCCCGGTACCGGGCCTGCGGCGGCACCGGGTGCGGCTGCCGCGCGGTGGCGGCAACGCACGGCTGAGCGTCGACCTGGCCGAGCCGGTCCCGCTGCACGATCTGCTCACCGCCGCGCTGGCGGTGCTGGCGCCGGTCCGGCCGTTGCCCCGACCGGCCAGCGCCGACGTCGCGGCGGTCGGGGTGGCGCCCGGCTGGCTGCCGGTCGACGCCAACCACTCGGTGACCGGGGCGCTGACGACGAACCCCGAGATCCGCGGGTACGACGTGGTGCTCGCCCCGGACGCGGCGACGCTGGCCGCGCCGTCGGACCTGGTCGGGGTGGCGGTGACCGCCGGTGGCACCGGTGCCCGGGTGGCCAACCGGCAGCCGCTGGTGCTGATCGATTCGGCGGTGGCGAACCCGGTCGGCCGGGGCCGCCGGTACGGGCCGACGGAGCCGACCGGGGTGCTGGAGTTCCTGCCCGGCGACCCGGTGCCGGGCTGGCAGGTGCGGCCGGCTGAGTCCGTCCCCGCCCCGGCGGATCCGGCACCGGTCGGGGCGGATTCCCCGGCAGCCGGTGCGGTGCCGGTGGCGCGCGGCGGGTTGGCCGGCGCGCCGCTGTCCGGCGACCAGCTGGCGGCCATCCGCCGGTTCACCCATCTGATCTGCCCCGACGTGCCGGCGGTCGCGCCGGCGGCGGAGGCGACGCTGCTCGCCCAGCTGGCGGCGACCGGTGCCGTGCTGCGGGTGCCGCAACTGCCGCCGGCGGTGGCGGACCGGCTGGCCGAGCCGCTGCTGGCGGTGCTGCACAGCGACCTGCCCGGGGTCGGCGCGGATCCGTTGGAGTGGGAGATCCGCAGCGTACGGCAGCGGTCGGCGGCGTTGCGTGGGCACGCCGCCGCGTTCGCCGCCGGTGACGTCACCGCCGACACGTTTCCGGCGCTGGCGGCGCCGCCGTCGGTGAGCGCGGTGCTGGTCACCCGGCGTCCCGAGTACCTGCCGGACGTGGTGCGGCAGCTGGCCGGGCAGACCTACCCGGAGTTGGAGATCGTGCTCTGCCTGCACGGTATCGAGTTGACGGCGGACCTGCGGGCGCGGCTCGGTGAGTGCGGCCGGCCGATCCAGATCTTCAGCGCGCCCGCCGGGTTCAGCTTCGGCGAGGTGATGGGCGCGGCGACCGCGCGGGCGCGGGGCAGCCTGGTCACCAAGGTCGACGACGACGACGTGTACGGCCCGGAGCACATCTGGGACCTGGTGCTGGCCCGGGAGTACTCGGGCGCGATGCTGGTCGGCAAGGCGGCCGAGTTCGTGGTGCTGCAGATGCTCGGGGTCACGGTCCGCCGGGCCGCGGTGCCGCCGGAGGCGTACGGCGCCCCGGTGGCCGGCGGCACCATGTTGATGGCGCGCGGTGACCTGGAGGCGGTCGGTGGTTGGCGGCCGGTGCCCCGGTCGGTGGACCGTGGCCTGATGGACCGGGTGCTGCGTGCCGGCGGGCTGATCTACCGCACCCATCCGCTCGGCTACCTGTACGAACGGCGGGCGGCCGGGCACACCTGGGACGCCGGTCTCGACTACTTCCTGCGTCGGGGTGGCCAGCAGTGGGACGGGGTACCCCGGCACCCGGAGTTCGGTACGTCGCCGGTCGGACTACCCGAGGTAACCGCTCGGTAATCCATCCGATCTCCTGGTAATCGAGCTGTCACAATATGAACATGGCACGTTTACCCGATGTGCCAGGGCGATGGCGCTCGTCACAGTCATTCGGGGGCCGGCAACCGATGGCTGGGGGAGGTGACGGTGACCACCGTCGCGCTCAAGGATGTATCCAAGGTCTTTGCCGACGGGACCGTCGCCGTCGACAAGGTCAACCTCGACGTCAACGACGGTGAGTTCATGGTGCTCCTCGGCCCGTCCGGCTGCGGCAAGTCGACCGTGCTGCGGATGATCGCCGGGCTGGAGGATCCGAGCAGCGGTGCGGTGCTGCTGGACGGCGAGCTGGCCAACGACATTCCGCCCCGGGACCGCCGGGTCGCGATGGTCTTCCAGGACTTCGCCCTCTACCCGCACATGTCGGTGGGGGACAACATCGCCTTCCCGCTGCGCCTGTCCGGAGTGGAGACGGCGTCCCGGCAGGAGCGGGTGGCGGACGTCGCCAGCGCGCTGGGCATCGGCGACGTACTCGCCCGCAAGCCCAGTCAGCTATCCGGTGGCCAGCGGCAACGGGTGGCGATGGGGCGGGCCATCGTCCGCCGTCCCGGCCTGTTCCTGATGGACGAGCCGCTATCCAACCTGGACAGCGGGCTGCGGGCGGAGCTGCGGGCGGAGATCTCCGGGCTGGTCCGCGAGCTCGGCGTCAGCACGGTCTACGTCACCCACGACCAGGCCGAGGCGCTCACCATGGCCGACCGGGTGGCGATCATGCGCAAGGGCGTGCTGCAGGACGTCGGCACCCCGACCGAGGTGTACGGCCGGCCGGCCACCCTCTACGTCGCCGCGTTCCTCGGCAGCCCTCGGATGAACCTGCTGGAGGCATCGGTCTACGTCCATCTCGACCGCTACGTCGCGCTCAACCTGGGCGAACAGACCCTCTACCTGCCCTGGACCGATCTGCGCGCCCGGGCCGTGTCGCACTACCACGGGGAACGCATCGTGGTCGGCCTGCGGGCCGAGGCGCTGACCCCGGTCGCCCCCGGCAGCCCGGGTGACGTGCTGCAGGGCCGGATCCGGTTCCTCGAACACCACGGCCACGAGTCGCTGGCCTACCTCGACATCGGGGCCACCGCGATCGTGGTCGACGACCTCGCCGGCACGGCGGTGGAACCGGCCGGTGCCGGCGGCCGCCTGCGCCGGTTCGGTGGCGTGATGCAGCGCCTCACCGGCCGGTCCGTCGGCCGGGCGGCCGTCGGCGAGCAGCCGGCCGAGTCCGGCCCGGACCGGGAGAGCGTGCTCAGCGACCCGGGGCGGCACCACCGCCGGCCGGCCGAGCTGGCCGTGCGACTGGCCCCGTACCCGGCGGTCACCCCCGGCCATCCACTGGCCGTCTCGGTCCGGATGGACGCCCTGCACTTCTTCGACGAACGGGGTGACCGGATCGACGTCGGCTGGCGATGAGTGGGCGGATGGCGATGAGTGACTGACCGGTCACCATGGGCTGGCGCGCCGGCGGAAACCGAGCCGGCCGACCGGAGATCAGGTTAGATTGGCTGCGTGCTCGGTCTACCCGCTCATGTGACCGCCTGCCTGTTCGACCTCGATGGGGTGTTGACTCAGACCGCGAAAGTGCACAACGCGGCGTGGGAGGAAACCTTCAACAACTTCCTCCGCGCCCGCGCCGACGAGACCGGCCAGCCGTTCCAGCCATTCGATCCGGGCGCCGACTACAGCCGCTACGTCGACGGCCGACCACGAGCCGACGGGGTGCGTTCCTTCCTTGCCTCGCGAGGCGTTGAGCTTCCCGAGGGGTCGGCGGACGACCCCCCGGAGGCCGACACCGTGTACGGCATCGGCACCCGGAAGAACGAGGTGCTGCTGCGACGCATCGCCGAAGACGGGGTGCAGGTCTACGACGGTTCGCTGGCCTACCTTCATGCTGCCCGCTGGGTCGGGCTGCACCGGGCCGTCGTCTCGGCCAGCGCCAACTGCCGGGACGTGCTGATCGCGGCGGGGATTGAGGAGTTGGTCGAGGTGCGGGTAGACGGGGTGATCGCGCGCGAGAAGGGCCTGCGGGGCAAGCCGGAACCGGACACGTTCCTGGCCGCTGCCGCGCAGCTCGGCGTCGAGCCGGGCAACGCCGCGGTGTTCGAGGACGCGCTGGCCGGCGTGACGGCGGCGCGGGCGGGGGAGTTCGGCTGCGTCATCGGTGTCGACCGGGTCGGCATCGGTGACGAACTGCTCGCCAACGGTGCCGACATCGTGGTGAGCGATCTGGGGGAGTTGCTGGTCGGAGCCGAACGGTGATCCGGGAGCGGGCCTACCCGGTGGAGCCGTGGCACGTGCGGGAGACCCGGCTCGACTTCGACATCCTGGCCCAGTCGGAGTCGGTCTTCGCCCTCGCGAACGGGCACGTCGGATTCCGCGGCAACCTGGACGAGGGCGAGCCGCACGGGCTGCCCGGCACCTATCTGAACTCGTTCTACGAGTTGCGGCCGCTGCCGTACGCCGAAGCCGGCTACGGCTTCCCCGAGTCCGGCCAGACGCTGGTCAACGTCACCAACGGCAAACCGATCCGGCTGCTGATCGACGACGAGCCGTTCGACGTGCGCTACGGCGACCTGCTCTCCCACGAGCGGGTGCTCGACCTGCGGGCCGGTCTGCTGGACCGCCGGCTGGAGTGGCGCTCGCCGGCCGGGCGTACCGCCCGGGTCCGCAGCACCCGGCTGGTGTCGTTCACCCAACGGGCGGTCGCGGCGATCTGCTTCGAGGTGGAGGCGGTCGACGAGCCGTTGCGCATCATCGTGCAGTCCGAGCTGGTCGCCAACGAGGAGCTGCCGGCCCAGAGCAAGGACCCGCGCGTCGCCGCGGTGCTGGAGACGCCGCTGCAGGCCGAGGAGCGGCTGGTGCAGCCCGACGGCGGGCTGCTCATCCACCGGACCAAGGCCAGCGGGCTGCGGATGGCGGCGGCGATGGGGCACGAGATCGACGGCCCCGGCGAGGTGTCGGTCAGCACCGAGGGTTTCGACGACTGGGTCCGGACCACCGTCTCCTGCCTGCTGGAGCCGGGGCAGCGGCTGCGGATGGTGAAGCTGCTGACGTACGGCTGGTCCAGTCAGCGCTCGTTGCCGGCGCTGCGCGACCAGGTCGGCGCGGCGTTGGCCGGCGCCCGGATCTCCGGCTGGGAAGGGCTCTGCGCCGAGCAGCGCAAGTACCTCGACGACTTCTGGAGCCACTCGGACGTCCGGGTGGACGGCGACCCGGAGATCCAGCAGGCGGTCCGGTTCGGGCTGTTCCACGTGCTGCAGGCCGGTGCCCGCGCCGAGCAGCGGCCGATCGCGGCGAAAGGGCTGACCGGACCGGGGTACGACGGGCACGCCTTCTGGGACACCGAGATGTTCGTGCTGCCGGTGCTGACCTACACCCAGCCGGGGGCGGTCGCCTCGGTGCTGCGCTGGCGGCACTCGACCCTGGACCAGGCGCGGGAGCGGGCCCGGATGCTCGGGCTCAACGGGGCGGCGTTCCCGTGGCGGACCATCCGTGGCCAGGAGTGCTCGGCGTACTGGCCAGCCGGCACGGCCGCGTTCCACGTGGCGGCGGACATCGCCGACGCGGTCCGGCGGTACGTGCACGCCACCGGGGACGTCGAGTTCGAGCGGGAGATCGGCCTCGAACTGCTGGTGGAGACCGCCCGGTTGTGGCGTTCGCTGGGCCACCACGACCGGCACGGCCGGTTCCACATCGACGGGGTGACCGGGCCGGACGAGTACACCGCCGTGGTCGACGACAACATCTACACCAACCTGATGGCGCAGCGGAACCTGCTGACCGCCGCCGACTGCGCGCTGCGCTACGCCGACCGGGCCTGGGTGCTCGGCGTCGACGACGAGGAGACCGCGGCCTGGCGGGACGCGGCGCTGTCGATGCACGTCCCGTACGACGACGAGCTGGGCGTGCACCCGCAGTCGGCCGGGTTCACCCGGCACCAGGAGTGGGACTTCGCCGGCACCCCGCAGGACCACTATCCGCTGCTGCTGCACTACCCGTACTTCGATCTGTACCGCAAGCAGGTGGTCAAGCAGGCCGACCTGGCGCTGGCGATGCACTGGCGGGGTGACGCGTTCACCGAGGAGGAGAAGGCCCGCAACTTCGCCTACTACGAGCGGCGTACGGTGCGGGACTCGTCGTTGTCGGCGTGCACCCAGTCGGTGATAGCCGCGGAGACCGGACATCTGGAGCTCGCCCACGACTACATGGGTGAGGCCGCGTTGATGGACCTGCACGACATCAACCGCAACACCCGCGACGGCATCCACGTGGCCGCCCTGGCCGGGGCGTGGCTCGCGCTGGTCGCCGGCTTCGGGGGGATGCGTGACCACGGCGGGGAGCTGACCTTCGCTCCCCGGCTGCCGCAGCGGATCAACCGGCTGGAGTTCGCCATGATGTGGCGGGGCCTGCGGCTGCGGGTGGCGGTCCAGCACGACGAGGTGACCTATTCGCTGCGTGACGTCGACCCGAACGCCACCGTCGACCTGACCCACCACGGCGAGCCGATCACGGTGGCTGCGGACAAGCCGGTCACCCGGGCGATCCCGCCGGCCGGTCCGGTCGGTCCGCCGCCGCAGCAGCCGACCGGCCGGTCACCGGTGCGCCGGTCGGCGCGTACCGACTGACGGCGCGTACCGACTGACGGTTCTTCGCGCGGTGCCGGGCCGGCCCGGCACCGCGCGAAGCGAGGTCAGGTCACAGCAGGGACAGATGTACGTGGTTGGTGTGGTCGCTGTTCGGGTCGCCGCCGGCACCGCTGTACGAACTCCAACCGGTGGTCGGTGACCAGAACTGGCGGTACCAGATGACGTAGAGGATGCCGAGCTTGTCGGCGTTGCGGACCAGGAAGGCGGTCAGGTTGTTGCCGTACAGCCGGTCGTCGCCGAAGGCGTCGCCGCCGAACCCTTGCTGCTGGGCCGAGAAGTCGCAGGCCCGCCCCTTGGGGTGCTCGAACGGCCCGCCGGGGCGGAAGCAGGAGACGAAGCGGGTGAAGCCGGCCTTCTTCGCTTCGTTCAGCGCGTGCATGGTGCGCGGCGTGATGCAGCCGCTCGTGGTGGGGTCGTCCAGACTGCACGACTGGGACGGCCAGGAACCGTCCGAGTTACGCGGCGCCTGGGCGGCGACCGGCGAGGTGGCCGAGACGAACCCGTTGGTGGCGACCGCGCCGACCAGTTGCAGGGCCTTTTCAGCCTCTTTCTTCTGACGGGCCATCGCCTCGAGTTGCTGTTCCTCGCGGGCCACTTCGGCGTCGATCGCGGCGACCGCCCGGGCGGCCTGTTCGCGGGCCTCGTTGAGCTCCCGGATCCGCTTGTTGTCGTGCATGGCGATCATGTCCAGGCCTTCGGCGCGTTCCAGCAACGCGTCCGGGTCTGCGCTGTTGAGCAGGACCATCACCGGGGTGATCCGACCGAGACGGTACGAGTTGGAGGCGACCTGGCCGATCTGTGGGGTCAGCGCCGCTATCCGTTCCTCGACCTTTTCCAACTCGAGGTTGAGCTTCAACTGGCGTTTGCGGGACTCGTCGACCGCCGCCTTGGCTTCGACGTAGCCCCGGCCGGTCGATTCGAGCACTTCGCTGAGCAGTGGCGGGGCGCCTTCGTCGTCCGGATCCTGAGCGGCGGCCGGCGACGCTACGACGAAGCCGGCGAGCAGGGCGGCGACGGCGGCGAGGGCCGCGGCCGTCGGAATCCGCCGGCGGAGGGGTGCGGTCATCCTGTTCCTTTCCTTGGCCGCCGACCGAGTTAGCTGACGGGTTCGGGACGGAACGATCCCTACCGCTGGCGCGGATTCACCCCGGTGGAAACGTGGTTCCCCGGCTCACCCCGGAGGGTGATTGGGCGGCGGTCACCGCCGGCACCGGTGGGCGCCGCCTGGCGGAGACCGCCGGCAAGCTTACCGGATCGGTCACCGGCATCAACACCTCGACAATCCTGACTGAGCTGGAAAAATCCGTTACCAGGCAACGACTTTCGGTGATGTCCACTTTCTGCGTTCGGCGGCGTACGACAAGTCGTCAGGCGGGCCGGATTCGCTGCGCCGAGGTTAGCGGCTGACTACAGTGCGTATGAGGAAAAGCGGGAAAGTCGTAGCGTCGGACGGATCTTCGGTGAGAGATGACGATTCCCCGGTCGGGCCGCCGGACGCCGACAGCGTGGTGGTGATCGGCCTCGGCCGGTTCGGTGGTCAGGTCGCCCAGTCTCTGCTCCGCCTCGGCCACGACGTGCTGGGCATCGACGAGCATCCCAAACGGGTGCACCGCTGGTCCGAGCGGCTGCCGAGGGTGGTCGAGGCGGATTCGACCGATGACCAGGCGCTGCGCCAGTGCGGCGTCGCCGACTACCCCCGCGCGGTGGTCGGCATCGGCTCGGACGTCGAGGCCAGCATCCTCACCGTGGTGGCGCTGACCGAGCTGGGTGTCCCGGAGGTCTGGGCGAAGGCGATCACCGCCAAGCACGGCCGGATCCTCGCCTCGGTCGGCGCGCACCATGTGATCTTTCCGGAGGCGGCGATGGGTGACCGGGTGGCCCACCTGCTGGCCAGTCGGATGCTCGACTTCATCGAGTTCGACGACGGGTTCGCCATCGCCAAGGTCTGCGCCCCGCCGGACGCCGCCGGCCGGACGTTGGCCGAGTCCCGGCTACGTCAGCGGTACGGCATCACGGTGGTCGGGATCAAGGAGCGGGACCGGCAGCTGAGGTACGCGGGACCTGAGACGTTGATCCCGCCGGATGCGCTGCTGATCGTCGCCGGGGCGACCACGGCGGTTCAGCAGTTCGGCCGGTGAACATGGGCGTGACCGCCTCATCACACCTTCATTTCGTGAGCCGATCAGCCGCCGGACTTTCGCAAACTCGTGACTCAGGCTACAGTCCCTGCATGGGAGCGCTTCCATCGATGGATGTGCCCCCGCTGAAGTAGTCGACGCGTGGCGCGGCGATGGCGACATCACCGTGTCAACCGCACAGCTCCCGAGGCTGGCGGCGGGCCAAGCCCGGACTCCGCCGCCAGCCCGCGCACCACCTGTCGAGAGGAGGTGGAACCAGAGCCACTCGCGTGGCCCGGCTCCCGCGCGTCACGCACGACCTGGACGCCAGACCGCTCGTGCGTGTTTAGCAACTGATGGTGGGGACGGGGGTTGCCCTCCCCGTCCCCACGCTAGTCCTCGATTGTTACGGCGGGGAATCGCCGACAAGTCAGGACCGCGACGCCGGTCCGTCCGACAGCGCTGCCCGGCCTGCCGATGCATCGGCAGGCTTCGTTGTGTATGGGGCCTGGGGCAGCGGCTGGGCTGCCGCGTCCGGTCTGCGGCAAACGGTCGGACCGACCTTTCCGTCGCCGCGTAAGGCTTCGATGCTCGTCGATCGGTAGTGAGCAAGCTCACAGTCGGTCGATCTGCTGGTCGCGACCGGACGGTCCGGTCACGCGCCGCCGGCGCGGTGGTGTCCGACTAGTCAATCGACAATCATGGATATCAATGTCGCTGGTCCGTCCCGGCGGCCGCACCGAAAGCGAGATGTCCATGCCGCAACCGCCGCACCGCTGTCGCCGGGGGATCCGGCGCGATCCCAACCACACCCGACGCCGGCTCGGCGTCGCGGTCGCCGCCGCACTGCTCGGCCCACCCCTGCTACCGGCGTCCGCGGCGCTCGCCGCGGCGGACACCGAGCCGCCGACCACCCCCGGCACCCCGACCGTCGCCGAGATCAGCACCACCGACGTCACCCTGGTCTGGACAGCGGCCACCGACGACGTCGGGGTGACCGGCTACGAGGTCGCCCGACTGCACACCGACTACGTCGTGATCAGCACGACCCCCGACAACGAGATCACCATCGACGGGCTGGGGCCGTCGCAGACGTACCAGTTCTGGGTGTACGCGCTCGACGCCGCCGGCAACCGTTCGCCGGCCAGCCCGAGCCTGCGCCTGACCATGCCGCCCGGCGACGACCAACCACCCACCGCGCCCAGCGCGCTGACCGCCACCACGATCGGCACTGACTCGGTCACCCTGCGGTGGCAGCCGTCCGTCGACAACGTCTACGTCGCCTGGTACGAGGTGCTGCGAGTCAACCCTGACGGCTCCACCACCCCGGTGGCGACCGCCCCGCAACACCCGCCGACCGGACCGACCGCCCGGGTCGGCGCACTGCGGCCGCAGACCGCGTACACCTTCGTGGTGCGGGCCCACGACGACGCCGGCAACACGTCACCACCGTCCGAGCCACTGACCGTGCGGACCCTGCCGGCGGCACCGGTCTGCGAGGTCAGCTACCAGGTGGTGAACCACTGGCCCGGAGCCTTCCAGGCCCAGCTGACCATCCACAACGCCGGACCGGCCGTGATCGACGGCTGGACCCTGCGCTGGACCTTCCCCGGCGACCAGCAGATCAGCCACCTGTGGGGCGCCGAACCGGTCGACCTGGTCCCGCCGGACATCACCGTCACCAACACGCCGTGGAACAGCCGGATCCCGGCCGGCGGCAGCGTACAACTCGGTTTCGTGGTCAGGTACTCGGCGAGCAACACGCCGCCCACGGACTTCCTGCTCAACGGCGACCGGTGCACGTCCTCGGGTTGACCCCTCGTCGAAGACGCGCTGGTGACGGCGGCTTGCTAGCCTCGCCCGCATGCGGGTGCTGGTGGTCGAGGACGACCCCGAGGTACGCAGCGCCGTCGTCACCGCGCTGCGCTCCGGCGGATTCGCCGTCGACCAGGCGGCCGACTGGAGCCAGGCCGACCTGAGCATGAGCATCAACGACTACGACTGCCTGGTGCTCGACCGGATCCTTCCGGAAGGCGACTCACTGCACCAGCTCGGCCACCGACGGCGGGCCGGGCTCACCACACCGGCCCTGGTGCTCACCGCGCTGGACAGCGCCGGGGACCGGATCGCCGGCTTCCAGGCCGGTGTCGACGACTACGTGGTGAAGCCGTTCGTCACCGCCGAACTGGTGCTGCGGGTCCGGGCGCTCTGCCGACGCCGCGGCGCAACCACCCCACCGCTGCTGCGGGTGGCGGATCTGGAGGTCGACGCCGCCCGCCGGGAGGTGCGCCGCGCCGGCGTCCTGCTGACGCTCACCCGCAAGGAGTTCGCCGTACTGGAGATGCTGCTGGTCCGGCGCCCGGCGGTGGTCAGCCGGAGCGACCTTTTCGAACACTGCTGGGACGAGCTCGCCGACCCCAGCTCGAACGTGGTGGACGCGGTGGTCGCCCAGCTGCGCCGCAAGCTCGGCGAGCCGCAGCTGATCCACACCGTACGCGGGGTCGGCTACCGGGTTGGCGGGTCGCCGTCGTGACCGCCGGCCGAGTCGGCGGGGTGCCGTCGTGAACCGCCGCGACCGGCGGGGCGGCAAGCCGCTGCAGACCGCTGACCGGCTGCGTAACCTGCGGATCCGGATCACGCTGCTGGTGATGGCGATCAACGTGGTCGGCCTGGCCGGGATGGGCGCCGTCGCGTTGCTGGTCGACGGACGGCAGCGCGACGAGGTGGTCGCCGCCGAGCTGCGGCGTACCGCCAGCACCGCCGCCGCCCTGCTCTACTACGAGTCCGGGGCGCTGCAACTCGACAAACTGTTCGACAACGCGGTCGCCAACGGCACCACCGCCGTCTACGTCTACGAGGCCGGCCGAGCCGACCTCAGCCTGGTCTTCGCATACCCGGCCCGGCTGCCGGTCGTCCCGCCGAACAACCTGCTCGCACCGGCCCGGACGGTCTGGACCTCCGGCACCGAGCTCGCCGGCGGAGTCGGCGACACCGCCGGTACCCCCACCCCGCTGCTCGCCGTACCGTTCGAGCACGCCGTCACCGGAGCGGTGGCCGGCGCCGTCGTGGTGCTCGGCGACACCGGGCCGGCCGAGACCGCCAACCGGCGGCTGGCCCTGGCCCTGGTCGCCGGCGGGGTCAGCTTCACCGCGCTGGCCTGCGCCGGCGGTTACCTGCTCGCCCGCCGGGGCACCGAGCCCATCGCCGACGCGCTCAACCAGCAGGAACGGTTCGTCGCCGACGCCGCGCACGAGCTGCGCACCCCGTTGACCGTGATCCGTGCCGTCTCCGAGACCGCGCTGGCCGAGCCGCAGCGCCGCCCGGCGGCGCTGCGTCAGGTGGTGCGCTCCGCCGACCGGCTCGCCGACTCGGTCTCCGTCCTGCTCACCCGGGCCCAGCTCGTCGCCGGCCTGCGCGACCTGCGCCGCGAGCCGTTTCGCCTGGACCAACTGGCCGAGGAGGTGCTGACCGACACCGTCGTCGCACCGCACCGCGCGGTGCCGGTCACCGAGGCGGTGGTGGCGTACGGCGACCCGGCGCTGGTCCGGATCGCGCTGCGCAATCTGATCCAGAACGCGGTCCAGCACGGTCGGGGCACCGACCAGCCGGCCGAGATCCGGCTCGAGGTCACCGGCGGACCCCCGACGGTACGGGTACGTGACCGCGGCACCGGGCTCAGCGAAGCCGTCGCCGCCGCGCCTGAGCAGCGGTTCCGCAGCGGCACCGAGGACGGCACCGGGCTCGGGCTGGCCATCGCCAGCTGGGTGGCGCAACTGCACGGCGGGCAGCTGCGGCTGGTCAACGCCGAAGGCGGCGGTGCCGAGGCCCGGCTGCGGCTGCCCGGCGGTCAGGGCGGGTAGGGCGGTATGCCCGAGCGGACCGGCCAGTGTGCCGGGACCACCCGATCAGGGCACGTAGACCGCGTTGTCGCCGTCAGGGCGGATCGCGAACCAGATGCCCGACTGGCCGTGACCGTTCGCGTCGCCGGGCATCCGGTCACCGGCGTACCCGTACAGCGGCCAGCCGGCCAGGCTCAGCTGCCGGCTCCCGTCGGACCGGTCGAAGCAGCCGACCAGCTGCCGGTCGATCCCCTCCACCCGTACCTCGCCCTCGCAGGGGGCCGGAAGCCAGGACTGCCGGCACTGTCCCTCGCAGGCGGACCAGGTCGGTGCCGCGGTGTCCCGGTCGGACCGGTACAGCACGAACCCCTGCGCGTCGATGACGATCTCGTCCAGCGTCCGGGAGTCGACCGCGTACAACGCGGTGCCGGTCGCGGTGGACGACGGCGCGGCGGAGACACCCACCGGGGTCCCGGCCCCGGGGTCACTGCACCCGGTGAGGACCAACCCGGTGAGGGTCAGCACCGCACCCAGGATCAACCGTCTCATCAAAACCTCACGCTCCTACCAGCAGGATAGGCGGGTCCGACCGGGTTCAGGAGGTGGACGTGCGCACGTTGCTGCGGCCGACGGCGGTGCTCGGCCTGCTGTCGGTGCTGACCGGATGCGTCGCGGCCGGCGGCGAGCAGACGGCACCGGCCAGCGCCTGCGGCAGCCGCATCGCGGTCCTCGGCCCGCTCTCCGGCGACTCGGCCGACCTCGGCGGCAACGTCCGCGACGGTGCCCGCCTGGCCTTCGACCAGTACCGGGCGGAGCATCCGGACTGCCCGGTGGAGCTGGTCGAGTTCGATTCGCAGGGCGACCCGAAGCAGGCCCCCGCGCTGGCCCAGCAGATCGTCAACGACGCCCGCATCATCGGGGTGGTCGGTCCGGGTTTCTCCGGCGAGGCCGAAGCGGCGCTGCCGATCCTCGACCAGGGCGGCGTCGCCACCATCACCACCTCGGCGACCCGTACCGAACTCAGCGAACGCGGCTGGTCCACCTTTCACCGGCTGGTCGGCAACGACGCCGCGCAGGGGCGTGCCGCCGGTCGGTACATCGACCAGGCGCTGGGCGGCACGGCGGTGTTCGTCGTCGACGACGGCGGGGCGTACGGCCAGGGGCTGGCCGACCAGGTTGCCGCCACACTCGGCGCCAAGGTGGTGCAGCGGGCGACGGTCGCCGCCGGCGCGACCGACTTCAGTGCGGTCGTCGGGCAGATCCGTTCCGCCGACGCCGACGTGGTCTTCTACGGCGGCTACTACGCGGAAGCCGGTCGGCTGCGCCGCCAGCTCCGCGCGGCCGACATCTCGGCGACCTTCGTCGCCGGTGACGGGGCGAAGGCGGACGGCTTTCTCCGCGAGGCCGGCGACGACGCCGAGACCGGGGTGGTGATCACCTGCCCCTGCCTGCCGCCGGAGCGGGCCGGGGCCGAGTTCCCGCAGCGCTACCGGGAACGCTTCGGGGTGGAGCCGGGCACCAACTCCGCCGAGTCGTACGACGCGGCGACGGTGTTCCTCGCCGGAATCCAGGCCGGACACGGTGACCGGGCCGCGATGGCCGCGTTCGTCGACGACTACGACGCGCCCGGGGTCACCACCCGGATCGCCTGGACCGGCACCGGCGAGCTGGTGGCGTCGTCGGTGGTGGTCTGGGCGTTCCGCGTCCAGCAGGGCCGGTTCGTGGCGGAGCGGTCCATCCCGGCAAGTTGACCTGCGCGCCCCTGGCGGGCGCGTCCGTGAACGTGGCAGAGGAGTTGAGTCATGACCCTACCGACCACGGCTGGCAGTGGCGGTGCCGGCGAGGCCTGCACCGGGGCGGGCAACCGGCCCGGTGGTGGCACCGAGAAGGTGCTGCGCGCCGTCGCGGCCGGCCCGCTCGGCGCGTACCCGTTGCTGGAGGCCGCGTTCTGCTGGAACGAGCGGCGGCCGGTCGGCTGGCGCCGGCTGGGGGCGGCGTCGGCCACCGCGGACCGGCAGCTACCGGTGGCCCAGACCGAGCAGCCCGCGGCCGCGGCCCGGACCGCCCGCCTGCTGTCCACGATCACCTGGTCGGTGACCAGCCCGGTCGGCGCAGCCACCTCGCTGACCAGGGTCGAGGTGTCCTCGGACGGGTACCACCGGGTGTTGCGGGCGTTGGCCGGCGCGTGGCGCGACGGGCGGCGGATGCTCGGCTGTCCCGTGCTGGCGGCCGCGCACTACCCCGCTGCGCTGGCCGTCTGGCGGATGGCCGCGCTGCTGGCTCCGGCGGACCGGACCGCCGGGGTGCTCGCCATCTCGGTGAGCACCCCGGCGGCGGCGCTGCTGCGAAGTGCCGCGCCGGCGTTGGCGCTGCCGCACACGGTCGTCGAGCGCAGTGGGCGCAGCACGGTGATCCGGGTGGACCGCCCGACGCTGTTCCGCCGGCTGCTGACCGAGATCGACCCGGCTGCCGCCGGTTCGGGCGACGGCACGCCCGCCGGACGGCCGGTGATGGCGGTCGGACGCCGGCTGCCGGCCGAACCGATGCGCCGGCTGCCGGCCGAACCGATGCGCCGGCTCGCGGCCGCCGGCTGACCGGGCGGTCAGCAGGTCAGCCGGCTGCGGCGGGGTCGGTCCGGGGGCGCGGCCGGCGGGTCAGCCCGAAGCCGACCACGCCACCGACGGCGGCCAGTACACCACCGGCCACCGTCCAGATCCACCGACTCGTCAGGCCGGGCAACCAGCCGCTGAACCAGCCGACGACACCATCCCACCAGGACTCTTCGCTGACCTGTCCGGCGGCGGCCGGGTCGCCGGCAACGGCGTCGCTGGTGAGCACCGCCCCTTGCCGTACGGTCGGCGTCAGCGGCGCCTCCAGCCGGCCACCCTCCGGGCTGGTGTCGCCCGACACGTCGGCGCTCACCCGCAGCTCGACCTGCACCGGCAGGCCGAGGTCCTGCTCCGGCAGGTCGGTGACGGAGAGCCGGACGTAGTAGGTGCCGGGTAGTGGATCGGCGGACCACGGCTCCGCCCAGGCCCGGACCTGCCGCAGTACGCAGCCCGCCTGTACCTGCCGGTCGGTGGCGGAGCCGACGGGTGCCTGCATTCCTGCGGTACACGGCTGGCGGCGGCGCAGCCCGTCGAACACGTCGATGGTCCAGGTCGACGCGCCGCTGCGCGTCGCCGGATCGGCGAGAGTCACGGTCGCCGCGATCGAGCTGGTCTGGCCGGCCTGGGCCGGGAACGACCAGTACAGGTACTCGCCGGTCGCGGCGGAGACCCGGACCGGCTGGTCGATGTGGACCGCCGCAGCGGTGAGGAACGACGTACCGGCCTTGGTGAGAGTGGCCTCCGCCGGTGCCGGGGTGGGGCCATCGGCCGCCGCCGGGGTCGCGACGAGAAGGACGGCGGCGCCAGCGGCGCCGACGGCCAGGCCGGTGCGGGTCAGCCGAAATGTACGGCGGGTCAACTCAGCTCTCCTTCCAGACAGTGGTCCACCAGCGGGTCAGCCAGCCGGCGAGGACTCCGGTGACCAGCCCGGCGAGGCTGAGCACGATCAGCAGCAGCCAGCCGCGGCCCAGGCCCGGGCTTTCCGGGGTGGGGGAGGCGGCCACCAGATCGACGGTGAGCTCGATCGGCATGCCCGGGGCGTCACCGGCCGCGCCGGCGGCGGCGAACGAGTTGCTGACTACCAGGCAGACCTCGGCGGGCGGTGGTTCCACGCCAGCGGCCGTCGGCACGGCGGCGGACGGAGTACCGGCCAGGTCAGCAGTTCCATCGGTGTCGTCGGCCCGGTCGGTGTCGTCGGCTTGGTCGGTCCCGTCGGCTTGGTCGGTCCCGTCGGTCCGGTCGTCTTCCGGGCCGGCGGACCAGCGCAGGCCGGTGGACAGTACGTCGGTCCGGCCGCTGCCGGCGTCGGTACCCCGGACCAGTTCACGGCCGTTGGGATGGACCGCGCGGAGCAGGATCCCGTAGTCCCGGTTCACCGGGCGGTCCAGCGCGATGCTCACCGAGGCGCGCAGCTCCTGGTCCGCTCGGATCGGTACGCGGTACCAGCGGTGCTCCTCGAAGCGTTCCCGGTCGGTGTAGACGCCGGCCGCGAGCAGTGGTGCCGCCGTGCAGTCGGTGCTGCCGGTGACCAGCTCCGGGGTCTGGGTGTAGGTGTCCTGGGCCCGGTCGACCAGCTGGTTGATCCGGTCGGCGAGCTGGTCGGCGCTCTGCGCGGTGGTGTACGTGCCGCCGGTGGCCCCGGCGATGCAGACCAGCTGCTGGCGGACCTTGTCGTCGAGGGTGAGGCCGAGCGTGTCGACGATCAGCCGGGTGCCCTGGGCGGCGAGTTCCCGGGCGACGTCACACGGGTCGGGTGGGGCGCAGGTGTCCTCGCCATCGGTGATCAGGACGATGCGGCGGGCGGTCTCACCGGAGCCGAGATCCTTGGCCGCCTCCCGCAGGGCCAGCCCGATCGGGGTGAAGCCGGTGGGCCGCAGGCTGGCGATCGCGGCCTTCGCCTGGTCGCGGTCGACCGGCCCGACCGGCACGATCTGCTGGGTGTCCTGGCAGCCGAGTGCCTTGTCGTCGCCGGGGTAGGTGGCCCCGAGAACCCGGATACCCAGGTCGGTGCCGGCCGGCACGGCGTCGACGACCTCGTTGAACGCGCGTTGGGCGACGGCCATCCGGGTCTGGCCGTTCATGTCGGGCTCCCGCATCGAGCCGCTGACGTCCAGGACCAGCTGCATCCGCAGGTTCTCGGTGGTCTCGTCGGCACCGGCGGGCGGGGTTCCGGGCAGGATGATGACGCCCAGTAGTCCGATCAGGACAGCCTGGGCGGTACGTCGGATGATCACCGGGCGATCCTAGTGATCATCCAATGTGCCCTCCACAGTGGCAGGGCGCGGCCCGGCGCGGGATCGGGCAGCGGCCACGAGGTTGCGACCGGGCGGTCGTCACGCGTACCGGCTCAGTCGCGGTGTGGGGCCTCGAACAGTTCGGTGACCATCTTGGCGTAGTCGCGGGCCATGTCGCTGAACTGGTAGCTGCGGGCGGCGCCCCGGGCAGCCAGCTCCACATGCCTGCCGCGCAGCTCGGTCGAGGCCAGCAGGGCGTCGGTCAGCCCGTCGCGGGCCGCCGGATCGAAGCCGATGGTGTACGCCGGATCCAGCAGCGCGGTCAACGCGCCCACCCGTGGCGCCACCACCGGGCGGCCGAACGAGACCGCCAGATGGAAGCTGCCCGAGTTGAGCACCGTGCGGTACGGCAGCACCACCGTGTCCGCGGCCTTGAAGTAGAACTGGACCTCGTCGTCCGGGACCGGATCGAACATCGCGGTGATCCGGGGGTCACCGTCGCAGCGTTCGGCCAGCCCGTCGCGCGGGTCGAGCCGTTTCGGCGCCCCCGCGACGATCAGTCGCAGCCGGGGATCCTGCTCACCGGCCGCGTTGAACGCGTCGAGCAGTTCGCTGACCCCCTTGTACGGTCTGATCCCACCGAAGAACAGCAGGACGTGGTCGTCGGTGGTGTACCCGAACCGGCGACGGGCCGCGAGCCGACTCACCGAGTCGGGATACACCCCGAGGTAGCTGCTGTGCCGGACGATCCGGACCTTCTCCGGCGGCAGCGGATAGTGTGGCGCGGTCGCCGCCACCGTCTCCGGACAGAGCAGGTGCACGACATCGGCCTCGGCGGCGAGGTAGCGGGCCAGCTCCTTCTCCACCTCCGGGAACTTCCACTCGTGCGGGAAGACGTTGTGGATGGTCCAGATCAGCCGGCCGCCCCGACGCCGTAGGTCGGCGATCCGGTTCTGGAACTCGGCCAGCCGCGCCGCCGCCTGCTGGACGTCGGTGGCCGGGTGCACGATCGGGTCGGTCCAGTGCACGTGCAGCACGTAGTTGTCCAGCCGACCGGCGGCCAGGTGCGGGGCGGCGGAGACCCGAACGGCGTCGGCGACCGGGAACCAGCGCACCCCGACGTCGCGGAGACCCGACATCAGCAGCTGCTGGTAGGGATTGTCCACATAGTAGGGGTACGTGCCGACAAACCGGCTGTTGGCCCGGCGCGGCTGCGGGTCCAGGCCGTCGATCACCGCGTGCAGGTCCGCCGCCCGGCGGGCGAACGAGTGCCGCTCGCGTACCACTGCGGACAGCTGGCCGGCCAGCGCGACGGTGCCGGCGGGGTCGCCGGTCAGCCGGGCGATCAGGTCGCCGAGGCTGGCCGCGTCGCTGTACGTGGGCAGCTCCGCCAGCCCGAGTTCGGCGAGCCCGATCCGGCAGTTCGTCAGTGGCAGCGCACCCGCCGCCAGGCTCTCCAGCAGCCGCGAGTTGACGTTGCCGTACGGCCGGGTGGTGTGGTTGAGGTCGTCGAGCACCAGCAGCGCCCGCCGGTACAGGCCCGGCAGGTTGAAATAGCTGGTCGGGCCGCCGGCGTACCGGGAGAAGTACGGGTTCAGCCCGCGCTTCTCGCCGAAGACGACGAACGGGAAGCTGATGTCCACCCCGCGCAGGCACTGGTACAGGTGCCGCTCCCGGCCCCACGAGTTGACCGTCGTCACCGCGCCGCTGCGGACCTGGTCGGCACCGGGCAGGGTGAACAGCTCGGTGTCCACCCCGAGCGGCAGCAACCCGACCGGCCCGTCGTAGTGCTCGCGCAGCCGGCTGACCGAGGCGGACGAGGAGGCGACCACCGTGTCGAACAGGGCGAGGTGCGGATGCTCCCGCCAGCGGTCGGTCTCGTTGCGGACCCAGGCGACGATCCGGCAGCGGTCCGGCACGGTCAGCGGGTCGAACGTCGGGATCATGGCGACCGCCACGTCGGTCTCCGGTGGCAGCTCCGCCCAGCGCTCCGCTGGCAGGTACGCGACCTCGTAGCCGTGCCGCTGCAGGTAGCGGCCGATCCCGACGGCGACGTAGAGGTCGCCACGGCCGGCGTCCAGGTCGACGGTGGAGACGCAGAATACCACCTTCACCGCGTCCGAGCGGTGGAACCGGTCCTGCCCGCAGGCCCGCCGGTAGGCGTCGCACAGCACCGGATCAGCGGTCAGCCCGTGAAACTGGGCCGGCACGTTGGTGGTCGGTACGTTGGTGGCCGGCGCCCCGCGACCGTCCGAGCTGTCGGCGCCGGCACCGGTGCCGGTCGTGGCGCGTCGGTTGGTCGACCGGCTCCGTCGGCGTTTGACGGCCCGCAGGCCCTCGTTCGGCCGGAATACGTACCGGACCATCTTTCCGGCCCGGTACGTGTTGCTGTTGGCCATCTTGTTGATCCGGGTCTGCAGCCTGGTGGCCGTCTCCTGCAGTTCCTTGACCTTCTGCTGCGAGTCCTTGAGCTTCGCCTGGAACTGCGTCCGTTCCTGCTCGGCCCGGCGCAGCGTCTCCCGGGCCTGCAGCGCGTCGAGTCGTTCCTGGCCGACCAGGTCCTGAGCGAGGCGGAACTGCTCGTCCAGCTGCCGGTGCCGGTGCTGCAGGTCGTCGAGTTGCGCGGCCAGCCGCTTGTTCTCGGCCAGCGCGTCGAGGTGGGCCGAATGCTCGGCGGTGAGCCGCTGCTCGGCCAGGCTGATCCGGACCGCTTCGGTGGACGGCCGGCACTCCATGACGTACTGGTAGGTCTCGGCCTCCGCGCCGAGCTTGGCTACCACCCGGCGTAGCTCGGCGCTGATCTCGAAGGCGCGGGCCCGGTGCGGAGTCTGCTCGGCGGACCGGATCGTCCGGTGTGTCGCGCTGACCAGGAACCCGTTCGACTCGAGCAGCGTCTGCATGCTGGTCCGGGTGAAGAAGCGCAGGTGGGTCGAGTCCAGCAGGCCCGTCCTGGTGTACTCGAAGTTGCCCGTCATCAACTCGATGATGATCGACTCGTGCGCCATGTTCGGAAAGCTGACGACCAGCAGACCGTCCGGAGCGAGGATCTTGTCGTCCCGCAGTGCGCGCAGCACGGAACCCGGCTCGATCAGATGCTCCAGCACGTCGGCGAGGATCACCACGTCGTACTCGCGGCCGGCCAGTACGCCGGGCCAGTCCGGTTCCCGCAGGTCGACGACCATCGTCTCCTGTACGCCGCCGGCCCGGGCCTCGGCGAGCGCCTCGGTGTCGACGTCGGCGCAGGTGACGGTGCGCCCCGCGACGGTGGCGAGCATGCCGGAGACGACGCCCGGCCCCGAACCGAGGTCGAGTACCCGGGGGCCACCGCTCGCCGCCAGCCGGTAGACGGCGGCGGCGGTGTTGTTGGTGTCCTCCGGCTCGAAGCTGTAGGAGTATCTGCTCAAGTCCGTCTCCGCGGGTGCGCCGTGGGCCTCGTCGGCCGGGCGGTGCGTAGTCGGGGCGCAGGGGGTGGCTGAACAGCAACTTTACTGGATCAACGGGGTGACCGGCGGCGAAGCGCCAGCAACCGCGTCAAATCCGGTTGGCAATCCGTCGGGCCCGGCGCGGCTGGCGATCGGGCCCGGCGCGGCTGGCGATCGGGCTCGTCTCCGGCTGGCGATCCGCTCGTCTCCGGCTGACGATCCGCTCGTCGTCTCCGGCTAGCCGCAGACGAGCGCGTCGATGTCGTCGCGGCGGCCGAGGCGACCGTCCCGGCCGTCGGCGAGAGCCAGTTCGACGAGCTTCTCGTAGCCGGCGCGCAACTGTGGGGCATGGGTGGCGACCTGCTGGAGCCAACAGGTGGCGAACGCCTCGAGCTCCGACTCGATCTCGCTCAGCGGGGCGGTGAAGAACCGCTTGCTGAAGTGCAACCGGTTCCGGCACATGTAGTAGACGTAGTACGGCGGCGGGTATCTGCCGGCCGACCGTTTGTAGTGCCAGACCCGGGAGTAGGGAGCGAGGACGGTACGCCAGCCGGCCTGCTGGGCACGCAGGCAGTAGTCGGTCTCCTCGTAGTACAGGAAGTAGTCCTCGGACAGCAGACCGATCTGGCGTAGCGTCTCCCGCCGGATCAGGAAACACGCGCCGGTGACGTAGTCGACGTCGCGTACCGTCCCGTCCGGCACGGACGGATCGAACACCCCGGCGTCGGCGTGGTACGTGGACCCGTGGCCCTTGATCACGCCGCCGTTGAACAGAATGCGGGCCGGGTGTCCGCCGTCGAGGATGCGGCTGCCGACGATCCCGGCGTCCGGGTGCTCCTCGGCGGTCTGCAGCAGACGGGTCAGCGTCTCCGCGCTGACGACCGCATCCGGGTTGAGCAGCCAGACGAACTCGGCGGACGACGCCAGTGCGGCCCGGATCCCGATGTTGCAGCCAGCGGCGAAGCCGACGTTGTCGCCGGCCGAGACGACCTCCACGGCCGGATCCAGCAAGTCGGTGAGATCGGGTCCGTGGTGCTCCCGTTCGGTGTTGTCGACAACGATCACCCGCTGGTCGGCGGTGTCGCTGGCCTGCAGCGAGGTGAGGCAACGGACAGTGTCGTCGTAGTGCCGGTAGTTGACTACGACGGTTGCTACCTGCGGCCCGATTCGCACCGGTGACCTCCCGAACGGCAGGCGTCCGCAGCCGGTCCGTCCACCTGGGCCGAGGTTATCAGCTCGGCCGTCGGGTGTACGGCGGACCGCGCGGAGCCGGTCCGCCGTACACCCCGCAGGTCACCGCCAGGTGTCGGTGAGGGTCGTCGTGTCGCCTGCCGGGGTGGCACTGCGGTTGCCGCCCGACTCCCAGTCGACGGTGCCGTCCGGTGCGCGCTTGACGTACTTGTACTCGAAGGACTCACCGGCCGGCAGGTTGACGCTGCCCGACCAGACCGGGTAGTCGTCCGGAGCGAGGGCGACCGCCCTGGTCGGGTCCCACGAGCCCAGCGCCGGGACCGAGCCGACGACCAGGACGTCCTGCCCGTACCAGGTGGTCGCGGTGACGTCGAAGGTGACCGGGACGGTGCCCGGCTGCTCGCCGCCGGAGTCGGGTTGGCCCCAGGTGGCGGTGAGCGGGGTGCCGCCGACGCCGGTGCGGTTCGCGCCAGCTTCCCACTCGACGATGCCGTTCGGCGCCACCTTGACCAGTTTCCACTCGAACGCCGTACCGTCCGGGACGTCGACGGAGCCGGTCCAGGTCGGGTAGCTGGCCGCGTCGGTGCCCAGCGGCGCCGCGCCGGCCGGGTCCCAGGAGCCGAGCTCGGGCAGTGAGCCGACCACCCGTACCTGCTGACCGGGCGTGGTCTGCACGGTGGCGGTGACCGGGGTGCCGTCGCCCGGGGGCGGGTCGACCGGGGGGCAGCCGGCCGGGTCGGTGCAGTCGAGCCGCGCCGCGACGTGCAGTGCCACCGCCCGGTTCGCCGGGATGTCGGCGTGGAAGTCGCCGTCGGTGACGGCGATCGTGCCACCGGTGCAGGTGCCACTGTCCGCCCGGTAGGTGCCCCGGGCGACGTTGCAGTACCAGCCGTCCGGCAGGCTGGTGGTGAAGCTGCGGCTCCAGGTGCCGCCGGTCGCGTTGAACGCGGCGTACCCGCGGTCGGCGCGGGCGAAGCCGAACCGGCCATTGCCGTCGGTGACCACGGCGCCGATGCCGGTGCCGGCGGTGGCGTTGCGGAAGCCGACCATCCCGGCGACCTGCTCGTCGCGGTGCTCGCAGATCCACTCGGCGCTGGCGCAGTCGGTCGGCAGCGTGGTGCCGTCGCCGGTGCTGGGCGGGCCCTGGGCGACCACCGGGCCGAAGGCGTAGCTGGACATCAACTGCGGGGTCCCGTACGGGTGGGCCAGCATGAACGCGTCGGCCAGGTAGTAGCGGTCGCCGTCCTGGTAGGTGAGCGTCGGGGTGGCCCGCTGGGTGTCGTGGTTGTCGATGAAGACGACAGCCTGGTCGCCGGTCAGCCCGCCGTAGTCCGGCAGGCTGGCCAGCTGGGCGATGTTGCCGTCGCGGAAGGCCGCGGAGACTGCCCGCTGGTAGTCGAAGTTGGTGACCTTGCCGTACGGTGCGTACGCGGTGTACGGGATGGTGCCGTCGCCGTACACCTCGTGGAACAGGTCGGGCCGGCCGCCGAAGCCGGGCACGTCGTCGAGCCGGGAGATGATGTCCGCCAGGTGGGCTTCCTGGACGTGTTTGGCGGCGTCCACCCGGAACCCGGCGACGCCGAGGGCGATCACCGAGTTCATGTACTTGGCGATCTTGCGGCGTACCTCCGGGTCGGCGGTGTTGAGGTCGGCCAGGTCGAGCAGTTCACAGTCCTGCACTTCGGTCTTGCTGCCCCAGTTGCTGATGGTGCGGTAGCAGGGGCCGAAGTCGGCGTAGCCGTAGCTGTCGCCGGAGCCGTCGCCGAACAGGTCGGGATAGCCGTACTTGCTGTAGACGGTGCCGGCGCTGCCCGGCCCGCTGCCGACCGATCCGGTGCCGCTCATATGGTTGAGCACCATGTCGACGTAGATCTTGACGCCCTGGTCGCGGCAGCGTTCGACCATGTCGACGAAGTCGGCCCGGTCGCCGCGCCGGGTCTGGTCGATCCGGTACGAGACCGGCTGGTAGTCCTGCCACCACGGATAGCTGGCACCTTCGGCGCTGGGCAGCACCACATGCTCCTGCGGCGGGGATACCTGGACCCCACCCCAGCCGTCCGGGCCGAGTGTTGTCTCGCACTCCTCGGCGATGGAGTCCCACCGCCACTGGAACAGGTGCACGATCGCGTCGCCGTTGCCGACGGCGGTGGCGGCCGCATCGGCGGTGGCGGTCGCCTCGGCGGTCGCGGCCGGGGCCGCTGCGGGGGGCGTGGCGGCGGCGGTGGCGGTGGCGGGCGCGGTCAGGGTGACGGCCAACGGGATCCCGAGGATGGCCGCCACGGCGGTGGCCACCGGTCTGGACACGGTCGATCCGGGTACGGACATCGGCGCTCCAATGCTGGTGATGGCCTGCCTGCGAGGAGGCAGGCAGCAGGGTCCTGAAAAATCCTGCAAGGATCGCAAGTACTTCCAGGCGTGTGGTGAGGGTAACAATCAGACGTCTCGCTGTGAACAGCTTGTTTCGGCCGGGAGCTTGAGGTGTGTCGGATGGCAGTCCCGGATCGGGCTGCAAGATCTGACCTCTGCTTGCAGCAAGATCCGTCGAACTGCGCTCCCGGCCCGGGTCAGCCGGCGATACGCGGAGTCCGCCCCCGACCGCCGACGGCCGGCCGACCGGCGGCCCCGACCGCCTCACTGACCGCCGCCGCCACCGCCGGATCGGCGTCCGGACGGGACAGCAGGATGAACTCCACCTCGCCCAGCGGCGGCAGATCGGCCGGGGTCACCGGGGTCAGGCCGGCCGGCACCAGCCGGGCCGAGTGCGGCAGCAGGCCGAGACCGGCGCGGGCGGCGGCCACCAGCCCGCCGAGACTGCCGCTGGTGCAGGCGATCCGCCACGGTTGACCGGCCGACGAGAGCGCGGCGAGCGCCTGCGCCCGGGAGATGCTCGGCGGCGGGTAGACCACCAGCGGCACCGGTTCCCCGGCGGTGCGCCGCGGCGGCGTCGGCTGGTCCGCCGCGCCCAGCCAGACCAGCCGGTCACGCCAGACCAGAGCGCCCCGGGACTGACCCGCCAGACGTTTGGCGAAAACCAGGTCGAGTGCCCGGGCGTCCAGCAACTGGTGCAGTGTGCCGCTCAGCGCCACGGTCAGCTCGACGTCGACCAGCGGGTTGCGGCGGCGGAAGGTCTGCAGCACGTCCGGCAGATAGCTGGAGATCAGGTCCTCGGAGACGCCGAGCCGCAGCTTGCCGCGTACCACCGTGGTGCTGAAATGCCGGCGGGCCCGGTCGTGCGCGTCGAGAATGTCCCGGGCGAAGCTGATCATCGCTTCGCCGTCCACCGTCAGCTGCACGGTGTGCGTGTCGCGCAGCAGCAGCGGCCGCCCGGCTGCCTCCTCCAACCGCCGTACGTGCGCGCTGACCGTGGACTGCCGCAGACCGAGCCGCTCGGCGGCCCGGGTGAAGCTCAGCAACTGGCTGACCGCCAGGAAGCTGCGCAGCTGGACAGGCTCGTACACGATCTGAATGTTATCGCGATATGCGATGACAGTCAGTGCGGTGATCAGCTTTCCCGCTGATCGGCCAGCCGCTCAGAATGGGTGGACCACCCCCCCTGGCTACCTGGAGCACCCGGATGCGCTGGCCCCGCTGGCTGATCATCGACCCGTTCATCGCGATGCTGTTCGCCGTCGTGGCGCTCGCCGCGCTGCTCCCGGTCCGCGGTACCGCCGCCTCGGTCGCCGGTGTCGTCGCCAGCGTCGGCATCGCCCTGCTGTTCTTTTTGCACGGGGCCAGGATCGCCCCGACCGCGGCGCTCGCCGGCGCCCGGCACTGGCGCCTGCACACCGTGGTGCTGAGCACCACCTTCGTGGTCTTCCCGCTGCTCGGCCTGGCCGTCGCGGTGATCAGCCCGCAACTGCTGCCAGCCGACCTCTACCAGGGGGTCCTCTTCCTCTGCGTGGTCCCCTCGACGGTGCAGTCGTCGATCGCGTTCACCTCGATCGCCCGGGGCAACGTGCCGGCCGCCGTGTTCAGCGCGTCGTTCTCCAACATCGTCGGGGTCGCGCTCACCCCGCTGCTCGCCGTGCTGCTCATGCAGAACACCGGTGACCTGCGGCTGACCGCCGGTTCGATCGGATCGATCGTCGGGCAGCTGCTGCTGCCGTTCGTCGCCGGTCAGTTGTCCCGGCGGTGGACCGCCGACTGGATCGGCCGGCACAAGAGCCTGACCTCGGTGGTCGACCGGGGCTCTATCCTGCTGGTGGTCTACACCGCGTTCAGCGCCGGGGTGGTCGCCGGGATCTGGCAGCAGATCGCCGTCAGCCAGCTGCTGGTTCTCGGGGCCACCGTCGGCGCCCTGCTGGCGGTGGTGATGGGGCTGCTGTTCGGCGTCACCCGGCTGCTCGGCTTCGACCACGCCGACCGGGTCGCGACGGTCTTCTGCGGCGCCAAGAAGAGCCTGGCCACCGGGTTGCCGATGGCGGCCGTGCTGTTCAGCCCGCAACTGCTCGGCCTGCTGGTCCTACCGCTGATGATCTTCCACCAGATCCAGCTGATCGTCTGCGCGGCCCTGGCCCGGTGGTGGTCGAACCGGGCCCCGGTCACGCCGTCCGGGCCCCCGAGCGAACCCGCCGAGCCACGATCGCCAGAGCGCCGAGCACCAGCAGGCCGAACACCAGCGACCCGCCCATCACCGTCGGCGCGGTGAGCATCCCGCTCAGGATCGACGCGGGTACGCCGACCTCGCCCGGTTCGGGGAAGGTGAGCCGTCCGGTCGCCTCGTGGGCGACGGTCCCGCTGCGCAGCCGTACGGTCACCGTCCACGGTCCGTCGGGCAGGTCACCCGGCAGCTCGACCAGCACCGATCCGGTCTCCCCGGGCAGCAGGGTGGTCCCCCGTACCACCGGGAACGGTCCGGCCCGCGCCCCGGCCGGCCCGTCGGACAGCTCCACCTCGCCGGTCAGGTCGACGGCCCGGCCGCCGGTGTTGCGTACCTGGGCACTGAGCGACGGCACACCGGCGTCATCGCGGGCCGGCAGCAGCCCTTCGATCTCGAAGTCGGAGCGCGGCTCGCCGCCCATCCCGACGTCGAGGTAGACCCGGATGCCGACCCGGTGCACCTGGCGGACATCGCCCTGCACTCCCTGCCGGTCGCCCGGTTGACCACCGCCGGTGCCGCTGTCCGCACCGGTGCCGTCGTCGTCTGCGCCGTCGTCCGTGCTGTCGTCGGCTGTGCCGGTCGCCGCCCAGATCACTGCGTACCGCTCGCCCTCGGATGCCTTGGGCGGCACGGCGATGGCCACCTCGACCCGGGCCTGCTCGTACGGTGCCAGGTCCAGTCGAGGCCGGTCCACAGTGGTCCAGGAGGTCAGCTCGTTGCTGGTGCCCGTGGCGGCGAAGCGGAACCGGCCCTGCTCGATACGGGCGGCGCCGGCGTACACCTCGATCCGCCGGTGCAGCCCCGAGTTGTTGACGACCAGCACCTCACGCCGGATTCCGGTACCTGGCGGCACGTGGTCGACGATGTACCGGTGCGCCCGCGGGTCGGCGCGACGCTGCGTGGGCGCCTCCAGCAGCTGGATGCCGATCCCGGCGTCGGCGGCCGGCGCCGGTTCCGGCGCCGGGGCGGCGCCGGCCCGGGCCGGATGGCTCAGGACGGCGCCGCAGCACAGCAGGACGGCGAACGACAGCCACCGCCGACGGTGGTCAGGCGACCGAATGGGTCACCGTCCCGGTGTAGGTGCCGGCGACGTTCGCCAGCGGTACGTTGACCTCCAATGTCGGGTTCCAGGACGCGGAGTTGTTTCCGGTGCCGCCGGCGTGGGTGAAAGCAGTGACCGGTGTGACATCGCTGAGCGGGACAGCCGCGCCGGCGTCAGCCTGTCCCGGGGTGAAGGTGCCGTTTCCCTCGGTCGCCGTCGCCGCGCCGGACCAGTAGTCGATGTTTCCGGGTGTGACGATCTCACTCGCGTCACCGCCGTCGTCGGTGGTGAAGTCGGTGGCCTGCACCTCGGCGGTCCAGGACGCGTCGGCGGCGGCCCGGGTGTCGGCGACGGCCACCGCGCCGAGCTGTCCGGTGATCGTGGTGCCACTGCCGCCGTTGCCCAGATCGGCGGTGCCCGGGACGGTCATGTCCAGGGTGCCGGCGTCCAGGTCGAACGTCGTCGTGGTGTCCTGCTGAGCGGCGGCCGGGGCGGCCGCCAGGACGATCGCCGTCACCGTCGCGGCGCCCACGGTCAGGAGTCTGCTGGTACGCACAGGTTCTCTACCTTCCTTGATCGTTCCGGTGTTCCTGGTTCGGGACGGACCCGGCACTCAGCCGCGTCGGGTCCGACTGACGGGTGGGGTGGTGTGGTCAGCGAACGACGACCGAGTCGAGCTGCTCGGCGCCGTACCGCTCGATGTACCGCTCCAAGGTGTCGTCGCCTACGGCGGTCCAGAACTCGACGCCGCGATCGGTATCCAGCCACATCACCCACTGGTCGCCGACGTATCCGGTGTCCGCCACCGGCGCGGTGACGAACCGAACGTCGTTGCGGATCTTGCGCAGGTCGAAGGTGAGCTGCCGGAGCTTGTCGTTGGTCAGGCCGTCGTCGACGGTGACGGTCGCGGTGATCGCGTCGAGCAGCGCACCGAGCTGTCGTGGGCTGGTCAGAGTGTCCCGGTCGAGGGTCTCGTCGAGCAGCGCGCGCAGGTAGTTCTGGTGGCGGCGCATCCGGTCGAAGTCGCCCTCCGGCAGGCCGTAGCGCTGGCGTACGTACTTGACGGCCTGCTCGCCGTCGAGCCGCTGCGGTCCGGCGGGCCAGCTGGATTGCAGGCTCGGTCCGGGCGTCCCGGCCGGGATCTCCACGGTCACTCCACCGACCGCGTCGGTCAGGTCCTGCAGCCCGACGAGGTCGATCAGGGCGACGTGGTCGATGCGTAGCCCGGTCACGTTCTCGACGGTCTGTACGGCGAGGCTGGCGCCGCCGAGCGCGTACGCGGAATTGATCTTGAGGTTGCCGTGCCCGGGGACCGGCACCCACGAGTCGCGGGGGATGGAGACGACGTACGCCCGCTCCCGGTCGGCGGTGATCCGGACCACCATCAGCGAGTCGGTCCGGCCGTACGGCCCGGTGGGGGAGTCCGCGCCGGTGGCGCTGGAGGCGAGGCTGTCGACGCCGGCGAGCAGCACGGTCAGCCCTTCCGGCGTCGGTGCCGGCCGCTGGTCGGCCGGGATGGCGGCGAACGGGTCGGGGATCCGCTTGATCTCGCCGAGGTAGTAGTGGCTGACGGCGGCCACCCCGGCAACCCCGGCGAGGGCGGCGACCACCAGGCCGGTGATGCCGAGCAGGGCGATGCGGCGCAGCCGGCGACGGCCGTGCCGGGCCGGTGGCCGCCGGTGCTGGCCACTGCCGGCGCTCGACCGGGTCAGCGTCACCGGGCTGGTCGCCGGACCCGCCGGCTGCCGGTCGGACCACTGCTGCTGGTCGGACCACTGCGTCCGGTCCGTCGACTGCTGCTGGACGGTCCATTGCGGCTGGTCCGCCGCCCAGCGCGGCTGGTCGGCGGCCGCCCACTGGTCGTATGTCTGGTCGGCCGTGGCCCATTGGTCGTGCTGCTGGTCGATGGTCCACTGGTGTGACTCGGCCCAGTCGTCGTCCGCCGTGGCGGGGCGGTGCTGGCCCTGGTCGTGCGTGGGCAGGTCGGCCCAGTTCTCCCAGGCCGGTGCCGGATTGTCCTGATCGTCAGGTCGCCCGGTCATCGTGATCACCTCTGGCTCGATCGCTGAGAGATCCAGGCTAACCAGACATTACGGATCTATAACGCCAATCGGCGAAAATCTAGATGAGACTCGGGCTGACCGGCGTCGTCGGGTGAACCGGATCTACAACCCGGCACCCGGCGCAGCCAACTGGGGTTAGCGTCACAATATGTCAGTAATAGTCGGTATTGTCGGTGATGTGGGTGGCCGCCAAGAGGGCGTCGACCAACTCGCCCTGGCCTGCACCCCGCACGACCTTCAGCAGACCGGTCGCTACCTGGACGACCGAGCGGCGATCGTCGCCCGCTGGTCCGACGGCGACCGGGCGGCGACCCGGTCGCCGTACTCCGCGACCCGGTCGCCGTACTCCGCGACCCGGTCGCCGCACTACGCGGCCACGGCGGACGCGGTCGCGGTCAGCTGCACTGCCCAACCCGACCTGCTCGACCTGTACCGGCGGCACGGTACGGCGGCTGTCACCAGGCTGACCGGCGACTTCGCGGTCGCGGTCTGGGACCGCGACCGGAACCAGCTGCTGCTGGCGGCCGACCGGACCGGAGAGCGGACGCTGTACTGGCGGCTCAGCGGTGGCCAGCTGACCTTCGCCTCGCAGCTGCGGGCGTTGCTGGCCGATCCCCGTACCAGCCAGGACCTCGACCCGGTCGCACTGCACCACTACCTGACCTACCGGTACGTCCCCGCACCGTGGACGATCTACGCCGGCATCCGCAAGCTTCCCCCGGGCACGTCGCTGACCTGGGCGGACGGACGGGTCACCACCCGTCGCTACTGGACACTCGACGTCGCTGCGCGGTCGTCGGCACCGGGCCTCGACCAGGCCGTCGAGCAGCTACGCGGACGGCTGGTTGACGCCGTACGCGCCCGGCTGCCGGCCACCGGGTCGCCGCAGGTGCTGCTCTCCGGCGGGATCAGCGCCACGCTGGTCGCGGCCGCCGTGGCCCACAGCGCCAGCGTCAGGACGCACACCTGCTCGGTCGGGTTCGGCGACCCCCGGCTCGACCAGCGGGCGGCGGCGCGAGCCGTAGCCCGGGCGCTCGGCACCGAGCACCAGGAGTATCTGGTGACCGGGCTCGACCCGGCCGTACCGCAACAGATCGCCGGCCTGTTCGACGAACCGTTCGCCAGCCCGGCCGCGATCCCCGCCTACCTGGTCGCCCGGTACGCCGGGGTGCGGCGGGCGGAGGCGTTCTGCGGCCTCGGCGGTGCCCTGCTGTACGGCGGGTTCCCGCACCACCTGCTGCTCGGCTGGCTCAACGGCTGGCCGCAGCGGCCGGCCGGACTGCCGGGGTTGCAGCGGGCCGGGGCCGCGTTGGTGCGGCGGAGCATGGCCGGGACCCCGGTGCGCCGGTTCGGCCGGCTGCTGGAGGTCGCCGGCTGCCCACCGCCGACCCGGTACGCGCGGATCGTCGCCGGGTGCAGCGCCGAGCAGAAGAATGCCCTCTACCCGGCGCGGCTGCGCGACGAACTCGCCGACGTGGACAGCGGCCTGCTGGCCGAGGCGGCCTACCTCGCCTCGTCGGGGGACTCCCAGGCGGCCCGGATGACCGATGCGGACCTGCTCGGATACCTGCCCGGCGACGTACTCGCCCGGTGGTCGACGGTGTCGGCCGGCGCGGGACTACGGCTGCAGGCGCCGTTACTCGACCACCGACTGCTCGAGTGGGTGGCCGGCCTGCCGGCATCGTGGAAGGTGCCGGGGCGGCGGCGGAACCTGGCGCGGCGGGCGGCGGCCGGCTGGTTGCCGGGCCGGGTGGTCACATCCGAGCCGGTGGACGCCAGGCCACCGCTGGCCAGCTGGCTGCGAGCCGAGCTGCGCGAACTCGCCCGGGACCTGCTCACCGACCGGACCTTCCAGGACCGTGGCCTGTTCCAGCCGGCTGCGGTCCGCCGGCTGCTCGACGAGCACCAGGCCGGGCTCGACCACGCCGGCGAGATCTACACGTTGCTTCAACTCGAACTCTGGCTGCGGCACCGGACGGGGTCGGTGAGAGACCCCGCACTTGCTGGTCAGCGCGACATGACCTTGGAAGAATCGGGGTACGGCAGAACCGGTGCCGGAGGTTGCCCGGCGGCGGCGTCGCCAACCGGAGACCTTCGGTAACCGTGTCGGAACGGATAGTGTGATCATCATCGACGCGCCGGTCAACCAGGACCGGCGTCGCTGTACCTGCTGCACGTACGTGGAGGTGGAGTTTCCTACATGACCGACCCGACCCCCACCAAGGCCTCCGGATCCGGTGACAAGTCCGGATCGAGTGAAAAGTCGGACTCAACCAGGCCGCCGGAGTCCCGGCGTCCGTTCCAGCTCTCCTCCTGGGCGGAAGCCAAGTTCATCGGCGACGTGCTCCGCACCGAGACCGTCGGCGGCGGGCTGCTGCTGCTCGGCGCGGTCATCGCGCTGATCTGGGCCAACTCGCCGTGGGGTGACGCCTACACCGACCTGGGCCAGTTCGTGCCCTGGCCGGGTGGGGCACCGCTGCACCTGGACGTCGACCTGGCCCACTGGGCGGCGGACGGCCTGTTGGCGATCTTCTTCTTCGTGGTCGGTCTGGAACTCAAACGCGAATTCGTCGCCGGTGAACTGCGCAGCCCACGCCGGGCCGCGCTGCCGGTGATCGCCGCGGTCGGCGGCATGGCCATGCCGGCGCTCATCTACGTACTGATCAACCTCAACACCGGCGACAGCGCGCTGCGCGGCTGGGCGATCCCCACCGCCACCGACATCGCGTTCGCCCTCGCCGTGCTCGCCGTCATCGGCTCCCACCTGCCGCAGGGCCTGCGCGCCTTCCTGCTCACCCTGGCCGTCGTCGACGACCTGCTGGCGATCACCATCATCGCGTTCTTCTACACCGAACAGGTCAACTTCCTGGCCCTGGCCGGCTCCCTGCTGCCGCTGCTCGCCTTCGCGCTGCTGCTGCGGTTCGGCAGGACCTGGTGGTGGGCGCTGATCCCACTGGCCGCCATCACCTGGACGCTGATGCACGCCTCCGGCGTACACGCCACCATCGCCGGCGTACTGCTCGGCTTCATGGTGCCGGTGCTGCCCCGCAAGGGCGAGCAGCACGGCCTGGCCGAGCACTTCGAACACCGGTGGCGGCCGATCTCCGCCGGCTTCGCCGTGCCGGTCTTCGCCTTCTTCGCCGCCGGGGTGTCGCTGCGGGACGGCGGCATCGGCTCGGTGCTGACCGATCCGGTGGCGATCGGGGTGATCGCCGGTCTGGTCCTCGGCAAGACGATCGGCATCCTGGGCGCCACCGGGCTGATGACCCGCTTCACCCGCGCTGACCTGGGCGGGCTGAAATGGGTCGACCTGCTCGGGGTGTCGCTGCTGGCCGGCATCGGGTTCACCGTCTCGCTGCTGATCGGCGAGTTGGCGTTCGGCGCCGGCAGCGACCGCGACGCCCACGTCAAAGCGGCCGTCCTGATCGGCTCGCTGACCGCGGCGATGCTCGCCGCCATCGTCCTCAGCCGACGAAACAAGGTCTACCGGCGGATCTCCGAACAGGAACGGCAGGACCGTGACGGCGACGGAATCCCGGACATCTACCAGCAACTGCCGCAACCGACACCGGACGACGACCGACGCTGAGCCGGAGTGCCCCGGCGGCGCCCCCGCAACCCGGTCGTGGCCCTGGTCCTGCCCTAGTCGAGGGACAGGTCCAGCATCGACCGGCGTGCGGGGCCGCCGCCGCCCAGCGTGATCCGGCGGGTCAGCCGCACCGACTCCAACATCCGGCGGTCGTGCGTGACCAGCAGCAACGTGCCGGTGAACGACGCCAGCGCCGACTCCAACTGCTCGATTGCCGGCAGATCCAGATGGTTCGTCGGCTCGTCGAGGACCAGCAGGTTCACCCCGCGCGCCTGCAGCAACGCCAACGCCGTACGGGTCCGCTCGCCCGGCGACAGGGTGGCCGCCGGACGCAGCACGTGGTCGGCCCGCAGCCCGAACTTCGCCAGCACGGTACGGGCCTCGGCGGGGACCAGGTCGGCCGCCGCCCGGAACGCGTCCAGCACCGGCTCGTCGCGCAGGAACAGTTGGCGGGCCTGGTCGATCTCGCCGACCACCACCCCGGGGCCGAGCCACGACTCGCCCGAGGCCAGCGGCAGCCGCCCCAGCAGCGCGCCGAGCAGCGTCGACTTGCCGGACCCGTTCGGCCCGGTGATCGCCACCCGGTCCGCCCAGTCGATCTGCAGATCCACCGGGCCGAGAGTGAACCCGCCTCGGCGTACCACCGCTTGTCGCAGCACCGCGACCACCGCGCCGGCCCGGGGCGCGGCGGCGATCTCCATCCGCAGCTCCCACTCCTTGCGCGGCTCCTCGACGACCTCCAGCCGCTCGATCATCCGCTCGGTCTGCCGCGCCTTCGCCGCCTGCTTCTCCGACGTCTCGCCCCGCAGGTGGGGAATGAACTTGTCGTTGTCGGTGGCCTTGCGCCGCGCGTTGCGGACGCCTTTCTCCATCCAGGCCCGCTGGGTACGGGCGCGGGCCTCCAGCCCGGCCCGGGTGTCGGCATACTCCTCGTACGCCTCGCGGGCGTGCCGGCGGGCCATCTCCCGCTCGGCCAGGTACGCCTCGTACCCGCCGCCGTAGTGGTTGACCTGCTGCTGGGCCAGATCCAGCTCGACCACCCGGTGCACCGTACGGGCCTGGAACTCCCGGTCGTGCGACACCAGCACGGCACCGGCGCGCAGCCCGGTGACGAACTGCTCCAGCCGGGCCAGCCCGGCCAGGTCCAGATCGTTGGTCGGCTCGTCGAGCAGCACCACGTCGTAGCGGCTGAGCAGCAGCGACGCGAGCTGGGCGCGGGCCGCCTGGCCGCCGGAGAGAGCCGTCGTCGGCTGATCCAACGCCACCGTCAGGCCCAGGTCCGCGACCACCTGCTCGGCGCGTTCGGCCAGGTCGGCACCGCCGAGATCCAGCCAACGTTCCAGCGCCACCGCGTACGCGTCGTCGGCACCGGCCCGGCCGTCGGCCAACGCCTGCGTCGACGCGTCCAGTTCGTGCTGCGCCGCCGCCACCCCGGTCCGGCGGGCCAGGTAGTCGCGTACCGACTCGCCCGGTCGGCGCTGCGGCTCCTGCGGCAGCAGCCCGACGGTGGCGGTCGGCGGGGTGCGGGTGACCGTGCCCGACTCGGGCGCGGCGATGCCGGCGAGGATTCGCAGGAGCGTCGACTTGCCGGCACCGTTCGCGCCGACCAGCCCGATCACGTCGCCGGGCGCGACGACGAGGTCCAGCCCGGTGAAGAGCTGCCGGTCACCGTGCCCGGCGGACAGGTCCCTGGCGATCAACGTGGCGCTCATGGCCCGGCGATCGTAGCCGCCGACCGGCAGACTGTGCTGCATGATTTCCACGCTGGCGATCGACTGCGGCGGCGGCGGCATCAAGGCGTCCGTACTCGACGAGGCCGGCACCATGCGGGCCCGGCCGCTGCGGGTGCCGACCCCGTACCCGCTGCCGCCGAAACGCTTCGTCGACACCCTGCACGGGTTGCGTGACCAGCTGCCGGCGGCCGACCGGGTCACCGTCGGGATGCCCGGCATGATCCGGCACGGGGTCGTGGTCGCCACCCCGCACTATGTGACGAAGGCCGGTCCGCGGACCAAGGTCGACCCGGGGCTGCTCGCCGAATGGTCCGGCTTCGATGCCCGTACGGCGCTCGGCACCGCCTTCGACCTGCCGGTGCTGGTGCTCAACGACGCCGAGGTGCACGGCGCCGGGGTGGTCGCCGGTACCGGCTGCGAACTGGTCCTGACCCTCGGCACCGGGCTCGGCTGCGCGCTGTTCGACGGCGGCCGGCTCGCCCCGCACCTGGAGCTGTCCCAGGCGCCGGTGCGCTGGGGGCAGAGCTACGACACCTACGTCGGCGAGCACGAACGCCGCCGGCTCGGCGACGCGTTCTGGTCCCGGCGGGTACGCGGCGTCGTCGACGGTCTGCGACCGGTGTTCTGCTGGGACCGGCTCTACCTCGGCGGCGGCAACTCGCGGCTGATCCGTCCCGAGCAGGTGGCCCGGATGGGTGACGACGTGGTGGTGGTGCCGAACACGGCCGGCATCGTCGGCGGCGTACGGGCCTGGACGCTGATCCGACCCTGAGACCGGTCCGACCGCGAGACCGGCCCGACCCCTGAAACCATTCCGGCCCTGACTGGTCTGTGCCGGGTCGTCCTGAATCTGACTGGGTGACCGGCGGATGTCCGGTACGGGAACAGTCGCATTCCGCCGGTGGTTGTGCCAGCGTCAAGGGTGTCGGTGATCGCGACCGGGAAGGTGGGGCGGCCATGGATCTGTTGGAGGAGTACCGCCGGGCGAACCTGTACTTCGAGTCCGGCGATCCATCCGGGGCGGCCCGGTTGCTGGAGCCGATCATCGCCGCCGAGCCCGACAACTCGGCGGTCCGCCAGCTGCTGGCCCGCTCCTACTTCAAGTCTGCGCAGCTCGGCCGGGCCGAGGAGCAGCTGCGCGAGCTGATCGACCGCGACCCGAGTGACCACTACGCCCATCACGTGCTGGGCCGTACCCTGGAACGGCTCGGTCGGCCGTCGCAGGCGCTGCGGCACCTGCGGCTCGCCGCCGCCATGCGTTCCGAGCATTCGGACTACCTGGCCGCGCTGCGCCGGGTCGAGGCGAAGGTCAACGGAAGGGCGTCGTGAAGATCAAACTGGACCTGCACGACATCTACAACCGTGGCCAGGACATCGATCGGGCGCTGCGGGGTGTCATCGACGAGGCGGTGGCCAAGAAGGCCACCCTCGTCGAGATCATCCCCGGCAAGGGCTCCGGCCAGCTGAAGAAGCGGGTGCTGCGGTTCCTCGACCAGAAGGACGTCAAGCAGCTCTACCACCGGGTGGAGAAGGACTCGAAGAACTTCGGCCGACTGTTCGTCCATTTTCGGTGGAAGTGACTCCATCGCTGCGCTGTTAGCGACTCCGCCGCTGCGCTGGTAGCGACGCGGCCACCTATCGCGGGCTGAGGGCCGCCATCGCCCGGTCGACGTAGTCGGCGAGTGAGTGCTCGGTCGTGGACGCCAGCCAGGCGTGCTGCGCCGCGACCAGGCAGCCGAAGGCGGCGGCGGCGAGTGCTCCCGGCGTCGGGTCGTCGGCGGCGTACGGGGCGCCGGCGGCCTCGGCGCGCTCCCGTAGCACCGCGACGACGGCGTGCTGCATGCTCTGCAGCTTGCGCAGGTAGACGGCGAGCAGCGCGGGCGTCTCCAGGATCACCCGCTGGACGGGCTTGCTGACCTGCTGCTGGCCTGACGTGTCTGCTGTGGCGTCCACGATGTCGAACAGCCGGCGTAGCGACGTCCAGACGGGTTCGTCGGCCGGCCGCTCCCGCAGGTTGGCGAGCATGTCGTCGGCACCGAGGTCGAACTTGCCGACGACGATGTCCTCCTTCGTCGCGAAGTAGCGGAAGACGCTGCGTTGCGACATGCCGACGGCCGCCGCGATGTCGTCGATGGTGGTGGCGTCGTAGCCCCGGGACACGAAGAGCTGCAGTGCCGCGTCGGCGATGTCGCGCTGCACGGCTCGGCGGGTGCGTTCGCGCAGGGTTGGCTGCTTTCCAGTCATGATGTGGCCCAGCCTAGCACCGGCCGTCGCAGTTGACAGTAGCTGACAGTTTCGGCGTACAGTGTCGTCATGACCAAGGTGATCGTCATAACCGGATCCAGCGACGGCATCGGGGCCGCGGCCGCCCGCCAGCTGCACAGCGCCGGCCACCGGGTGGTCGTCGTCGGGCGCTCCCCGCGTAAGACCGAGGCCGTCGCCCGTGAGATCGGCGCGGAGTACTTCCTCGCCGACTTCGCCCGCCTCGACGAGGTCCGCAAGCTCGCCGCCGAGCTGGACGCCGCGTACCCGCGAATCGACGTGCTCGCCAACAACGCCGGCGGCGTCTTCGGCGACCCCACCAAGACGACCGACGGCTTCGAGTTGACCTTTCAGATCAACCACCTGGCACCGTTCCTGCTGACCCGGCTGCTCATCGACAAGCTGACCGCGTCGCGGGCCACCGTGATCCAGACGTCCAGCGTCGGCGCGCGGCTGGCCGGCAAGCTCGACGTCGACGACCTCAACCTCGACCGCAACTTCGACCCGGTACGCGCCTACAGCGCCGCCAAACTGGAGAACATCCTGTTCACCACGGAACTGCACCGCCGCTACCACGCCGAAGGCATCGCCGCCGCCGCCTTCCACCCGGGCAACGTCGCGACCAGCTTCGGCACCCAGTCGGCGAGCCGGCTGATGCGGTTCATCACCACCAACCCGGTCACCCGGGCCATGCTGACCACCCCGGAGAAGGGCGCCGACCAGCTGGTGTGGCTGGCCACCAGCCGACCCGGCATCGACTGGGAGCCCGGCCGCTACTACGAGAAGCGTCGGCCCGCCAAGCGCGTCAACTCCCAGGCGTACGACCCTGAGCTCGCCCGCCGGCTGTGGGAGCGCTCGGAGCAGCTGCTCGGCTGACCGGCATCGCCGCCGCAGGTCGCGTCGCCGTATCCCGGCCGGTCGCGGCCTGCCGGGTTGACCAGGCCGACAGCGCGGCAACCGGATCGTCGGCGAAGAACCGGATCGTCCGTACGTGTGCGAGCCTGCCCAACGGGCGGACCACCCGTAGCGGCTCGGCCAGCTCGACCACCAGGTTCGTCTGCGCGATCGCCGCCACGATCAGCACGTCACCGTCGACCCGGATGGTGCCCTGCTCGTTGTAGTTGCGCACCATGCGGACCTCGGCGACCAGCCGACGGGGCACCCGTACGTCCAGGAACGCGGCGTTGCGGACCCGGATCTCGTCGGGCCCGATCACATGCGGCCGGGTCACGGTCGCGGCGATCACGGCCAGTGCGATCAGTACGCCGTACGCGTCGACCAGCAGGATCGCGTGCCGCAGCGGGTCCGGGGCACCGATCGCCCGTAGCAGGATCTCCACCGCGACCAGCTCGACGATCGACACCACCAGGAACATCGCCATCGTCGACGCCACCGCCCCGGCGTAGGGCACCGCCGTCGCCGACTCCGGTACGCCGTGGCGGCGACGGCGTACCCACAGCCAGAGGCTGACCAGGCCGGCTGCCTCGAAGCCGACCAGCCGGCGCAGCACCACCCCGAGCCGTCGCGCGGTCATCGTCGGCCTCGCAGTCGGGCGACCAGCAGCCGGAACACCTCGGCCTGGGCGGGGGAGAACTCACCGGCGATGGTGGTCAACCACTGGACGCCTGTCGTGTCGTCCGCGTTCGTGGCGATCGCCTCGGTCATCTCGGCCGGCAGGAAACCTTCCAGGTCGGCGGCGAGCGACGCCACCCGTACGTCGGTCGGGTCGGCGTCGGCGATCTCGTCGAGCCGCCGGTAGAACTCCTGCGTACGGGCCAGCGTCGCCGGCTCGGTCAGCGGCTGGAACAGCGCGCTGAACTCGCTGCGGTGCTCCGGCCCGACCCCGGTGTCCAGCAGCGCCAGCATCTCCCGGTCCAGGGCGGCGAACGCCGAGCCGTCGGTCGGCAGCTGTCGCAGCACCGCCGCCATCTCTTCGGAGACTGTGGCATCGGCGTCCAGCTCGTCGAGGTTCTCGCCGGCGGCCAGCAGCACAGCGAGCCGTTGCCGTCTGCTGGCGATCGCGGCCTGCTGGCGGGCCAGGTCGGCGTCCAGCTCGGTGAGCACCTCGCGCAGCTCCCGGCCCCGGTCGTCGGCGAGCACGTCACGAATCTCGTCGAGCGAGAGCCCCAGCTCGGTCAACCGGCGTACCCGGGCCAGCGCTACCGCATCCCGCAGCCGGTACTCCCGGTAGCCGTTGGGCAGCCGCTCCGGCTCAGGCAGCAACCCGAGATGGTGGTAGTGGCGCACGGTCCGGGTGGAGACCCCGACCAGCGCGGCAAGCTCGCCGATTCGCATGCCACCAGTAGAAACGTTGCCGCTACGGCAAGGTCAAGCTTGCCGTAGCGGCCTCACAGACTGTCAGGCGTCCTGGAGTTCTCGGAGGTGGTGGTCGGTTGCCTGGAACCGTGGCCAGTCCGGCGTGTGACAGCCGACCGCGTGCAGCGCGGTACGGATGTCCATCAGCAGCCTGCTGGCAGCGAACTCGAAGCTGGTGGCCTCGGTCGACGTGGCGATGTCCACGATCCGGTCAGCGAGCTTCGCGGCGATCTGGACCTCGACGTCCAGAGAATCCAGTTGCTCCTGGACCGCATCGATGAATTCTTCGAACTGCTCATCGGTGCCATGGGGGGTGCTGACGAAGGTCATCTGGACCGCGAGACGGAACTCTTTCACGTTGCCTCCCAGCACGTCGCCCGACGAAGCTGAGCCCTCATGTCTCGCAAGTAGTTCGGGTTCGAGGGCGTTGTTGACATCGTCTTCATGCACTTACAGGGATTCGGGCACTTCAACTTGAAGTGCTTGTTCCCTCCTCCGGTGACGGACCAGCCATCCTTCTCGACCTCCTTGAGGAGTTCCTCGTACTCGCCGCCGAGCCTGTGACGAGGTCGTGACACTGTGAGTTCTCCTCGTGTTCGAGGGTACCTTGGATTGCTGCTGCTACGGCAGAGGTCTTTCGTTGAGTCGATCCTCTCGTCAGTATCGATGTTCGGGGCGCGGGCCGGGCCGGACATATAACTCATTTGGCGCACTGTCGGTTATGAGACAGTCACCAAAAGCTACTTTTGGCGAATGTTGCCGGCCGATCAGCTACGGAATGCGGGCCAGTGCTCCGGCCTTCAGGCCGGGGTGGTCTGCTGGCACTCTTCTGGCACGTGTTCCAGCTCCCGCCCCTCGTGGCGGAAGCCTTCACCGCCGCCTACCGGCGGGTGGTGCCCGACTCGCCGGTCACCTTCGAGCCGGACAAGCAAGGTGTCGACGCGTACCAGCCGCTGTTGACCAGAGCCGCCGACGGCATGCACGAGGTCGGCGGGTTCAGCACCCCCGAGCAGCTGCGCTTCGACTGGACGCAGCCGTACACCCGCGACGAGCTGTTCGATCTCATGCTGACCCAGGGCCTCCTCACCCGGCTGGAACCGGACGAACAGGCGGCGATGTTGGACGGCGTCGGACCCGCTGTCGACAAGGCCGGTGGCAGCGTGACGATGTCCGGCACGACCGTTGCCGTCGTCGCGGTGCGTACCCGCAGGGCCGCCGCAACAGCGGTCACGCCGGCAGAGTGAGCCGGGCGGTCGGTCGGGGTGCGGGCGGCCAGCAACGCGTTGGTGCCGCGCCAGACGGCCACCGCGTAGTCGGCCTCGGGCACCTGGCACAGCGGCCTGCCAGCGGGCGTGCTCAACCGCAGACCATGACGGCGGGTACGGCGTACGGCGAGCCGCGGGCACCGGCCAACACGTACCTGGCGTCCGGGTGCGCCAACAGGGTTACGACGCCGTTGAGCATGTCTGCGGCGGCGAGATACACCATCGACAATCCGCGCGATCCGAGGTGGCGGGAACTGTAGGCCCCGCATCAACGGGTGCGTCGAACTGTACGGCGATCACACCAACATGATCACGGTGTCCCGCCGTAGCTGACCCCACCGGCGTGCTCGCCAAGGACGAAGACCTGGTCGCCCTGCTCACCACACTCACCTCGATCGGCCGCTGCCGACGCGACGACAGGCCGGGTTTGGCCAGGACAAGCCAGCAACGTCATGCCCTTCCGATGCATGGCGGCGAGGACTGCCTGACCCCGGAGGGACCGGCGGTGGTCAACAAATCGGCTCGGTGACCGCGTTTGGAGTGGTAGGCACTCGGAGGGATACCAGAGCGATGACGTTCGAGGATTATGTGGTGGCGCGTGGTCCAGCGCTGGTTCGCCTGGCGCGGCTGCTCACCGGTGACTCCCATCGCGCAGAGGACCTGGTACAGGAAGCCCTCGGCCGAGCGTACGCCCGATGGCGGTCGATCAGCCGGATGGACCGGCCGGACATCTATGTACGGCGCATCCTGGTGAACGTCAACTCGTCCTGGTGGCGACGCCGGTCCAGTCACGAAACACCGGTGACGTCGGAGCTGATGACCGCCGCGCTCGACCACTCGGCTGCGTGCCGGGTAAGCGGCGACATGGGCACCGCTGCCGCGAATCGTGTTGCCGTTCCAACTCGGCAACCTGCCGGACGGCACCCGGATGGTCCGCGCATCGGTGGGCTTCATCGACGGCCGGTACGCCGACGGAGGGGTCGTGCTGGAACGGGAAGGGAACGATCGGATGGAGGTGCAAGCTCAGTACGCGCTGGTCCGGTCGGGTAATGCTCGGCAGGCCAATCACGTGGTCGGTGAACGGCAGGCATTCCTGTACCCGGGCCGAGACGAGATGGAGTTGCTCGGTCTGCCGAACCTGGATCTCAGCGCCCGCATCGGCAAGGGCAACTACCAGGGGTTCAGCATCCAGGATGCCGACCTGATCCTTGATTCGGTGCAGGTGGCAACCAACGTGGGCAACCTCTCGACCTGGCCGCAGACCCTGATGCGCTGACGCCATGCCTCCTAGTGTGTACGCAAGGTAACCCCAGGGATCGGAGGTACTGGTTCAGCTTGATGCCAGAGATGCATCAAAGATGCACCTGTGGCATCAGGTCGGCGGAGACACCCTGCTCCCGGAGCAACCGGAGCAACCGGAGCAACCGGAGCAACCGGAGCAACCGGAGCAACCCGAGCACCCAGAGCAACCAGAGCAACCCGAGCGGCCAGTTCAGCCCAGGTCGGCCCAGGTCAGCCGGAGCGACCGGAGCAACGGTTCAGTCTTTGCTTTATTCAGCAGCTGATGTACTGTCGCGGTCGTGGAGACGCTGACGTACGGGCAGGTGCTGGCGCGCTTCGGGCACGCCCTGTCCGACCCGGTCCGGGCCCGGCTGCTGCTCGCGCTGCGCGACGGCCCCGGCTATCCCGCCGAGCTGGCCGACCTGCTCGGCACCAGCCGGCAGAACCTCTCCAACCACCTGGCCTGTCTGCGCGGCTGTGGCCTGGTCGTGGCGGTGCCCGAAGGCCGGCGGTCCCGCTACGAGCTGGCCGACCCCCGGCTCGCTCACGCCCTGGGCGACCTGCTCGGCCTGGTGCTGACCGTCGACCCGGCGGCCTGCCCGACCGCTGACACCGACGGCTGCTGCTGATGTCCGCCCAGCTGCCGCTCATCCCGATCGGCCCAACCCGACCGTCCGAACAGAACCAGCTGACCGGACATGCCGGCCTGCCCCGGCCGTCCGCCGCCCGGCAGGCGACGCTCGCCCGGCGAATCCGGTGGTTCGTCGCCGCCACCATCACCTACAACGTGATCGAGGCGATCGTCGCGATCAGCGCCGGCACCGTCGCCTCCTCCACCGCGCTCGTCGGGTTCGGCCTCGACTCGGTGGTCGAGGTGGCCTCCGCCGCCGCGGTCGCCTGGCAGTTCACCGGCGCCGACCACAAACGCCGCGAACGCCGGGAACGCGCCGCGCTGCGGGTCATCGCCGTATCGTTCTTCGTCCTCGCCGGCTACGTCGGTGTCGAATCGGTACGGGCACTGCTGGGCGCACACCGCCCGGACCACTCCACGGTCGGGCTGGTCCTCGCCGCGCTCTCCCTGGCGGTCATGCCGGTGCTCTCCACCGCGCAGCGCCGCGCCGGCCGGGAGCTCGGCTCGGCGTCGGCTGTCGCCGACTCGAAACAGACCCTGCTCTGCACCTATCTGTCCGCCGTCCTGCTCGTCGGGCTGGCGGTCAACTCGCTGTTCGGCTGGTGGTGGGCCGACTCGGCAGCCGCCCTCGTCATCGCCGCCGTCGCCGTCAAGGAAGGCCGGGAGGCCTGGCGCGGCGACACCTGCTGCTGCACGTCCTAACGGAGGAACAGTGATCGCCGGCTTCGCTCTCGTCCTCTACCTGGCCGCACTCGCCATCGCGTTCGGCTGGCGTAGCGTCGTCCAATGGCGGCGCACCGGTGACACCGGGCTGCGCCTGGACGCGGGACGGCCCGGTTCGCTGCGCTGGTGGGCGAAGCTGATGTTCGTCGTGGCACTGCTGCTCGCAGCCGCCGGCCCGGTCGCCGCACTGGTCGGGCTCCCGCCACTGACTTCACTCGACCAGCCCTGGATCCGGCTGGCCGGGACGGCCCTGGCCGTCGCGGGTGCCGCGCTGACCCTCGCCGCCCAGCAGCAGATGGGATCGTCGTGGCGGGTCGGGGTCGATCCTGGTGAACGGACCACCCTGGTCACCCATGGCCTGTTCGGGATCGTCCGCAACCCGATCTTCACCGCGATGGCGGCCAGCGTCGTCGGCCTCGCCGCCATGGTGCCGAACGCTGTCAGCCTCACCGCGGTCGCCGTGCTGATCGTCTCGGTCCAGGTTCAGGTGCGGGCCGTCGAGGAGCCCTACCTGGTCGGTGTGCACGGCGAGGCGTGGACCCGGTACGCGGCCCGGGTCGGCCGGTTCCTGCCCGGCGTCGGCGCCTGGCGACTGCACTCGGGCTGACCGCGCTCAGGCTGACTGCGCTCGGGCTGACCGCACCGACCGACCACATCCGGCCGGGTGGCTACCATCGCCGGGTGAACGAGGCAGCCGATGAGCGCAGGGCCGACCAGGGCGAGACGGGCGGGCCGGGTGAGCAGCGGCGCGGCACGCTGTCGGTGGTGCCGACGCCGATCGGCAACCCGCGCGACATCACGCTGCGGGCGCTGGACGTGCTGCGTACCGCCGGGTTGGTCGCCGCCGAGGACACCCGGCGGGCCAGGCGGCTGCTCGACGCGCACGACATCGACGTCCGCATTGTCAGCTGCTACGACCACAACGAGCAGGCCCGTACCGCCGAGTTGATCTCCGTGCTGAACGCCGGCACCGACGTCGCGTTGATCTCCGACGCCGGTACGCCGCTGGTCAACGACCCCGGCTACCTGGTGGTCGGGGCGGCGCTGGCCGACGGGCTGCGGGTCGACCCGCTGCCCGGGGCCAGCGCCGCGCTGAGCGCGCTGGTCGGCTCCGGGCTGCCGGCCAACCGTTTCCTGTACGTCGGTTTCCTGCCCCGCAAGTCGGCGGCGCGGCGCACCGCGTTGACCGAGCTCGCCCCGTTGGCCGCCACGTTGATCTTCTTCGAGGCGCCGCACCGGGTGGTGGAGATGCTCGCCGACGTACGCGAGGTGCTCGGCGACCGGTCGGCGGCGCTGGTGCGCAACCTGACCAAGTCGCACGAGGAGTGGCTGCGCGGCCCGCTGTCCCAGGTGCACGCCGACCTGGCCGGCCGCGACGAGGTCAAGGGCGAGATCACCGTGGTGGTGGAGGGCGTCCGGCGGGGTGGGTCGACCAACGGCGGCGTCGGGGCCGGCGGCCTCGACCCGGACCGGGTGATCGAGCTGCTGCTCGGTGCGGGGCTGGACACCCGGACGGTACGGTCGTTGGCCGGCCAGTTGACCGGGCTGGCCCGCAACGAGGTCTACGACCGGGTGTCGGCGCTGCGCCCGCGCTGAAGGCGCCTGCATAGATCTATTGACATGCTCGAAACACGCTGAGAATATTCGAGTACTGCGGGTGGGAGCGCTCCCATCCGCTGCTTTCGATGCACGACCGCTGACGCGGCGCGCCGGGCAGAGAGCCTCGCCCGCGCCGCACGACCATCGAAAGGACCCGGCGTGTCGATACTCTCCCGGCGGCGGACCGTTCCGCTCGCCGTCACCGCAGTGACGGCGCTGACCGCCACCGCACTCACCGCCGCTGTTCCTGCCCACGCGCAGGACGAGGCACCCGAACAGATCGTCAACGGCACCTTCGACGACGGCCACGCCCCCTGGTGGGGCACCCCCAACATCACCCTCGACTCCAGCAGCCAGCAGCTCTGCGCCGACATCCCCGGTGGCACCGTCAACCCGTGGGACGTCATCATCGGCCAGGACGACGTCCCGCTGGTCGCCGGCGAGACGTACGAATACAAGTTCTTCGCCACCGCCAACCCCAACAAGGTGATCCGGGCGCTGATCCAACTGCCGGTCGACCCGTGGACCCAGTACATGGCGGCCAACCCCGAGGTCAGCGTCTCCGGCAACAATTACACGTACACGTTCACCGCGCCGACCGACCTGCCCAACGCACAGGTCGCCTTCCAGGTCGGCGGCAGCACCGACCCGTGGCGGCTCTGCCTGGATGACGTGTCGCTGCGCGGCGGCGCCGAACCAGAGGAGTACGTGCCGGACACCGGGCCCCGGGTACGGGTCAACCAGGTCGGCTACCTGCCGAAGGGGCCGAAGAACGCCACCCTTGTCACCGACGCCACCGACCCGCTGCCGTGGAAGCTGTACGACTCCACCGGCAAGATCGTCGTCAACGGCAAGACAAAGCCGCGCGGGCTGGACGAATCCTCCGGCCAGCAGGTCCACTCGATCACGTTCAGCCGCTTCGTCCGGCCCGGCACCGGCTACACCCTGGTCGCCGACGGCGAGACCAGCTTCCCGTTCGAGATCGGCACCAGCTTCTACACGCAGCTGCGTGCCGACGCGCTGAAGTTCTACTACACCCAGCGCAGCGGCATCGAGATCCTGGACGAGCTGCGGCCCGGCTACGGCCGCCCGGCCGGGCACGTCGGCGTCGCACCCAACCAGGGCGACCTGGAAGTACCGTGCCAGCCCGGCGTCTGTGACTACACGTTGGACGTCTCCGGCGGCTGGTACGACGCCGGTGACCACGGCAAGTACGTCGTCAACGGTGGCATCTCCGTCTACCAGCTGATGAACGAGTACGAGCGGGCCCGGCGGGTGCACCAGGGCAAGCCGTGGCTGCAGCGCGACGGCGTCCTGGACCTGCCGGAGAGCGGCAACAAGCTGCCGGACATCCTCGACGAGGCCCGCTGGCAGCAGGAGTTTCTGCTCAAGATGCAGGTCCCGGCCGGGCAGCCGCTGGCCGGCATGGCCCATCACAAGATCCACGACGCCGCGTGGACCGGTTTGCCGCTGCTGCCGCACCTCGACGCCCAGCTGCGCGAGCTGCACCCGCCGTCGACCGCCGCCACGCTCAACCTGGCGGCCACCGGCGCCCAGGCGGCGCGGGTGTTCGCGCCGTACGACCAGGACTTCGCCGACCGCAACCTGAACGCGGCCCGCACCGCGTGGGTGGCGGCCATGGCGAACCCGGAGATGTACGCCGACCCGGCCGACGCCATCGGCGGCGGTCCCTACGACGACGTCGACGTCACCGACGAGTTCTACTGGGCGGCCGCCGAGCTCTACCTGACCACCGGGGAGCGGGAGTTCCGCGACTTCGTGCTCGCCTCGCCGCACCACACCGGCGACATCTTCGAGGAGGGCGCGTTCGGCTGGCAGTGGACCGCGCCGCTGGGCCGGATGGCGCTGGCCACGACGCCGAACAGCCTGCCGGGCTGGTGGCAGGTGCGGGCGTCGGTGATCGAGGCGGCCGACCGCTACCTGGCCACGCTCAAGGCCCACCCGTACGGCATCCCGTACGCCCCGGCCGGCAACATCTACGACTGGGGTTCGAACAGCGTCGTCGTCAACAACGCGATCGTGATCGCCACCGCGTACGACCTGACCGGCAAGGAGAAGTACCGCGACGGGGTGCTGCAGACGATGGACTACATCTTCGGCCGCAACGCGCTCAACATCTCCTACGTCACCGGCTACGGCACGGTGTCGTCGCAGAACCAGCACTCCCGCTGGTACGCCCGCCAGCTCAACGCGGACCTGCCGAACCCGCCGCGCGGCACCATCGCCGGTGGTCCGAACTCGTCGATCCAGGACCCGGTGGCGCAGCGGCTGCTGACCGGCTGCGCGCCGCAGTTCTGCTACATCGACGACATCGAGTCCTGGTCCACCAACGAGCTGACCATCAACTGGAACGCGCCGTTGGCCTGGATCGCGGCCTTCATCGCCGACCAGGGCCGCGGCTGATCCACACCCCTGCGCCGCCCGGGCGGGTACCGGGCCGTGGCGGTCAGAACGTGTAGGTCCGGGCGACGGTGACCAGCTCGCTGGTGTGTGAACCGGCGATCCCGACCCCGGCCGGACGCGGCGTGAAGCCGGGCAGCTCGTCGAGGCCGTCGCTGCCGTCGGCCACCCGGATCCGCACCGAGCCGTCGCCGCTGCCGGAGCCGCCGCCGTCGTCGTCGGCCCGGGAGCCAGCGTCGACCGAAAGCACCAGCACGACCTCCAGCCCTTGCGGCGGCGGGGCGTGGAACACCGTCCCGAAGCTCCACCCGTCACCGGACGAGGTGCCGGTCGACTCGACCGGCACCTCCCGGCCGGCGACCGTCGCCGACACCACCTCGGGCCCGCCGACCGCCACGTGCAGCCCCACCAGCCGGACCGGCCGCTGCTGCAGCAGGCGCAGCCGCAGGGTACGCAGCCCGTCGGCGGCCACCCCACTGTCGTCGAGCAGGTCCAGCGCCGGGGCCGGCAGGTCCGCCGCGTCAGCCGACCCGGTACGCAGTGGATGGTCGCCGATCAGCGGGAACTCGTCCGCCACCGAGGCGGCCTGGTCGACGTACCCGGCGGTCCACGGCTGCGGCCGGGTCTCCCAGCTCAACCAGCGGGCCTCGCCGGTGTCGGTGTCCAGCGCGTACATCAGCTGGGTCGGCACCGGATGGTCGGCGTCGAACCGGTCCCCGACGAAGCCGACGACGGTGAGCACCAGCGCGGCGAGCCCGGCGGCGACCGCCGGCACCGGCCCGGCCCGGCGGGCCCGGACCGCGGCGACGCCACGCTGCCCGCCGGCCTGCGGCAGCAGCAGGTCCAGCACCGGCAGCCCGGCCAGCGCCAGCAGCGTCGCGACGAACGCGGCGGCCGCGCCCAGGCCCATGCCCAGCGCCGGGAAGAGCAGCACCACCGTCGGCGCCAGCAACAGCACGCCGACCGCCGCCCCGGCGGCCAGTGCCACCACCGGCCACGGGCCGGTGATCCGCAGCGACAGCGCGACCAGGCAGCCGGCCGTGCCGGCCAGCGCCGGCAGCGTCGCCAGGTAGGACCCGCCGGGGGCGAGGGCGGCGAGCAGCAGACCGAGCAGGGCAAGCCAGGCCAGCCCGCCGACGGCCAGCGCCGCCGGGCCGACCCGCCGGCGCAGCAACGCGTACCAGGTGAGAACGACGGCCGTGGTCAGCGCCAGCACCGCCAGCCGGTACGGCACCGGCCGGTACGGGTCGAGCAGGTCGGCGTACTCCGGCCGGAGCCGGACCACGACGGTCCACAGCAGTTGCGCGGCGGCCGGCGCGGCGACCAGCGGGATCGCCGCCAGGCCGAACCCGGCGGCGAGCCGCGGCCAGTCGGCCCGGCCGCGTCGCCGGGTCGCCCAGGCCAGTACGCCGACCCCGACGGCGGCCAGCACCGCCAACGGCCAGGTGAGTGTGCCGGGGTAGCGGGCCAGACCGAGCGGGGTGGGAAAGTAGGTGGCGTCGGAGTCGCCGGCCAGCGTCGGGATGTCCGTCGCGCCGAATCCGCGGGCCAGACCGAGGGTGTTGTCGCCGTGGTGCTGCAGGCTGGCCAGGTCCATCGACGCGGGGGTGTCCTGCGGGGTGTGGTAGATGGCCGATCCGTCGATGTACGCCGAGTTCAGCCCGGCGAAGCCGGCGTCCAGGAACGGGGTGAAGTCGGTGTCGTTGGGCAGCAGGCGGTAGACCTCGACGGCGAACGACGTACCGATCGGGTGCGGGGCGGCGCGGCCGAACACGTCGACCAGGGCGGCGTTGTCGCGGGACGTCTCGAAGGTGACCACCGGCCCGCTGCTGCCCCGTGCCTCCAGGTTGAGCACCACGGTGTCGTCGGCGTCGGCCAGCGGGTGCCCGGCGACGAACGCCGCCGCCCCGCACAGGCAGGCCTCCTCAGCGTCGGTGAACAGCAGCACGACGTCGTTGCGCGGCCGGTCACCTTCGGCGATGGCACGGGCCACCTCCAGCAGGGTGCCGACGCCGGCGCCGTCGTCGTTGGCACCCGGGCTGACCTGGACCGAGTCGTAGTGGGTGACCAGCACGATCCGTCCGGTCGGGTCGGTCCCGGGGATCCGGGCGACCACGTTGCGTACCCGGGCCAGGGTGGCGCCGCTGGCCGCGCCGCTGAGCTGCCCGGCCTCGACACCGACCGCGTCCTGGGTCTGCGGGGCCAGCCCCAGCCCGGTCAGCGTGTCGACCAGGTAGTCGCGGACGTCGTCGTTGGCGGCACTGCCGCTCGGGTGCGGTCGCTGCGCGATCCGTTCGATGTGCCGGTGGGCCCGCTCCGCGCTGAACTCGGTGGCCGGCGCGTCGGCGCCGCGCGGCGCGGGTGGGCGCAGGTCGACCAGCGCGACGGCGGTCAGCAGGCCGAGGGCGGCGAGCGCGGCGAGCGCGGCGGCCGGCCGCCGTCGGGGGCGGGCGAACGCCCGGTGGGCGGCGGCGACGAGGGGTACGCCCATTGGTCTCTCCTGCGCTGCGGGGGTCGGGGTGCCTACATCCTGCCGAACACGGGCCGGCCGGGTCACCAGGCGTCGGCCGGGTGGCCTAGTTTGTGAATGTTCCCGTGGTTGTGTGCCCTGGTCGGCCGGGAGACGATCAGCGGGTCATCGAGAAGGAGCCCACCATCGATACTCACCTGGCGCGGCGGCGGACCAGCGGCAGGCCGGCATGACCGGTTCGTCACTCGTGCCGCCCCTTTCCCATCCTCGGTCCGAGCCGGGCCCGCCGGTTGCTGTGACGCCGGCGGAGCGGTTGCGGGTGCTGCTGGTCGAGGACGACGAGGGCGACGCGTTCCTGGTCGGCGAGTTGCTGGCGGAGGCGCAGGCGGCGGTCGACCTGGTGGTGGCGAACAGTCTGAACCAGGCCCGGGAGCGGATCGCCGGGGTCGACTGCGTCCTGCTCGACCTGGGTCTGCCGGACGCGCAAGGGCTGGACGGCCTGCGCCGGGTGCTCGGCGTGGCCGGCCGGGCGGCGGTCTGCGTGCTCACCGGCCGCCAGGACGAGCACCTCGGCATCGACGCGGTCGCCGAAGGCGCCCAGGACTACCTGGTCAAGGGCCAGGTCGACGGGGTTCTGCTGAGCCGGGCACTGCGGTACGCCGTGGAGCGTAAACGGGCCGACGAGAACGCCCGCCGGCTGCGCGAGGTCGAGCTGCGGCAGGCCGAGTCGGCCCGGCTGGAGCGCGGTCTGCTGCCGCAGCCGTTGATGGACACCGACGAGGTGTCGGTGCACACCTTCTACCGGCCGGGTCGGCACGCCGCGCTGATCGGCGGTGACTTCTTCGACGTGGTGCAGACCACGCCGGAGCGGATCGACCTGATCGTCGGCGATGTCTGCGGGCACGGCGTCGACGAGGCCGCGCTCGGGGTCGAGCTGCGGGTCGCCTGGCGGGCGCTGGTGTTGGCCGGGGTGGCCGATGACGCGGTGTTGCCGGCGCTGGAGCAGGTGCTGATGAGCGAGCGTCGGCTGCGGGAGATCTTCGCGACGGTGGCGGCGGTCCGGCTGGACCTGGCCGCCAACCGGGCCACTGTACGGTTGGCGGGACATCCGCCGCCGCTGTTGTTCCGCCACGGTCAGGTCGTGCCGGTGCCCGCCCCGGGCGGCCTGCTGCTCGGCGTCCACCCCCGCCCGCCCCGCGCCTTCGATGTGGAGTTCGACGCCGATGAGTGGTCCCTGTTGATGTACACCGACGGTCTGATCGAGGGGCGGTTCGGCGACTCCGACGAACGGCTGGACGTGGCCGGCCTGCAACGGCTGGTGGCCGAGCCGGCGGCTCGGGACGTGCCGCTGCCGGCGCTGCCCGGCTGGCTGGTCGGCCGGGCCGAGGAGATCAACGGCGGCCCGCTCGCCGATGACGTGGCGATGCTGCTGGTCAGCCGGGGCGGTGGCCGGTGACCGTACGCCCGATCGGCCGGTTGACGCTGCGCGCCCGGGTGACGCTGCTCTGCGTCGTGGTGGGCGGCCTGCTGGCGGTGCTGGCCGGCGGCGCGGCCCTGGTCGCCCGGGCCAACCAGGACCACATCGACACCGTACTGACCCAGGTCGGCCCACTGCGGACCGACGCGGAGAGCCTGCTGACCGTGCTGGTCGACCAGGAGACCGGGGTACGCGGCTACGCGGTCTCCGGCGACCCGGCCGATCTCGAACCGTACCGGCAGGGGGTGGCCCGGGAACGGCAGCTGATCGACCACATGCTCGGGCTGCTCGGCCCGGACAATCCGCTGCGCGCCCAGATCGAGGCCATCGCCGACCAGTCGCGGCAGTGGCGGGACCTGGTCGCCGAGCCGGCGATCGCCGCCGTCGAGACGGACGGGACCGCAGCCGGGCAGACGCTGCTCGACGACGCCGCCCGGCAGCGGTTCGACACGTTGCGGGCCGACGTCGACCAACTGCAGGCGGACATCCTCGCGGTGCGTAACCAGGTCGCGGCGGACGCCCGGGGGACCAGCCGGACGCTGGCCGGCCTGCTGGTCGTCGCGGCGGTGGTCGTGGTACTGGCCGGGGTGGTGCTGCTGATGTCGCTGAACCGGCTGGTGATCGGCCCGGTCACCGGTCTCGCCGCGCAGGTACGGCAGGTGGCCAACGGCGAATACCACCGGGACATCGCGAACATCGGGCCGCCGGAGCTGGCCGCGCTGGCCAGCGACGTGGACGGCATGCGGCGCAAGATCGCCGCCGATCTGGCCGAGGTGCGCGACGCCCGGGAACGGGTCGAGTGGGTGAACAGCCAGCTGCAGAAGCAGGCCGAGGAGCTGGTCCGGTCCAACCGTGACCTGGAGCAGTTCGCCTACGTGGCCTCGCACGACCTGCAGGAGCCGCTGCGCAAGGTGGCCAGCTTCTGTCAACTGCTGCAGCGCCGGTACGCCGGTCAGCTGGACGCCCGCGCGGACCAGTACATCGCGTTCGCGGTCGACGGCGCGCAGCGGATGCAGCGGTTGATCAACGACCTGCTGGCGTTCTCCCGGATCGGCCGGATGGCCTCCGGTTTCACCGACGTCGACCTGAACAAGGTGATGACCGACGTGGCCGGCCAGACCGAGGCGAGCCGGGAGTACGCCGGTGGCGAGCTGACCTGGTCGCAGCTGCCGGTGGTCCCCGGCGAGGAGCCGCTGTTGACGAACCTGCTGGTCAACCTGGTCAGCAACGCGTTCAAGTTCCGCCAGCCCCAGGTGCCGCCCCGGGTGGAGATCTCCGCTCGTGAGCTGGACGGCGAGTGGGAGATCACCTGCCGGGACAACGGCATCGGGATCGAGGCCGAGTTCGCCGACAAGATCTTCGTCATCTTCCAGCGGCTGCACTCGAAGGACGCCTACCCGGGCACCGGGATCGGGCTGGCGATCGGTAAGAAGATCGTCGAGTACCACGGCGGCCGGATCTGGGTGGACACCCAGGTCGACGAGGGTACGGCGATTCGTTTTACGCTTCCGGTGACCGCCCGCCCGGACCCGGTGTCCGCCGCGCCGGTCGACGGCGACGCGGAGCAGGCGGAGAAGGAGGCGAGCGTGTGATGACCGAACCGGACGGCACGAGCCCGATAGAGGTGCTGCTGGTCGAGGACGATCCGGGTGACGTGCTGATGACCCAGGAGGCGTTCGAGGAGCACAAGGTCCGTAACCGGCTCACCGTCGTCTCCGACGGCGCCGAGGCCCTGGCCTACCTGCGCCGGGAGGGCAAGTACGCCGACGCGGTGCTGCCCGACCTGATCCTGCTCGACCTCAACCTGCCCCGGCGCGACGGCCGTGAGGTGCTCGAGGAGATCAAGAAGGACGACGAACTGGGCCGGATCCCGGTGGTCGTGCTCACCACCTCGCAGGCCGACGAGGACATCCTGCGCTCCTACCAGCTGCACGCGAACGCGTACGTGACCAAGCCGGTGGACTTCGAGCGGTTCATCGCGGTGATCCGGCAGATCGACGAGTTCTTCGTCAGTGTGGTGAAGCTGCCCCCGCGCGGCTGACACATGATCGACGAGGTAGGTGAGCTGCTGCGCGAAGCGGCGGCGCGGGCGGTGCTGCCCTGGTTCAACCAGCTGTCCGCCGAGCACATCACCGAGAAGGCCCCAGGTGACCTGGTCACCGTGGCCGACCAGCAGGCCGAGGAGGTCATCGCGGCCGGGCTGCGTCGGCTGGCGCCGGGTTCGGTGGTGGTCGGTGAGGAGGCGGTCGCCGTCGATCCGCGGCTGCTGCGTCGGCTGGGCGACGCCGGCCGGGTCTGGCTGGTCGACCCGATCGACGGTACGGCGAACTACGCGGCCGGCCGTCGGCCGTTCGTGATGATGGTGGCCCTGCTCGCCGGGGGTGAGCCGGTGGCGAGCTGGATTCTCGACCCGGTGGCCGGGTCGCTGGTGTCGGCCGAGCGCGGGTCCGGTTGCTGGGTGGACGGGGTGCGGCTGGAACAGCCGTCGACCATGCCACCGGTGGGCCGGCTGCGTGGGGCGGTGCCGCTGGAGTATCTGCCGGTGCCGGTGCGGGCCGCTGTCGAGGCCGGCGGTGACCGGGTGGGTGCGGTGCTGCCGGGGCAGCACTGCGCCGGCCGGGAGCACTGGGACATCGCCGCCGGGGAGCAGGATTTCGCGGTGTTCTGGCGGACCCTGCCGTGGGACCACGTGCCGGGCACGTTGCTGGTGCGGGAGACCGGCGGCGTCGCGATGCGGCTGGACGGCAGCCCGTACGACTTCACCGACGACCGGTCGGGGCTGCTGGTGGCCCGGACCGACGCGGCCTGGCAGGAGGTACGGGCGGCGCTGCTGCCGGCCGGGTGATCAGCCGCCGGCCGGGTGCTCCGGGGCGGTCGGCTGGTCCGGGTCAGCCGGCTGCCAGTCGACGGCGAGGCTCTCCCGGGCGCCGGCGCGTTCCAGATGTTCGCCGACGAGGTACTCCACTCGGGCGAGCCCGATGTCGTCGTCGCTGTCGGCGTGCAGCCGGAGGCTTTCGTCGGTGGCGTCAATCCGGCAGGTGCCGAAGCCGAAGTCGATCAGCCCCTGGTCGGCGGTCCATTTGACCGGTACGGCGGTCGCGAAGTGTTCGCACAGCCGGGTCAGGTGGCGCCGCGACCGTGGGGTCCGGACGTGAGCCTCGGAACGTGGCACCAGAATCCTCACTGGAAACTGTGGATAAGGTTAGGCTAGCTTAATTTATTGCATCCCTGTGGCGTCGCCGGGATGGCAGTGCGACACGCCGGCCGTCACGATCTGTAATCGTGCTGATTTTGCGTGACGAGTTCATTGCCGCAGGTAATAGTTGGGACTCGACTGCGCGCCATCTGCATAGTGTGGTAATGCACTCGACGCGCCGGTGTTCCAGTGGCGACGGTGAAATCCGGTAAGCTGTGCCCGGTTTACGGACCGCGACCCGACAAAGTGATCCAGGAGGACGGGACTGTGGTCGGCACGACGAAACTCCGGCGGCGCTCCGGTGTGGCGGCGTCACTCGTTGCGCTGGTCACCGCGATCGCGCTGGTGATCGGCACGCCGGTCGCCTCGGCCGCACCCGACGCCCCGGACGAAGGCGACAACAAGAGCCTGCGCGAGGTCCTGGAAGCCGCCTCCAAGGGGCACATCGAGGCGAAAGCCAAGCTGGACAACTCCAAGAAGCGCCAGAAGGAGCTGACCGCCCAGTACGACGCCGTACAGGAGCGGCTGGTCTCGCTCACCGACGAGGTCGGGCTGATGGCGGCCGAGTCCTACCGGGTGGGGCGACTGACCTCGGTCACCATGCTGCTGAACAGCGCCTCCCCGGCCGACATGCTGGACCGCGCCGCCGGGCTGGAGGTGATGGCCCAGCGGGAGGGCCGCAACCTGCGGGCCCTCACCGAAGCTCACGAGCAGGCCGCCCGGGCCAAGGCCGCGATCGACAACGAGGTACGGGAGCAGGAAAAGCAGGTCGCCATCATGGCCCGCAAGAAGCAGGACGCCGAGCGCGCCCTGGCGGCCGTCGGTGGCCAGTCCAGCGGTGGATTCGTCAGCACCACCTCGGCCGCCGCCAAACCCGCGCCCCGCAACTCCGACGGCTCCTGGCCCTCCGAGTCCTGCAACGTCGACGACCCGACCACCTCCGGCTGTATTACCCCGCGCACCCTGCACGCCTTGAACCAGGCGAAGTCCGCTGGCTTCACCCGGTACGTCTCCTGCTTCCGCAACGGCGGCAGCGGCGAGCACCCCAAGGGCCGGGCCTGCGACTTCTCCGCCGAAGCCGGCGGATTCCAGAACCGCGCCGCCACCGGCGGCAACCGCACGTACGGCAACAACCTCGCCAGCTACTACATCAACAACGCCGACCGGCTCGGTGTGCTCTACGTCATCTGGTACCGGCAGATCTGGATGCCCGGCACCGGTTGGCGGTCGTACAACGGCGGCGGCAGCCCGGCCGGCGACCACACCAATCACGTGCATCTGTCGATGCTCTGAACCACCCCTGTGCATCTGTCGATGCTCTGACCTAACCTCCCCTACATCCCGCTCGACCTCCGGTCGGGCGACGGGCGGGATGCGTACCATCACAGCGATGGACTCGCCACCACCGGACGTCGCCACCGACAGCGCCGACCCGGCAGACTCCGCCGCCGACACCCAGCTCGCGGCCGGCACCCAGGTCGAGACACCGCCGGCCACGCCGCTGCGGCCCGGCCTGGCCGCCGCGCTGGTCTTCGTCTCCAGCGGCGCCGTACTGGTGCTGGAGATCGTCGCGCTGCGGCTGGTCGGGCCGTACATCGGGGTGACCCTGCAGACCAACAGCGCGGTGATCGGCGTCGCGCTGGCCGCGATCGCCTACGGCACCTGGATCGGCGGCCGGATAGCCGACCGGCGCGACCCCCGCCCGCTGCTGCCCGCCGCGCTGGTCCTCGCCGGGATCACCACCGCGATCACCCTTCCGCTGGTGCGGTACGCCGGTGAACTGCTGCGCGGCAGCGCCGTTGTGGGCATCCTGCTGCTCACCATGGTGGCCATCGTGCTGCCGGCCGCGCTGCTGTCGGCGGTCACCCCACTGGTGATCAAACTGCAGCTCGGCGACCTGAACCGCACCGGCGAGGTGGTCGGCAAGCTGTCCAGCATCGGTACGCTCGGCGCGATCACCGCCACCCTCGGCACCGGCTTCTTCCTGGTCGCCACGCTACCCAGCAGCGTGATCATGATGACGCTGGCGCTGCTGCTCGGCGGCAGCGGTATCGCCCTCGGGGTGTATCTGCACCGCACCCGGCCACCCACCGCCGCCGCCACCACCGCCACCGGCGGCGCAGCGCCCGGCGGCCGGACCGGCATCGCCACGCGGTCCGCCGTCGTCGTGATCGGGCTGCTCGCCGTCGGCCTCGCCGTCGTCGCACCCGACCCGTGCGATGTGGAGACCGAGTACCACTGCGCCACCGTGCAGGCCGACCCGGACCGCGGCTCCGGCCGGCTGCTGCTGCTCAACTCGGCCCGTCACTCGTACGTGGACCTCGACGACCCCACCCACCTGGAGTTCGCCTACACCAAATGGATCGGTGCGGCCCTCGACGTGACCGCCCCACCCGGGGAACCGCTCGACGCGCTGCACCTCGGCGGCGGTGGCTTCACCATGCCCCGGTACCTCAGCGCCACCCGGCCGGGCACCCGCAACACCGTCTACGAAATCGACGGTGGACTGGTCGACCTGGGCGTGCGGGAGCTCGACGTACAGCCGGGTCCCGACCTGGCCGTGGTGGTCGGCGACGCCCGGATCCTGGTCACCGACCTGCCCACGGACAGCGTCGACGTGGTCGTCGGGGACGCGTTCGGGCACCTGGTCGTGCCCTGGCACCTGGCCACCCGGGAGATGGCCGCCGAGATTCGCCGGGTGGTCCGACCGGGCGGCAGCTACCTGCAGAACGTGATCGACTACCCGCCGCTGCGGTTCATCCAGGCCGAGGTGGCCACCGTCGCGGCCGAGTTCCCCGAGGTGGCGCTGATCACCCGGCCGGGGGCGTCGACCCGGCTCAGCGGCAGCAACTTCGTCATCCTCGCCGCCGACCGGCCGCTGCCGTTGGACGAGGTACGGGCCCGGTTGACCGCTTCGGTCGGTGCCGAGTTCGATCTGCTCGCCGGGGACGAGCTGACCGATTTCGTGGCCGGCGCGCAGCCGCTCACCGACGACTATGCCCCGGTCGACCAGCTGCTCGTCGCCCCCTGACGCGTTTCCGCAGGTGTAGCTCGGGCCAGATCGGGCAACTCGGGAGTCATGGGTGGGGTGGCGAACGACTGCGGGCAACTGCTCGGTGACCGGTACCGGCTGATCGAACGGCTCGGCACCGGCGGGACGTCGGTGGTCTGGCGCGGCTACGACGAGATCCTCGACCGGCAGGTCGCGATCAAGGTCCTCGCCCCGCAGTACGCTCCGGACCAGGTGTTCCGCCACCGGATCCGGGTGGAGGCGCAGGCCGCCGCCCGACTGTGCCACCCGCACATCACCAACGTCTACGACTACGGCGAAGCCGTCCGGGACGAAGCCACCCTGCCGTACGTGGTAATGGAGCTGGTCGACGGTGAGTCGCTGGCCACCCGGCTGCGCCGGGAACACATCCTGTCCTGGCGGGACGCGGTGGTGGCCTGCGCCGAGGTCGCCTCGGCGCTGGCCGCCGCGCACGGCACCGGCGTCGTGCACCGCGACGTCACCCCGGCCAACGTCATGCTGACCAGCACCGGAGCAAAGGTCGTCGACTTCGGCATCTCCGCGTTGGCCGGGGAGAGCGACGTCGGCCCGGACGGCAACCTGCTCGGCACCCCGGCATACCTGGCGCCGGAGCGCCTCAACGGCGGCCAGGTCTCCCCGGCCACCGACGTGTACGCCGTCGGCCTGCTGCTCTACCGCTCACTCACCGGCCGGCTGCCCTGGCAGGCCGCGAGCGTCACCCAGATGCTGCGGGCACACCTGCACACCGTGCCCGACCCGATGCCGCCGGTCGCCGGACTGCCGGCGGAGGTGGTCGACCTCACCCTGCGGTGCCTGGCCAAATGCCCGGCGGACCGGCCGACCAGCGAGGAGGTGGCGAAGACGTTGGCGGCAGCCGTCGGGGTCGCCGCCGGGCTGTCGCCGTCGATGGTGGTGCCACTGCCGAACCGGCCGGGCTCCGCCACCGACGGCGCCACCGACGACGGCCCGCCACCTGTCGGCGTCGACGTCACCTGCGGGCTGGAGGTCACCGGGCTGGACCTGCCGGTCGCGACCGGCACCGGCCGGCGGCGCCGGCTGCGGACCTCGTGGGTGCAGCGCCGGGCGGAAGCCGTGGTGATCGGGGTCGGCCTGATGATGCTCAGCGCCCTGGTCTGGGCCGGAGCCGGTGCCACGCCGGCCACCGACCGGTTCCGTGAGGCGGTGGCCGCGCCGGCGGACTTCGGGCTCGCCGCCCAGTCCTCGGCGCCCTGCCGGGTCGAATACACGGTGCGCGGCGACTCCGGGCGGGAGTTCGTCGCGGCGGCCACCGTCACCAACACCGGGTCCGCCGAACTGACCGACTGGTCGCTGCGCTTCGCCTTCCCCGGCACCCAGCGGCTCACCGCGGTGCGGGGCGGCCAGTGGGAACAGCAGGGCGGCGACGTACGGCTGCGGCCCGCCGCCGACGTCACCACCCTGGCCCCGGGGGCGACCGCGCAGCTCCAGCTGGCCGGTGACTACGACGGGGTCAACACCCTGCCGCTGGAGTTCCACCTCGACGAGCTGATCTGCGACGTGTCCGTCGCGGCGGTCGCCGGACAGGCGGCGGGCGCGACGACCGAGCTGCTGGAAACGGCGACCGGTCAGCCTGCCACCGACCCGTCCCCGGCCCGGTCGGCCACCGGTGGGCGGTAGGGATCGGGTGACGGGGTACGGGTTCAGGTGGCGGCGGCGAACCGCTGCACCTGTTCGGTGGTGCCGGAGACGATCAGCAGAGCACCTTCGCGCAGTTCGGTCTCCCGGTCGGCGTAGGTGAACCGTTCCCCCGGCATCTTCACCCCGATCACCGTCACCCCGTACCGCGACCGCAGGTCGGTCTCGCCGAGCCGCCGGCCCGCCGTACCGCTCGGCAGCCGGGTCTCGGCGATCGAGAAACCGTCGTCGAACTCGATGAAGTCGAGCATCTTGCTGGTGATCAGGTGCGCCACCCGGTCGCCCATCGCGGCCTCCGGGTAGATGACGTGCCGGGCGCCGACGGAACGCAGGATCTTGCCGTGCTTGCCGGAGACCGCCTTGGCCCACACCTCGGTGACGCCGATCTCGGCGAGGCTGAGCACGGTCAACACGCTGGCCTCGACATCTGAGCCGATGCCGACCACCACCCGCTGGAAGTCCCGCAGACCCAGCTGACGCAGCGCCTCGGTGTCGGTCGAGTCGGCCTGCACCACGTACGTCAGGCGGTCCGCCCACTGCTGGACCACCGCCGGGCTGGAGTCGACGCCGAGCACGTCGAAGCCCATCCGCAGCATGGAATCGGCGATCTGGCCGCCGAACCGGCCGAGCCCGATGATGACAGCGGTCCGGGTGGACCTGGTGCCGGTACGGTCAGCCAACGATGGGTCGCTCCTCCGGGTAGTGGAACCGTCGCCGCCGGGTGTTCAACGCGATCGCCGAGCCCAACGTGACGCTGCCGATCCGGCCGACGAACATCAGCACGACGAGCAGCACCTGAGCGGGGTCGGGCAGGTCGCCGGTGATCCCGGTGGACAGCCCGGTCGTGCCGAACGCCGACGTCACCTCGTACAGCGCCTGTTCGCCGCCGATGTCGTCGGTCAGGCTGATCAGCGCCAGGGTGCCGGCCCCGACCAACGCCACGCCGATCAGCGCGACGGTCAGCGCCTGACGCTGGCTGGCCGCCGCGATCCGGCGCCGGCCGATCACCACGTCGTGCTCGCCGCGCAGCTCCGACCAGATGACGAAGGCGAGCAGGAAGAAGGTGGTCACCTTGATGCCGCCGGCGGTGCTGGCGCTGCCACCGCCGATGAACATCATCCCGATGGAGACCGCCGTCGTCTCCGGGTTGAACTCTCCCGGGTCGACCGTGTTGAACCCGCCGGACCGGGTCATCACGTCCTGGAACAGCGCGGCCAGCAGCTTCTCCGGCAGGTCGAGCGGGCCCAGGGTACGCGGGTTGGCCCACTCGAAGGTGAGCATGCTGACGAAGCCGGTGCCGATCAGCGCCAACGTGCCCCACACGGTCAGCCGGGTGTGCACCGACCAGCGCTGCGGCCGGCCGCGCTCGCGGGCCAGCTCGAACAGGGCCGGGAAGCCGAGCCCGCCGACCACCACGCCGACGATCAGCGGCAGGCAGATCCACCAGTCGCCGACGAACTGGACCAGCCCGTCGGAGTAGAGGGCGAAGCCGCCGTTGTTGAACGCCTGGACGGCGTGGAACAGCCCGTACCACAGGGCCCGGGGCGGTGGGTAGTCGTAGTGCAGCCACAGCCGGGCGGCCAGGATGAGGGTGATCGCCGTTTCGGCGCCGAGCATCGTCGCCGCGATCCGCAGCAGCACCCGCCGGATGTCGGACAGCGCCAGGCTGTTGGTCTCCGCCTGCGCGGTGAGCCGGCTGCGCAGCCCCAGCCGGCGCGACACCAGCAGGCCGAGCAGGGTGGCCAGCGACATGATCCCGAAGCCGCCGAGCTGGGTGAGCACGGTGATCAGCACCAGGCCGAGCGGCGTCCAGTAGGCCGGGGTGTCGGTAACGGCCAGCCCGGTCACGCAGACCGCCGAGGTGGCGGTGAACAGGGCCGTGACGAAGGGAGCCGCGTCAGGTCCCTGGCGGCTGGCCGGCACCATCATCAGTACGGTGCCCACGGCGATCGCCCCGAGGAACGCGATCGGCACGATCCGGGCGGGGTTTCGCAGCGGCCGGCGCATCAATGATGTCATACCACCGCAAAACCGAAAAACATCGGATATTGATCGACATTCATGTGGTGGTCGGCCGGTCACCGTCCGCCCGTCGCTCACCGGTCTCCCGCCCGTCGCCTGGGACGTCTTCACTGACGCCCGACCGTGCCCCCGGGAACCCCTGTGAGGAGACGACGTTGTCGCGTACTCTGCCGATCATGCTGCTCGCCGGCACCCTGCTGGCCACCATGGCGATCCCGTCCGCCGCCACCGCCACCGACCCGGCGACCCGCGGCAAGCCGCAGGCCGAGCCGAAACCACTGGTCATCGCGCACCGAGGGGCCAGCGGCTACCGGCCGGAGCACACCCTGGAGGCGTACCGGCTGGCGATCCGCCAAGGCGCCGACTACATCGAGCCCGACCTGGTGTCGACCGCCGACGGGGTGCTGGTCGCCCGGCACGAGAACGAGATCTCCGGCACCACCGACGTCGCCGACCGCGCCGAGTTCGCCGACCGGCGGGCCACCAAGACCATCGACGGGCGATCCGTCACCGGCTGGTTCACCGAGGACTTCACCCTGGCCGAGCTGCGTACCCTGCGGGCCGTGGAGCGACTGCCGCAGGTCCGGCCGACCAACACGGCGTTCGACGGCGAGTTCGCGGTGCCGACCCTGCAGGAGGTCATCGACCTGGCCCGGTCGGAGAGCCGGCGGCTGGGCCGGACCATCGGCATCTACCCGGAGACCAAGCACCCCACCTACTTCCAGTCGATCGGGCTGCCCCTGGAGGAGCCGCTGGTCGACACGCTGCGACGCAACAAGCTGACCCGGCGTACCGACGCGGTGTTCATCCAGTCCTTCGAGACGGCCAACCTGCGCAAGCTGAGCCGGATGACCGACGTGCGGCTGGTGCAGCTGCTCGGCGGCAGCGGCCGGCCGTACGACTTCGTCGTGGCCGGTGACCCGCGCGGCTACACCGACCTGGCCACCCCGGACGGGATCGCCTGGATCAGCCGGTACGCCGACGCCATCGGGCCCACCAAGGACCTGATCGTGCCGCGCGACGCCGACGGTGCGCTGCTGGCCCCGACCTCGCTGATCCGCGACGCCCACCGGGCCCGGCTGGCGGTGCACGCCTGGACGTTCCGGGCGGAGAACCAGTTCCTGCCGACCGACCATCGCATCGGTGCCGACCCGGCCGCCCGGGGCGACATCACCGCAGAGTACGAGCTGTTCTACGGACTCGGGTTGGACGGACTGTTCGCCGACCATCCGGACACCGCCGTGGCGGTCCGCGCCGCCACCCGCTGAGCCCGGCCCGGGGCCGACGGTCGGTCGGTTCCGCCGGTCCTTGTTACGGTCCACCCCATGACCGTTACGCCGGACCGGGCCGAGTTGCGCGACCGCGCCGAGCAGACGCTGCACCGGCTGGCCGGGCCGGACGCGACGTTGCGCGACGACCAGTGGCGGGCCATCGAGGCGCTGGTCGTCGACCGGCGGCGGGTGCTCTGCGTACAGCGCACCGGGTGGGGCAAGTCGGCGGTCTACTTCATCGCCACCGCGCTGCTGCGCGCCGGCACCGGCTCGTCCGGCACCGGCACCGGCACCGGCTCGTCCGGCGCCGACCCGGCCACCCCGGCCGGGCCGGTGCCGACCGCACCGGCCGGGCCGACGGTGATCGTCTCGCCGCTGCTGGCCCTGATGCGCAACCAGGTGGCCGCCGCCGAACGGGCCGGCATCCAGGCCCGCACGATCAACTCCGCCAACCTCGACGAGTGGGACACCGTCAGCGCGGAGATCCGGGCCGGCACGGTCGACGTACTGCTGATCAGCCCGGAGCGGCTGAACAACCCCGACTTCCGGGACAACGTGCTGCCCAGCCTGGCCGCTACCACCGGCCTGCTGGTCATCGACGAGGCGCACTGCGTGTCGGACTGGGGGCACGACTTCCGCCCCGACTACCGGCGGATCCGGACCTTCCTGCGCGAGCTGCGCCCCGGCACGCCGGTGCTGGCCACCACCGCGACCGCCAACACCCGGGTCACCGACGACGTCGCCGAACAGCTCGACGCCACCAGCGCCACCAGCGAGGGCGGGGCCGGCAAGCTCGGCGACACGCTGGTGCTGCGCGGTCCGCTGGACCGCCAGTCGCTGCGGCTGGCCGTGCTCGACCTGCCCGGCACCGCGCACCGGCTCGGCTGGCTCGCCGACCACCTGGACACGCTGCCCGGCTCCGGCATCGTCTACACACTCACCGTCGCGGCCGCCGCCGAGACCGCCGAGTTCCTGCGCTCCCGGGGCTACGCCGTCGCCGCGTACAGCGGCCAGTCCGACGACGCGCAACGCCGCGCCGCCGAACAGGACCTGCTGGACAACAAGATCAAAGCCCTGGTGGCGACGTCGGCGCTCGGCATGGGCTTCGACAAGCCGGACCTCGGCTTCGTGGTGCACCTCGGCGCGCCGCCGTCACCGATCGCCTACTACCAGCAGGTGGGCCGGGCCGGCCGGGCACTGGACGGTGACCGGTACGCCGACGTGGTGCTGCTGCCCGGCCCCGAGGACCAGGCGATCTGGCGGTACTTCGCGTCACTGGCCTTCCCCCGCGAGGAACAGGTGCGCTCGGTGCTCGCCGCCCTCGAAAACGCCGGTCGTCCGCTGTCCACCCAGGCCCTGGAACCGATCGTCGACCTGCGGCGCACCCGGCTCGAACTGATGCTCAAGGTGCTAGACGTGGACGGCGCGGTGCGCCGGGTGCGCGGCGGCTGGGTCGCCACCGGCGAGCCGTGGCACTACGACGCCGCCCGGCTGCACCGGGTGGCCCAGGCCCGCACCGCCGAACAGCAGATCATGCAGGAGTACGCGGTACCGGCCGACACCGCCCCGCCGGCTGGCCGACCCGGCTGCCGGATGGAGTTCCTCCGCCACTGCCTCGACGACCCGCAGGCCCAGCCCTGCGGGCGCTGCGACCGCTGCGCCGGCGGGTGGCTGCCGTCCGAGGTGAGCCCGGACGCGCTGCGCGCCGCCGAGACCTTCCTCGGCCGGGCCGGAGTGGAGATCGCCCCGAAGAAGCTCTGGCCGACCGGGCTGGAGGCGGTCGGCGTACCGCTGCGCGGCAAGATCGGCCCCGACGAGCAGGCACTGCCCGGCCGGGCCGTCGGGCGGCTGTCCGACCTGGGCTGGGGCAGCCGGCTGCGGGACCTGCTCGCCGCCGGCCGGCCGGACACCGCGCTGCCGGCCGACGTCGCCGGTGCGGTGATCGACGTGCTCCGCGAGTGGGCGCGCGGCGCCCAGCCCTGGCCGGCCCGACCGGTCGGGGTGGTGGCGGTCGCCTCCCGGACCCGTCCGGAGCTGGTGGCCAGCACCGCCCGACGGATCGCCGAGGTCGGTCGGCTGCCGCTGCTCGGCTCGGTCGAGCCGGCCTGGGCCGAGCCGCCGTCGACTCAGGGCCGGGGCAACAGCGCCCAACGGGTCCGTACCGTGCACGACGCCTTCGCCGCGCCGCCGGAGCTGGCCGCGGCGTTGTCCGGGCTGACCGGCCCGGTGCTGCTGGTTGACGACCTGGTCGACACCGGCTGGACGTTGACCGCCGTGGCCCGGCTGCTGCGGCGCTCCGGTGCCCCGGCGGTGCTGCCGTTCGCCCTCGCCACCACGAACTGACCCGGTCCGAGCGATACGGGGTCGCCCGGCCCCGGTCAGCCTGATCCGAGTCAGCCCGGCCGGCCGTAGCCCTTGATCGGCATCCGGTCGATCCGGTCGACGCGGACCACTTCACCGTGTCGCGGCGCGTGGATCATCTGGTCGGCCCCGATGTAGATCCCGACGTGCTGCACGTTGCTGTAGAAGAAGACCAGGTCACCGGGGCGGAGCTGGGCGCGGCCGATCCGGGTGACGGTGCCGAACTGGCGGCGGGCGTTGTGCGGCAGCCGCACCCCGGCCGTCGCCCAGGCCGCCGAGGTCAGCCCGGAGCAGTCGTACGAGTGCGGCCCGGCCGACCCCCACCGGTACGGCTTGCCGAGCTGGGTGTGGGCGAAGGCGACGACGCTGGCCGCGCTGCCGGTCGCCGCCTCGGGCAGTGGGTCGGCCGGGCTGCGGTCGGCGGCGGCGGCGCCGGATCGGTCCAGCAGCGCCTGCTGGCGGTCCCGCAGCTCGGTCAGCGCCCGGATGTCCGACTCGATCTGCCGCTGCGTCGCGGACAGCTGCTCCTGCTGCAGCAACTGCTGCTCGATCAGCGCGTTCGCCGCCCGGCGGGCCGCTTCGCTGCGGTCCCGGGTGTCGCGCAGCCCGGCGATCGTCCGCTCGTTGTCGCGGTTGATCACGTCGGCGATGAGCAGCTGGTCGACGAAGTGTTCCGCCGACGCGGTGGACAGCAGGGTGGCGACGGGTCGGGCACCGTTCACCCGGTAGTTGCTGGCCGCGAGTTGGCCGACCTGATCGTGTCGGACCGCGAGCTGCCGGTCCAGTTCGATGATCGTCTCGCTGAGTCCACCAGCGCGTTCCTGATTGTGGCGCAGGTCCAGCCGGATCTCGTTGTACTGCTCGACCACCGTCTCCAACTGGTGGGCCGCCTGGTCGATCCGCCGATTCAACTCGGCGATCGAGGCCTGCGCCTGGGCCGGAGCCGGCAGCAACGTGGCGGTTACAGCGGTGACGAGGGCGGCTGCCCTACCTGCCAAGCTATTAACGGTCACGGATGGTACAACGACGGTGCGTTGCGGAAGCCACGGCCGACGATCCAGCCGACGACCCGGCCGAGGCGTTGCCGGCCAGTAGCGACTACCGTCGGCGAGGTGGGAGAAACAGTGACCGGTGCCGGCGATCCGACGGGGCCGACAGACCCGGCGGGGCAGGGGACGTCCACCGTGCGGCTGGCGACCGGGGTCGCTGCCGTCGTGCTCGCGATGCTCGCCGGGTTCGCCCTGGGCCGGGCGGTGACCGCACCGACCAGCATCGGCACCCAGTACGCGGCCGGCGCGGCCGACCACACCCACCCGCCCGGGACCACCCCGCACGTGCACGGCGGCGGCACCGACGGCGGTGACGGCGGCGACCAGGTGTCCGGCCTGTCGGTCAGTGTCGGCGGCTACACCCTGGTGCCGGTGCGGCGGCAACTGCCGATCGGCGACCAGGTCGACCTGCGCTTCCAGATCGTCGACGCCGATCAGCGGCCGGTCACCGCCTTCGACGTGGTGCACGACAAGCCGATGCACCTGATCATCGCCCGCCGGGATCTGACCGGCTACCAGCACCTGCACCCGACGATGGCACCGGACGGCACCTGGAGCGTCCCGGTCCGGCTGGCCACCGCCGGCATCTGGCGGCTCTACACCGACTTCACCTTGCGCGACCCCGACGGTACGCCGGTCGCGTTGACGCTCGGCGTCGACCTCGTGGTGGCCGGCGAGTATCTGCCGGCCGACCTGCCGGCCGCCGCCGACACCGCCGAGGTGGACGACTTCACCGTACGGATGCGCGGGGTCGCGCAGCGCGGGGTGGTTACGCCGCTGCTGTTCGAGGTGAGCCGGGCCGGCCAGTCCCCGACGCTGGAGCCCTATCTCGGCGCGTACGGGCATCTGGTCGCGCTGCGCGACGGCGACCTCGGCTACCTGCACGTGCATCCGGAGGCCGAGCTGGTCGACGGCGCGGTGAAGTTCTGGCTGACCGCCCCGAGCCCCGGAGACTACCGGCTGTTCCTGGACTTCCAGGTGGCCGGCGAGGTGCACACCGCCGAGTTCACCGTCACGGTCGACTGACCACGGCCGCCCCGGCGGCGTCGGGCACCACCGCCCCGGCGGCGTCCGGCGGCGCCGGCAGCAGGGTCTGCAGCCGGGGGGTCACCGCCCACTGGTCAACCAGCGCCCGGTAGGCCCGGTGCTGCTCGCGCCGGTCCGGTACGCCGCCGCGCCGGGCCCGCAGCAGCAGGTTGCGCGGCGTGTGCTGGGAGTCGATGAACTCGACCACGTCCACCCGGTAGCCGTACGCCCGGAGCAGGGTCGCCCGCAGCGTGTCGGTGAGCACGTCGGCGAACCGTTCCCGCAGGATGCCGGCGGAGACCAGCGGCCCGTACGGCTGCGGTGCCGGCTGCCGGCGCAGCTGGGCGGCGATGTCGTGGTGGCAGCAGGGCGCGGCCAGCACCCACCGGGCCTGCCAGTTGACGGCGCGGGCCAACGCCTCGTCGGTGGCGGTGTCGCAGGCGTGCAGGGCCAGCACCAGGTCCGGTGCCGGCTCGACCGGTGCCTGCCGGATCGTGCCGGCGACGAACCGGACCTGCCCGGCGCAGCCGAGCTGGTCGGCCAGCGCGGTGTTGCGCCGCCGCTGGTCCTCGCGGACGTCGACGCCGGTCACCACCGGCTGCGCGCCACGGGCGACCAGGTAGCGGTAGGCCGCGAAGGTCAGGTAGGCGTTGCCGCAGCCCAGGTCGACGACGTGCAGCGGCCCGGCGGGCAGCGGGTCGGGCAGGGTGGCGGCGAGTGCCCGCAGGAACGCGTCGACCTGGCGTCGTTTCGCGGCGTTGGCGCCGATCGCGGCGAACAGCGGGTCGTCCGGATCCAGCAGGTATCGCTTGGCCCGGTCGTGGTCGCCGGGGCCGGTGTCGGCCCGGTCGGCGGTCGACCGGTGCACCTGCGCCGTGCCCTTCTTGGTCACCCGCAGCTGCAGCGTGCTGGTGCTGGTCTCGACGTGCCAGTTGCCGAACGGCTCAGCGAGCAGCTGGTCGATCGCTGCTTCGGCGGGGGCACCCGGCGGCAGGTTACGGGTCACCGGCCGGGTGCCGTCGTTGGTGACGATCTGCAGATGGGTACCGGCCCGCAGGGCGACCGGCCGCAGCTCGGCCCGAACGACCGACGGGGCGGCGTTGCGCCGACGCCCGGCGGCGACTGCCCGGGTGAGCTGCGGGCTGAGCAGCAGCGCCCGGACGTCGTCGAGGGCGTCGGCGAGGGACCGAGTCAGTTTTCGCCGCCGCTGCCCTGATCGGCCCGGCCGGCTCCGCCGACCTGGTCGGCCCGGCCGGCTCCGCCGACCTGGTCGGCCCGGCCGGCTCCGCCGACCTGGTCGGCCCGGCCGGCTCCGCCTGAGCCACCCCGGCGGCGCCGGCGGCGGCGCGTCGAACCGCCCGAGCCGCCGTCCGACGTGGCGGCGGCCGTGATCTCCGTACCGCCGGTGGACGCCGCACCGGAGTCGGTGCCGGCACCGCCGTCGACGAGCTGGCCGCCGCGCCGCCGCCGACGTGGCCGGCGGCTGGCCGGGGCATCGTCCTCACCGGCGGTCGTCGCGGTGGCGGCGGACCGGTCGGTGTCGTCCGGCGCGGCGGAACGGCGCGACCGCGACGACCGGCGGCCCCGGCTGTCACCGCGCGGTCCGCGCTCGGCGCGGCCGTCGCCGTCACCGCGCCGCCGTCGGCCGGCACTGCGGCCGCCGAGGTCCTCCTCGACCTCGGCGGACAGCCCGGCCCGGGTGCGGTCGGCGCTGGGCAGCGTGCCGGAGACGTCGCGGGAGATGCCCAGGTCTGCGTAGAGGTGCTCGGAGGTGTGGTACGTCTCCGGCGGCTCGGGCATCTCCAGCCCGAGGGTCTTGTCGATGATCCGCCACCGGGTGATGTCCTCCCAGTCGACGAAGGTCACCGCCACCCCGGTCGCGCCGGCCCGGCCGGTACGGCCGATCCGGTGGGTGTAGGTGTCCTGGTCCTCCGGGCAGTCGTAGTTGATGACGTGGGTGACGCCGGAGACGTCCAGACCGCGGGCGGCGACGTCGGTGGCCACCAGGATGTCGATCTTTCCGGTACGGAAGGCGCGCAGCGCCCGTTCCCGGGCCCCCTGGCCGAGGTCGCCGTGCACGGCGGCCACCGCGAAGCCACGGAAGTCCAGGTCCTCGGCGACCCGGTCGGCCGCCCGCTTGGTACGCGTGAAGATCATCGTCAACCCGCGCTCCTCGGCCTGCAGGATCCGGGCGACGATCTCGATCTTGTTCATCGGGTGGGTGCGGTAGACCACCTGACGGGTCAGCGGGGGAACGCCCGCCTCCGTGGTGTGCCCGGCGTGGATGGTCACCGGGTGGCGCAGGAACCGCCGGGAGAGGGCCACGATCGGGTCGGGCATGGTGGCGGAGAACAGCATCGTCTGCCGGTCCTCCGGAAGCATCGCCAGGATCCGCTCGACGTCGTCGAGGAAGCCCAGATCGAGCATCCGGTCGGCCTCGTCCAGCACCAGCGCCCGGATCCGGTCCAGCCGCAGCTTCTTCTGCTTGGCCAGGTCCATCAACCGACCCGGCGTACCGACCAGGATCTCCACGCCGGAGCGCAGCGTCTCGATCTGCGGCTCGTACGCGACGCCACCGTAGATCGGCAGCACCCGCACGCCCCGGGTGCTGCCGGCGGCGGCCAGGTCCTTGGCGACCTGCAGGCCGAGCTCGCGGGTCGGGACGACGACGAGTGCCTGTGGCACGCCGTCACCGCCCTCGGCCGGCGCGAGCACCCGGTCGATGAGCGGTACGCCGAAGCCGAGCGTCTTGCCGGTCCCGGTCGGTGCCTGGCCGATCAGGTCGCTGCCGCGCAGCGCGATCGGCAGGGCGTACTCCTGGATGGCGAAGGCGTGGACGATGCCGACCTCGGCGAGAGCGGTCACCGTCTCCGGGCGGGCACCCAGGTCGGCGAAGGTGGGGCTGTCCGGCCGTGCCGGTGGGCGTTTCGCCGGCTCGTCACCGGCGTTGTGATCGAAAATGTCAGTCATCAGGTGTCGGGGGTGCCTCTCGTGGTGCGCCCCGCCTGTTCCTGAGGGCGCGTGTCGGATGCGGCGCCGCGGCGGCGCCGGTTGTGCGGTGCGCACGGTGCGCGCCGGTTGTGGCCGGTGCCGGAAGGGCTCCGGTTGTGTGGCGCGCCGAGCCGGCGCGGCCGATGGTCGTCGGCACCGACGTCGCGTCGGTGCGGTGCGGGTGCTGCGACGTGCCGTCGCGATGCCGGGGCGACGCGTTGTCTGCGGCGTGCCGCAGTGCGTCAATTGACGGCGCTGGCCACACGCGATCAGCAGGTCGCGGGCCGCACGCGCGCCGCGAACCCCGCTCGAGCATCCTCGACGGCCGCAGCATTGCTGACCATGGTAGCTGACGGTCCGCGTCGACGTGCAGATCCTCGGCGACGGTGGCCGGACCGACGACTCAGCTGTGGTTCTTGTCACGCCGCCGGGGTGGTGCAGGCGCGGCGGCAGTGACGAACGGCACGGTCGTCGACGGTGTCGGCCGGACGGCTTCGCGGCCGAGCCGCAGTCGCGACCGGCGCGGCGATCTGGCGGGTGAGCTGGGCGGACCGATCCGGATCAGGGTGAACCGATCCGGATCGGTGCGGTCGGTGGCCGGCAGCCGGGAGCTGGCGGCCGGTAGTCGGCAGCTGGCCAGGCGGCTTCGGGCCGGTCCGGCCAGGTCAGCGGACGGTGAAGCCGACCGAGCGGGGAGCAGCCTCGGCGATCTCGACGTACGCGATCTTGCTGACCGGGACGATGACCCGCCGGCCGCGCTCGTCGGTGAGTGACAGAGTCCCCTCGGTCGTGATTGCCTGGGTCACGATCTGCTCGATCTCAGCCGGTGACTGGGCACTGTCCAGAACGAGCTCGCGCGGCGCGTACTGCACGCCGATCTTGACCTCCACGGGTCCTCCTTGAGGTGGGCGAAAACAACGCCAACGCGAAGGTTAGCCGATGCGGACGCGCTGTGGTCAGGATGCCTCACCCTGCAGCGGGAACCCGGCGATGCCCCGCCAGGAGAGTGCGGCGAGCAACGACTCGGCTTCGTCCTTGGGCACCTGTCGACCACCGGCCAGCCAGAACTGGGCGGCGGTCTCGGCCGCGCCGACCAGCCCGGAGGCGAGCAGTTCGGCCCGGGATCGACTCACCCCGGTGTCCGAGATGATGGTGTCGGTGATCGACGCGATGCACTCGCGTTCGACGCGTTCCACCCGGGCCCGTACCAGCGGTTCGTTGCGCAGGTCGGAGTCGAAGACCAGCCGGAAGGCGCCGCTCTCCTCGTCGACGAAGTCGAAGTAGGCCTGCACCGCCCCGCTGACCCGTTCCTTGTTGTCGGTGGTCGCGGCCATCGCGGCGGCGACTTTCGCGATTATGGCGTCGCAGTGCGTGTCGAGCAGTGCCAGATACAACTCCAGCTTGCCCGGAAAATGCTGATAAAGCACCGGCTTGGACACGCCAGCCCGCTCCGCGATGTCGTCCATCGCCGCCGCGTGGTAACCCTGTGCGACGAACACCTCCTGGGCGGCGGCGAGCAGCTGCTTGCGGCGGGCGGACCGCGGCATCCGGGCCGGTCGGCCGCCTGTCTGTGCGTCGCTCGACGCAGCGGTCATGTCGAACCTCCGAGTCCGGTCGCGGCCATCTGGTCGGCGAAGAAACGAAACGATCAGTGCATATCACCTGGCCGGTCAATTGGCCCGACGTTGCAACTTATCGCCACTGTCAGCACACGGTAGCCTCAGCGGGGGCGACCGAGGAGCGCACGGTGGACGAATCAGGTGAACCCCGCGGGGCTGCACCGGGACCAGAGGACGGCGGAGCGGATCCGCGAGACCGTCGTGACCAGGGCATGGGCAGTTGGACGGGGTCGCCGACCCGGTGGTCGGACGGCTCCGGGGTCGGGCCGGACGCCGACCATGCCGGTGCCGGCTGGGCCGCCCGTGACGAACCGGTGAGCGGCCCGCACTGGGCCGACCCGCCGTCCCGGTACGCCGAGGTGCTGCCGTTCACCCGGACGCCGCGCGGCGGCTCAGCCACCCGCGGCTCCCGCAGCACCGACAACGGCCGCGCCACAGCCGTCAACGGCCGGCCGGTCTCCGGGCCGGCCGAGACCGTCGTACCGACCCCACGCCCCGCGCCGGCCGGTGAGTCGATCCAGCCGGGCGGCGCGGACACCGGACGAGCCGACGACGAGCCGACCGGCCGGGTAGCCGGTGGACCCGCGGACGACCCACCCGCAGCTGGCCGCCCCGCCGAGCGCCGGGGCGGTGACAACCCACGCCCGACCCCGACGCCGGTCAACCCGCCGCCCCGCTGGCAGGAGACGGCCCGGGTGGTGCCGACCGCGCCGCTGCGCGCGGTGCCGGTGGCCTCGGCGGCACCGGTGTCGCCCGCCCGGCAGACCCGCCCCGGCACCCCACCGGGCTTCCAACCACCGACGACCGGCCGGCCCAGCGGGCAACGGTCCGAGCCCGACGACCGCTCGGTCGAACCCGACCGGCAGCGCACCGCGCAGTCCGACCTCCCGCCCGAGCGGCCTGACCTCCCGCCCGACCGGCCCGGCCCCCCGGGCATGCCGGCCGACCGGTCTGCTGGCGGCCCCGCCGGCCGTACGGCGGACGCAGCTGGACGTGACGACCCCGCCCGACGTGACGACCCTGCCGGACACGATGACCTTGCCGGACGCGACGAACCTGCCCGACGCGACGAACCTGCCCGACGTGACGCACCTGCCCGACTCGATGACTTTGCCCCCACACCGCCGCAGCCTGCTGGGCAGCCGTCCAACGCCGGTCCGCTCCGGCAGCCGACCGGCGAATGGCCCGGTCCAGGTGCTGGCGGGCCGTGGTCCCGGCAGGTGACCGGCGAGTGGCCCCGGCCCGGCGCCGCCGACGAGTGGCGACGGCCGGTTCCGACCAGCGCCGCACCGGCCGCAGACCAGTGGCACCGACAGAGCGCCACCGGTGAATGGCCACGACCGACCAGCTCCGCCGCGTGGGACCGGCCCTCCGGCGACGAGGCGGGCCACCGGATCCAGCGTGGTCAGGGGTCGGCCTCCGGGTCGGCCTCCGGGCCCCCGGCCGGCGATCCGGACTGGTCGTACGGGCAGCACTGGTCGGCGTCGGAGCCGGGCTGGACGGATGGGCCGACCGATTCGAGCTGGGCGGCTGCGGAATCCGGCGGTCAGGGGTGGGCGGCCGAGGCCGCCGGTGGGCCGAGCGGCCCGGCGGAACGGGACGACCCCGAGCCGTCGGCCTGGTCCGACGATCGGACCGCCACGGCTGACAGCGGCTGGTCCGGTCCGCCGCCACCGAGCTGGGGCGGCGACGACCGCGGCGGCTGGCCGGGCGCGGCGGGCGGCGAGTCGGGCTGGGCGATGCCGGATCCGCCGACCGTGCCGGAGGAGATGCCGTGGCGCCCCGACCGCCCGGCCGACCTGGGCCAGGCCGCCGGGTACCGGCCGGTCAGTGGCCAGCCCCGGTACGAACCGACGGCTCCCGCCGGGCAGTACGAGCGGCCGGCTCCCGCCGGCGGGCAGTACGGACCGGGGCGGGCCGGCCAGGGCGACAGCGGCGGGGATGCCGACGACCTGATGCCCCGCCGCCGGGCGGTGTCCCGCCGCGCGGACGACGAACTGGGCGATGTGACGGCGTCCGGGCCGACTGGTGCGTCGGTCCCTGCGGAGCCGCCTGGGGCACCGGTCACCGCCGAGCCGGCCGGTGGCGCGCTGCCGCCGGTCGAACATCCGGCGGACCTGTCCACCACCCCCATCGCGGCTGCCGCGCTGGACGCGTTGCCGCAGCGGGTTCCCGCCGACCCGGACGTGCCGACCGTGCCACAGCAGCTGCCGCCGGTCGAACACGCGGCGGAGACGCCGGAACTCGCGCGGATCGCGTCCCACCTGCGCCGCGGCGACGTCGTCGACCAGCCGCAGGAGCGGCCGGAAGGCTTCGACGTCGGAGCGATCCTGGCGGCGGTACGCGGCGTCGGCGGAGTCCGCGACGCCTCGCTGCGGACCACCGACGCCGGTGCCCACAGCCTCCGGCTCGACCTGTCCGAGGGTGCCGACCCGGCCGAGGTGAGCCGGTTGGTGGCGCGGCTGCTCCAGGAACGGATGGGCCTGGCGGCGGCCCCGCAGAACCTGCCGGGTGTCGAACCCGACCACGGGCTGCCGGCGTTGCCCGGCCGCGCCGACCTGCCGGCGCCGGGTCGGCCGCCGGGCCTGACGGCACCGCCGCCGACGGCGCCGGGCGGCATACCCGGCTGGGTCGCCCCGGAACCGGCGGACGTACCGCGCCGCCGCCGACAGCCGCTGGGTCCCCGCCCCGGCCAGGAGGATCCGCCGCCCCGGCACGCGGGTGCGGCCGCCGCGACATCCGCTGTGCCGTGCCTGGAGCCGGCCGGTACCGCGCCGGAGAGCGGGCCGCCCCGGCCGCTGAACCCGGGTGGCCGGCCCGGCCCCCGGGTCGTACTGGACCACGTCCAGGTCAGCACGTTCGGCGTGGACGCCACCGTCGAGGTGCGACTGACCGCCGGCCAGCGGACCACGTCCGGTGTGGCGACCGGGCCGGCGGTCGACGGGTACGTGCTGCGGCTGTGCGCGGTGGCCGCCGCCTCGTCGATCGAGAAGCTGTTGGCCGGCCCGGCCGGCGCGGCGGACCGGGGACGGTGCATCGTCGAGCACGCGGCCGTGGTGCCGATGGGCGGCTGCGAAGTGGCGGTGGTCGTCGTACTGCTCGCCTGTGGTGGCTGGGTGGAACAGTTGGCCGGTTCGGCGGTCGTCTCGGGGGACCCGCGGCAGGCTGTGGTGAGAGCCACACTCGCCGCCGTCAACCGGCGACTGGACGCTCTGCTGGCCTGATCGGCAGGGGTCCGGTGGCCTGACCGGTCGCTCAGTGGCCCGGTCGGCGGGACGGTGTGCCCGGACCGACGCGCCGGTCCGGGGTGCCCGGACCGGCGTCGGCTGTGGCACGCTGGTCAGCGATGTCCGACCGCCGTACCCGCCCGAACCGCCGTGACCACCCGACCGGGGCACGGAGCCGGTCGGCGCACCGCCGGCAGCGTCGCGTCGCGTCGCGTACCCGCCGACGGCAGCTGCGGTGGCCGGTGCTGGCGGCGGCGCTGGTGACCGTGCTCGGGCTGGCGGCGATCGGGTTCGCGTTGCCCAAGGTCGGAGTGGGCGGCGACCGGGACGCGGTGGCCGCGCCACCCGGCGACACCACAGCGGCGACGCCCAGCGTCGAACCGCCCCCGACGACCGGCCCACCGCCGACCACCGCGCCACCCGCGCCGGTGCTGCGGCTGTCCGGCACGGCGCCGTCGGCCGGCAGCGGCGAGTTCGACTTCAGCACCAAGCAGGGGAAGATCGCCGGTCGGTCCGGCACGCTGCGCCGCTACCGGGTGGCCGTGGAGATCGGCTCCGAGGAGGACGTCGAGGCGTTCGGTGACGCGGTGGAGAAGCTGCTCTCCGACGAACGGAGCTGGATCGGCGGCGGTCAGCTGCGCCTGCAGCGGGTGCCGGACCAGGCCGGCCACGACTTCACCGTCTACCTGGCCACGGCGCAGACCGCCGCCCGGATGTGCCAGGCCGGCTGGGTGGACATCCGGGTCGACGGCGAGCCGTACACCTCGTGTCGGGCGCAGGGCCAGGCGATCATCAACCTGGACCGCTGGCGGTTCTCGGTCGACCACTACGTCAGCGGCGAGGTCCCGCTCGACGTCTACCGGGCGTACGTGATCAATCATGAAGTCGGCCACGAGCTGGGCCACGGTCACGAGCGCTGTCCGGGGGAGGGCGAACCGGCCCCGGTGATGATGCCGCAGACCCTGTTCCTCGACGACTGTGTGGCCAATCCGTGGCCGTTCCTGGCTGGTAAGCAGTACTCCGGTCCCCCGCTGTGATCGGTCCGCTCGGCGGATCGGCGGAGGATACGGGGCGTACGGTCGGATTGAATCCCTGAACCGATGGTCCCCGCGCGTCGTTCGGGCCTTACCGACATGACGTGACAATCTGGGCGGGTCAGGCCAGGGATTCGCGCCGGTTTGCCCCCTGTCGTGCACCAGTCCGACCGGCGCGGGTGGCGAAGCACGCCATGAGGGGCGGGCCACGATGCACGACCGACGACGAGTCACCGAGGAGCCGGAGCACCGGCCGGGCAACGGGCCGGAGCACCGGCCGGGCAACGGGCCGGACCGCCGGCCGGAGCACGGGCCGGACCGCCAGGGGCCGGACCGCCAGCGGGATCACCGGACAGAGCGTCGACGGGCGGCGCGTCGCCGACGCCGCCGGGCCGGGGCACTCGTCCTGGTGACGATGGCGGCGGCGCTGATCGTCACCGACGTCCTGCGAGCCGGGCCCGACGCCACCGGGCTGCTGGCGGCGGCGGTACGCGAGCCCGGCCCCGGCGGCGGGGCGGCACCCGCCGGCAGCGCACCGTCGGACGGCGCCGGCCTGCCACCGGCCCCGTCGCCAGCCCCGTCGCCAGCCAGCTACCCGGAGACCGGGCCGGGTACCTTCGGCTATCTCACCGGGACCGGCCCGCTGCTCGGCTGGGCCGGGGACCTCCGCCGGTTCCGGGTAGCCGTCGAGGACGGGACCGGTCAGCGCGTCGACGAGTTCGCGGCGATCATCGACGCGACGCTCGGCGACGGACGCAGTTGGATCGCCTCCCGGCAGTTCCGGCTGCAGCGGGTGTCCCGGGTCGACGCCGCCGAGTTCACCATCTACCTGGCCACCCCGGGCACCTCGGAGCAGATGTGCGCGCTCGGTGGGCTGTCCACCGAGAAGTACACCTCGTGCCGGCTGCCCGGCCAGGTGATCATCAATCTGGCGCGCTGGCTGGAGGCGGTGCCGCATTACGACGGGACGCTCGCCGAGTACCGCGCCTACGTGATCAACCACGAGGTCGGTCACCAGTTCGGCATGGGCCACGAACTCTGCCCGGCACCCGGCCGACCCGCTCCGGTGATGCAGCAGCAGACGTACGGGATGCAGGGCTGTGTGGCCAACGGCTGGCCCTACCTGGACGGCAAGCGGTACGCCGGCCCGCCGATGATCTGACCGATGGCCGTGACCGGGCGACAGTGCCGGCGGCTATTCCCGGATCCCGGATGGCGGGCGGTGTCGCTACTCATGGCCGAGTCGGCGCGAAGCGAGCAACAATAGCGCAGCCAGCATTGCCGATCCCGGGGAGTTCACCGTGTCGTTGCCCCCGCTCGTCGAACCCGCCGCCGAGCTGACCGTCGATGAGATCCGCCGCTACTCGCGGCACCTCATCATCCCGGATGTCGGGGTCGACGGCCAGAAACGCCTCAAGAACGCCAAGGTGCTCTGCGTGGGCGCCGGCGGGCTCGGCTCACCCGCCCTGATGTACCTGGCCGCGGCCGGTGTCGGGACGCTGGGCATCGTCGACTTCGACACCGTCGACGAGTCGAACCTGCAGCGTCAGATCATCCACGGCCAGTCGGACATCGGCCGGTCCAAGGCCGAGTCGGCCGCGTCGTCGGTGCGGGAGATCAACCCGTACGTCAACATCCAGATCCACGACGTGTCGCTGGACAACGACAACGTCTTCGACATCTTCGGCCAGTACGACCTGATCCTCGACGGCACCGACAACTTCGCCACCCGCTACCTGGTCAACGACGCCTGCGTGCTGCTCGGCAAGCCGTACGTGTGGGGGTCGATCTACCGGTTCGACGGCCAGGTCAGCGTCTTCTGGGACCAGCACGGCCCGAACTACCGGGACCTCTACCCGGAGCCGCCGCCGCCCGGCATGGTGCCGTCCTGCGCCGAGGGCGGCGTGCTCGGCGTGCTCTGCGCCTCGATCGGGTCGATCATGGTCACCGAGGCGATCAAGCTGATCACCGGCATCGGTGACCCGCTGCTCGGCCGGCTGATGGTCTACGACGCCCTGGAGATGACCTACCGGGTCATCAAGATCCGCAAGGACCCGAACGGCGAGCCGATCACCGGCCTGATCGACTACGACGACTTCTGCGGCGCCGTGTCGGCCGAGGCCGAGGAGGCGGTCGTCGACTCCACGATCACCGCCCGCGAGCTGAAGGAATGGCAGGACGCCGGGAAGGACTTCTTCCTGATCGACGTCCGGGAGCCGGCCGAGTACGAGATCGTCAAGATCCCCGGCTCGACGCTGATCCCCAAGGGTGAGTTCCTCAACGGCGAAGCCCTGGCGAAGCTGCCGCAGGGCCGGCAGATCGTGCTGCACTGCAAGTCCGGCGTACGGTCGGCCGAAGCCCTCGCCGCGGTCAAGGCCGCCGGTTTCGCCGACGCCGTGCACGTCCAGGGCGGGGTGCTCTCCTGGGTCAAGCAGATCGACCCGTCGCTGCCCAGCTACTGATCCAGCCCGCCGGCCACCACCCGCTGGGCCGCTGACGACGGCGCCGCCGGGGATCTGGTCCGTCCAGGTCCCCGGCCGGCTAGTTGACCTTGACTGAGTTACCGAGGCGGACCGGCGGACCCGCCGGTAGCCTGTCGTCCGTGGTCGATATGGATGCCGCCATCGGGTTCGTCGTCGCGCACGGCGACACCGTGGACCGGGCCCGGCTGTCCTGGTTGCGGACCGGGGCCGCCCCACAGCCCGACGCACTCACCAGCGCCGAGGTCGGGCAGGCCCCGGACGGCGGCTGGCCCGCCTTCTGGGCCGGCGACGTCGCCTCGGTCGACGCCACCTGCTTCCGGCTCGCCGAACTGGACGACCTCGGCGCGCTCGACCGGCCACCGGCCCGCAAGGCGCTCGACTGGCTGGCCGCCCGGCAACGGGCCGACGGCAGCTGGGAAGAGGACGAGACCCTGGCCGCCGAGGCACCCGACTGGGCGCGGCCCGGCGACCCGGAAGCCACCTACTACCTGACCGCCAACGCCGGCTACTGGCTGAGCGTCGCCGACACCGACGGTGCCGGCGACCCCGGTCACCGCGCCGCCGCGCAGCGCGCCGCCCACTACCTGGCTGCCCAGATGCGCCCGGACGGCACCTGGCCGTCGTACCTGCTGGCCGGCTGGCTGGCCGCCGCCACCCTCTACCGGCAGACCATGTTCTACGAGTCGGCCCGGATGCAGGTGGTGCTCAACGACCGGCTCGCCACCATGGCCCCCGGCGACGTCGCCCAGCTGGCCGCCGCGCTGCGCCGGGCCGGCCTGGCCGACGACGACTGGCTGCTGACCAACGCCCGCCGTCGGCTGGCCAGCACGCAGCGCAGCGACGGCGGCTGGGACAGCGACGCGGGCGACGCGTTCGAGGTGCACGTCGTCCTGGCCGCGATCCGCGCCTGCCGCTGACCGGGCCTGCCGGCGTGCGCGCCTGCCGTCGGGTGGGGTTACCCGCGCAGGTGGCCGTCGCCGGTGACCACGTACTTCGTCGAGGTCAGCTCCGGCAGCCCCATCGGCCCACGGGCGTGCAGCTTCTGGGTGGAGATGCCGATCTCGGCGCCGAAGCCGAACTGGCCGCCGTCGGTGAACCGGGTGGACGCGTTCACCATCACCGCGGCCGCGTCGACCCGGGCGGTGAACTCCCGGGCGGCGCTCGCCGAGTCGGTGACGATCGCCTCGGTGTGCCCGGTGCCGTACCGCTTGATGTGCGCCACCGCCGCGTCGAGCGAGCCGACGACGGCGACCGAGATGTCCGCCGACAGGTACTCGGTGGCGAAGTCCTCGTCGGTGGCCGGCACCACGTCGGCCGAGAACGCGGCGACCTCCGGGGTGCCGTGCACGGTGACACCGGCGTCACGCAGTTCCTTCAGCAGTTTTGGCAGGAACGCCGCCGCCACGTCCACGTGCACCAGCAGCGACTCGGCGGTGTTGCAGGTCGACAGCCGCTGCGTCTTCGAGTTGACCGCCACGGCGAGGGCCTTGTCCAGGTCGGCGGCGGCGTCGACGTACACGTGGCAGTTGCCGACCCCGGTCTCGATCACCGGCACCGTCGACTCCTCGACCACGGTACGGATCAGGTCCGCCCCGCCGCGCGGGATCAGCACGTCGACCAGGCCGCGCGCCCGCATCAGCTCCTTGACCGAGTCGCGCGACGAAGCGTCCAGCAGCTGCACCGCGTCGGCCGGCAGTCCGACGCCGACCAGCGCGTCCCGCAGCACCTCGACCAGGACCGCGTTGGAGTGCGCCGCCGACGACGAGCCGCGCAGCAGCGCCGCGTTGCCCGACTTCAGGCAGATCCCGGCGGCGTCGACGGTCACGTTCGGCCGCGCCTCGTAGATGATGCCGACCACCCCGAACGGCACCCGTACCTGGCGCAGCTCCAGACCGTTCGGCAGCGTCGAGCCGCGCACCACCTCGCCGACCGGGTCGGCCAGCCCGGCCATCTCCCGCAACGCCTGCGCCATGTCCTCAATGCGCTTCTCATTGAGCGCGAGGCGGTCCAGGATCGCCGTCGACAGGCCGTTGGCCCGTCCGGCGTCCAGGTCGGCCGCGTTCGCGGCCACGATCTCGGCGGTACGGGCGACGAGCGCATCGGCCATCGCCAGCAACCCGGCGTCCTTGGTCGCCCGGGTTGCGGTGACCAGATCGTCGGCCGCCACCCGCGCCCGCTTGGCCTGCTCGGTCACGCTCATGGTCAGCTTCTCCTCGATTGTCGTGTGGTCATAGGAGCACCAGGTCGTCGCGGTGCACGACCTCCCGCTCATATCCTGGCCCCAGTGCCGCGGCCAGCTCACCGGTGGACCGGCCGAGCAGCGTCGGCAACTCCACCGCGTCGTAGTTGACCAGCCCACGGGCCACCGGCGCACCCGCCGCGTCGACCAGGTCGACCGGGTCGCCGGCGGTGAACGTACCGTCGACGGCGGTGATCCCGGCCGGCAGCAGCGACTTGCGGCGGGCCACCACCGCCTGCACCGCCCCGGGGTCCAGGTGCAGCCGGCCCCGGGGCGCGGTGGCGTGCGCCAGCCAGAACAGCCGGGCGGCGGGCCGGCGCTCCACCCGGTGGAACAGGGTGCCAACGGGGTCGCCGCGCAAGGCTTCGGCGGCGAGCGGGGCGGCGGTCAGCACCACCGGGATACCGAATCCGGTGGCGATCCGGGCCGCCTCGACCTTGGTGACCATGCCGCCGGTGCCGACCCCGGCCCGTCCGGCCCTGCCGATCGCCACCCCGGCCAGGTCGGCGGCGTCGCGTACCTCGGTGATCCGTTCACTGGCCGGCTTCGCCGGGTCGCCGGTGTAGAGGGCGTCGACGTCGGAGAGCAGCACCAGCAGGTCGGCGTGGACCAGGGCGGCGACCAGGGCGGCCAGCCGGTCGTTGTCGCCGAACCGGATCTCGTCGGTGGCGACGGTGTCGTTCTCGTTGACGATCGGGACCGCGCCGAGGTCGAGCAGCTTGCGCAACGTCCGGTACGCGTTGCGGTAGTGCACCCGCCTGGTCACGTCGTCGACTGTCAGCAGCACCTGGCCGGTCGTCAGACCGTGCCGGGCCAGGCTGGCGGCGTACCGGCCGATCAGCAGCCCCTGCCCGACGCTGGCCGCCGCCTGCTGGGTGGCCAGGTCATTTGGGCGTCGGGTCAGCCCGAGTGGCGCGAGCCCGGCCGCGATCGCCCCGGAGGAGACGAGCACAACCTCCCTGCCCTGCGCCGTGAGGGAGGCGAGGACGTCGACGAGGGCGTCGACCCGGTCGCCGTCCAGGCCGCCGCCCGCTGTCGTGAGGGAGGAGGAGCCGATCTTGACGACGACCCGCTTCGCCTGGGTAACTGCGGCACGCACGATCCCCATTCTGCTACCCTGCCCGGCGACGCCTGGCCCGAGATCTCATATCGTGGCGCGCGTGACCCCGCAGGAGTACGTGGAGGAAGTGCTGGCGCTCGTCGAACGCATCCCACCTGGGAAGGTCATGTCGTACGGGGCGGTCGCTGATGCGCTGTCTGAGCGCAGTCGGCGTTGTTCTGCCCGCCTGGTCGGGAACATCATGGCGCGGCACGGCTCCGCCGTCCCCTGGCACCGGGTGGTTTCTTCAGCCGGCCGGCTGCCGCCAGGGCACGAAGCCCGGGCCAGGGCTCTGCTGCGCGCCGAAGGCTGCCCGTTGCGCGGTGACGGCGTCGACATGAAAGCCGCCGCCTGGTACCCGCCGCAGTAAAGCGGGCGAGACCCGCGAGTGGAGGGCTGGGGTACGTAATTCCGTGGATATTACGTACCCCAGCCCTCCACTCGACGCGTTCACCCGGCCCGCTCGGCGATCGCCTGCCGTACTGTTTGGGGGATTTGTTCGCTTCGCCGGAGTACGTCGTCGGCGGTGAAGCGCAGCGCCAGCCAACCGGCGGCCCGCAGGGCGTTGAACCGGTGCACGTCCTTGCGGAAGGTGGCCTGCTCCCGGTGATGGTCGCCTTCGTACTCGATGGCGATGCGCCACTGCGGGTACGCCAGGTCGACCCTGGCGATGAACTTCCCGCTGCCTGTCGAGCCCGTTGAGCTGGTTGTTGGGGTGACGACTTTGAACTGCGGGGTGGGCTTCGGCAGGCCGGCGTCGTGCAGCAGCAGCCGGAGCCGGCTCTCCATCGGTGACTCGCTCAACGGCTCAGCGAGGTTCAGCAACTCGCGGAGCTGCTTCACCTGTCTCCACCCTGGGCGGGCGTCGACGTACGCGGAAAGTTGGGCTTTCGTGCAGGTCCGGCGGCGCAGGAGCGCGTCGAGGGCGACGAGCGCGTCAGCCCTTGGCAGCCGCCTGCCCAGGTCGAAGGCGGTCCGGACCCCGGTGGTGATGGGCATCCCGGTGAGGGAAGTGACGTCATGCTCCCAGTTGAGGGCCAGGTTGGCGTACCGGATGCGGGGGTGCGGGTCTGGTCGGGCCTTGCTCGGTACGGCGACGTGCACGGGTGCTGGCACTCTGCCCTTGTGCGGCAGCAGGTCGACGCCCCAGAGAAAGGCGGCGCTCAGGCCGTAGATAGTCGCAATGGGCGGGAGGCGGACTGCGACGGCGAGGCACCACATCCGGTGGTCGGTTGGGTGGTACGCATCAGCATGCACGTAGACGTCGTGGAGCAGGCGGCGCCAGGTCGGGCCGGCGAGCATCCGCTTGGTGATCAGGCCGGCGGCGACTGCCTGGCTGCCGGCGAACGGTTCGACGGTCAACTCGCGGGGCACCTTGACGGGGCGGGCCATCCGGCAGAGCTTGCCGGCTCACATGCATGCTTCGCTGCCCCGATCGTCGATCTGGTCGCGAATCCGACTCAAGAGTGAGGGGGAGTGGGTCGGGTCGGGAGGCTCCGGCCCGGTGCGGACGGTGGAGAGGCGGGAGCCGGCGGTGGTGGTGCAGGCGGGGCAGTCGATGACGGTGACTGGTGACTGCCCCGCCTGCGGGTGGGGTCGGCGCGGTCTCCCGCCGGTGGCGCCGAGCCGGCGGAGTTGGGTCAGATGTCGGCAGTCACTGCGGTGACTGCTCCGTCGAGGGTGGCGGCGGTGGCGATCAGCCTGGTGTGGTGTGGGCCGTCGGGCAGATGGACTTCGCATCGCTGTGGAGTGAACAGGACGGTGACGGTGGTGCCGGGATGGTGGGTGGCGAGTGCGGTGAGTGCCGGCACCGGGTCGGGTAGGCCGTTGCCGGGCTGGGCATCACCTGCGCTGTCGGGCTCACCTGCGCCGTTGTGGAGGTTGGTCGGCACCGGGACCGGGGTGGTCGGGTCGGTGGGCACGGCGGCGTCGCTGGCGTTGCGGAGGTGCTCCAGGGCTTGCGCGATTGCCTTCGGCAGGCTGGGGCTGTGTGCCCCGGGATCCCAGCGGTCGAGGCGGCTGGTGGTGTCGGGTGGGGCGAAGCGGACTCCCCACCGTAGGCCCTGGACCTGGTACGGGATGCCGTCGTTGCGGCGGTGGTCGGCGACGGAGACGACCAGGGCGAGGCCGAGGGCGTACGCCAGTTTGACCACTGTGGCCAGGGGCGGCACCTTCGGCGGGGTGGCGCGCAGCAGGATCCGCCCGCCGGGGTGCCCGTTGGTGACGTTCTCCAGGTAGGCGGTGACCGGGTCGCTGCCGGGCCGGTGCACGGTGGCGTAGCCGTGCAGCAGCTCGTGGTCGCGCAGGTGCATGGTGAGGCCGTCGACGGTGGCCAGCTCGGTCGGGTCGAGGCCGAGCTCGGCGAGATGGTGGTTGAGCTGGTATTCCGGCGGGAGCTGGTGGATCGCTTTGCCGCCCGGGTGGTAGCCGATCCAGGGCGGTGCGGCTGGCGGCGTACCGCCGAGGGGTGGCCAGTTGAGGTGACGGACCCGGCGGCGGCCGGCGGCGATGGTGACGGTCGCACCTTGATAGATGCGGTGGCTGCCGCCGCAGGTGCGGCAGCCACCGATCGGTTCGCAGTCGCAGTCTTCCCAATGGGGCAGGTGGGTGCAGTCGGGGCAGCGCCGGTGCGGGATCGGTGGTCCCTGCCACGATGGTGGGGGCGGCTGCCAGGAGCGGGCCAGCCGGACGCCGGTGTCGGTGCCGGTGCCGGTGCCGGTGTGAGTGTCGGTGGTGCGCAGGGTGGTGTGCCACCAGCGGCCGTCGCGCCAGATGGCGTGCGCGCCGGGGGTCGGTTCGCCGGTGAGCACGGCGGTGCAGTCGGCGACGATGCGGCGTTCGAGCTGGTCGACGTCGACCGGTGGCGGGCCGAGGCTGATGCCGCTGGCCGGGCGCGGGGTGACGTAGTGGGCGGGGGCGTGCTGGCTGCGGTCGACCAGCTCGTAGCAGGCGCGGGCGACACTGACCCGGGTGGCGGCCTCGGCGAAGCTGCCGTAGCGGCCGGTGCCGGCGGGGACCGGGCTGCCGGGCAGTTCGAAGCGGACGTCCCAGCGGAAGCGGTCGCTGTCGGGGGCGAACGAATCGCGGCGGGCTTCGACGACCAGGTCGAGGCAGAGCAGTTCGGCGGTTTCGCAGAGTTCGCCGAGGCGGCGGGCCGGGTCGGGTGGTGGTGGGGCGGCGGTGCGGCCGTACCAGATTCGCCATGGTTCGTAGCCTTCGCCGGCGATCGGCCCGGCTTCGAGGGCGTGCCGTTGGTGGTCGGGCAGGTCGGGCTGCCAGCCGGCGGGCAACTCCGCCCACGGGGCAAAAATCGGTTCGCCGGGTAGTTCGGGGTCGTAGACGTGGGCGGCGCCGACCTGGGCGGCGAGGTCGTCGACGACGGGTGCCAGGTCGAGGCACCAGAAGCGGCCGTCGTCGGTGCGGGTCGGGGTGACCGCGCCGGGTACGACGTTCGCCGACGCGACGGCGGCGGTGTCGATGTTGGCGACGGTGAGCACGAACTGGGCGCGGCGTTTGCCCGCCCCGCCGCAGCGCGGGCACGCCGCGGCGGGGCTGCCGTCGCAGCGGGGGCAGCTGACGACGGTGACTGTGTGGTGCGGGGTCGGGTCGTGGGTCACGACTGTCCCGCGTACCTGGTGGTGGGGGTGCCGGCGCCGGTCCAGGCGGGCAGGTTGACGGTGGCCTGCGCGGCGCGGGCCTGGCTGGTCTGCCAGCGGCGGAGCGCGTCCTTGATCCGGTCGTTCTGCTCGTAGGTGCGGTCAAGCTCGGCGTAGACGACGCCGAGGTCGTGGGCGACCCGTTCGAGGAAGGCGGCGACTTCGCCGGGGTCCAGGCCGGGTCCGTGCGCCTTGCGGGTGACGGTCGGGAAGCGGTGGGCGCGGATCTGCCAGGGCCGGATCGGCCGGTACGCGGCGGGCCGCTGGTTGCGGCCACGACCATCGACGGGTACGCGGTAGACGCCGCTGCCGTTGGGCCAGTCGCGTGGTGGCGTGCCGGCCATCGTGCGGCGTTGCCGGCGCAGCCGCCAGCGTCGCCAGAGCTCTCGCATCACGTCTTCCTCCCCATTGCTTCGCTGCTGGTGTTCGGGTCTGGCTGTGTCGTGGACGTCGCAGCGGTAACCGCTGCGGTGAGGGTGTCGGCGGTGGCGACCAGCGTGGTGTGGTGTGAGCCGTCGGACAGGTGCACGTCGTACCGCTGTGGGGCGAGCACGGCGGTGACGACGGTGCCGGGGTGGTAGGTGGCGAGTGCGGTGAGCGCCGGCACCGGGTCGGCGGTGTCGCCGCCTGCGCCACCCGAGCGTGCGTCGAGGTTGGTGGGGGCGGGGATCGGGGTGGTCGGGTCGGTCGGCAGGATCGCGTTGCTCGCGTGGCGGACGTACTCCAGGGCCTGGGCGATCGCCTTCGACAGGCTGAGCTCGTACGCCCCGGGGTACCAGCGGCCGAGCGGACTGGTGGTGTCAGGTGGGGCGAGGCGGACGCCCCAGCGCAGGCCCTGGACCTGGTAGGGGATGCCGTCGTTGCGGCGGTGATCGGCGACGCTGACGACCAGGGCCAGGCCGAGTGCATACGCCACCCGGACCACTGTGGCCAGGGGCGGAACCTTCGGCGGGGTGGCGTGCAGCAGGATCCGCCCGCCGGGGTGCCCCTTGGTGACGTCCTCCAGGTAGGCGGTGATCGGGTCCCCGCCGGTCTGCTGCACGGTGGCGTAGCCGTGCAGCAGTTCGTGGTTGCGGAGGAACTTCGTCAACCCGTCGAGGGTGGTCAACTCGGTCGGGTCGAGGCCGAGCGCGGTCAGCTGGTGGGTGAGCTGGTACTCCGGTGGGAGTTGGTGGATGGTTTTGCCGCTCGGGTGGTAGCCGATGCAGGGCGGTGGGGTTGGCGGCGTACCGCCGTGGGGTGGCCAGTTGAGGTGGCGGACCTGGCGGCGACCGACGGCGATGGTGACGGTCGCGCCTTGGTAGATCCGGTGGGTGCCGCCGCAGGTGGCGCAGCCGTTGATCCGGGCGCAGTCGCAGTTTTCCCAGCTTGGCCAGTGGGCGCAGTCTGGGCAGCGCCGGTACGGGATCGGCGGGCCCTGCCAGGTCGGCGGCGGTGGCTGCCAGGTGCGGACCAGCCGCCCGCCGGAGCCAGAGTCGGTGTCGGAGTCGGCGCGCAGGGTGGTGTGCCACCAGCGGCCGTTGCGCCAGATGGCTTGCGCGCCGGGGGCCGGCCCGTCGGTGAGAAGTGCGGCGAGGCAGTCGGCGACGATGCGGCGTTCGAGCTGGTCGGGGTCGACGGGTGGCGGGCGGAGGCTGATGCGGCTGGCGGGGCGTGGGGTGACGTAGTGGGCGGGGGCGTGTCGGCTGCGGTCGACCAGCGCGTAGCAGGCGCGGGCGACGTCGACGCAGGTGGCGGCGTCGGTGAAGCTGTCGTAGCGGCCGACGTCGGTGGGGGCGGGGCTGCCGGGCAGTTCGAAGCGGATGTCCCAGTGGAAGTGGCCGCTGTCGGGGGTGTGTGGGTTGCGGCGGGCTTCGACGACCAGGTCGAGGCAGAGCAGTTCGGCGAGTTCACCGAGGGTGGCGAGCCGCTGGGCGGGGTCGGTGGGCAGGTCGGGGGTGCTGCGGCCGTACCAGATCCGCCACGGGTCGTGGGCTTCGGCGGCGATCGTTTCGGCTTCGAGGGCGTACCGCTGGTCGACGGGCAGGTCGGGCTGCCACTGTCTGGCGAGCCGCATCGTGGGGGTGAGGATCGGCCGGCCGGGTGTTCGCGGGTCGTGGAGGTCGACGGCGTCGACCTGGCGGGTCAGGTCGCAGATGACCGGTAGCAGGTTCAGGAACCAGTACGGGTCGTCGTCGGTCGGTGCGGCGGCGGTGATGCCGGGCAGCACGCTGGCGGAGGCGATCGCCCCGGTGTCGATGTTGACGGCGGTGAGGACGAGCTGGGCGCGGCGTTTGCCGGCTCCGCCGCAGCGGCCACCCGCTTGGGCGGGGCTGTCGGCGGTGTCGTTGGTGGTGTGACCGCTGCCGTGGCATCCGGGGCAGGTGACGACGGTGACGGGGTGCAGGGGCGGTTTGGTCACGACTGCCCCGCGTACCGGGTGGTGGCGCTGGTGCCGGTCCAGGCGGGCAGGTGCATGGTGGTCTGTGCGGCGAGGGCCTGGCTGGTCTGCCAGCGGCGGAGCGCGTCCTTGATGCGGTCGTTCTGTTCGTAGGTGCGGTCGAGTTCGGCGTAGACGATGCCGAGGTCGTGGGCGATCCTTTCGAGGAAGGCGGCGACCTCGCCGGGGTCGAGGCCCCGGCCGCCGCCGCGCCGGGGGGCCGTCGGGAAGCGGTGGCTGCGGATCTGCCAAGGGCGGATCGGCCGGTACGCGGTGGGTCGCTGGTTGCGGCTGCGACCAGCGGGTACGCGGTAGACGCCGCTGCCCTGCGGCCAGTCACGTGGCGGGGTGGTGGCCATCTTGCGGCGTTGCCAGCGCAGTCGCCAGCGCCGCCAGAGCTCTCGCATCACGTGTTCCTCCCCGTTTTCGCTGCTGGTGCCGTTCAGGCGGTGTCGTGGGTGTGCCTGGACGGGGGTGGCCCTGCCGCTTGCCGATCCCGGCGGGGCCACCCCCACCCCAATCGCCGCAGCCCTCCTTGGCAGTACGGCGACCAGGGCAAACCTTCGGGGCCGGGACGCCCAACGGCGTGACTCGCTGACCGCCCCGACCGGCCGCTTGGAGTCCTCTGAGGTTGGAGACCAAGGAGGAAACCTCGCACCGAGGAACCTAAGCGAAGTAGTTCGCTTAAGTCAACACCACTAGTTCGCTGTACCGGCATCTTGCTGCCTGAGCTGCCAGCGTGATCTCATGGCGGGTGGAGACCAAGGAGTGCCCATGCCCGCCACCAAGTGGGAGAAGCTTGCCGACCACATTCGCGCTCAGATCAAGAGCGGCGAGCTGCGGCCCGGCGACAAGCTCCCATCAACTGCCCAGCTCAAGGCCGAGCACAACGTCTCGGACTCGGTGATCCGCTACGCCATGCATGCCCTGCGCACGGAGGGCCTGGTCGAGAGCGCCCATGGCGTTGGCGTCTTCGTCGCCGAGCCCAAGTGACTGCCCCTATAAGTTGGGACTGCAGAGCAGGGCGGTGAGACCGACATCCGCACACCTGACCAGGATGAAGATCGGAGTTGGGCGGCCTGACAGGGCGAGGCGGCAGCTGACACTGACCGGTAATGAGTGTGATCTCTGCTGCCATGCAAGGAGACGCCAATGCCTACGCAGCCCGACTATGTCCGCATTTCGGACGCCTACGCCGCCGCGATCGTCAGCGGGCGGCTCAAGCCAGGGGAGAAGCTGCTCTCGATCGCCGAGATGAGCAAGCGCTACAAGGTCGGCGCCACGACCATCAAGATGGTCCTCGTACGGCTGGAGGCACGCTGGCTGGTCCGTCGTCACCAGGGCAAAGGCACGTACGTCGAGCCCAGCGACCGATGGCTACTGCCCGACGGCGATGATGACGACGAGCCAGACTTCGAGATCTGACATCCGGTGCCGGTCAGGGGGACCACTTGCCACCGCGATACCGCTACGAGCAGATCGCCGACGAGCTGGAAGAACGTATCCGGGCAGGAGAGTTTCCGCCTGGAGCGAAGCTGCCAAGTCGGCGGGAGTTGACTGAGTACTACGAGGCGACCCCGCCCGTCATCGACCGCGCGATGCAGAACCTGCGGGTGAAGGGACTCACCGAGACTCTGCCCGGCGTTGGCGTCTTCGTCGCCGAACAGAAGTGACTGCTTCCCGACACAGTCGAGGGCGGGGCAGGAAACAGGCTGACCGGCTTCGATAGGCTCGACCGTGCGGCGAGGGTCGAGTAGGGCATCGGGAGGCGGTAACTTGTCCAGCATCCAGGAAGTCAAGGCAGGGCTGGCGCAAGCAGGGCAGGAGGGCACTGCCACCATGCAGCAAATCCGGTCAGCGTCAGACGCACTCGACAGGATGATCGTCGGCCTGCGCGCCGCTGCAGCGGGCACCGGCCATTCCATGATCAGCGAGGCAATCAGTCGATGCGAGCAGAGCAAGAAGCTGCTCCAGGACGCAACCACTCTGGTCCAGGGCGCCGGTGAGGCGACCCGCAACTACAGCAATCTGCTTGGCTGAGCATCGCTGATATGGCCGTCGACGACATCAAGAGTGACCTCAACCGTGCCAGGATCCTGATGATGCAGGGGAAGGCAGGCTTCGAGGAAGCCGCTGAGACGGGCGTTCAAGGTGCCGCCCTGGCACTGCATACCGTGCAGGACAGCGCAGATGACGACATCGAGAAGGCGGCAGCAGCCCTCAAGGCGGCTGACGATGAGGTCGACCGGGTGCTCAGCCGGGTCAACGCCGCAGCCGAGTTGGCCGACGCCTACCGGGACGCGCTCTGATGCCGGCCGGCATGGAGCAAGTTATTGCGCAAATGCGACGTGCCAAGGACCAGTTGGCTGAAGCCGCTGTTACAGCGATGCGGGCCAAGGCGGACTTTGACGAAGCCTACAAGTTGTATTTCCAGCTGTCCGAGGGGTCGGCAAACCCGAACATCAGACGTGCGGCGTCGGAAGCGCAGACGGCCGCAGCAAAAGCCGGCAGGTATGCCAATCTGCTCGATCGAGCGCAGCGACACTACCAAGCCTACTTCGCGAGAGTCGCGCCGGCTGCCAACTTCGGATCGCCTTCAGGTGTGCCCTCTGGAGAAAAGCTCCTGTCGGATGCAGGGCGTCGAGCGAGCCGGAGAGAGCAGTTCCTCCGCCAACAGGTGCAGAAGGCCGACGACACGCAGGATAGTCTCTCGAATTTCGAGTCCAACGCCAAGACGCTCGTTGACTACTTCAAAAAGCTACCGGATCCGCCGGGAGCGACCTCCTCAAATCCGGTTAAAGTCGATCCGGCACCCACAACTGAGCGTGTTGATGTCGACAATCCGATCACAGCCGTCGCGATGGCGGCAGGCGCACTGGCAATCGCCTTGAAGGCTACAATAACCAACGTGAAGAAGAATCGCGAGAGGAAACGTCGCAGTGGCAATGAATCCTGAGCTTCCCCTGTACATCCGGACCCTGGTCAGAGGCGAACACGACCTGAACGACCAGATCGAGGAGCGGCTGGATCGCGATGGCTGGGACGGCTTTCCTCGGTTCCTAGCATCGCTGTTCTTCGCTGCCGTCGATCGTAGGTTCGGTGAGGACGCACTGCCGGGCGAGATCATTCGGTTTGTAGCCGCACTTCGGGAGGACCTGAGTCATGGAGGGCCGGATATAGATCCAATCGGAGCGGAAGCTCTGATTAAGTCGGTCCTGGACCCAACTACCGAATACGACCTCAGTCAAGAGATGATCGGCAAGATCCAGTTGGCTACCTCCTACAAGATCCTATCGGAGGGTGACCTGTCCGACGCAGAGCTTGACGAAATCCTCGCCGAGGCAACCGAGTTCGCGATGCAAGGCTAGCCTACTGAACCCGGTCTGGCACTTATTTTTCGGCTTGCGTTTTGGTTGTGTGGATGTTCCGGTGGTACTCGACTAGCGACCAGTTAATAGGGTGCTTTTCCGTGAGTTGAAGATCGACCACGATGGCATTATTTATCGTGTCTACGACTCGTCCTTCAGGGTCGATCTGTAGTGCACCCGTGTCGAACAGGACGTGATGGTTCGGGCAAAGGCATAGTACGTTGCTGATGGTGTCTGGACCGTTGTGTGGCTTTCCGAGCGGCTTGATATGAGCGGCTTCCGCGTACGGTCCAGCAGGCGTCATCAGCTGTTCGCCGCAGATCTGACACGTATAGTCGTAGAGACGTTTTGCCTCCGCTGCTACCGAGGTGTTTCTCACGAGTCGCTGGATTGTTGCTTCGACCCGAGTTGCCTCGCCGGCTATGTCTGATGGGGCGAGGTCTGGGGGTGGATCCGCGCTTTCATGTGCGACCAGACGGAAGCGCCAAATGGTGAATCCATCCGTTCCGATGTCGCTCCAGTGATCGACAACCCGGAAGAGTCCGGAGTACTGGAGCCCCGTCTTGGGTGAGTACTTTTTGTCTCCGCCGGCACCACGAACTACGCGGACGGGGTAGCCCTCGAGTTGGCTCCTGGCGAGCCCCAGGTTGCCAAGTTTGAGCTCTTGGTGCGCGATCTGACGTTTGGTTCGAGGGTCGTTGCCGCCTTGGCCCGTATATATGACTTCGGTGCCGTAGTCCTCGTCGTCGACATAGCCGCCGGAGACGACGATGGACTCGGCTCCATCCTGCCCGCCGCAGATGCCGCTCTGAAGCGGTCGGTGGACCTTGGACGCTGCTAGCTCGGTGCGGTTCGCGAACGTCGAGCCGGGTGGGTAGCCAGGGATCTCGCCGTACGTCCGCTCCGCCATAGCCGGCACAGTAGGCGATCGCAGGCAGAAAAGCGAGGATGAATCACTTTGGGCCCGGCTCCTAGCGCGCCCCATACATCGGCGTTCAACGTGGCAAACCGGGCATAAGCCGATAATAGTTACGAAAATATCTATTCGATTGCCATCGAACAAGGATCGGATAGTCTTCGACAGTAGATGGCTACGCTCTTGGGCTAGCTCTATCGGAGTGCTGACGCAAGCAAGCGGGTATCCATGTCTTTTTGGGGCTCGCTCCCTTGAAGTCAACTGGGCGAGCGGTTGACGGGACTGATTCTCCAAGGCTGGTGGACCGGCGCATCCGTTTCCGCCCGCGTCGGCTTGCTGGGTGTTGTGGCCGTAATCAGTAGTACTTACCTCTGTATCTTACTAAAAATGCTCGAAATATATGTCGACCGCAGACGACGAGTAATGTCGTGAAGGTCCAACTTATAGGTTTCTGCCCTGGACACTCCGGTTTCGAAGGCAGAAGCTCTGTGCTGGTTGGACGTTGCAGGCCAGGCGGCAATTGCTGTCCTCGCCGAACCCGCAGTCCGTCGGTAGCGGGCAGACCTTCGAGGCTCCGCCTGCTCTGCTTGGGAGCAGTGCACGTCGGCCAACGTAGGTGGTTTGCGCGTCTCACCCATTGAGGAAGCGCCGGGTCCGGTAAGGTACTCGCGGCTGTTCAAAGTGACCGGGCGGCGGTAAGGAACTTCGATCAGGGGCTATGGTGCCGACTAAAAAAGCACGTGTGGTGTTGACATGGCAGGATGTGGCAGCCGCTGCGGTTGATCTGGATGCGGGTTCTAAAAACCTGCTACAGGAGCTACTCTCTCCTTACCTTCACCAGTTGCCCAGTAGCTCTGCGATGCCCTCTGGCCCATGGTTTCTCCGCAGGCTTGAGGTACAGGGACATGTAGGCGTAGGTGCTGCACCATTAAATTTAGAGTTCATGCCGTGCCCGGGGATTGTTGTGGTGTCAGCCCGGAATGGCGTCGGAAAGACAAGTGCTGCGGACGGACTAAGGCATGTACTTAGCGGTGGTCTGTCTCGACAATATCAACTCGAAGAGAATAACCTTCACTGTGAAACTCGCCGAATTGTGGCGGTCGTGACTAATGGATCGACTGATGTTGAGATCGGTTGTTCCGATCAAAAGTCGATCTATTGGAGAATCTCGGACGGCGAGGATCAGCCCTTGCCCTCGGAATGGGTTACCGCTTACGGCAAGTATAATCCGATTCTCCTGTATCCAGAGGTGTCGTCGGCCATTGAGGCGCCAAGTACATTTCATAAATTCTTGGACGGCGGTTTATCGATGGATGTACTCAGAAAACTGATAGGGGAGGTGGATGTAGCTAGGAAGATTGGTAGAGATGCGGGCAAGAGGGTATCCGATGTTCGGGAAGAGGTGTTGCGCCATCTGCATCAAACGGATGGTGCTACCGATATCGCTGATAGGGTTGAACGTCTGGATCTATTTCCGACACCGGAAGCTCTCGCGGAGATTGAGGTCGCTGTAGCTGGCTTGCATCCGAGAGCTCCATCTTTGCCTGAACTCCCGCTTCTTTGGTCTACTGATCAACATACTCTTAACAGCCTTCAGGAGGCGTTGGGTCGATTGCGTGAAGCGCAGCTATCTGTCCTGCCAGGTGCAAAAGCGGTGCAAGAGGCGCTTGCCGATCTGGCTAATCCTGGAAGCAGATACCTTGAGCGCGCGCGCGAGGATGACATCTGTCCAGCGTGTGGCTCTATCGGAAAAAGCTGGGTGCAGCATGCCCAGAGGAACGCGGATCAGCTTGCTGCGGCGCTGACCGGAGTTCGTGAAGCGGAGCGTCAGGTCAAGCCATTGCTGGAGAAATTCCGAAGTACTTTTCCTCCGGTTCTCCCTGAAGCGGCTTACATCGCGATTTCTACGCACCATGCTGGCTCTTATGGCAAGGAGTTGCGAGAGTGGGCGGCTCTTGTCAACTATCGAGCTTCGATTGATATAAGCTCCCTCAATGGGGAACAAGTTGCTCACCTTGGGAAGAGATCGTATGACCTGGCGCGATGGTACGAGGGCGTAAGGGAGGGCTTGCTCCTAAAGTTCGAGCGATCTGTCGGTGATAGGTTGACGGTTCGCGAGTTTCTCAATCGCTTGATCGAAGTCGTCGAAACGGAAAGGCCTGCGCATGAACGTGGCCAGCAAGCGGAGCGCCTCGGCAAGCAGGTTGAGCGGTGGATTAGAGATACACGTGCCGCCCTGTTCGATCCAATCGCTGAGCAGGTAAAGCTTATCTGGGGTGCCCTGAGTTCTGACGGCGACTTGGGGATCACTGATGTTACAATGAGTGGTGGTGTGCGTCAGTCTGGAAAGATCAATATTGGATTGAGTATCGGGAGTCTATCGGTCCAGCCCGGTCCTGAGGCGCCACGTGTGCTGAGCACAGGGCAGCGGAATGCATTGTCGTTGGCAACTTATATGCCACGGGCGCTTCAGCCTGAAAGCCCGTTCAAATTCTTAGTGCTCGACGATCCCGTGCACGCTTTCGACGTGTGGCGGGTTCGGTTCCTGGCGAAGCTGTTAACGCGCGTAGCTGCCAGTCATCAAGTCGTCATTTTCACGCACGATGAAAGATTGTGGTACGAGTTGCGTGCGCAGGGACAGCCGATGGAGCATATCAGACTGAATCGGAGACCTTCTGACTCGGATGGTTCAGCGACTGTTTTCTCGACAGACCTCAGCTCCCCAGGCTCCCTCTATCTTGACGAGTTGGAGCAAATTCTACAATCCGATCAAGGTGTTGGAATAGGTACTGACTCTGCCTCTTCCGCTCTGGCACTTACTCTCTGCAGGCAGGCCCTCGATGTTGAAGTTGGAATCAGTATCGAGGTCTTGGGGCGGCGTGCAGGGATGTCGCCCGAGGAAATCGAGGAAGTTCGGAGCAGGGCTAGCGAAACTCGGGATAAGATCGGTGTCCTCAATGACTTCGCACGCGCTGCAGGGAGCGAAAGGTTGGTGACAACCCAATCCTATGAGGGTCTGATAAGCGCTCTGAATCATGCGTCTCATGGGCGCGCTCCGGACAATATTAGTCTCAGCCAGAGAAGGCGGTGGGTTAAGGATACTCGTCGGCTGATTCGGTCGGTGCGGGCGACGGTCGGATGAAGGGAAGCGGCGGCCGTTGGCCGGTGATTGAACTATCCCAACTAAGAGCTGCCTACGATGCGTGGCCGGGCTCCGACTATGAGAAGGGTAGGCTTTTGGCGATGCTGTTGCGGGTGCGGATCGAGCAGCTCGCCGTCAACTTGCCGCCAACGGTCATTCGGGCTGATCCAGGGTCTAGCCGTATAAGTCTAAGGCTGATGCATTCGGTTGGGCAGCCTGGGCTTGATGGGGAGGAGCGGAATCGTCGGCTGCGGATTGTTCGGATAGCTATACTGACGTATCGGGAAATCTGCGACGTGTTGCATGGCCGGACCCTTGATCCTCATCCGCCTTTGCCGACATTGCAGGATTGGCTTAGTGCTACGCGCGCTTTGGAAGAGGAGCTCGGGCTCAATGGATGAGATATTCGGCGAAATAGTCGGGGCACAAACTCGGTAGAATGTGCGGAACGTCAGGGAGCTGCTCCCGGGTGCGGAAGTCGAGAGTCGTTAGGGTCCGGACGTGGTTCGGTGCCCTGTCGTGAATTCTTACGTTCTTAGGCGAGGACGAAGGAAGACCCTACTTGATCGGTCGCCGTGCCGTTGACTACGTTCTGATCATGAGTACCTTGCGCTGCGCTCCGCGGCGGCTGCGCGGCAGTCAGCGTGAGTTGCGCGGTTCATCAGCAGGGTGGGAGCATCGATCGGCTGGCTGAGCGGGGACACGATCTCCGGTGCGGCCAGCCGGCAAGGTTGGCGGGCGACGGTCCATCTCGCTGCCGTCCCGCGTCCGGCGAGGTCATCGGTGCGCATGCGGTGGAGGCGAACACGTCAGTCGGTTAGCCACCGGAGAACGCGGTGGCGCAGCGGTACACTTGCTACCACTGCGCCACCACCATCAAAAGTCCGACCCAACCAGGATCAACTTCTCAGGGACGAGCCTGGTAGGTCCGAACAGCCCGTCAACCGGGCGTACGTGTCTGCCAACGTCCGGCGCTGGGGTGACCCTCAGTGCCGGGCGGTAGGTAGCCGCACGTGCGCCAACGGTACAACAGTCTCGACGCTTCGTGCCACATCTGCTAGACAGAGGGCCGGCGTGTACTGGTAGTACTGGCCGGACGACGGGCAGAAAGCAGGTCCGTTGTCATGAAGCTTGAGTCGGTCCAGCTTCCGGAGGAGCTGGAGTTCTACGAGCTGTACTACGACTATCTTGAGGAAGTCCAGAGCGCCGAAGAGTGCGAGGATCATCTCTGGTCAACGCCAGAGCTGGGGGCAAGGGCCACCTGCGAGTGGTGTGGGCAGGCCTATCTGCACTGGTCAGAGGAAGAGTAGCTACGGCTTCTGTGGCACCTGGCGGTCGCCAGGTGCCACAGAACGAACGAGCAGTGTCGCCGTCAGCCGTCAGGGCGATCTGGTTGACTTGGGTGGCGTACGTAGTTAGGTGTGGGGGAGCGGGGCCCGAGGGAGGTGGCGGCGCGGTGGTGCAGGTGCCGGCGGTGCTCGGTGAGCCGATCCGGTTCGTGCTGAACTGGGGTCGCCGCTACTCGCTGTGGGTGTTCAACTTCGGCCTGGCCTGCTGCGCGATCGAGTTCATCGCCACCAGCATGGGCCGGCACGACTTCATCCGGCTCGGTGTCATCCCGTTCGCCCACGGGCCGCGCCAGGCCGACCTGATGGTCGTCTCCGGCACCGTCACCGACAAGATGGCGCCGGCGATCAAGCGGCTCTACGACCAGATGCCCGAGCCCAAGTACGTCATCTCGTTCGGTGCCTGCTCCAACTGCGGCGGCCCGTACTGGGACTCGTACTCGGTGACCAAGGGCGTCGACCAGCTGATCCCGGTCGACGTGTACGTGCCCGGCTGCCCGCCCCGGCCCGAAGCCCTGCTGCACGGCATCCTGCGGCTGCAGGACAAGATCGCCGCCGAGCGGTCCGGCATCGGTGGCGTGCACCGGCCCGACCCGCTCGCGTCGCCAGCCGACCTGCCCGCCGACCCGGCCACCGGACCGGCCGGCCAGCAGAGCACCCGGCCGAAATCAGCGGACGCGTTCACCGCACCGGTGGTCAAACCACCGACCCGCTGACGTTCTCCGTACGACCCGAGCTGACGGGGCTCACCGCATGTCGTTCAGGGTCATACGAGACCGCCAGCCGCGCGGATCGTCTGCCCGGTGATCCATCCGCCCCTGGAGGATGCGAGGAAGCCGACTACCTCGGCGATGTCGTCGGGTTCGCCGATGCGGCCGAGTGGTGTCCGTTGGGCGACGACGCCCGGGTCGACGTTGAGCAGTTCGGTTCGTGTGGGACCGGGCAGGACGCTGTTGACTGTTATGCCCCGCTGTCCTAACTCCTTGGCTGCCACCTGGACGAGGGCGTCTCCGGCAGCTTTGGTCGCCGCGTAGGGTCCCGTGGCCGGGTTGAGGGCTACCACGGCGCCGCTGGAGATGATGATGACCCGGCCGCCGTCGCGTACCCGGCGAGCAGATTCGCGTAGGGCGATGAAGGTCGCGCGGGTGTTCGTGCGCCACATGTGGTCGAAGTCGTCGTCGGCCATGTCGGCGATTGGCGAGGTGATGGAGGCTGCCGCGTTGCCGACGAAGGCGTCGATGCCGCCGAAGTGCTCGGCGGTCGTCTGAAACAGGCCACGCAGCTGCGCCGGATCGGCGACGTCCGCCTGGACGGCTACGGCCCTGCGGCCCGCGGCCTCGACCTTGGCGACAACCTCGTGTGCCGACTCGGCAGCTGTCCGGTAGTTGACGACGATGTCGAAGCCGTCCGCGGCCAGCCTGCCTGCGACGGCACGGCCGATTCCGCGGGAGCTGCCGGTGATCAGAGCGATGGGCACGACAAGCTCCTCAGCTGCCGCCCACCGGGATCAGAACCCCCGGCACCGGCGGCGACAGCGATGCGTGCGCTCATGGAGCCACTTCCGGGAGTGCGATCGAGCCGGTGCGTTCGATGATGTCGGCGATCTGCTGGTTGCGCTCGATGCCCCAGGGTTGCGGCTGTCCGCCGGGCACCGGGTCGTCGCCGCCGTCGATGAAGAGGTCCTCCAGCCCGCCCGGTGTGAAGATGAAGAGCAAGCGGGCATCCGCGCCGCTGATGTTCTTGAAGCGATGACGGTGCAGCCGTGGCACGAATACGAACGCGCCGGCCTCGGCGACGAAGGTGCGATCGCCGTCCAGGAACTCCAGCGCGCCATCCAGCAGATAGAAGGACTCGTCGGTCGACTTGTGCGTATGGGCGATGGGTCCGGCGCCGGGCGGGACGACCGCCTCGACGAAGCCGAGAGCATCGCCTGTGGACGATCTCGTCGCCTTGATCGTGTAGGTGTCACCCGACACCCACTTGACGAGACCTTCGCCAGCGGGCACGTGCAGCACGCCGCCGCTCTTGATCGTCGGGAAGCTCATGAACAAGATGTTTGCACAAACAAACAGATCCGGCAAGGTTGGGCAAGGGAGGGTTGCTAGGCTGCCGGGGTGCCTGCGGACGAGGGCGATCTCCTGCCGCTGACTCCTGACGAGGAAGCAGCGTGGCGGGCGCTGGCGCGTGTGCTCGTCGCGCTGCCCCGGGCGATGGATGCCGACCTGTTGCGGCGTACCCAGCTGAGTCTGAGCGATTACCGGGTGCTGATGTTCCTGTCCGAGGCGCCGGGCAGATCGTTGCGCATGTCGGAGCTCGCCGACCTGGTGCAGATCAGCTTCAGTGGAGTGACCAGGCTCATCGAACGCCTCGAACGGCGCGACATGGTCCAGCGCATCAAGGCGGACACCGACGGCCGCGGCAACCGGGCGGTGCTGACCGACCTCGGTTTCGAACGGTTGCGCGAGGCGTGGCCCGACCACCTGCGCGGCGTCCGCGTCATGGTGATGGACCATCTGCAGGGCTTTGACCTTCCCGCCCTGGCCGAGGCCCTGAACGCGATGATCGACAAGAACGACCTGCGCGGCACGGCCGGCCGCCAAAGCCCACGTCGCGCCCAGGATTGATCGCACCACCGCAGGCGGTGCAAGTAGGGTTCCCAGCCGTGAGTGATTCTCAGCGCGCGACGCAGATCGTCGACATCCTGACCGCCGAGTTCGGCGAGCTGATGGCGGTGGACCCGGCCGCCTTCCGCCGCAAGTTCCGCAAGATGGCCGCCAGCCCGTTCGCGTTCTACCGGGGCACCGCCTGCCTGTTCTACGCCGACCAGACCGAGCCCGACGGGCCGTTCAACGACGACAGCTTCTGCGACAAGCAGACCAGCCGGGTCTGGATCCACGGCGACCTGCACGCCGAGAACTTCGGCACCTACATGAACGGCTCCGGCGAGCTGGTCTTCAACGTCAACGACTTCGACGAGGCGTACGTCGGCCCGTTCATCTGGGACCTGCGCCGCTTCGCCGCCAGCCTCGCCCTGATCGGCTACGGCAAGGCGCTCTCCGACGAGATCATCGGCACCCTGGTACGCGAGTTCGCCACCGCCTACCTGGCCGAGCTGCGGGCCATCGTCGCCGGCGGTGAGGAGGCGATCGGCTCGATCACCCTGGCCAACGCCACCGGCGTGCTGCGCCACGTGCTGCAGGAGGCCCGGCTCAACACCCGCGTCGGCCTGCTGGAGAACCTCACCACCATCAACGACTACGAGCGGCGGTTCATCATCCGCGACGGGGTGTACGAGGTCGACGACGATACCCGGGCCGCGGTCACCGCCGCGTTCGGCGACTACCTGGCCACGTTGCCGCACCGGGCCGGCGGCGGTCGCGCCGTCGCGGCCCAGATCAAGGACATCGTGCTGCGCAAAGGCGTCGGCATCGGCTCGGCCGGGCTGCCGTCGTACAGCATTCTGCTCGAAGGCCACACCCAGGCGTTGGAGAACGACGTCGTCGTCTACATGAAGCAGGCCCAGGTGCCGGCCGTCGCCCGGCACGTCCACGACGAAGGTGTCCGGTCGTACTTCCGGCACCAGGGCCACCGGACCGCCGAGTCGCAGCGGGCGTTGCAGGCGCATGCCGACCCGTGGCTCGGCTTCACCGAGCTGGCCGGCGTCGGCCAACTGGTCGCCGAAGTCTCGCCGTACGCCGCCGACCTGGACTGGTCCGACGTCAACGAGCAGGACGAGCTGACCGGCGTCGTCACCGACCTGGCCCACTCGGTGGCCCGGATGCACTCGGTCGCCGACGACGAGTCCAGCCACGACCTGGTCGACTACTCGACCGAGGAGGCGATCGTCGCGGCGATCGACACCGACGAGGCCGGCTTCGTCGCGGGCCTGGTCGACTTCGCCCACCGGTACGGCGCCCGCGCCCGCACCGATCACCGGATCTTCGTCGACCTGTTCCGCAACGGCCAGCTGCCCTGGGTCTAGCGCCGGGTGCCCGGTAACAGCGAGATCAAATTGTCAGGTCGCCGACCGCGCCGTTGGGCCGGGGCTGCCATCCTGGACAGTGTCGGCACGGACACGGATGAAGGGCTACCGTGGCGAGAAGATCCAGGCAGATCCCGGCCCGGCGGGGTAGCGGCAGCGGCAGGGCCAATCGTTCCGGTAGCGGCCTGCGGAACACCGTGATCCTGACGGTCATCACGGCGGTCATCGGCGCGTTGGTGGCCGCAGTGCTGACCAGGGAGTCTCTCCTCGGTGTGGTCGACCGGGCCCAGGGCGGGACACACCTGACGTACACCTTGGAGCGTCACTTCCCCACCACGTCGATTGACGACGCCTGGGCCCTGCCGGCAGATGTGACGGCCGAGCAGGAGGCGGCGATGCCGCAGGCCGGGCCGGACTTCCACAAGTGGGTGCTGGCCGAGGGCGGTGTGCAGGTCGGCAGCCACGTGACCCGCATCGAGTTCACCAACCCCCGGGAACGCCAGGTGCGGATCAACAGCATCCGGGGCCGGGTGGTGGACAGCCAACCAGCGTGGGACGGCAGCCTCTTCTGCCAGTACTCGGAGGGCACCGGGGAGGTCACCGTCGTCGAGATCAACCTTGGTGACCAGGATCCGGTCGCGCGAGTAGCGAACGGTCGAGGGACCGGCTCCTCCTACTTCCTCTCCAACGGAGACATCACGCTGGCCAAGAACGAGACCCACAGCCTGGTGGTGACCGCACTCCCGCCGCCCGGTCAATGGGCGGCGTGGCACCTCGAAGTCAGATACACGGTCGACGGTGAGCCCGCCACGCTCGTCATCGACGACAACGGCTCGCCCTTCACCGTCAGCGGCTACGCCGACGACTACCAGACCTACCTCGTCCGGGCCGGAAAGCACGAGTTCGACCACGACTGGCAGAAGGACAACGGCTGGTACGAGCGGTCCCCAGGCCAGTGCAGGAGTCGGTAGTGGCCCGGTTGAGGAACCGCCGAGCACTCGCCGTCGCCGCGTTCGGCCTGGCGACGCTCCTCATCGCCTGCACCGGCAGCTGGTCCGAGGCCGAGCCTGAGGCCGAGGCCACTCCTGCGGCCGAGTCCGACGCGCCACCGACGGCGGAGTCCGACGCCCCACCGACGGCCTCGTCTGACGCCCCGTCAACGGCGGAGTCCGACGGCCCGCAACTCGACGTCACCGCCACCAGCACAGTGGACGACTTCGGACTGCCCGGCGACGCGGCGGTAGTCGCCTTCCCCAGCCTCGCCGAGCCACCCGACCCACCAGCCGGAATCAGCACCTGCGGCGACCTGCACGCCTGGATGCGGACCCAGGGCGCGATCGACGTCGGCGGCAGCCAGGTACAGGTCAACCTCTGGGCGCCGACCGACGACGTGACCGTCACCGCCACCAAGGTCGAAGTGGTACGGCTGGAGCGGCGCGACCCGTTCGAGAGCCGGGCGATCGCCTGCTCCGCCACCCAGAAGGTTCCCGACGAGGGGCAGCTTCCGCTCGTCGACGTGCCCGGTGACACGCCCTCCCGGGCCGGCGACGCCCGGACCCTGGACGGGCTGGAAACCGGTGTGCCCACCGAGGTGCCAGCCCACTACGTACACATGTTCTGGACGTCACCGCAACCGATCGAGCTGCTCGCCGGCGACCGGAAGCCGTACATCACGGTCCGGCTGGAGGCCCGCTACGGCTGGTACGACTGGGAGCTCGTCGTACACCTGCTCGTCAACGGAGAGCAGCGGACCTACCGGCTGCGGGACAGCCGCGACGACCGGCCGTTCAGCACCAACTCCGGTTACCTCGGTGACGACCTGACCCGCCTGCCACGTACGGAGAGCTACGTGTGGTGTGTGCACGACCAGCCGCCGCGACTGCACCGGCAGACCGCGCCGTTCCTCTGCCCCGATGAGGACCGATGAGCCGGGCGGGCCGGCGCGGCGTCGTACGCCTCGTCGCGGCGTCGGTCGTGCTCGCCGCCATCGTGGGCGCGACCGCCCATGTCGTCTGGACCAGATTCGGCCCCGGCGACCCCGACGGGGCAGGCCGGCAGCCGATCGGCAGCGGGCTGTTCGCGATGACCGACGGCGAATCGCTGACCCTGATGCGCGGCAGCCGCCCGGCCACGACCATGCCGGCCGGGGACGGCTGGTCACTGGGCCGCCCCAGGTTCACCGCCGACGCCGCCTACGCGTACGCCATCTCCAGCAGCGAGGATCGCGAGCGGCACCGGATCCTGGTGGTGGATGTCGCCACCGGTGGACAGCACACCGTCGACTGCCCGGACTGCCCCAACGAGGGCACCCCGGTCGCTGCCGGCGGCAGCAGCGTGGCCTACCTGGACCAACGGGACCAACAGGCAGACCTGCAAATTTTGGACCTGGCCGCCCCGGAGGAACCACCGAGCACCACCCCGGTACGGGGCCTGCCGCCGACCCCCGATCCGGACCACGGATACCGGGTGATCGCCGCCGTGCCGGATGTCGTCCTCGTCGCACCGAGCCGGGGGATCGGCAACCTGCAGCTGATCGGCCGCGACGGAACGGTGCGTACGGTGGCCGCCGATGACGACAGCGCCCCGTTCGACGCCGCAGCCGGCACGGTCGACGGTGCCACGGTGCTCGCGTTCGACGCTCCGGTCATCCAGCCGGTCGAGGAGGGCGAGTTCCACTCCTGCCAGTCTGCTGGCGTGTCGCTGCTCGACCCCGCGTCCGGGCAGTTGACCAGGACCCCGGGTTTCGCCATCGAGCACGGCCCCGACGACGGCACGCGCGTCACCGACCTGTGGTGGGGAGCCGACGGCGAGCTGTACGCCCTGGTCCGGCCGTTCTTCTGCCGGACCGACCGGCTGGACCGGGGCAACCCCGACCACCGGCGGGCCAGGCCGGTGACCCTGTGGCGGCTGACCGACGGCCGGTGGGAGCGCCTGGACAGCCTCCGGGGTGCCGAGTGGATCCGGCAGATCGACCCGGAGACGCAGATCATCCTCGACCGTAGTCGTCGCCTCGTCGTGCAGGACGCGCAGCGGCAGATTTCGGTCGCCACCGACCGGGAGCCGATGGTGACGGTGCCGCCGGCAACCGGCGTCGACCCGGCCATGGCGGTACGGACGACCCCGCCGCCGTGCACTGAACAACTCTTCGCCGACCAGGCCCCGACGCTGATCGACGAGCCGGACGTCACGTCGGTCAACTGCCAGGACGGGTACGCCCACGTCCAGTTCACCGACACGGCACACGCCGACCGCCCACGCCAGGCGGTGCTGTTCGCCGCGATCGGGGCGAGCTGGCACACCCGGGCGCTCTCCACCGGATGGGACGGCCGGTTCCGCCCCGCCGACCTCGTCTACTTCGGCCTGGATCCGCAGGAGCTGCAGCCACTGTTTCCGGACCTGATGCAGGAGCCGCCGCCTTCGGCGGAGCCGCCGGACGTCTCCGCCTTCGTCGGGGCGTGGCGCAGCCAGGAGGACGGCCTACTCGAAGTGCGCCCGGACGGCAGCGCCGAGGCGACGTATCTGGTTGACCGGTGGTCCGACCCGGTGCGGATGTCCACCGTCCAGCTGAAGATCATCCTCGCCACCCGCAACTCTGCGATCGCGGAAGTGGTCGGCGACGACGGCCAGGGTGCCGAGGTCGGCAGCCAGTTCCGGTTCGGTTTTCAAGGCGACTGGCTCGTCCTGACCCCGCCGTACGGCTACGGGAATCTGTTCAAGCCCGCCTGAGCCGGATCAGCCAGGACGGCGTGGATCCGGGCGACGACGCCGACCACTGGCGACGGACGGTGGCATGACCGGGCTACCGTCGAGTGGTGGCCCGACCCGGTTGGCGGTTCGAATCGACAGAGTTGCTGAGCGCCCCACTGGTGGCCGGTGGACTCGTCCACGTCGCCGGTGAGGACGGGCACGTCCACACCCTCGACGCCGGCAGCGGCCGGCCCCGGTGGCGGGCCCGGCGGGGCGAGCCGAAGCCCAACCCGTACTACCCGCCGCTGCCGCCGGTGCTCGCCGGTGACACCTTGGCCGTCACCGCCTCCCTCGGCGGGTCCGGCTGGGCGGACGCGGTGCTCGGGCTGGCCACCGCCGACGGCGCCCAGCGGTGGACGTACCCGCTCGTCGGCACCACCGTCACCGGGCTCGCCGCCGACGACAAAGACGTCGTCGTCACCGACCGCGACGGTCTGACCTGCCTCGACCCGGCAGACGGGCGGGTGCGGTGGACGGTGCCGCCGCCGCAGACGACCGGGCCGTGGGAGGCCGTCTTCGACCAACCGGCGGTCGACGGCGACCATGTGTACGCGATCGCCCGGATCCGCACCCAGAACTCGCCCACCGACGGCGGCTACCTGATCATGGCCTTCGACCGGTCCACCGGCACCGAAGTCTGGAGTGGCCGCGTCGAAGGCGGCGGCGGAGCCACGCTGACCGTCGGCGGTGACCTGGTCTGCGTCGGCGACGGTCAAGGCCGGTTCATCGTGCTCCGCCGCGACACCGGCGACACGGCCTGGCTGGTGCGGGCCGGCCCGAAGTTGGGACTGCCGATCCGATCCGGGCTGCTTCCGTTCGCCGCACCGGGCGGGGCGGCGGCGTTCGCCGGTCAGCAGGTCGACCGGCCGGTGCTCACCGAGCAGGAGATCCACGTGCCGAGCCGCAACGGCGACGTTCACCTGCTGGACCGGGACACAGGCGAGGTGCGGCGCGTCTGGCGGATCGGCGTACCGGCGCTCAGCATCGCCGTCTCCGACGACCTGCTGCACGTCGGCGGCATCCACGGGCTGCTGGTCGCGTTCCACCGGGACCGCCGCGAGGTGAGCTGGTGGCGGAGGCTGCCGGTCGGCCGGATCGACGCGCTGACCGTCGCCGACGACCTGCTCCACGTCGGCGGCGAACGGCACCTCGCCGCAGTCGACCCGGCCACTGGGGCCGGGGCCTGGCGTCGCTTCCCGGCCCGGGTCCGCCGGTCGTCGTACCCGTCGGGGTCGGCCGGCCGGGAGCTGACCAACGCCGACCTGCCCTGGGCCTGACGGCCCGTCCTCAACCCGGAGCGCCGGCCCGCCGGCCCGCCGGGTGGACCGGTCAGAACTCGATGACCGTCTTGATGCCTTCCTCCTCGGCGTACGCCCGCTCGAAGTCGTCCAGGCCGTACCGGTGGGTGATCAGGCCCATCAGCCAGTTGTGATCCGCGCCGGCCAGCGCGTCGGCGGCCTGCCGCCAGTGCCGCCGGTTGGCGTTGACCGTGCCGAACAGGACGTTGTTCTTCAACACCAGGCAGCGGTTCAGCTCGTTGAGGTCCAGCTCGATGTGGTGGGCCTTGGCGTTGATCCCGGTCAGGCAGCCGATGCCGTTCGGCGCCAGTTTGCTGAACACCTCACGTACCACCGGCGGCGCGCCGGTGCACTCGATGATGACGTCCGGGTCGAAGTCCAGCTCCTCCACCGGCACCGCGTGGTACGTCGCACCGAGCCGGCGGGCCAGCTCCGGCTTCGGCCCCGACGTGCCCCGGGCCAGCACATGCGTCTCCAGGCCGCGCTGCACGCTCAGTAGCGCCGCCAGCAGCCCGATCGGGCCGGCCCCGGTGACCAGCACCCGCTGCGGTGCCCAGAAACCACGCGCGCCGATCTTGTCGACGTGGTCCCAGGCCTTCGCGACCACACTGGTCGGCTCCAGCAGCACCCCGGCCAGCCCCAGCTCCGGCCGCAGCGGTACGGCGTACTCGGCCGGCACCCGCCACCGCTGCCGGGCGAACCCGTCGATCGCCTTGATCCCGCACTCGGTGTACCGCCCGTTGGTGCACATGTCCCACTCGCCGGCCGCGCAGTACCGGCACGGCACCGGGTCCGGCCGCCGGACGATCCCGGCGACCAGGTCACCCGGCCGGGTCGTGCCACTCGGGTCCTCGATCACCCGGCCCAGCGACTCGTGGCCGAGGACCAGCATGTCCCGGCCCGGCGGCGGTTCGCCGTAGTCACCGCCGAGGATCTCCCCGTCGGTGCCGCAGATGCCGACCGCGACCGCCTCGACCAGCACCTCACCCTCGTCGGGTGACGGCTCCGGCGCGTCGTCGACGAGCCGGAGCGAATCGGCCTTGCCCGGGGTGACAGTCAGCGCACGCATGACCAGGATGTTTCCCCGCAGGTCAGTACCTACACGCGCAATGTCGGGCCCACCGGCGTGCCACCCACGCCCTTAGGATCAGACCCATGACCCCCGAGGAGATCGGCGCGCACCTGGTCAGCCTGCTCGACCAGCCGGCGGCTGCGTCGGAGGCGGCGTCGCCGGCCGCGCCGGTCACCGCCACGGTCTCCGCAGGCGGCGGACGGTACGCCCGGGCCACCGTCGACGTACCGGCCGACAGTTGGCCGGCCGCGCTCGCCGCCGCCCGCGACGACGCCGACCTGGCCTGCGACTTCTTCGACTGGCTCTCCGCCGTCGACGAGCTCGACGACGGCTTCGCGATCGTCGCCCACCTGTGGTCCACCCGGCACCGGCACGGCCTGCTGCTGCGCACCCGGGTGCCGCGCGAACGCCCCGAGCTATTGTCCGTGGTCGACGTGTTCCCCGGCGCCGACTGGCACGAGCGCGAAACCCACGAGATGTTCGGCGTCCACTTCGTCGGCCACCCCGCCCTCACCCCGCTGCTGCTGCCCCCCGAGTTCGAAGGCCACCCGCTGCGCAAGGAATTCGTCCTCGCCGCCCGGGTCGCCAAGCCGTGGCCGGGCGCGAAGGAGCCCGGCGAACCGGCCGGCGGCGGCACTGGATCCCGGCGGGCCCCGATGCGGCCACCGGGCGTACCGCTGCCGACCGAATGGGGTCCGCAGGCCGCCAGGTCCGCGCCCGACGCCGACCCCGACGGGGGTACGCCCTGATGCCGCTCTGGCTGGAGTTGACGATCCGGGTCGGTGCCGTCGTCGCCGCGTTCCTCACCCTGCCGCTGCTCGTCGGGCAGATGGAACACAAGGCGATGGCGCACATGCAGGGCCGGCTCGGCCCGATGTACGCCGGAGGCTTCCACGGCTGGGCGCAACTCATCGCCGACGGCGTCAAGTTCGTGCAGAAAGAGGACATCACCCCGCGCGCCGCCGACCGGCCGGTGTTCCGGCTCGCCCCGGCGATCGCCCTCGTGCCGTACCTGCTGGTCCTGCTCGTCATCCCCCTCGGGCCGGGCGACCTCGTCGGCCAGCCGCTCGACGTCGGCCTGTTCTTCGTCCTGGCCGTGATGGGCGTCGGCGTCGTCGCCGTGCTGATGGCCGCCTGGGCGTCGGCCAACAAGTACAGCCTGCTCGGCGGGCTGCGCGGCGCCGCCCAGCTGCTCGCCTACGAACTGCCGCTGGTGCTCGCCGCCGCCAGCGTCGCGATGGCCGCCGGCACCCTGTCGCTGTCCGGCATCGTCGAAGCGTGGCGGCCCTGGTGGCTGCTCTGGCAGGCACCCGCCCTGATCGTGTTCTTCCTCGCCGGCATGGCCGAGATCCGCCGCCCACCGTTCGACATGCCGATCGCCGACTCCGAGCTGGTCTTCGGCTACCTGACCGAGTACACCGGGCTGCGGTTCGCGTTCTTCCTGCTCGCCGAGTACGCCGGCATCGTCGTCATCGCAGCGCTGACCACCGTGCTGTTCCTCGGCGGCTGGCAGGGGCCGTTCGGCGTCGAACAGCTCGGCTGGCTGTGGACGCTGCTGAAGGTCTTCGCCGTCGCGTTCGTGATCATCTGGCTGCGGGTGTCGTTCCCCCGGCTGCGCGAAGACCAGCTGCAACGGTTGTGCTGGCTGGTGCTGGTGCCGCTCGCCCTGGCCCAGCTGGTGCTCACCGCAGGGGTGAAGGTGACCATCTGATGACCAGCGCCACGCACACCCAGGAGCGTGCGGACGGCCGGGCCGACCGACCTGACGGGCCCGACCAGCCCGACGAGTCGCCGCCGGCCGGCACCGGTGGGGCGCCGGGGGACCGGCTGCGCCAGCCGCCGGTCGACCGGCGGCGCTGGCTGGACCGGGACCGGCTGCGCTGGCTGGCCCGGATCGCCCTCGCCGTGACCCTGGCCGCTGGCGCCGCCGGGCAGATCGCGGTCTGGGCCGCCGGCAACTGGCTGTGGAACGACGAGACCGCCATCGCCATCAACCTGCGCCGCACCTTCCTGGAACTGACCCGGGGGATGGAGTTCCAGCAGGTCGCCCCGGTCGGCTGGCTCTGGCTGGAGAAGACCCTGTGGTGGGCGTTCGGCGACGGCGAACGGGTGCTGCGGCTGCCGTCGCTGGCCGGCATGCTGGCCGTCCTGGCGCTGACCGCGATCATCACCCACCGGGTGGTCGGGCGGTGGGCGGCGGTGGCCGCGACCGCGCTGATCGCCGCAGCGCCGATGATCCTGACCTACGTCGGCGAGCTCAAGCAGTACGCCGTCGAATCGGCGGTCGCCCTGGCGGTACTGCTGCTCGGCGACCGGTACCTGGCGTCGGTCGGCTCCCGCCAGGGCCGGTCCCGCTGGCTGATCCCGGTCGGCTGGGCGGCGGCCACCTTGGTCGCCGTCTTCGTCAGCCTGACTGCGGTACTGGCCCTCGCCGGTGCCGTCGCCGGCATGACCCTGCTGCTCGCGCTGCGTCGCCGCTGGACCGACGCAGCGGTCCTGCTCGCCGGCTCCGCGCCGGCGGTCGCCTTCGCCGGCTACCTGATCCACCGCCGCCGCCGGTTCCCGTTCATGCCCGGCCAGTCCGACTACTTCGCCGACGGCACCCCGCCGGCCGGCTCCGGGCCGGTGGAGATCCTCGCCTGGCTGCCCCGGATGTGGTCCAGTTTCGTCACGGTGACCCTGGACTGGCGTCAACCGCTGCTGGTCCTGCTGCTGGTCGTGGCCGGCGTCGCCGTGCTGAGCTGGCGGCGCCGGTCGCTGTGGGCGGCGATGCTCGGCGGGACCCTGCTGGTGGCGGTGGCCGCCGCGGCGGCCCGTGGCCTGCCGCTCGCCGACCGGGTGGCGACCTGGCTGATCGCCCCGACGGTGATCCTGGTCGTCGCCGGCCTGGACGGCGGCGTACGGCTGGCTCTGCGGGCCGGCACTCGGCTGACCTCCCGTGCCGGCACCGGGCTGACTTCGCGCGCCGGTACCGGGGCGCGGCGCGCCGGTCGGGTGGCGGTGGCGTCCCTGGCGCTGCTGCTGGCCGCCGCCGTGCTGCCGGTGATCGCCCACCCGGCGGCCGTCGCGGCGTACCGGCAGGTGATCGACCCACGGATGAAGGATGCCGGCCCGGCCGCCCTCGCCGACGTGGCCGCCCGGGCCCGGCCCGGCGACGTCGTCCTGTTCTACTGGTTCAGCTACCGGATGGTGGTCTGGTACGGGCCGCAGCACGACCTGGCACCGCGTACCGTCCGGCTGTACCCGTCCGATCACGACAAATGCGACCCGCAGGCGTTCGGCGAATGGCTCGGTGACGCCGACCGGGTCTGGTACGTGCACGGCCGCAACCTCAGCGGCGAGCCGGCCGACTACCCGACCCGGGTCGCCGCCGAGCTCGCCGAGCTCGGCACCGTCGTCGAAATCCGCGACTTCCCCGCCGACCGCTGGTCGACGTCCACCGCGGCCTGGGTGCTGGTCGACTTGACCGCCGGCCCGGACCCGCAGCCGCCGGTCGTCGAACCGGATTCCGGGTACGCCTGCCTCGGCCGCTGGTGACAGCGTGGCAATCGGCAATCGGCAATCGGCGACGGAGACCGGAGACCGGAGACAGCGGAGATCGAAGGCAACGGAGATCAGATGCTCGCGTGCCCGGCACGGATTCGGCAGGATGAGGCGCATGGACCGACGCGGCGGACGACCGGCATGAGCGGCGAGGAGCACGACACCGGACACAGCGGCAGCGGGCACGGCGACACCGAGCACCGTGGCGGGCACGGCGAAGGGCTGCTGAAAGGCCTGGCGACGACCTTCAAGACGATGGTCTCCCCGGCCCACACCCAGCAGTACCCGGACGTCGCCCCCGACCTGCCGCCCCGCTCCCGTGGGGTCATCGCGCTGCTGGCCGAGAACTGCACGGTCTGCATGCTCTGCGCCCGCGAATGCCCCGACTGGTGCATCTACATCGACTCGCACAAGGAGGAGGTGCAGGTGCCGGGGGCGGCACGGGCCCGGCAGCGCAACGTCCTCGACCGGTTCGACATCGACTTCTCGCTCTGCATGTACTGCGGCATCTGCGTCGAGGTCTGCCCGTTCGACGCGCTCTACTGGTCGCCCGAGTTCGAGTACGCCGAGTACGACATCCGGAACCTGCTGCACGACAAGGAACACCTCGGCGAGTGGATGGCGAGCGTACCGCCGCCGCCGGCGCACGACCCGAACGGCGAACCGGCCAAAGAGGAGACCGCCGCCGCCCGCAAGGCCGCCGCGCCCGGTCGGCCTGCCCGTGGGGCGACCACGTGACCGGTACGGACGTGCTGCTGCTCGCCCTCGGCGCGGTCGCCGTCGGCGCAGCCACTCTGGTGGTGACCACCCGGCACATCGTCCGCGCCGGGCTGTACCTGGTCGGCTGCCTCGGCGCCGTCGCCGGCCTGTACCTGGTGCTCACCGCCGAACTGGTCGCCTGGGTGCAGGTGCTGATCTACGTCGGCGCGGTCGTGGTGCTGCTGCTGTTCGCGGTGATGCTCACCCGCGCCCCGATCGGTGCCGCCACCGACCTGGACCGGCCCGGCTGGCCGGCCGCGCTGATCGGCGGCGGGGCCGGGCTGGGGCTGGCCGCACTGTTCGTCGACGCGTACCGCTGGTCGCGCGTCGACCTGCCCGACGCCGGCACCGCCGACCGGCTCGGCGCTGCCGTCTTCGGTAGCTGGGTGCTGCCGTTCGAGGTGCTGTCGGTGCTGCTGCTGTCCGCGCTGATCGGCGCGATCGTGCTGTCCCGCCCCGACGTCGGCGCGGCGCCGAGTCCCGAAGCCGCCGCACCGCCCGAGCAGGCCGGGCAGCCTGAGCGGACTGAGCCGGGCGGGCGCGGCTGATGCGTCCGGTCATCCCGTACCTCGTCGCCGCCGCGCTGTTCGGGCTCGGCCTGTACGGCGTGCTGCGCCGCCGCAACGCCGTCCTGCTGCTGATGTCGGTCGAGCTGATGCTCAACGCCGTCAACCTGATCCTGGTCACCGCCGACACGACGGTGCGCGCCGCACTGCCGTACACCGGGCAGACGTTCGCCCTGTTCATCATCGTGATCGCCGCCGCCGAGGTGGGTGTCGGGCTGGCCATCGTGCTGCACCTGTACCGGCTGCGGGCCAGCGTCATCGTCGACGACGTGCCGCTCGGCGATGACGCTGCCGGGCGGCAGGAGGTGACCCGGTGACCGGGTCGACCCTGGGCCACCTGCTGCCCGCCGTACCGTTCGCGGCCGCCCTGGCCGGCCTGCTGGTCAGCCTGCGACCCGACCCACTGACCGCCACCCGACGACGGGTCGCCGCCGGGCTCGGCGTCGGCGGTGCCGCCGCCGCGCTGGCCGTCGCCGTCGCACTGCTGGCCAGTGGGGCACCGACCGTCGAGCAGTCCCGGTCGTGGGTCGACGTCGGCGGGCTGGCGGTCACCTTCGGCGTACGGCTGGACGGCCCCGCCGCCCTGGTCGCCGTCGCGGTCGGCGCGGTCGCGCTCGCCGTACAGCTGTACTCCGTCGCCTACCTCGCCGACGACGACCGCTACCCGGCGTACGCCGCTCAGGTCAGCCTGTTCACCGCCGCCATGCTGCTGGTCGTCGTCGCCGGTGACCTGATCATGCTGCTGGTCGGCTGGGAGGTGATGGGCGCCTGCTCGTACCTGCTGATCGCGCACGACCGGCGGCTGCCCGAGGCACCGGCGGCGGCCATGAAGGCGTTCCTGGTCACCCGGGTCGGCGACGTCGGTTTCCTGCTCGGCATCGCGGTGCTCGGCATCGGTGCCGGCAGCTTCCGGATCGCCGAGGTGCTCGCCCACGACTACCCGCCGGCCACGGTCACCACGGCGGCGCTGCTGCTGCTCGCCGGAGTGGCCGGCAAGAGCGCCCAGTTCCCGCTGCACACCTGGCTACCGGACGCGATGGCCGGCCCGACGCCGATCTCCGCGCTCATCCACGCCGCCACCATGGTCGCCGCCGGGGTGTACGTGGTGATCCGGCTCTACCCGGTCTTCGTCGCCGCCCCGGCCGCGCTGATACTGCTCGGCGTGCTCGGCGTCGTCACCCTGCTGCTCGGCGCGTTCGCGGCCACCGCCGCCGACGACATCAAACGGGTACTGGCCTGGTCGACCGTCTCCCAGCTGGGCTACATGACCGGCGCGTTGGCCGTCGGCTCCCCACCGGCCGCCCTGTTCCACCTGCTCACCCACGCCGCGTTCAAGGCACTGCTGTTCCTCGCCGCCGGCTGCGTGATCCACGCCGTCGGCAGCAACCTGATGTCGGCCATGGGCGGGCTGCGCCGGCCGATGCCGGTCACCTTCGCCGCCACCGCCGTCGGGCTCGGCGCACTCGCCGGGCTGCCGCCGCTGGCCGGCTTCTGGAGCAAGGAGAGCGTGCTGTACGCGGCCGCCGAAGCCGCCCGCCACCCGGGCGACGGGCCGGTGCCGGCGTGGCTCGGCTGGCTGGTCTGGACCGCCGGTCTCGTCGGGGTGGCGGTCACCGCCTGGTACGCCACCCGGCTGCTGCTGCGTACCTTCCTCGGGCCGTCCCGGGTGCCCGCCGGCACCCACCCGCACGACCCGCCGGCGCTGATGCGCTGGCCGGTGCTGGCGCTGGCCGTGCCGGCCGGGCTGCTCGGCCTGGCCGCGTTCAGCCCCACCTTCACAAACTGGCTCAACGCCCCGCCGGACGAGCTGGTGCACTTCGGTCCCGATCTGGTGCTGCCGGTGCTGCTGCTGGCCGTCGGCGTCGGCGCGGCGGTGTGGCTGCATCGACGTGACCCGGCCGCTGACCCGGCCCGGGCGCTCGGCCCGCTGCGGCCGGCGTTCGCGGCGGCGTTCTGGCTCGACGCGGTGCAGCGGGCCGTGGTGGTCCGCCCGGTGACGGCGCTCGCCGCCGCGGCCCGGGTCGGCGACGAGTCCGGCGTGGACGGCACGGTCACCGGCACCGGCCGGGCAGTGACCGGGCTGGGCGACTGGTTGCGCCGCCGGCACGCCGCCCCGCTGCCCCGGGCGGTCACCATGGTCCTCGCCGGCGTACTGCTGATCGGGTTGGCGACCGCGGCCGCCGCCGCCCTGGGGAGCGCGGGATGAGCGGGGGCCGACGATGATGACGTACGCCGACGACGGCTGGACCGTCGGGCAGTTCGCCCTGCTGGCCGTGCTGGTCGTGCCGGCGCTCGGCGCGCTGCTGCTCGCCCTGCCGGTCGGCGGCGACCGGGCCGGCCGGGTCACCGGCACCGTCTTCGCGGCGATCACGTTTCTGGTCAGCCTGCCGTTGCTGCGCGACCCGACCGGGGTCGGCTGGTTCGCGTACGGTCCACCGCTGGACGGCCCACCCGGGGTGCTGCCCTGGCATCAACTCGACCTGCCCTGGGTGCCCGCCCTGGACCTGCGGTTCCACCTCGGCGTCGACGGGATCTCGTACCCGCTGGTGCTACTCACCACCGGGCTGACCCTGCTCTGCTGCGCGTACACCGTCTGGCGCGCCCCGCACGGGCGCAACGGGCGGGCGTTGGTCGCGTTGCTGCTGGTCGTCGAGGTCGGCATCGTCGGCACCTTCCTCGCCCTCGACCTGGTGCTGTTCTTCGTCTTCTTCGAGGTCGTGCTGCTGCCGATGTACGCGATCATCGCCGGCTGGGGCGGCAGCACGGAGCAGACCGGTGGCGCGCACCGGCGGGCGGCGACCAAGTTCGCCATCTACACCCTGGCCGGCTCGGTGCTGCTGCTGGTCGGCGTGGTGACCGTGACGACCGCCGCCGGCACCGCCGACCTGACCGTACTCACCGGCGGCGACGGACTCGGCCGGGGCACCCAGCTCTTCGCGTTCACGCTGCTGGCGCTGGCCTTCGCGGTCAAGGCACCGCTGTGGCCACTGCACAGCTGGCTGCCCGACGCGCACAGCCAGGCACCCACCGTCGGCAGCGTGATCCTCGCCGGGGTGCTGCTCAAAATGGGCACGTACGGGCTGATCCGGGTCGCCGTCGGCGTCGCCCCCGAAGGCGCCAGGTGGGCCGCCCCGGTGCTCGGCACCCTCGCCGTCGCCGCGATCATCGTCGGCTCCCTGGTGTGCCTGGCGCAGACCGAGCTGAAACGGCTGATCGCCTACTCCAGCGTCGGACACATGGGGTTCGTGCTGCTCGGCATCGCCACGCTGAGCGCCACCGGCATCCAGGCCGCGCTGATCGGCAACATCGCCCACGGCGTCATCACCGGCCTGCTGTTCTTCCTCGCCGGCGCGGTCAAGGACCGCTACCACACCGGCGAGTTGGCGGCGCTCGGCGGACTGCGGGAACGCTCCCCGGCGCTGTCCGGGCTGCTCGGCTACGCGGCGATCGCCTCACTCGGCCTGCCCGGCCTGGCCGGCTTCTGGGGGGAGGCGTTCGCCGTCGTCGCCGCCTGGCAGCGCGGCGGGGCACTGTGGACGACGCTGGCCGTGGCGGCGGCGTTCGGGGCGGCGCTGACCGCCGCGTACCTGCTGCGGATGCTGCGCCGGGTCACCCACGGCCCGGCCGGTACAGCGGTCCGGGCCGTGGTGCCCGCCCCGGCGATCAGCCGCCCCGAGGCGCTGGCCTGGGCACCGCTGGTGCTGCTGGCGTTGGCCATCGGGCTGGTGCCGGCGCTGGTGCTCGGCGTCGCCGAGTCGCCGGTCACGATCCTGCTGGAGGTGATCCGGTGACCGACGGGACCGCGGCACAGACGATCGACCACCTGGCGCTGCTGCCGGCATACCTGGCGGCGGCGACCGCGGTCGCGGTGCTGCTGGCCGACCTGTTCGTCGGCCGGCGGGCGGTCACCGGGGCGACGGCGGTCGCCGGCGCCGCCGGGGTCGGCCTCGCCGCGCTGGTGGCGCTGGCGCATCCGGCACGGGCCACCTTCTGCGGTACGCCGTCCGCCGTACCCACCGAGGGCGGACTGCCGTCCGGCGGGCTCGTCGACGGCGGGTTCGCCTGCTCATACGTCGCCGACAGCCGGGCCGCCCTGGTCGCGCTGCTGTTCGCGGCGCTCACCGCCGGCGTGCTCGCGCTGTCCGCGCCGCTGCTGAACTCCGGTGCGGTGCCGGCCGGCGAGTACTGCTTCCTGCTGGTCTGCTCGATGACCGGCGGGGTGGTGCTCGGCGCCGCCGGAGACCTGATCACCCTGGTCGTGGCGGTGGAGACGCTCACCCTGCCGCTGTACATCCTGGTCGGGCTGCGCCGGCAGCGGCCCGCCTCGGCTGAGTCGGCGGTGAGCTTCTTCGTGGTCAGCGTGGTGTCCACGGCGGTGGCGCTGCTCGGCGTGGCGCTGCTGTACGCCGCGTACGGCGCGGTGCACCTCGACCTGCTCGCCGGCGCCAGCGGCCTCGCCGAACCGGCCGGTACGGTCGTCGGCGGCTCGGCCGACGGGCAGGCCCGGCTGGCCCGGGTCGGTGTGGTGCTGCTGCTGACCGGCCTGGCGTTCAAGGTGGCGGCGGTGCCGCTGCACGCCTGGGCACCGAAGACCTACGACGGCGCGCCGCTGCCGGTCGCCGCGTACCTGTCGACCGCGTCGAAGCTCGGCGGCGTGGTGGCGATCGTCGCGGTGGTGACCGAAGGGCTGACCCCGCAGCTGGCCGCGTCCGGGCCGGTGCTGGCGGTGCTGGCGGTGGCGACCATGACGGTCGGCAACCTGGTCGCGCTGCGGCAGCGGCGGATGGTGCGGCTGCTGGCCTGGTCGTCGATCGCGCAGGCCGGGTACATCCTGGTGCCGCTGGCGGCGGCCGCCGGGGTGGCCGGCCGGGGCGTCGAGGAGCAGGCGGTGGCCGTCGCGGCGGTCTTCGCGTACACCGTCTTCTTTGTGTTGTTGGAGCTGGCCGCCTTCGCGGCGGTGGTGGCGTTGCGGCCGGCGGCCGGCGACGGCGGCCTGATCGCCGGCTACGCGGGTGCGGCCCGCCGCCGGCCGTGGGTCGGTGCGGCGCTGACGCTGGCGTTGATCGGGCTGGCTGGTCTGCCGCCGGGCCTGGCCGGGTTGTTCGCCAAGGTGGCGGTGGTCCGGTCGCTGCTGGTCGGCGGGGCCGGCTGGCTGGCGTTGGTGGTCGCCGTCAACGCGGTCCTCGGCCTGGTCTACTACCTGCGGGTCAGCGCCACGCTGTACGCCCGGGAGCCGGCGCCGGAGCCGACACCGACGCCGGCACCTGGTGGCGCGGTGGCCTGGCCGGTGGTGGCGACGCTCGCCGTCGCGACCGTTCTGGCCGTTCTGCTCGGATTCGCACCACAGGTGGTCTTTGACGTCGTCACGGGCTGAGTGAGAGTTCCTGAATGAGTGAAACATGCCCGCCAGGTCTTGATTGACAGCTAACTCTCAGCTATTGCGGGATGCGCAGTGGGTACGTGGGCGTTGCACCTGCCGTGGGGTCCTCCAGATGACCCGGTGGAGAGGGAGTGAACGTGCACAGCCACCACAACGGTCTCAAAACGGCAGCCCTGCTCGGCCTGCTCACCGCCATGATCCTCGGCGTTGGCTACTGGTTCGGCGGCAGCGGCGGTCTGATGATCGCCGTAGGAGTCTCGCTGGCGATGAACGCCGGCACCTACTTCTGGTCCGACAAGATCGCGCTGCGCTCGATGCGGGCCCAGCCGGTCAGCGAAGCGCAGTTCCCGGCGCTGCATCAGATGGTCCGGGAGTTGGCCGCCGAGGCCGGGCAGCCGATGCCCCGGCTCTACGTCAGCCCGACCATGCAGCCCAACGCGTTCGCGACCGGGCGTAACCCGGCCAACGCGGCGGTCTGCGTCACCCAGGGGATCGTGCAGATCCTCGACTACCGCGAACTGCGCGGGGTGATCGGGCACGAACTGTCCCACGTCTACAACCGGGACATCCTGATCTCCAGCGTCGCGGCGTCGCTCGCCGGCATCGTCACCATGCTGGCCCACCTCGCCTGGTTCCTGCCGTTCGGCGGCGGGGACGACGACGAGGGCGCCAACCCGGCGGCGCTGCTCGCCATGCTGATCCTCGGGCCGCTGGCCGCGTCGATCATCCAGTTGGCGATCAGCCGTAACCGCGAGTACCAGGCGGACGCGTCCGGCGCCGCGCTGACCCGCGACCCGCTCGCGCTGGCCAGCGCGCTACGCAAGATCCACATGGGTACGCAGCGGATGCCGCTGCCGGCCGAGGGTCAGCTGGCCAGCTCGGCCCACCTGATGATCGACAACCCGCTGCGCAAGGGCGGATTCGCCGCGCTGTTCTCCACCCACCCGCCGATGGAGCAGCGGGTGGCCCGGCTGGAGCAGCTGGCGTACGCCGGTGCCGGCGGTCCGGTGCAGCGCCGGTTGTAAATACGCCTGTGTGAGCGGCCTCGCACCCCGTACCGGACCGAAACCGGTGGGGTGCGGGGCCGTCAGCGGGTTAGGGTCGGCAGGCCGAGCGGTCGTTACCGCCGCCGGCCCATCGGCCGGTCCGCAGCACGTCGGCCGCCGGTGCCACCAGCCGGTGAAGGGAACGGAACAGTGTCCGGATTGCGGAAGTATGTCGCCGTCTGGCGCATCCCCGGCGGACCCACCCTGCTGATCCCGGGCGTCATCGGCCGGCTCAGCATCGGCATGACCCCGCTCGCCCTGCTGCTGGTGATCAGCGACTCCACCGGCCGGTACTCACTCGCCGCGATCGCCGGCGGCGTCTACGCCCTCGCCGGTGCGGCCCTCAGCCCGGTCGCCGGGCGGATCGCCGACCGGCTCGGCCCGAGCCCGGTGCTGCTGGCCACCGGGATCGCCCACCCGGTCGCCCTGATCGCCCTGCTGTTCGCCACCCGCAGCGGCGGCTCGATCCTGGCCGTGTTCCTGGTGTCCGGCCTCGCCGGTGCCAGCTATCCGCCGCTCAGCGCCGCGATCCGGGGCGCCTGGAACAACCTGACCAGCCCGGCCAGCGGCCGCTACCCGCTGCGCAACACCGCGATCGCCGCCGAGACCACCATCTTCGAGGTGGTGTTCGTGATCGGCCCGCTGCTCGTCGCCGGGCTCGTCGTGATCGCCGACGCCGCGGCCGCGCTGGTCGCCGCGGCCGTACTCACCCTGGCCGGCACCACCGTGGTGGCGCTCGGTAGGGCGATGCGCGGCTGGCGACCCCACCTGCGGGAAGGCCACGCCCGGGGCCTCGGTCCGCTGCGGGTGCCCGGCTTCCCGGCGTTGCTCGCCTGCGTCGGCGGGCTCGGCATCGGCTTCGGTACGGCCGGCGTGGCGGTGCCCGCGTACGCCTCCAACTACCTGGGCGCCAACGACGACGGCGGCAGCCTCGCCGGCGTACTGCTGGCCGTCTGGGCCGTCGGTAGCGCCACCGGCGGGATCTACTTCGGCATCCGCCGACCGGCGGTCGACGCGTCCCGGCAGTTCGCCTGGCTGCTCGCCGGGGTCGCCGCCAGTTTCGTCGTGTACGCGGTGATGCCGCACCCGCTGGCCCTGGGCGTGGCGCTGACGCTCGGCGGCGCCGTGATCGCCCCGGCGCTGACCGTCGAGAACACCATGGTCGGCCGGATCGCCCCGGTCAGCATGCTGAACGAGGCGTACACCTGGGTGACCACCATGGCGGTCGGTGCCAGTGCGGCCGGCGGTGCGGTCGCCGGAGTGCTCGTGGACCGCGTTGGTGGCCCGGCGGCGGCGTTCCTGTTCGCCGCCGCCGCGCTCGCCCTGGCTGCGCTGCTGGCCGGCTGGCCGGCCGGTCCGATCAGCCGGGCCGAGGCCCGCGCGTCGGTCGACCTGGACCGGGCCCTGCTCGGCGATCCGGCCTGAGCTGGGTCAGCGGTAGTTGGTGAACTGCAGGGCGATGCCGAAGTCCTCCTGCTTGAGCAGCGCGATGACCGCCTGCAGGTCGTCCTTCTTCTTGGCGGTGACGCGCAGCTGGTCGCCCTGGATCTGCGCCTGGACACCCTTGGGGCCGTCGTCGCGGATCTTCTTGCTGATCGCCTTCGCCTTGTCCGACTCGATGCCCTGGATGACCTTGCAGTCGATCTTGTAGGTCTTGCCCGACGAGCGTGGGTCACCGGCGTCCAGCGACTTGAGCGAGATGTTCCGCTTGACCAGCTTCTCCTTGAACACGTCCAGGCTGGCCTTGACCCGCTCCTCGGTCTCCGCCTGCAACGTCACGGCCTCCTCGCCGGACCAGGTGATCTCGGCGCCGGTGCCACGGAAGTCGAAGCGGGTGGACAGCTCCTTCTCGGTCTGCCGGAGGGCGTTGTCGATCTCCTGCCGGTCGACCTTGCTCACGATGTCGAACGACGGGTTGGCTGCCATGATCTGCTCCCTGCCAGTGCGGGTCTCGGACGGTGCGCGGGTCTCGGACGGTGTATCGAACGTTGCCGGACAGTTGACTCCCGCTGACGGTACCCGGTTGCGGTAGAGCCCCGGCATGCCGCTATCCTTTCCTGCGTCGCCTCGCGTGACGAGGTGGCACGCCCTGGCGGGTTGCCCGAGCGGCCAATGGGAGCGGACTGTAAATCCGTCGCGAAAGCTACAGAGGTTCGAATCCTCTACCCGCCACCAGGCGCACCAACAGCCCTTGACCTGCACCAATAGGTCAAGGGCTGTTGTCGTACGGGCCGGCACGTCGTCCCGCTGGTCCAGCCAGATCCAGCCGGCTACGGCGCTCTATGGGCGGATCGTGGGCAGGTCGATCTTGCTCGCGGACCTGGCCGGCTAGGGCCTGGGCGAGGTCTCTTGGGGGCGGCGCGGTCGGTTTCTGGTGCGTTTACGGACGGCGTACGGGTGTGGGGGTGGCTGGACCCGGTGGGCGCGGCGGTACGGGCCGTCAGCGGGAAGCTCGGGGGCAAGCCGGTCCCGTTCTTGAACCGGCGCGGCAGCCGGAAGCCTTGACCTCGACGGCGGCCAGCCCTGCCGGCTTCCGTCCCGCCTTATGTCGCGGTCCTGCTCCGGGTGTACGCCAACTGCGTCGACGGCGGGGACGACGGTATGAACAACAAGATCGGCGGCGCGCTTGGATGAGCGTCCGGGGGTCAACCGCTCTCGGCTGGGGCATCGCTGATCAGGCGTCGAGCCTCAGCGATGACAGCCGGGTCGAGGTCCGCGAAAGTGGTGCTCGTGTACTGGTACCCCTCGTAGACGGCACCCACGTAGTCGTAGGCGTTGTCAAGGTTGATCAGCTCGGCAGCCAGGGGAGTGCCCTCGTGCGTGATGAAGCCGTACGCCCAGGATGTGAGGTCACGCGGTCCGATGGTCCCGGCGAGCAGCCGACGAGCCATGACCCTCAGGGCTTCCTCCTCGCCTGCTCGGCTCCCTTCCCGGTAGTAGGTCAGCGAGAGTTCCGTGAGCGCGGCTTCGAGCCAGCGGCGCAATTCGTCGCTTTCGTTGCCTCGGGTCGGCGTGATGCCGGCGAGGATCCGGAGCGTCGGGGTGTCCAGGCCAGCGAGCAGGCACGCGCAGGCGGCGTCGATTACGTCTGTGGCGCCGGTAGCGCTGACAGATCAGATCGCGGCAGTGTCGGCCAGGTGCTGGCGTGCTCGCTGGGGGTCCACCCGTTCATCGTCGGCGGCCAGGTCTCGAAGGTCATCCGGATTTTGACGGTATTTGATCGTGCGCGGCTGCGGATACATGGCGGGTACTGCGGCGATCCACGTGGGGCGAGCGGCGCGAAACGCCAGGTCAGCGGCCGGATGAGGGTCGGGATTATCGGCACACTGTAAATCTGTCGCGGAAGCTACAGAGGTTCGGATCCTCTACCCGCCACCAGGCGCACCAACAGCCCTTGACCTGCACCAACAGGTCAAGGGCTGTTGTCGTACGGGCTCCCGGCGCGTCCCGTCCGGTCCAGCCAGATCCAGCCGTCCCCGGCTTTCCGGGACCAAGGCGCCGGACCCCAACGTGCCTCTGCGGCCTTGATGCCACAGGTGCATCAAGATGCACCTGTGGCATCAAGCCCGACCGGTGCCACCGACCCGGGGTGGTTGCTCTGCGTCAATCGATCGGTGCGTATCGTTGTCGGTGGGTCTCGGAGGTCAACGACGGGCCCGCGTGGTCCGGTCGGTGAAGGCCGGTCGGCAGGGGAGAGGTGCGTCAACTGGCCCGCGCGCCGCGCCCGCCGGCGCCGTCGATCCGGACTGGGTAGTGTTCTTGGCCGCAGTACACCGTTTGGGCTGCGATTTCCGAACTGGCGAGTAGCCACCGACACCGAGCCGTGACCGAAAAGGGCGCCATCGAGTGGCCGGCAGGGCTTAGCGTCGAGACCCGGCGACGGTCCGTTGTCGGCTGGCTGATGACTCGGTCAGTTGACCATCTATCCCGAATTTTAGTTGCATAAAAGAGCAACAAATCACTTCCTTCGTTGATTCGTAATAAATCCGGCATGTCGGTCATGATATTGGCCCAGTCGCATCGCTGAGTGCGGGGTTTGCCTAGTGTCCGTGGCCGCCAATCCTCTTCGCGGCGTCACCGGCTGTCGCCGAGCCGGATCGCCCAGCCTGAGCAGCAGCGGGACGAAAGCCGCAGGGCAAAGCCGCCGCTAAGGTTCTCCTCGTCCGATTGGCTAGGATGGGCGGTGCCGAAGGTGCAGGCCGGCCGCGTCAACCTACCGTTGGTGCGGTCCGGTGTGGCACCATCAGGACTCTGCCCCTCATTCGCGTAACTCATTCGCCTCCTTGGACGGGAGTCTGTAACATGCGTGGACACACGATGGGCCGCCGGCTCGGCAGGGTCGTCGCGGTCGCCGCACTCGGGATTGCTGTCTCGTTCACCGCTGGGACCGCCGCTCAGGCTGCCCAAGCCTGGGTTACGGTCGGTGACGAAGTGCCTGTGGTTTCCCCGGTGGACAAGTACGGCTTCGACGCCACGGTGGATTCGCAGGTCTCGCTCTACGACTTCAGCTGGACCTGATCGCCGCAGCCGACACCAAGGGGATCGAGTGCCAAGGCCACAGGCGATCTCACGGCATTCTTCCGGGCGGGCCTGGTTCGTAACCGGGCCACTCGCTCTGATAGCCGTACTCATCTCTGTGGCCTTGGCCACCAGCCACCCCAATCCGACCGGAGATTGGCTGCTGGGCCTGCTGTTCTTCGGGCTGTTCCTGGCCGCACACGCGGCAATCCTGCTGTTCGAGGTACGCCGGCAGTCGTTCACCCTCAACATCGGCGAGATCCCGTTTCTACTGGGTCTGTTCTTCCTGCCACCACTCACTCTGATCATCGGCCGGGTGCTGGCCGCCGTACTCGGCCATCTCAGCCGGCGGCAACCGCCGGTCAAGTTGTGGTTCAACGTCGCGAACGTGGCCGCTGGCACGTCCATCGCCACCGCGATAGTCGTCAACGCCGACGTGCTCGACGCAGCCGAGCCGCGTACCTGGCTGACCCTGGTCGGGGCGATGATCGCCTGCCAGATCATCACCCTGGTCGCCGTGCTCGTGGTGATCACCCTGGCCCAGGGTCGACTGTCCACCAAGGAGCTCACCACCACGACGGTCCCCGCCCTGGTCGTCGCATCGATCAACATCACCTTCGGTCTGGTGGTACTGATCCTGCTGGCGCAGAGCGACTGGGCGCTGATCCTGCTGGTCGCGCTGATCACCTTCTTCGTGCTGGCCTACCGGTCGTACGCGAAATCACTGCGGCAGAACCGCACGCTCTCCGAGATCTACGCGTTGACCCGGGCGATCGCCGACACGCCACACGACGGGACGATCGTCGACGTACTGCTCAAGCGGGTCCGGGAGGTGCTGCAGTCCGAGTACGCCACCCTCTGGCTGCCGAAACAGGGGCGGTACCCGGAGGTGCTGCTGTCCGCGACCGCCGACGGGCAAGGGCTGGTCGACACGGTCGGCGCTCCGGAATCGATCCGTGAACACGTCTTTGAAACCGGGAGTTCCCTGGCCGTCGGGGCGAAATTCGGCGACAGCCCGTTCGACACGGCACTTCGTGAATGGGGCACGAAGGACGCCGTCGTGGTGCCGTTGCGTGCCGGCTCGCTGGTGATCGGCTGCCTGGAGGTGTCCGGCCGGCTCGGGGACATCTCCCACTTCGGGCCCGGTGACCTGCGGCTACTGGAAGCGATCGCGGTACACGCCGCGGTCGCCGTGGAGAATTCGCGCCTGGTCGACCGGCTGCGCTACGACGCGGCCCACGACGGCCTGACCCGGCTGGCCAACCGCCGCCGGCTGACCGCCGCGCTCGACGAGTCGGTGGCCATCCGGACCCCGGGTGAAGTGGTTGCCGTCCTGCTCTTCGACGTCGCCGGGCTACGGCAGGTCAACGAGTCGCTCGGCCATGCGGCCGGGGACAAGGTCCTGGCCGAGGTCGCCCGGCGGCTGCGGGACCGCGCCCCGTCGGCCGCGCTGGTCGGCCGCAGCGGCGGGGACGAGTTCGTGGTCACCCTGCGGATGGAGGCCGCGGAGTACGCCGTACAGCTCGCGGTCGAGCTCCGTGACCAGATTCGCGACCAGATGATCTTCGGCGCGTTGACCCTGGACGTCGACACCGTGGCCGGTGTCGCGGTGCACCCCGACCACGGCAGCGACGCCGCGACCCTGCTGCAGCGGGCGGACCTGGCCGCGACGGCGGCGAAGTCGGTGCCCGGCGGCGTCCAGCTGTTCAACCCGGCGTTGGAGTCCCGTTCGGTACGCCGGCTCGGTCTCGCCGGTGACCTGCGGGTCGCGCTCGATGAGACGCAGCTGGAGGTCTACTACCAGCCGAAGGTGACGCTGCACGGCCGCCGGCTGGTCGGGGTCGAGTGTCTGACCCGGTGGGAGCATCCGACCCACGGTTCGGTCTCGCCGGAGGACTTCGTCGCGGTCGCCGAACACACCGGTCAGCTCGGTCGGCTGACCGAGTTCGTGCTGCGCGAAGGGCTGCGCCGCAGCCGGGAGTGGAATGTCGGTCAACAGCCGTTGCCGGTGGCCGTCAACCTGTCCGCCCGTACCCTGACCGATCCGGAGTTTCCCGAGCTGGTCCGGACCCTGCTGGACGAGGCACAGGTCGCTCCGGAGCTGCTCACCCTGGAGATCGCCGAGGCCGGTGTGCTGGATGGTACGGACCGGCCGATGCCGACCCTGCGGCGGCTGCGCGACCTGGGGGTGCGGCTGTCCGTCGACGATTTCGGCACCGGCTACACCTCGCTGGCGCACCTGCGCCGGCTGCCGGTGCACGAGGTGAAGGTCGACCGGTCGTTCGTGCAGGGGATGGCGACCGACCCGGGGGACCTGGCGATCGTCAACGCGGTCGTGACGCTGTCCCAGCAGTTCGGCCTGACCGTGGTGGCCGAAGGGGTGGAGAGCGAGTTGACCCTGGAGCTGCTGCAGGACATCGGCTGCCAGGTCGGGCAGGGCTTCCTGTTCAGCCGTCCGTTGCCGTACGAGCGGCTGGCCGCCTGGTACGAGGCCCAGGCTGACCCGGAGAGCCTGCAGTCCAGCGAGGTTCGCCGGCTGCGGGCCGTGCCCTGAACGCCGACCGGCAGCGCCTGAGCCCCGACCGGCAGCGCCTGATTCGCGACGGGCAGGGCCTCTGACCTGCGGCGGCGTGGCCGGGCCAAGCTGATTTCACCTCGCGGGGCGGGCCGTGTACTCTTACCCGTGCACATCCGCCCAGGCGGGTGGGTGTTCGGCCCCCTTAGCTCAGTCGGCAGAGCGTCTCCATGGTAAGGAGAAGGTCTACGGTTCGATTCCGTAAGGGGGCTCAGAGGGTTCCACTGGACCCGTCACGGCGGTGTAGCTCAGGTGGTAGAGCAAACGGCTCATAATCGTTGTGTCGCCGGTTCAAGTCCGGCCACCGCTACGGTCGGCTTCGTGGGTGAGGCCGGTGGTACGAAGTACGGGTGGGCGCCGCAGGCGCCCGCTTTGCATGTCCGCGCTGCCGCAGGCTACGCTGGCACGCTGTAGTTGTTCCGATAGCGAGGAAGGCACCCCGCCGTGGCCAAGGCGACCGACGTCCGTCCAAAGATCACTTTGGCGTGTGTGGAGTGCAAGGAGCGCAACTACATCACGCGGAAGAACCGCCGGAACGACCCGGACCGCATCGAGCTGAAGAAGTTCTGCCCCCGGGACGGCAAGCACACGCTGCACCGCGAGACCCGCTGACCATCGCCGTTCCGGGCGGCCCGCACGTCGTCCGGGTACCGGCCAGCGGGTAGGTTGCTGCGCATGCCCATGGATCCGTCCTTAGTCGGTCGCAGTTACCCGCCCGGCGGTACGTACCTGGTGGGGCGGGAGAAGATCCGCGAGTTCGCCGCCGCCATCGGGGCCAGCGATGCCGTCCACCACGATCCGGATGCCGCCCGCAAAGCGGGCTATCCGGACGTGGTCGCGCCACCGACCTTCCCGGTGGCGGTCACCATGTCCTCGTCCGAGCGGGTGATCTCCGATCCCGATCTCGCGATCGACTACAGCCGGGTCGTGCACGGCGACCAGCGGTTCCGGTACGTCCGCCCGGTGGTCGCCGGCGACGAACTGGTGTGCACCGACACCATCGAGGAGATCATGTCCCGGGGCGGACATGACTTTCTGACCGTCCGTACCGAGGTCGCCGCTGCGGCGACCGGTGAACCGGTGGTCACCGTCTGGATGAAGCTGGTCGTCCGGGGGGAGGACTGAGATGGAGCTGACTCCGCAACGGTTCCGGGTCACCCGGGCCGACCTCGTCCGCTACGCCGGAGCCTCCGGCGACTTCAACCCCATCCACTGGAGCGACCGGTTCGCCACCGGGGTCGGCCTGCCAGGTGTCATCGCCCACGGCATGCTCACCATGGCGTTGGCCGGGCGCGCGGTGACGCAGTGGGCCGGATCGGCGGACGCGGTGGTCGAGTATTCGGTCCGGTTCACCCGCCCGGTGGTGGTCCCGGACGACGACGAAGGCACCGAGATCGAGGTGACCGGGGTGGTCAAGGGCACCACCGAGGACGGGTTGACCCGGATCGACGTTACGGCCGTCTGCGGCGGCGAGAAGGTGCTCAGCCAGGCCCGGGCACTGGTTCGAACCTCGCGCTGACGGCCGGTGGTACCGGTCCGGGTACGCGCGGTGCCGGTACCGGTTGGGAAAGTGGTGGCTCTACCCGTACACTGGTCCGCCGTGGGGCCTGTGACCCCTGTTCAGTCCTGCGTGGCCCTGCGCCTCGCGGGGTTGGGTGGGGTTGCCGACCCGCACAGGGGTGTAGCTCAATTGGCAGAGCAGCGGTCTCCAAAACCGCAGGCTGCAGGTTCAAGTCCTGTCACCCCTGCGCCCAAGGCCTGACCGACCCGGTGGGTCGGCTGCCGTCCCCGTTGGCGGCCGTCCCGCAAGGGGAATGGCCGACGTGCACGACGCAGCGCGTCTGACCTGGCGCGTGACCCGATCACCCCGACGGAGGGCGAGATGGCCGAGAGGAACCGGCGTGGCGATGACGCCGCGGACGACCGCCCCGAGGACGAGTCGATCGACGAGACGTCGGTCGAGGACGAGGTCGACGACGACGAGCCGGCGGCACGGGGTGGCACGGCCACCCGGAGCAAGGCCAAGGCGGAGTCGTCGGAGGGACGACCGAAGGCGAAGTCCGAGGCCGGGGTGGGGTTTTTCGGGCGGATCATCCGGTTCGTCCGCGAAGTGGTCGCCGAACTGCGTAAGGTCATCTGGCCGACTCGTAAGGAGTTGCTGACCTACACCGCCGTGGTGGTCGTGTTCATCGCGGTCATGCTGACCATCGTGGCCGGGCTGGACTTCGTGTTCGCCAAGGGTGTGCTGTGGGTATTCGGCAACCCCAGCTGATTTTGTGACGGAAGTGAGCAAGCGTGCCTGAGTACGACGAGACCGCCGGCGTCACCGACGACCAGTCGACGGTGGCCACGGCGGCGGCTGATGAGTCGGTTGAGGCCGCCAGCGCACCACCGGTCCCCGCTGCCGGGGCGGACGACTCCCCGGCCGACGCCAACGGCTCCGCCGTTGGGCCGGACAGTCCGGACAGTTCAGCGGCCGACGTCGCCGAACCCGCCGCCGCGGCCGACGACGAGGAGTTCGACCCGGTCGCCGAGCTGCGGCAGAAGCTGCGCTACGCGCCAGGCGACTGGTACGTGGTGCACTCGTACGCCGGCTACGAGAACAAGGTCAAGACCAACCTCGAGACCCGGATCAGCAGCCTCGACATGGAGGAGTACATCTTCCAGGTCGAGGTGCCGACCCGGGAGGAGGTCGAGGTCAAGAACGGCAAGCGGCTCCAGGTGCAGAACAAGGTCTTCCCCGGCTACATTCTGGTCCGGATGGACCTCACCCCGGAGTCGTACTCCTGCGTGCGCAACACCCCGGGCGTCACCGGCTTCGTCGGGGCGACCGACCGGGCCGACCGGCCGGCGCCGTTGTCGCTCAACGAGGTGCTCAAGTGGCTCGTCCCGGCGGTGGCGGCCGAGCCCAAGAAGGCCAAGCCCGAGGTCAAGGTGCTGGACTTCGAGGTCGGCGACTCGGTCACCGTGACCGACGGCGCGTTCGCCTCGTTGCCGGCCACGATCAGCGAGATCAACGCCGACCAGCAGAAGCTGAAGGTGCTGGTGTCGATCTTCGGCCGGGAGACCCCGGTGGAGCTGAACTTCAACCAGGTCGCCAAGATCTGACTCCGGCTCAGCCGGGCCGGCGGTTCTCCGGCGCCTGCGTAACCACTGCTGCACCGACGGCGGCAACCCCAGCTGGGGTTGCCGCCGTCAGCTGCGCTAACCTAGAACGTCGGCCCTGGGCCGCGCCTGACCGTGCGCGCGTGTCGAGGGTTCGCCAGCCCGTGCCGGACGACGGCCAGTCGCCGGTGACGTCCCGCAGATCCGGTGCGGAACACCAGATCAAGCCCCAGGAAGTGACATGCCTCCGAAGAAGAAGCTCGTCAAGACGTTCACGCTGCAGTTGCCGGCGGGTCAGGCCACCCCGGCACCGCCGGTCGGTCCGGCGCTGGGTCAGCACGGCGTGAACATCATGGAGTTCTGCAAGTCGTACAACGCGCAGACCGAATCCCAGCGGGGCGACATCGTGCCCGCTGAGATCAGCGTGTACGAGGACCGGTCCTTCACGTTCGTGCTGAAGACCCCGCCCGCTGCCCGGCTGCTGCTCAAGGCCGCCGGGATCCAGAAGGGCTCGGGTGTGCCGCACACCACCAAGGTCGGCCAGGTGACCACCGCCCAGCTGCGGGAGATCGCCGAGAAGAAGATGGCCGACCTCAACGCGAACAGCATCGAGCAGGCGGAGAAGATCATCACCGGGACCGCCCGGTCGATGGGCATCACCGTCAAGGAGTGACCGTCCCGACCCGCGACTGCGGGTCGGAGCCGACCGACGTGGGAGGGCGCGCGCACGGCGTCGCCCGCCAGTGACCACAGGAGCCAGAGACAATGCAGCGCAGCAAGAACTACCGCAAGGCCACCGAGCAGATCGACCGGACGAAGCTGTACGCCCCGGCCGAGGCGGTGAAGTTGGCCAAGGAAACCAGCTCGGCGAAGTTCGACGCCACGGTCGAGGTCGCGATGCGCCTCGGCATCGACCCGCGTAAGGCGGACCAGATGGTCCGCGGCACGGTCAACCTGCCGCACGGTACGGGCAAGACGGCCCGGGTGATCGTCTTCGCCGCCGGGGCGAAGGCGGAGGAGGCCGTCGCCGCCGGCGCGGACGAGGTCGGCACCGACGAGCTGGTCGCCCGGATCCAGGGCGGCTGGCTGGACTTCGACGCGGCGATCGCCACTCCGGACCAGATGGCCAAGATCGGCCGGATCGCGCGGATCCTGGGCCCGCGCGGCCTGATGCCGAACCCGAAGACCGGCACGGTCACCATGGACGTGACCAAGGCCGTCTCGGACATCAAGGGCGGCAAGATCGCCTTCCGGGTGGACAAGCACTCCAACCTGCACCTGATCATCGGGAAGGCCTCGTTCGGCGAGGCCCAGTTGATCGACAACTACGCGGCCGTACTCGACGAGGTGCTGCGGGCCAAGCCGTCCGCGGCCAAGGGCAAGTACCTCAGGAAGGTCGTGCTGACCACCACCATGGGGCCGGGCGTGCCGGTGGACCCGAACGTGGTCAAGGACCTGCACGAGGCGACCAGCGAAGGCTGAGCGGTCCAGATCGACTGACGGTGGGGGTGGGGTCCGGCGGACTCCACCCCCACCGCCGTGCCGGGCGGATTTGGTGCCCGCCAGTGCGGTGCCGTACGCTTGCCGTATCCACACCCAAAGACCGCTGGTCACCGTGCCTCGGCACGGTTGAAGGTCCCGTTTTCACGGGCGGCCCGCGCAGGGGCGGAACGGACGATGAGTCATCGCCGTCGGCTGACGGCTGTCTCGCCCCGTGCGCCCTGCGCCCGGGGCGTTTTTCGTGGGCGCGGGATCTTCACGGCCGGCCGGCCACCCGCCGGCCGACCGCCAGCCTGGAGCACCAGAGAGGAGGGACATGGCGGACAAGCCGGTTCGTGCCGACAAGGCGACTGCGGTCGCCGACCTGACCGAACGGTTCCGTGCATCGGGTGCCACGGTGCTCACCGAGTACCGGGGTCTCACCGTCGCCCAGCTGACCCAGCTGCGCCGTTCGCTGGGGCAGAGCGCGACCTACTCGGTGGCGAAGAACACCCTGGCCAAGCGGGCCGCGTCGGACGCGGGCATCGACGGACTCGACGCGCTGTTCACCGGTCCTACCGCGCTCACCTTCGTCTCCGGCGACGTGGTCGAGGCCGCGAAGGGCCTGCGCGACTTCGCCAAGGCCAACCCGATGCTGGTCATCAAGGGCGGGGTCTTCGAGGGGCGCGCGATCACCGCGACCGAGGTCAACAAGTTGGCCGACCTCGAGTCCCGCGAGGTGCTGCTGGCCAAGCTGGCCGGTGGCATGAAGGCGAACCTGAGCAAGGCTGCGGCCGTGCTGCAGGCCCCGCTGTCGAAGACCGCCCGCCTGGCGGCAGCGCTGCAGGACAAGCGCGAATCCGAGGGTACGCAGGCCTGACCCGCCAGTGCCCCGTCAACGTACTCAATTCGAAAGGAAGCCGACCATGGCGAAGCTCAGCACCGACGAGCTGCTCGACGCGTTCAAGGAGATGACGCTGATCGAGCTCTCGGAGTTCGTGAAGCAGTTCGAGGAGACCTTCGACGTGACCGCCGCCGCGCCGGTGGCCGTCGCGGCCGCCGGTGGCCCGGCCGCCGCCCCGGCCGAGGCCGAGCCGGAGAAGGACGAGTTCGACGTCATCCTCGACGCGGACGGTGGCAAGAAGATCCAGGTCATCAAGGTGGTCCGGGAGCTGACCGGCCTCGGCCTCAAGGAGGCCAAGGACCTGGTCGAGGCCGCGCCGAAGGCGGTCCTCGAGAAGGCCAACAAGGAGACCGCCGACAAGGCCAAGGCCAAGCTGGAGGCGGAGGGCGCCAAGGTCACCCTCAAGTGACCTGACCCACACCGAGGTTGGTTGCGGGCGGCGATCCCCGACGGGGGTTGCCGCCCGTTTCCGTTCGCACACCCGGTGCGATTGCCCGATGATCAGGGCATTTCGCCCTTGGCCGGGGTCGACGGGCTGCGCGGCCGGCCGGCAACCGGCTGACGTAGTGGGCGATCTCCCCGTACGACAGGCCTTGACGCGGCACGGACCGGCAGGCACGCTGACTACAGCAAGCTGTTTCACGGGCTTGCGACGGCCAAAGCTGGGTAATGGCACCAGCAGCGGGTCGCCGGATCGGGAGACCGGTCAGGGGTCCCGGTGTTCGCCAGCCCCCACCAGGCTCCGTGGGAACGCCGCGTTCCGAGCGGTACGGAGGCACCGGTCCCGGTCGCCCCGACCAGCTCCGCGACGTCCTTCGGCGTCGGGCTGGACAGCGGTTAGCCGCTCGGCTACACTGCTAGTTTGCGCTGCCTTCCGACTTGCCTCGCGCCCGGAATGTCCGATCCTGGATATTTTGACCGAGGTTCTTTGGAGTGCGCGCGAAACAGCCGTCTGCAGCACCGGTCCTCGGAAGGACGCATCTTGGCAGCTTCCCGCCCTGCGAAGACCAGTCGTACGTCGAGCGCTTTCGCTCCTCGCCGAATCTCATTCGGCCGGATCACCGAACACCTCGAGGTCCCCAACCTTCTCTCCATCCAGACCGAGTCGTTCGACTGGCTGGTGGGCAACGAGGCTTGGCAGGGCCGGTCGGCTGACGACCCGCACGCACGATCCGGCCTCGCGGAGATCCTCGACGAGATCAGTCCCATTGAGGACTTTTCCGGCACCATGTCGCTCTCCTTCTCCAGCCCGCGCTTCGACGAGGTCAAGGCCTCGATCGAGGAGTGCAAGGAGAAGGACCTGACCTACTGCGCACCGCTCTTCGTCACCGCGGAGTTCACCAACAACACCACCGGCGAGATCAAGAGCCAGACGGTGTTCATGGGTGACTTCCCGATGATGACGCCGAAGGGCACCTTCATCATCAACGGCACCGAGCGCGTGGTGGTCAGCCAGCTCGTCCGGTCCCCGGGCGTGTACTTCGACAAGCAGCCGGACAAGACCTCCGACCGCGACCTGTCCAGTGTCAAGGTGATCCCGAGCCGGGGTGCCTGGCTGGAGTTCGACATCGACAAGCGTGACACCGTCGGTGTCCGCATCGACCGTAAGCGGCGTCAGGCCGTCACCGTCCTGCTCAAGGCCATCGGTTGGTCCGCCGACCGGATCCGGGAGCGGTTCGGCTGGTCCGAGCTGATGATGACCACCCTGGAGAAGGACCACATCGCCGGGGTGGACGAGGCGCTGCTCGACATCTACCGCAAGCTTCGTCCTGGTGAGCCGCCGACCCGCGAGAACGCGCAGACGCTGCTCGACAACCTGTTCTTCAACCCCAAGCGGTACGACGTCGCCAAGGTCGGCCGGTACAAGTTCAACAAGAAGCTCAACCTCGACGTCCCGATCAACTCCGGGACGCTCACCGAGGACGACATCGTCGCCACCGTCGAGTACCTCTGCCGGCTGCACGCCGGTGAGGAGGGCTACGAAGCCGACGACATCGACCACTTCGGCAACCGGCGGCTGCGTACCGTCGGCGAGCTGATCCAGAACCAGGTACGGGTCGGCCTGTCCCGGATGGAGCGGGTCGTCCGCGAGCGGATGACGACGCAGGACGTCGAGGCCATCACGCCGCAGACCCTGATCAACATCCGCCCGGTGGTGGCGGCGATCAAGGAGTTCTTCGGCACCTCGCAGCTGTCCCAGTTCATGGACCAGACCAACCCGCTGGCCGGGTTGACCCACCGCCGGCGGCTCAGCGCGCTCGGCCCGGGTGGTCTGTCCCGGGAACGGGCCGGCTTCGAGGTCCGTGACGTGCACCCGTCGCACTACGGTCGGATGTGCCCGATCGAGACCCCGGAAGGCCCGAACATCGGTCTGATCGGGGCGCTGTCCACCTTCGGGCGGGTCAACCCGTTCGGCTTCATCGAGACCCCGTACCGCAAGGTCATCGACGGCCGGGTCACCGACCAGATCGACTACCTGACCGCGGACGAGGAGGACCGGTTCGTCAAGGCGCAGGCCAACGCGCCGCTGATGGCCGACGGCACCTTCGCCGAGGACCGGGTCCTGGTCCGACGCAAGGGCGGTGAGGTCGACTTCGTCCCGCCGGCCGCCGTTGACTACATGGACGTCTCACCGCGGCAGATGGTCTCCGTCGCCACCGCGATGATCCCGTTCCTGGAGCACGACGACGCCAACCGGGCGCTGATGGGCGCGAACATGCAGCGCCAGGCAGTGCCGCTGGTCAAGGCGGAGTCCCCGCTGGTCGGCACCGGCATGGAGTACCGCGCCGCGGTCGACGCCGGTGACGTGGTGATCGCCGAGTCCGGTGGTGTGGTCGAGGACCTGTGCGCCGACTACGTCACCGTGCACCAGGACGACGGCCACCGCCGGACCTACCTGCTGCACAAGTTCCGTCGCTCCAACGCCGGCTCCTGCGTCAACCAGAAGCCGACCGTCTTCGAGGGCGACCGGGTCGAGGCCGGCCAGGTCATCGCGGACGGCCCGTGCACCGACGACGGCGAGATGGCACTCGGCCGCAACCTGCTCGTGGCGTTCATGCCGTGGGAGGGTTACAACTACGAGGACGCCATCATCCTGTCCCAGCGGCTGGTGCAGCAGGACGTGCTCACCTCGATCCACATCGAGGAGCACGAGGTCGACGCCCGGGACACCAAGCTCGGCCCGGAGGAGATCACCCGCGACATCCCGAACGTCAGCGAGGAGATGCTCGCCGACCTCGACGAACGCGGCATCATCCGGATCGGCGCCGAGGTGGTTCCCGGTGACATCCTGGTCGGCAAGGTCACCCCGAAGGGTGAGACCGAGCTGACCCCGGAGGAGCGGCTGCTGCGGGCGATCTTCGGCGAGAAGGCCCGGGAGGTCCGGGACACCTCACTGAAGGTGCCGCACGGCGAGACCGGCACGGTGATCGGCGTACGGACCTTCTCCCGCGACGACGGCGACGAGTTGCCGCCCGGCGTCAACGAGCTGGTCCGGGTCTACGTCGCGCAGAAGCGGAAGATCCAGGACGGCGACAAGCTCGCCGGCCGGCACGGCAACAAGGGCGTCATCTCCAAGATCCTCCCGGTCGAGGACATGCCGTTCCTCTCCGACGGCACGCCGGTCGACATCGTGCTCAACCCGCTCGGTGTGCCGGGCCGGATGAACATCGGCCAGATCCTGGAGACCCACCTCGGGTGGGTGGCCAAGACCGGGTGGAAGGTCGAGGGTGACGACGCCGAGTGGAAGGCCGCGCTGCGCGCCATCGGCTCGGACGACGCCGAGCCGGACACCAACGTCGCGACCCCGGTCTTCGACGGTGTCCGCGAGGAGGAGATCACCGGCCTGCTGGGCAGCACCCTGCCCAACCGGGACGGCGTGCAGCTGATCGGCAGCTCGGGCAAGGCCCAGCTGTTCGACGGCCGGTCCGGTGAGCCGCTGCCGGACGCGATCGCGGTCGGCTACATCTACATCCTCAAGCTCAACCACCTGGTGGACGACAAGATCCACGCGCGGTCGACTGGCCCGTACTCCATGATCACCCAGCAGCCGCTCGGCGGTAAGGCACAGTTCGGCGGCCAGCGCTTCGGTGAGATGGAGTGCTGGGCGATGCAGGCCTACGGCGCCGCCTACGCGCTGCAGGAGCTGCTCACCATCAAGTCGGACGACGTCCTGGGCCGGGTCAAGGTCTACGAGGCGATTGTCAAGGGCGAGAACATCCCCGAGCCGGGCATCCCGGAGTCGTTCAAGGTGCTGCTCAAGGAGCTGCAGTCGCTGTGCCTCAACGTCGAGGTGCTGTCCAGCGATGGCGTGGCCCTGGAGATGCGCGAGACCGACGACGAGGTGTTCCGGGCCGCGGAGGAACTCGGTATCGACCTGTCCCGGCGGGAGCCGAGCTCGGTCGAGGAAGTGTGAGGCGCGGTCGGCGGCCCTGACCCCAGGGCCGCCGACCGGGGCCCCGTGAACCAGCAGTAGCGACGACGACATAGGGGACACGAAACGTGCTCGACGTCAACTTCTTCGACGAGTTGCGCATCGGTCTCGCCACCGCCGACGACATTCGTCAGTGGTCCCACGGCGAGGTCAAGAAGCCCGAGACGATCAACTACCGCACCCTCAAGCCGGAGAAGGACGGGCTCTTCTGCGAGAAGATCTTCGGCCCGCAGCGGGACTGGGAGTGCTACTGCGGCAAGTACAAGCGCGTCCGCTTCAAGGGCATCATCTGTGAGCGGTGCGGCGTCGAGGTGACCCGCTCCAAGGTCCGTCGTGAGCGGATGGGGCACATCGAGCTCGCCGCTCCGGTCACTCACATCTGGTACTTCAAGGGCGTCCCGAGCAGGCTCGGCTACCTGCTCGACCTGGCGCCGAAGGACCTGGAAAAGATCATCTACTTCGCGTCGTACGTGGTGACCGGGGTGGACGCCGAAGCGCGCCACCGCGACATGTCGACGATCGAGAACGAGATCTTCGCGGAGAAGCGCCAGTCGGAGAACAGCCGCGACTCGGAGATCGAGAAGCGGGCCGCCAAGCTGGAGGCCGACCTGGCCGAGCTGGAGGCCGAGGGCGCCAAGGCCGACGTACGCCGCAAGGTCAAGGAGTCCGGCGAGCGGGAGATGCGCCAGATCCGCGACCGGGCGCAGCGGGAGATCGACCGGCTCGACGAGGTGCTCGACACCTTCCGCAAGCTGGAGCCGAAGCAGCTGGTCACCGACGAGCTGCTGTACCGGGAGCTGCGCGACCGGTTCGGTGAGTACTTCACCGGCGGGATGGGCGCCGAGGCGATCAAGACCCTGCTGCAGCACATGGACCTGGACGCCGAGGCGGACAACCTGCGGGAGATCATCCGTAGCGGCAAGGGCCAGCGCAAGATCCGGGCCTTGAAGCGGCTCAAGGTGGTCGCCGCGTTCCTCAGCACCCGGAACTCGCCCGGGGGCATGGTCCTCGACTGCGTACCGGTGATCCCGCCGGACCTGCGCCCGATGGTGCAGCTCGACGGTGGCCGGTTCGCCACCAGCGACCTCAACGACCTGTACCGCCGAGTGATCAACCGGAACAACCGGCTCAAGCGGCTGATCGACCTGGGCGCACCGGAGATCATCGTCAACAACGAGAAGCGGATGCTGCAGGAGGCCGTCGACGCGCTGTTCGACAACGGCCGCCGCGGCCGGCCGGTCACCGGCCCGGGTAACCGCCCGCTGAAGTCGCTGTCCGACATGCTCAAGGGCAAGCAGGGCCGGTTCCGGCAGAACCTGCTCGGCAAGCGGGTCGACTACTCCGGCCGGTCGGTCATCGTCGTCGGTCCGAAGCTGAAGCTGCACCAGTGCGGTCTGCCCAAGCAGATGGCGCTGGAGCTGTTCAAGCCGTTCGTGATGAAGCGGCTGGTCGACCTGAACCACGCGCAGAACATCAAGTCCGCCAAGCGGATGGTCGAGCGGCAGCGGCCGGTGGTGTGGGACGTGCTCGAAGAGGTCATCTCCGAGCACCCGGTGCTGCTCAACCGGGCGCCGACCCTGCACCGACTGGGCATCCAGGCGTTCGAGCCGCAGCTGGTCGAGGGCAAGGCGATCCAGATCCACCCGTTGGTCTGCACCGCCTTCAACGCCGACTTCGACGGTGACCAGATGGCGGTGCACGTACCGCTGTCCGCCGAGGCGCAGGCCGAGGCCCGGATCCTGATGCTGTCGTCGAACAACATCCTCAAGCCGTCCGACGGCAAGCCGGTGACCATGCCCACCCAGGACATGATCATCGGGCTGTACCACCTCACCCACCGGACCGAGGGTCTGACCGGTGAGGGTCGGGTGTTCAGCTCGGACGCCGAGGCCCGGATGGCGTTCGACAACGGCGAACTGCACCTGCAGTCGCCGGTCCGGATCCGGCTGCACGGCGTGGTCGAGGTCGACAACGGTGCCGGCGCGTCGCGTTGGGTGGCACCCGAGGATTGGCAGCCGGGTACGCCGCTGATCGTCGACACCACCCTCGGCCGGGTGCTGTTCAACGAGGTCATGCCGGTCGGCTACCGGTTCGTCAACTACGAGGTCCGCAAGAGCCAGCTGTCGGCGATCGTCAACGACCTGGCCGAGCGGTTCCCGAAGGTGGCCCTCGCGGCGACCCTGGACGGGCTCAAGGAGGCCGGCTACCACTGGGCCACCTGGTCCGGCGTGACCATCGGCATGCAGGACGTCGTCGCGCCGCCGCACAAGCAGGAGACCCTGGAGCGGTACGAGGCGGAGGCCGCCCGGATCGACAAGCAGTACCAGCGCGGTCTGATGACCGGCGAGGAACGACGCGGTGAGCTGATCGAGATCTGGACCAAGGCGACCAACGAGATCGCCAAGGATCTGGAGACCTCGCTGCCGCACGAGAACCCGCTGTGGAAGATGATCCACTCTGGTGCCCGAGGCAACCTGCTGCAGCTGCGGCAGATCGCCGCGATCCGTGGTCTGGTGGCCAACCCGAAGGGCGAGATCATCCCGCGGCCGATCAAGTCGAGCTACCGGGAGGGTCTGTCGGTACTGGAGTACTTCATCTCCACCCACGGTGCCCGTAAGGGTCTGGCCGACACCGCGCTGCGGACCGCCGACTCCGGTTACCTGACCCGTCGACTGGTCGACGTGTCGCAGGACGTCATCATCCGCGAGGAGGACTGCGGCACCGACCGGGCGATCACCATGCAGGTCGGTGAGCGGCTCGACGGCAAGCTGGTGGTGCACGAGTTCGCCGAGACCGGCGTGCACGCCCGTACCCTCGCCGAGGACATCAAGGGTGCCGACGGCGAGGTCGTGGTCGAGCGCGGCGCGGACCTCAACTCGATCCTGGTGGACAAGCTGGTCGCCGCCGGGGTGGAGAATGTGCGGGTACGCAGCGTGCTCACCTGCGAGTCCAAGCTGGGTGTCTGCGGCGCCTGCTACGGGCGTTCGCTGCCCACCGGCAAGACGGTGGACATCGGCGAGGCGGTCGGCATCATCGCCGCCCAGTCGATCGGTGAGCCGGGCACCCAGCTGACGATGCGGACCTTCCACACCGGTGGTGTCGCCGGTGAGGACATCACCCAGGGTCTGCCCCGGGTGCAGGAGATCTTCGAGGCCCGGGTGCCGAAGGGCAAGGCGCCGATCGCCGACACCCCGGGCCGGGTGCGGATCGAGGACGGCGAGCGGTCCCGGAAGATCGTCGTCATCCCGGACGACGGCAGCGACGAGATCGTCCACGACAAGGTCTCCAAGCGGGTCCGGCTGCGGGTGCACGACGGTGACCACGTCACCGTCGGCGAGAAGCTCACCGAGGGCACCATCGATCCGCACGAACTGCTGCGGATCCTCGGCCCGCGGGCGGTCCAGGTCCACCTGACCCAGGAGGTCCAGGAGGTCTACCGCTCGCAGGGTGTGCTGATCCACGACAAGCACATCGAGATCATCATCCGGCAGATGCTCAAGCGGGTGACGGTCATCGACTCCGGCGGCACCGAACTGCTGCCCGGTGTGCTCGTCGACCGCGCGGTCTTCGAGTCGGAGAACCGCCGGCTCGTCTCCGAAGGCGGCGAGCCCGCCGCCGGTCGGCCGATGCTGATGGGCATCACCAAGGCGTCGCTGGCCACCGACTCCTGGCTCTCGGCGGCCTCCTTCCAGGAGACCACCCGGGTGCTGACCGACGCGGCGATCAACGCCCGCAGCGACTCGCTGATCGGCCTCAAGGAGAACGTGATCATCGGTAAGCTCATCCCGGCCGGTACCGGCATCAGCAAGTACCGCAACATCCGGGTCGAGCCGACCGAGGAAGCGAAGGCGAAGGTCTACTCGATGACCGGCTACCCGGAGACCGACTACGGGTTCGGGCCGGCCAGCGGTCAGGCCGTACCGCTGGACGACTTCGATTTCGGTTCCTACCGCTGATCAACGGCTGGTACGACTGTCCGGGCGCCTGCCCCGCCGCGACCGCGGCGGGGCAGGCGCCTTCAGCTTGTAGGCTGGCACCGTGCAGGTGACCCCGGTGCCCCAGGCCGCGCACCCGACGCCACGGCATCCGGCGGACCCCGACCCGGTGCGGTCCACCAAGGCCGGAGCCGTCTTCGCGCTCGGACTGGTCGCGGCGATCACCGGGCTACTGGTCGGCGGCGTGGTGCCGGCCGTGGTGGCGCTGCTGCTGGCCAACCAGGCGCGCCGGGAGGCGTACTCGTCGCGGGGTTACCTGACCGGGGCGGGCTGGCTGCGCCGCGGCGAACGCCTGGCCTGGACGGGCCTGCTCCTCGCCGCCGTGACGCTGACCCTGGCGCTGGTGTTCGGCATCTTCGACTGGGCCACCGGTCCGGTCGGGCAGGACTTCGACCCCGGCATCGACTGACCGCAGCGGCACCGGGCCGGCCCGGGCGACCGGGCCGCGTCACCGGCCGGTGACGGACGACCGGCTGGGCCGGTCGCAGGACGAGGAGGAACGCAGGTGACCCAGCCCTCGGGGTACGGGACCGCAGCGCCACCGGCCGGGCCGCCGATCGGGCCGCCGCCCGGTGCCCGACCGGTGGCCCCGCCACCGCCGGAGGGACGGCTGTCCCCACGGCGGGTGGAGCAGGTGCCCGGCACGAGTTTCGGGCTGGTGCACCTGGAGGTGCCGCCGGTGGTGTCCGGGCTGGCGGTGACGTCGTTGATCGCCGGCGTCATCTCGGTGCTGGTCTCGCTGACCGTCGGCTGCCTGGGCGTGGCCGGCGCGGACGGTGGCTGGGGCGGCTGGGCCGCCGGGGCGTTCACCCTGCTCGGCGTCGCCTTCGGAGGGGCGGCCGTCGGCCTGGGCCTGCTCGGTCTGCGCCAGGTCCGGCAGACCGCGCCACCGCCGGCGGTGCGGTTCACCGGCCGCGGTCTGGCGATCGCCGGGATCAGCTGCGGCGGGGTGGGGCTGGCGGTGACCCTGTTCAGCTTCGCCGTCGCGCTCCTGCTGGTCGCCGGCTGACATTCGCCGGAGCATCCGGCCAGTGCCCAGTACGCCGCCCGCCGGGCCGGCAGCCGGGCGAACCGGTACACTTGGTGACCGGAGCGGTCCGCTGCAGGCGGAGCAGACAGACGGCCGATCCGAGGTCCGGGGTTCGGGTTCCGAGATTACGGGGCCAGGGTCAGGAGTTCGGTGCCGCCGTTTTGACCTGCGCGCGCGTGGTGGGTACTCTACCCTCTTGTGCCCGGCCTGCCCGGGCAAGTCGTGCGTGCGCCCGATCCAGCCGATGGTCATCGAGCAGCGCAACGGCGGAGTGCAGATCCCGGTGGTTGACAGCTGACGGCCGGGTCCGTGTGCGGGCGACACGCCCGACCGCGGGTGCCGGTGCCCTGGCGGGTGGCCGGTCGGAGTGTAGGAGAGTCGGCCCGCAGGGCGGCTGAGGAAAAGTGCGGCCGCCTGTGCGGCCGGAGGGAGCAAAGGAACCCGGTGCCAACGATCCAGCAGCTGGTCCGTAAGGGCCGCCAGGACAAGACGAGCAAGACCAAGACGCCGGCGCTCAAGGGCAGCCCGCAGCGTCGTGGCGTGTGCACCCGTGTGTACACCACCACCCCCAAGAAGCCGAACTCCGCGCTGCGCAAGGTCGCTCGGGTGAAGCTGAGCAGCCAGATCGAGGTGACCGCCTACATCCCCGGCGTCGGCCACAACCTGCAGGAGCACTCCATCGTGCTGGTGCGCGGCGGCCGGGTGAAGGACCTTCCGGGCGTCCGCTACAAGATCGTCCGCGGTTCGCTGGACACCCAGGGTGTCCGTAACCGCAAGCAGGCTCGCAGCCGCTACGGCGCGAAGAAGGAGAAGAGCTGAGATGCCGCGTAAGGGCCCTGCTCCGCGTCGCCCCCTCGTCGCGGACCCGGTGTACAACTCCCCGCTGGTGACCCAGCTGGTCAACAAGATCCTGCTGCGGGGCAAGCGTCAGCTCGCCGAGCGGATCGTCTACGGCGCCCTGGAGGGCTGCCGGGAGAAGTCCGGCACCGACCCGGTCGTCACCCTCAAGCGCGCCATGGACAACGTGAAGCCGACCCTGGAGGTCCGCAGCCGCCGGGTCGGTGGCGCGACGTACCAGGTGCCGGTCGAGGTTCGCCCGTCCCGGGCGACCACCCTCGGGCTGCGCTGGCTCGTCCAGTACTCCAAGGCCCGCCGGGAGAAGACGATGATCGAGCGGCTGATGAACGAGCTGCTGGACGCGAGCAACGGTCTCGGCGCGGCGGTCAAGCGCCGCGAGGACACCCACAAGATGGCGGAGTCCAACAAGGCCTTCGCCCACTACCGCTGGTAAGCCGCTGTCATGCCCGCCGGCATAGCCGCGCAGACACAGTCGACGACGAGACGAAGTAGGGATTGAAGTGGCCGCCGTAGACGCGCTCGCCAAGGTACGCAACATCGGCATCATGGCGCACATCGATGCCGGTAAGACCACCACCACTGAGCGGATCCTGTTCTACACCGGTATCACCTACAAGATCGGTGAGGTCCACGAGGGCGCTGCCGTCATGGACTGGATGGAACAGGAGCAGGAGCGGGGCATCACCATCACCTCCGCCGCCACCAAGTGCGAGTGGAAGGGCCACACGATCCAGATCATCGACACGCCGGGCCACGTCGACTTCACGGTCGAGGTCGAGCGGTCGCTGCGGGTGCTCGATGGTGCGGTCGCGGTCTACGACGGCGTGGCCGGCGTGGAGCCGCAGACCGAGAACGTGTGGCGGCAGGCGGACAAGTACAAGGTCCCCCGGATGTGCTTCGTCAACAAGCTCGACCGGACCGGGGCCGACTTCTTCCGCTGCGTGCAGATGATGGTGGACCGGCTCAACGCCACCCCGCTGGTGCTGCAGATCCCGATCGGCCTCGAGAGCGGCCACATCGGTGTCGTCGACCTGGTCGAGATGCGGGCGCTCACCTGGCGTGGCGAGACGATGAAGGGCGAGGACTACGCGGTCGAGGAGATCCCGGCCGACCTCGCCGATTCGGCCGCCGAGTGGCGGGAGAAGCTGCTGGAGACCCTCGCCGACGTGGACGACTCCATCATGGAGAAGTACCTCGAGGGTGAGGAGTTGTCGGTCGAGGAGATCAAGGCGGCGATCCGCCGGGCCACCCTCGCCGACAAGGGCAACCCGGTGCTGTGCGGCTCGGCGTTCAAGAACAAGGGCGTCCAGCCGATGCTGGACGCGGTGGTCGACTACCTGCCGTCGCCGCTGGACATCCCGGCGATCGAGGGCACCGCGACGGACGGCGAGACGCCGATGCTGCGCAAGCCGTCGACCACCGAGCCGTTCTCCGGCCTCGCGTTCAAGATCCAGACCGACCGGCACCTCGGCAAGCTGACCTACGTACGGGTCTACTCCGGCACGCTGGACTCCGGGTCCCAGGTGATCAACTCCACCAAGGACCGCAAGGAGCGGATCGGCAAGATCTACCAGATGCACGCGAACAAGCGTGAGGAGCGGGCGACCGCGATCGCCGGCGACATCATCGCCGTCCAGGGCCTGAAGCAGACCACCACCGGCGACACCCTGTCCGATCCGGCGAACCCGGTCATCCTGGAGTCGATGACGTTCCCGGAGCCGGTCATCGAGGTGGCGATCGAGCCCAAGACAAAGGCCGACCAGGAGAAGCTCTCCACCGCGATCCAGCGGCTGGCCGAGGAGGACCCGACCTTCCGCGTCAAGAACGACGAGGAGACCGGGCAGACGGTCATCGCCGGCATGGGCGAGCTGCACCTGGACATCCTGGTCGACCGGATGCGCCGCGAGTTCAACGTCGAGGCCAACATCGGCAAGCCGCAGGTGGCGTACCGGGAGACCATCCGCCGGAAGGTGGAGAAGGTCGAGTACACCCACAAGAAGCAGACCGGTGGTTCCGGCCAGTACGCCCGGGTGATCATCAGTCTGGAGCCGCTGCCGCTGGACAACGAGGCGCCGACCTACGAGTTCGCCAACGCGGTGACCGGTGGTCGGGTGCCGCGGGAGTTCATCCCGTCGGTCGACGCCGGTGCCCAGGACGCCATGCAGTACGGCATCCTCGCCGGCTACCCGCTGGTCGGGGTCAAGCTGACCCTGGTCGACGGGCAGTACCACGAGGTCGACTCGTCCGAGATGGCGTTCAAGATCGCCGGCTCGATGGCGCTCAAGGAGGCCGCCCGCCGGGCGGACCCCGCGCTGCTCGAACCGATGATGGCCGTTGAGGTCACCTCTCCCGAGGAGAACATGGGTGACGTCATCGGCGACCTCAACTCCCGGCGTGGCATCATCCAGGCGATGGAGGAGCGCGGCGGAGCCCGCGTCGTCCGTGCCCTGGTGCCACTGTCGGAGATGTTCGGCTACGTCGGCGACCTGCGGTCGAAGACCCAGGGCCGGGCGAGCTACAGCATGCAGTTCGACTCCTACGCCGAAGTGCCGCAGAGCGTGGCGAAGGAGATCATCGCGAAGGCGACGGGCGAGTAACGGTCCGGGGAGTTGACCCTCCCCGGCCCGTCTCGGGCGAACTGCATACCGGGCCTGAAGGCGTGACCGCCGCAAGACCCGAGCACTTCCCGGTCGCCGACACCGGACCGGAAAGGCTGTCGACAGAGTCCTAAGCGCCGAACGGCGCGCCGGGCGTACGAACCAAGAAGTCCACAGGAGGACACCAGTGGCGAAGGCGAAGTTCGAGCGGACTAAGCCGCACGTCAACATCGGCACCATTGGTCACATCGACCACGGTAAGACGACGCTGACGGCGGCCATCACCAAGGTCCTGCACGACAGGATGCCGGACCTCAACCCGTACACGCCGTTCGACGAGATCGACAAGGCGCCGGAGGAGAAGGCCCGCGGCATCACGATCTCGATCGCGCACGTCGAGTACCAGACCGAGGCGCGGCACTACGCGCACGTCGACTGCCCCGGGCACGCCGACTACATCAAGAACATGATCACCGGTGCCGCGCAGATGGACGGCGCGATCCTGGTGGTCGCGGCGACCGACGGCCCGATGCCGCAGACCCGCGAGCACGTGCTGCTGGCCCGTCAGGTCGGCGTCCCGTACATCGTCGTGGCGCTCAACAAGAGCGACATGGTCGACGACGAGGAGCTGCTCGAGCTGGTCGAGCTCGAGGTCCGTGAGCTGCTGTCGGCCCAGGAGTACCCGGGCGACGACCTGCCGGTGGTTCGGGTCTCCGCGCTGAAGGCGCTGGAGGGCGACCAGGAGTGGTCCGACAAGCTCATGGAGCTGATGAACGCGGTCGACACCGCGATCCCGCAGCCCGAGCGGGAGACCGAGAAGCCGTTCCTGATGCCGATCGAGGACGTCTTCACGATCACCGGTCGGGGCACCGTGGTGACCGGTCGCGCCGAGCGTGGCGTGCTCAAGCCGAACGAGGAGGTGGAGATCGTCGGTATCCGTGAGAAGTCGATGAAGACCACCTGCACCGGTATCGAGATGTTCCGCAAGCTGCTCGACGAGGCGCGGGCCGGTGAGAACGTCGGTCTGCTGCTGCGTGGTATCAAGCGCGAGGACGTCGAGCGCGGCATGGTGGTCATCAAGCCGGGTACCACCACCCCGCACACGGAGTTCGAGGCGACGGTCTACATCCTCTCCAAGGAGGAGGGCGGCCGGCACACCCCGTTCTTCCAGAACTACCGTCCGCAGTTCTACTTCCGGACCACCGACGTGACCGGTGTGGTCACGCTGCCGGAAGGCACCGAGATGGTCATGCCCGGTGACAACACCTCGATGAGCGTGAAGCTGATCCAGCCGATCGCCATGGAGGAGAACCTGAAGTTCGCGATCCGGGAGGGTGGCCGCACCGTCGGCGCCGGCCGGGTCACCAAGATCATCAAGTGAACTGGTAACCCGATTGGCCTTGCCGTACCTCGGTACGGCATACTAGTCAGGTTGCGTCCGCGTAGGGTGGCTGGCTGCCCGGCAGCCAGCCACCCTCGCACGGCGTCCGGGGCAGATTCGCCGCGGCACCCGCACTGTTCGGCAGCGTACGGCTTCGCCGTTTCGCCGACCGGGGCGGTGATGCCGCTGGCCTGGCCCGGTGCCCAAGACCTCAGCGGTGGGGATCGTCTCCGCGTGGGGCCAGATCGCTCCGGAGTCCCGGGGCGGAGCCTGGTCAGCGGTTGCGACACGCCCGACCGCGGGGGTCGGACACCGAAATGAAACGGCAGCGCCGGGGTCCGACCGGCGGCATCCGCTCCGGCGAGCGGGCTCCATTGCGGGCGGAGAGAGAAGGAACAGAAGCCACCATGGCGGGACAAAAGATCCGCATCCGGCTCAAGGCCTATGACCACGAGGTCGTGGACTCCTCGGCGCGGAAGATCGTCGAGACGGTGACGCGCACCGGCGCTCAGGTCGCAGGCCCGGTGCCGCTGCCCACTGAGATCAACCGTTTCTGCGTCATCCGTTCGCCGCACAAGTACAAGGACTCGCGCGAGCACTTCGAGATGCGCACGCACAAGCGTCTGATCGACATCATCGACCCGACTCCGAAGACGGTCGATTCGCTGATGCGCCTCGACCTGCCGGCTGGCGTCGACATCGAGATCAAGCTGTAGGGACCGGACAATGGACAGGCAAGTGAAGGGCATCCTGGGCGCCAAGCTCGGCATGACCCAGGTCTGGGACAACAACCGGGTCGTCCCGGTGACGGTGGTGCAGGCCGGCCCGTGTGTGGTGACCCAGGTGCGGACCGCCGACAAGGACGGTTACTCCGCGGTCCAGCTCGCGTTCGGCGCGGTCGACCCACGCAAGGTGAACAAGCCGGAATCCGGTCACTTCGCCAAGTCCGGCGTGGCACCGCGGCGGCACCTGGTCGAGCTGCGCACCACGGACGCCAGCGAGTACGAGCTGGGCCAGGAGATCACCGTCGAGACCTTCGAGCCGGGTGCCCGGGTCGACGTCACCGGCCGGACCAAGGGCAAGGGCTTCGCCGGTGTCATGAAGCGGCACGGCTTCCACGGCCTGCGGGCCAGCCACGGTGTCGAGCGTAAGCACCGCTCGCCCGGCTCGATCGGCGCCTGCGCTACCCCGGGTCGCGTCTTCAAGGGCGTCAAGATGGCCGGCCGCATGGGCAGCGTGCGCTACACCGTGCAGAACCTCACCGTGCAGGCGGTCGACCCGGAGAGCAACCTGCTGCTCGTCAAGGGCGCGATCCCGGGCCCGGCGGGCGCGCTGATCCTGGTCCGCAGCGCGGCGAAGGCGCAGGCGAAGAAGGGCGGTGCCGGCAAATGACCACCGTTGACGTGATCAACCCCGAGGGTGCCAAGAGCGGCACCGTCGACCTGCCGGGCGAGGTCTTCGACGTACAGGCCAACATCGCCCTGATGCACCAGGTCGTGGTCGCCCAGCTCGCCGCCGCGCGGCAGGGCACCCACAAGACCAAGACCCGCGGCGAGGTCGCCGGCGGCGGCAAGAAGCCGTACAAGCAGAAGGGCACCGGCCGGGCCCGGCAGGGCTCGATCCGCGCGCCGCAGTTCGCCGGCGGTGGCGTGGTGCACGGCCCGGTGCCGCGTGACTACAGCCAGCGGACCCCCAAGAAGATGAAGGCCGCCGCGCTGCGCGGCGCCCTCTCCGACCGGGCGCGGGCCGGGCAGCTGCACGTCGTGGAGGCGTTCGTCACCGGTGAAAAGCCGTCGACCAAGAGCGCCCTGGCCACGCTGCGCAAGGTCAGCTCCGCCAAGCGGGTGCTGGTCGTGCTGAGCGCGACCGACGAGCTCAACTGGCTGTCGCTGCGCAACCTGCGCAACAGCGAGCCGCTGGTGCACCTCATCGAGGTGGGGCAGCTCAACACGTACGACGTGCTGGTCGCCGACGACGTGGTCTTCACCAAGGGGGCTCTCGACGAGTTCCTCGGTGTTCCGGCGCAGACCGAGGAGGGCGACAAGTGAGCACGATTGCCGACCCGCGCGACATCATCGTGGCGCCGGTGGTCTCGGAGAAGAGCTACGCCGAGCTCAACCGGAACTGGTACACGTTCCTGGTCCACCCGGACGCCAACAAGACCCAGATCAAGATCGCGATCCAGCAGATCTTCGACGTCCGGGTGCTGACCGTGAACACGCTCAACCGCGAAGGCAAGCGCAAGCGCACCCGGACCGGCTTCGGTCAGCGCAAGGCGACCAAGCGGGCGATGGTGAAGCTGGCCGACGGTGACCGTATCGAGGCCTTCGGCGGCCCGGTCAGCTGAGGGGTGTAGACAATGCCAATCCGTAAGTACAAGCCGACGACGCCGGGCCGCCGTGGTTCGTCCGTCGCCGACTTCGCCGAGATCACCCGGTCCACGCCGGAGAAGTCGTTGCTGGTGCCGCTGCCCAAGAAGGGCGGTCGGAACACGCACGGCCGGATCACCGCCCGGCACCACGGCGGTGGTCACAAGCGCCAGTACCGGCTGATCGACTTCAAGCGGGTCGACAAGGACGGCGTACCGGCCAAGGTCGCGCACATTGAGTACGACCCGAACCGGACCGCCCGGATCGCGCTGCTGCACTACGCCGACGGCGAGAAGCGCTACATCATCGCGCCGAAGGACCTGAAGCAGGGCGACACCGTCGAGTCCGGCCCCGGCGCCGACATCAAGCCCGGCAACAACCTGCCGCTGCGCAACATCCCGGTCGGTTCCACCATCCACGGTGTGGAGTTGCGGCCGGGTGGCGGCGCCAAGCTGGCCCGCTCGGCCGGCACCGGTATCCAGCTGCTCGGCCGGGAGGGTGCCTACGCGACGCTGCGGATGCCCTCCGGCGAGATCCGCCGGGTCGACGTGCGCTGCCGGGCCACCATCGGCGAGATCGGCAACGCCGACCAGTCAAACATCAACTGGGGCAAGGCGGGCCGCATGCGGTGGAAGGGCAAGCGCCCGACCGTCCGTGGCGTCGCGATGAACCCGGTCGACCACCCGCACGGTGGTGGTGAGGGCAAGACCTCCGGTGGTCGCCACCCGGTGAACCCGAAGGGCAAGCCGGAGGGCCGGACCCGTCGTAAGGGCCAGCCGAGTGACCGGCTGATCGTCCGCCGCCGCTACGCCACCCGCAAGCGCGGCTAGAAGGAGTCTGGTAGCACATGCCTCGCAGCCTGAAGAAGGGCCCGTTCGTCGACGACCACCTGATGAAGAAGGTGGAGACGCAGAACGACAAGGGCTCGAAGAACGTCATCAAGACCTGGTCGCGGCGCTCGACGATCACCCCGGAGATGCTCGGGCACACGATCGCCGTGCACGACGGGCGCAAGCACGTCCCGGTGTTCATCACCGAGTCGATGGTCGGGCACAAGCTCGGCGAGTTTGCCCTGACCCGCACCTTCAAGGGTCACGAGAAGGACGACCGCAAGAGCCGTCGGCGCTGAGTCGCGGGCACGGATAGAGGATCAAGGGGTTACAGCGATGCCAGTGAAGGGCGACGCTCCGGTGCTTCCGGGCGCGCGGGCGGTTGCGCGGTACGTGCGCATCTCGCCGATGAAGGCGCGTCGGGTGGTCGACCTCGTCCGCGGTCTGCCCGCGAAGGAGGCACTCACCGTCCTGCAGTTCGCGCCGCAGGCCGCCAGTGAGCAGGTGTACAAGGTCCTGGCCAGCGCGATCGCCAACGCCGAGAACAACGAGCAGCTGGACCCCGACGCGCTGCTGGTCAGCGAGGCGTTCGTGGACGAGGGTCCGACGCTGAAGCGGTTCCGGCCACGGGCGCAGGGCCGGGCGTACCGGATCCGTAAGCGGACCTGCCACATCACCATCGCGGTGGAGGCCGTCGCCGCGGCGAAGCCGACGCGGCGGGCGGCCAAGGCCCAGCCGGCGAAGGCCGCGAAGAAGGCCCAGCCGGCCGAGGCGGCAGCGACCGACGCGCAGCCGGCGGCCGTGGAGCAGACCGAGAGCACGGCGCAGGGCGGCACGACCGCGAACGAGCCGGCCGGCGGCAAGCAGAGCAGCACGGAGGGTGCCGAGTAATGGGTCAGAAAGTTCACCCGCACGGGTTCCGGCTCGGCATCTCGACCGACTGGAAGTCGCGCTGGTACGCGGACAAGCTGTACAAGGACTACATCGCCGAGGACGTCAAGATCCGCCGGATGATGTCCAGCGGTCTCGAGCGGGCCGGTATCTCCAAGGTGGACATCGAGCGGACCCGTGACCGGGTCCGGGTCGACATCCACACCGCCCGCCCGGGCATCGTCATCGGCCGTAAGGGCGCCGAGGCGGACCGGATCCGGGGCAAGCTGGAGAAGCTCACCGGCAAGCAGGTGCAGCTCAACATCCTCGAGGTGAAGAGCCCCGAGTCGGACGCACAGCTGGTCGCGCAGGGCGTCGCCGAGCAACTGGCCAGTCGGGTCAGCTTCCGGCGGGCGATGCGCAAGGCCATGCAGTCGGCGATGAAGAACCCGATCGTCAAGGGCATCCGGGTGCAGGTCTCCGGCCGGCTCGGCGGTGCGGAGATGAGCCGTACCGAGTTCTACCGCGAGGGTCGGGTGCCGCTGCACACGCTGCGGGCCAACATCGAGTACGGCTTCTTCGAGGCCCGGACCACCTTTGGCCGCATCGGCGTCAAGGTGTGGATCTACAAGGGCGACGCGGTCCCGGGGCGGGAGGCTCCGGCCGAGGCGCCCAGCCGTCCCCGCCGGGAGCGGCCGGACCGGCCCCGTCGCGGGCGTTCCGGCTCCAGCGGGACGACCGCCGGTGGCACCGAGGCCGGCCGGGCGGCCGCCGCGGAGATCTCCGGTGGCCCGTCGACCACGACCAGCAGTGCCGCGCCGGCTGATGCCGCGCCGGCCACTCCGGCCGCTTCGGCCGGAGCGGACAGCTCAGCGCAGGAGGGCTGACAGATGCTGATCCCGCGCAAGCCCCCGAAGGGCTTCCGCAAGCCGCATCACCCGAGCCGTACTGGCGCCGCCAAGGGCGGCACCCGGGTGGTGTTCGGCGAGTTCGGTATCCAGGCGCTCGAGCCGGCGTACGTGACCAACCGTCAGATCGAGTCGGCCCGTATCGCCATGACCCGCCACATCAAGCGTGGTGGCAAGGTCTGGATCACGGTCTTCCCCGACCAGGCGCTGACCAAGAAGCCGGCCGAGACCCGGATGGGGTCCGGTAAGGGCTCGCCCGAGTGGTGGGTCGCCAACATCAAGCCGGGACGGGTGCTCTTCGAGATGTCCTTCCCGAACGAGCAGATCGCGCGTGAGGCGATGCGTCGTGCGATCCACAAGCTCCCGATGAAGTGCCGCATCGTGACGCGCGAAGTGGGTGAAAGCTGATGGCAGCGGGCGTTTCGGCCGCCGAGCTGCGTGAACTCTCCGAAGAGGAGCTGGTCACGAAGCTGCGGGAGGCCAAGGCGGAGCTGTTCAACCTCCGCGTGCAGGCCGCGACCGGTCAGCTGGACAACAACCGCCGGCTGCAGGTCATCCGTCGGGAGATCGCCCGGATCTACACGATCATGCGTGAGCGTGAGTTGGGACTCTCCGCCGCGCCGACTGAGGTGGCTGCATCATGAGTGAGAACACCGCCCCCGAGCAGGGCGCAACGGTCGTCCGGGCCCGCCGCAAGGTTCGCGAAGGGCTCGTGGTCAGCGACAAGATGGAAAAGACCGTCGTCGTCGAGGTCGAGGACCGGGTCAAGCACCGGCTGTACGGCAAGGTCATGCGCCGTACCAGCAAGCTGAAGGCACACGACGAGCAGAACGCGTGCGGGGTCGGTGACCGGGTGCTGCTGATGGAGACCCGGCCGCTGTCCGCCACCAAGCGGTGGCGGGTCGTCGAGATCCTCGAGAAGGCGAAGTAGCCGGGCGACCCGTCCGCCGCCGTCGCGCGGCGTTCGGGTTGGTCGGGTCCGGATGGCAGCCCGCGCGTAGCGCGGACCAGGTTCTTCCAAGCTCCGGGTGACCGGAGGACTGGCAGACATAGGAGATAGACGTGATCCAGCAGGAGTCGCGACTGCGTGTCGCCGACAACACGGGTGCCCGGGAGATCCTGTGCATCCGGGTGCTCGGTGGCTCCGGTCGGCGCTACGCAGGCATCGGCGACGTGATCGTCGGGACGGTCAAGGACGCGATTCCCGGCGCCGGCGTGAAGAAGGGCGACGTGGTGAAGGCCGTCGTGGTCCGGACCGCGAAGGAGAAGCGGCGGCCGGACGGGTCGTACATCCGCTTCGACGAGAACGCTGCCGTCATCATCAAGGACGGTGGGGACCCGCGCGGTACCCGCATCTTCGGCCCGGTCGGGCGTGAGCTGCGGGACAAGCGGTTCATGAAGATCATTTCTTTGGCGCCGGAGGTGCTGTGACCGTGAAGGTGAAGAAGGGCGACACGGTCGTCGTCATCGCCGGTAAGGACAAGGGTGCCAAGGGCAAGGTCATCGCGGCCTACCCACGGCAGGACAAGGTCCTCGTCGAAGGCGTGAACCGGATCAAGAAGCACACCCGCATCCAGACCACCCAGCGCGGCGGGCAGACCGGTGGCATCGTCACCCAGGAAGCTCCGATCCACGTCTCGAACGTGCAGGTGCTCGACTCCGACGGCAAGCCGACCCGGGTCGGTTACCGGTTCGACGACAGCGGCCAGAAGGTGCGGATCGCGCGTAGCAACGGTAAGGACCTGTGATGACCACCGCTACCCAGACCAGGCCGGCGCCGCGCCTCAAGCAGCGGTACCGCGAGGAGACCATCGCGCAGCTGCGTGAGCAGTTCCAGTACGCGAACCCGATGCAGGTTCCGGGGCTCGTCAAGATCGTCGTGAACATGGGTGTCGGCGAGGCCGCCCGGGACGCCAAGCTGATCGACGGCGCCATGCGTGACCTGGCCACCATCACCGGTCAGAAGCCGCAGGTGCGTCGGGCGACCAAGTCGATCGCGCAGTTCAAGCTCCGCGAGGGGATGCCGATCGGCGCGAAGGTCACCCTGCGCGGTGACCGGATGTGGGAGTTCCTGGACCGGCTGCTGTCCATCGCGCTGCCCCGGATCCGGGACTTCCGCGGGCTGGACGGTCGCAAGCTCGACGGCAACGGCAACTACACCTTCGGGCTCACCGAGCAGTCGGTGTTCCACGAGATCGACCAGGACCGGATCGACCGCACCCGGGGCATGGACATCACGGTGGTGACCACCGCCAAGACCGACGACGAGGGCCGGGCGCTGCTCAAGCTCCTGGGCTTCCCGTTCAAGGAGAACTGAGCTATGGCCAAGAAGGCGCTGATCATCAAGGCCGCCGCGAAGCCGAAGTTCTCGGTGCGCGCGTACACCCGTTGCCAGCGGTGCGGGCGGCCCAAGGCGGTCTACCGCAAGTTCGGCCTCTGCCGGGTCTGCATCCGGGAGATGGCGCACCGCGGTGAGCTGCCCGGTGTGTCGAAGGCTTCCTGGTAACCCCACCTTGACAGGTCTTCGCCGTAGGCCCGGTGGCACAGCCACCGGGAACCCCGGCGAGAAAGGTTGACGAGACCCATGACGATGACCGACCCGATCGCAGACATGCTGACCCGTCTGCGCAACGCCAACCAGGCGTACCACGACCGGGTGACGATGCCGTACTCGAAGGTCAAGGCGAACATCGCCGAGGTCCTCAAGGCCGAGGGTTACATCTCGACCTGGCAGGTCGAGGACCCCGCGGAGGGTGCCGTCGGCCGGCGGCTGGTGGTCGATTTGAAGTACGGCCAGAACCGGGAGCGCAGCCTCGCCGGGATCAAGCGCGTGTCCAAGCCGGGTCTGCGGGTGTACGCCAAGTCGGATGAGCTGCCCCGGGTGCTCGGCGGCCTGGGCGTGGCGATCATTTCGACGTCCCAGGGGCTGCTCACCGACCGGCAGGCCCGTAAGCGGAGCGTTGGCGGGGAAGTCCTCGCCTTCGTCTGGTAATCGGGAGACTGGTAACAATGTCGCGTATTGGACGTAAGTCGATCCCGGTGCCGGCCGGCGTCGATGTCAAGATCGATGGCCAGACCGTCACGGTCAAGGGCCCCAAGGGCGAGCTGTCGCACGTCCTGCCCGAGTCGATCACCGTTGAGCGGACCGAGGACGGTCAGCTCCAGATCAACCGGGCCAACGACGAGCGCCAGGCCAAGGAACTGCACGGGCTGAGCCGCACCCTGGTGTCGAACATGGTCATCGGGGTGACCGACGGTTACCGCAAGACCCTGGAGATCGCGGGTACGGGTTACCGGGTCACCGCCAAGGGCAAGGACCTGGAGTTCGCGCTCGGGTTCTCGCACCCGGTGCTGGTGCCGGCCCCGGAGGGGATCACCTTCACCGTGGAGCGGCCGACGCTGTTCCACGTGGCCGGGATCAACAAGTGGCAGGTCGGTGAGGTCGCCGCCAACATCCGGAAGATCCGCCCGCCGGAGCCGTACAAGGGCAAGGGCGTGAAGTACCAGGGCGAGGTCATCCGCCGCAAGGCCGGAAAGGCAGGTAAGAAGTGAGCGCGAGGAGCGAGCTTGCGAGCCCCGCAGTCGCGAACGGAGGCGGGTTCCGATGAGCGCCACACTGTTGAAGCGTCGGGCGGGCGGCAGCGTCTCCGCGCGGCGTGCCATCGGGCGGGCGCGCCGGCACTTCCGGGTGCGCAAGAACCTCAGCGGGACCGCGCAGCGGCCGCGCCTGGTGGTCACCCGTTCCCTGAAGCACATGGTCGCCCAGATCGTCGACGACACCAAGGGCCACACCCTGGCGTCCGCGTCGACCATGGACGCGTCGCTGCGGGGTACCGCGGGTGCCAAGAGCGAACTGGCCGGCAAGGTGGGCACGCTGCTCGCCGAGCGGGCCAAGGCGGCAGGTATCTCCAAGGTCGTGTTCGACCGTGGGGGCAACCGGTACGCGGGGCGGATCGCCGCGCTGGCCGACGCCGCCCGCGAAGCCGGACTCGAGTTCTAGCGGCCGTCTGATGCCTGTCCAGACGCAAATCGAAGCAAACCCCGTCACGAGTAGGAAGGAAGGCTGCTGATGCCAGGTCAACAGCGTCGTGGCGGCGGGTCCGGTGGCAACGAAGGTGGTCGCCGCGACAACCGCCGTGAGGGCGGTCGCGGCAACGCGCCCGTCGAGAAGACCCCACACCTGGAGCGCGTCGTCGCGATCAACCGGGTCGCCAAGGTCGTGAAGGGCGGTCGGCGTTTCAGCTTCACCGCCCTGGTGATCGTCGGCGACGGTGACGGCACGGTCGGCGTGGGTTACGGCAAGGCCAAGGAGGTGCCGGCGGCGATCGCCAAGGGTGTCGAGGAGGCCAAGAAGCACTTCTTCAAGGTGCCCCGGATCGCCGCGTCGATCCCGCACCCGGTGCAGGGCGAGGACGCCGCTGGCGTGGTCCTGTTGAAGCCGGCGAGCGCCGGTACGGGTGTGATCGCCGGTGGCCCGGTGCGTGCGGTGCTGGAATGCGCGGGCATCCACGACGTGCTCTCCAAGAGCCTCGGCTCGTCGAACCCGATCAACATCGTGCACGCCACGGTCGCCGCGCTGAAGAGCCTGGAGTCGCCGGAGGCGGTCGCCACCCGGCGTGGCCTGCCGGTCGAGGACGTGGCCCCAGCCGCGATGCTCGCGTCCCGCGCGGGCGCAGGGGCGTGACAGCGAAGATGAACGGAGGGCGGCTGTGATGGCACGTCTGAAGGTGACCCAGGTCCGGTCCGGGATCGGGACCAAGCGCAACCAGCGGGAGTCGCTGCGGTCGCTCGGTCTGAAGCGGATCAACGACGTGGTGGTCAAGGAGGACCGGCCCGAGATCCGGGGCATGATCTTCACCGTGAACCACCTCGTGAAGGTCGAGGAGGTCGAGTAATGGCGATCAAGGTCCACCACCTCCGGCCGGCGCCGGGGGCCAAGACCGCGAAGACCCGGGTGGGCCGCGGTGAGGGCTCCAAGGGCAAGACCGCCGGTCGGGGCACCAAGGGCTCCAAGGCCCGCAAGAACATCCCGGCGGCGTTCGAGGGTGGGCAGATGCCCATCCACATGCGTCTGCCGAAGCTGAAGGGCTTCAAGAACCGGTTCAAGGTCGTCTACCAGGTGGTCAACCTGGACCGGTTGGCGGAGCTCTTCCCGAACGGTGGTGAGGTCGGTCCGCAGCAGTTGGCCGAGTCCGGTGCGGTCCGCAAGGGCCAGCCGGTCAAGGTGCTGGGCAGCGGCGACCTCGGTGGTGTGTCTCTCCAGGTGTCGGCGCACGCGTTCAGCGGGTCGGCCAAGGAGAAGATCACCGCAGCTGGCGGCTCGGTCACCGAGCTCTGAACACCCAGCTTGGACGTGGCGCTCGCTCAGTTGTCCGCGACTGACGGGCGCCACGGCCTACTGGTGAAGCCTCCGTCCCGTTAATATCGGGACCGGTGTATGTTCTAGGGCACGCCTGCCCAGACCGACGCCGGACTGTTAGAGTCCGATGCCAGCCATGGATATCGGGCGCTCCGCACCCACCCCGACCCGCCAGAACATCCGGCGGCCGCCTCGCGCAGGAGGAAGAAGTTGCTCTCCGCCTTTCTCAGTGCGTTCCGCACGCCTGACCTGCGCAAGAAGCTGCTGTTCACGGTCTTCATCGTCGCGATCTACCGGCTCGGCGCCACGCTGCCGAGCCCAGGCGTGTCGTACGGCAACGTGCAGCAGTGCATCACCGCCCTGGAGTCCGGGGACTCCAGCGGGGTCTTCACCCTGCTGAACCTCTTCTCCGGCGGTGCGTTGCTGTCCCTGTCCGTCTTCGCGCTGGGCATCATGCCCTACATCACCGCGTCGATCATCCTGCAGCTGCTCACCGTGGTGATTCCGCGGTTGGAGCAGCTCCGCAAGGAGGGGCAGTCCGGCCAGGCCAAGATCACCCAGTACACCCGGTACCTGACCCTGGGCCTGGGCATCCTGCAGGCCTCGGCGTTCGTCGCGCTGGCCCGCTCCGGGCAGCTGTTCAACAACCAGTGCGACCAGTGGCCGATCATCCCGGACGGGACCGGCCTGCCGACCTGGTTGACGCTCAGCGTGCTGGTCATCACGATGACCGCCGGCACCGGCATGGTGATGTGGCTCGGCGAGCTGATCACCGACCGGGGCGTCGGCAACGGCATGTCGGTGCTGATCTTCACCTCGATCGCGGCGCGGCTGCCCAGCGAGGGTTGGGCGATCAAGAACACCCACGGCTGGGGCATGTTCGGCCTGGTGATCGTGCTGGTCCTGGTGGTCATCACCGCGGTGGTCTTCATCGAGCAGGCACAGCGCCGGATCCCGGTGCAGTACGCGAAGCGGATGATCGGCCGGCGGATGTACGGCGGCACCTCGACCTACATCCCGTTGAAGGTCAACCAGGCCGGTGTCATTCCGGTGATCTTCGCCTCGTCGGTGCTCTACTTGCCGCAGCTCGGGCTGCAGTTCTTCGATCCGAACGACCCTGGTCAGGTCCAGGCGTGGATTCAGAACAACCTGGCGAACCCGACCAGCCCGATCTACATCGTCACGTACTTCTTTATGATCATCTTCTTCACGTACTTCTACGTGTCGATCACGTTCAACCCGACCGAGGTCGCGGAGAACATGAAGAAGTACGGTGGCTTCGTGCCCGGCATCCGACCGGGCCGGCCCACGGCCGAGTACCTCGACTTCATCCTCAGCCGGATCACCCTCCCCGGTGCGCTCTACCTCGGCCTCATCTCCGTCCTGCCGAACTTCTTCTTCATCTGGCTGGACAGCGACCAGTACGTGAACTTCCCGTTCGGTGGCACCGCCGTGCTCATCATGGTCGGTGTCGGTCTGGAAACCGTGAAGCAGATCGAGAGCCAACTCATGCAGCGCAACTACGAAGGGTTCCTCCGGTAGATGAGGCTGGTACTGGTCGGTCCCCCCGGGGCGGGGAAGGGGACCCAGGCCGAGTTCATCGCCGCTCACCTGGTCGTGCCCAAGATCTCGACCGGGGACATCTTCCGGGCCAACGTCTCCCAGGGCACGCCGCTGGGTGTCGAGGCCAAGCGATACATGGACGCCGGCAAGCTGGTCCCGGACGAAGTGACCATCAACATGGTCCGGGACCGGCTGGCCGAGCCGGACGCCGCTGAAGGCTTCCTGCTCGACGGTTTCCCGAGGACCACTCCGCAGGCCGCCGCGCTGGACAAGCTGCTGGCCGACCTCGGCACCGCGCTGGATCTGGTGCTGGAGCTGGTCGTCGACGACGACGAGGTGATCCGGCGGCTGTCCGGTCGGCGTACCTGTCGCGGCTGCGGCAAGATCTGGCACGTCGAGTTCGACGCGCCGGCGACCGAGGGCCGCTGTGACCGGTGCGGCGCCGAGCTGTTCCAGCGCGACGACGACAAGCCGGAGACCATCGCCCAGCGCCTGGTGGAGTACGCCGAGAAGACCGCGCCGCTGGTCGACTTCTACGGTGCCCAGGGCAAGCTGGTCGGGATCGACGCCACCGGGCCGGTCGAGGACGTCACCGTACGCGCGATCGACGCCCTGCGTTCGTACGGCGGGTAGCGTCCGATGCGCCGCCAGCAGTTGGACATCCAGCTGAAGACTCCGGAGCAGATCGACCGGATGCGCGCCGCCGGCCTGGTGGTCGCCGACGCCCTGGCCCGGATGCGGGCGGCGATCGCCCCCGGCGTCTCCACCGCCGACCTGGACGCCATCGCCGCGGAGACGATCCGCGACGCCGGCGCTGTCCCGTCCTTCAAGGGCTACCACGGCTACCCGGCGACCATCTGCTCCTCGGTCAACGAGCAGGTGGTGCACGCGATCCCGGCCGCTGGGCAGGTGCTGCGCGACGGTGACGTCATCTCGGTCGACTGCGGGGCCGTACTGGACGGCTGGCACGGCGACGCGGCCTTCACCGCTCCGGTCGGGGAGGTACGTCCGGAACTGCTGCGGATGATCACGGTCGCCGAGGACGCGCTGTGGGCCGGGATCGCCGCTGCGGCGCGCGGTGCGGTCAGTGGCCGTGGCCGGCTCACCGACATCTCGTACGCGGTGGAACGGGCGATCCGGGCGGGCGGCCGGTACGGCATCGTCGAGGGCTACGGCGGCCACGGGATCGGCACCGAGATGCACCAGGACCCGCACGTGCTCAACTACGGGCGGCCGGGCAAGGGCCCGCGCCTGGTCCCGGGGATGGCGTTGGCCATCGAGCCGATGATCACCGAGGGGTCGGCCCGCACCGACGAGCTGGCTGACGGCTGGACGGTGGTGACCCGGGACGGGTCGATGGCGGTGCACGTCGAACATTCGATGGCGCTGCTGCCGGACGGCGTCTGGGTGTTGACCGAGCCGGACGGCGGCCGCTCCCGGCTCGGCGATCTGGTGACCGCCCGTCAGCCGGCCAATTCCCGACGCTGACCCGGGGCCTGCCCCGGCTCCGGCCGCTCTCTGGTCAGGTCCGGTGCCGGTCTGGTCGGGCTGGCACCGGGGTGTCAAGCTGGTAGCCATGGATCGGCGGGACGGGATGCGGGCGGCCGACGCCGACCGGGAGGCAGTGGCCGAACGGTTGCGCAACGCGCTGAGCGAGGGTCGACTGGATCTTGCCGAGTTCGACGAGCGGTTGCAGCTGGCCTACGCGGCGAAGACGTACGGTGATCTGGACGGACTGCTCGACGATCTGCCACCGGTGACCGCCGCCGGACGCTCGCAGTTGGTGCCGATCGTCGCTGACGGGCTGCCCGCCGAGTTGACTCCCGGCCCGGACGGCCGCTATCCCGGTGCGACCCGCCGGTGGCTGGTCAACGAGTGGGACGGGTACGGGACGGCGGTCGGGATCACCATCGCGATCTGGGCGGTGACCTGCGTCATGAGTCAGGACCTGCTGTACTTCTGGCCCGGCTGGGTGGCCGGCCCGTGGGGCGCGGTGCTGCTGGTGACCACCGTGCTGGGTCTGATGAAGGGCGAGCCGCAACAGTGGGCGGCCAAGCAGGCCCGGCGGCACCTGGCGAAGCAGGAGAAGGCGGAACGCAAGCGGCTCGAGCATGAGTCCGGTGGGGCCGACGGTCCGGCCCCGGGCCAGGGGTAGCCACCGGGCGCACACCGGACGCCAAGCGGTCAGCCGGCGGCCGAAGGCCTGACTGGCTCTCACGGCGGTCGAAGGCCTGACTGACGCCCGGCGGGTCGCCGGTAAACTCCCTGCTCCTGCTGCTTTGTCGGGTATGCTGACCTGCGGCAGCGCGCGGTTTGCTGTCCGCGTGACAACCCGCGTACACTGATAGATCGGCGCACAGCGTCCACTCCAGCGTGCCTGCTCTGCGCTTCGGCAGGCCGTGTCTGATCGGGTGTCGCCTGGGTTTCCGTAACCCGGGCCGAGCCCGTCGTCAGACGTCTGGAGCCGCGGCTGGCGCGGTCGAATCGGTACGGTCGGCAGGCCGGACGGGTCCGTCCGCGAATGGTGTTGTGAGCCGATCCCGAGCAACCGACGTCAGGACAGCGGAGGACATGCCGAAAAAAGACGGGGCCATCGAGATCGAAGGTCGAGTGATCGAGCCACTACCGAACGCCATGTTCCGGGTAGAGCTCGCCAACGGCCACAAGGTACTGGCTCACATCAGCGGCAAGATGCGGCAGCACTACATCCGCATCCTGCCCGAGGACCGGGTCGTCGTCGAGCTTTCGCCGTACGACCTCACCCGAGGGCGCATCGTCTATCGCTACAAGTAACCGCCTGACGGCGGCCGGGGCGTCCCGTGTCCGTCCTCAAGCCCGCACCGTGTATGCGGCCGGGCGTCAACGGAAGTAAGGCACACCGTGAAGGTCAAGCCGAGCGTCAAGAGGATCTGCAACAAGTGCCGGGTGATCCGCCGGCACGGCCGGGTGATGGTCATCTGCACCGACCCCCGGCACAAGCAGCGCCAGGGCTGACCCCGAGCCGACCGGCAGGAGCCGGGCCGGCGACGGGGCGGTTCAGGCGGCCGATCGCACAACAGCACATGCTCGTTCCAGCCGCGAGCACCCGGTGACCATGTCGCCGTGTCCGCGGCGCAACCCCCGGTCGGAGGCCGGGGCCCGGCATGCCGGCCCGCCCAGGTGGGTGGTCGGCGAGGGCAGCCGGGGTGGGGCGGGCTCAGACCTCCGTGCACACCACTTGAGGAGTACGCCCGCACATGGCACGTCTAGTCGGCGTGGATCTGCCCCGCGAGAAGCGGATGGAGATCGCGCTCACCTACATCTTCGGGATCGGCCGGACCCGTTCGATCGCCACGCTTGCCGCGACTGGCATCGACCCGAACAAGCGGGTCCGGGACCTCACCGACGAGGAGCTGGTCCAGCTCCGGGATCACATCGAGGCCAGCTTCAAGGTCGAGGGTGATCTGCGTCGGGAGGTTGCCGCAGACATCCGCCGCAAGGTGGAGATCGGCTGCTACGAGGGCATCCGGCACCGCCGCGGGTTGCCCGTGCACGGCCAGCGCACCCGGACCAACGCCCGGACCCGCAAGGGCCCGAAGCGGACCGTCGCCGGCAAGAAGAAGCCGGGCAAGAAGTAGTCCTGGCCGACGCCGGGCTCGCCCGGATACCTCGATCGTTCAATAGGAGCGCAGAAAACTTATGCCACCGAAGGCTCGCGCTGGAGCCGCTGTCAAGAAGGTCCGGCGCAAGGAACGCAAGAACGTCGCCCACGGGCAGGCGCACATCAAGAGCACCTTCAACAACACCATCGTCTCGATCACCGACCCGACCGGTGCGGTGATCTCCTGGGCCTCCGCCGGCCAGGTCGGTTTCAAGGGCTCCCGCAAGTCGACGCCGTTCGCCGCGCAGCTGGCCGCCGAGGCCGCCGCCCGGCGGGCGATGGAGCACGGCATGCGCAAGGTCGACGTCTTCGTCAAGGGCCCCGGCTCCGGCCGGGAGACCGCAATCCGTTCGTTGCAGGCCGTCGGCTTGGAGGTCGGGCAGATCTCCGATGTCACGCCGCAGCCGCACAACGGGTGCCGTCCGCCGAAGCGTCGCCGGGTCTGAGAGGTTAGGAAGAGATGGCTCGTTACACGGGTGCTGACTGCCGCCGTTGCCGGCGGGAGAAGATGAAGCTGTTCCTCAAGGGCAGCAAGTGCGATGGGCCGAAGTGCCCGTTCGAATCCCGGCCCTTCCCGCCCGGCCAGCACGGCCGTGGTCGGACCAAGGAGACCGAGTACCTCCTCCAGCTGCGGGAGAAGCAGAAGGCCCGCCGGGTGTACGGCGTGCTGGAGAAGCAGTTCCGCGGCTACTACGAGGAAGCAGTGGCCAAGCAGGCGAAGACCGGTGAGGTGCTGCTGCAGATCCTGGAGTCCCGGATTGACAACGTCGTGTACCGGGCTGGCTACGCCAAGTCCCGGGACATGGCGCGCCAGCTGGTCAAGCACGGGCACTTCATGGTCAACGGCAAGAAGGTCGACATCCCCTCGTTCCGCGTCAAGGAGCACGACATCGTCGAGGTGCGGACGAAGTCGAAGGAGCTGACCCCGTTCCTGGTCGCCCAGGGCGAGGCCGGTTCCAAGACCGTCCCGGCCTGGCTGGAGGCGATCCCCAGCCAGATGAAGATCCTCGTGCACTCCATGCCGGCGCGTCAGACGATCGACACGCAGGTTCAGGAGCAGCTGATCGTCGAGCTCTACTCGAAGTGAGCCACCCCCGTCGACGGGGGGTCGCGGTCGACCGGCGTCACCGACGTACGGCACCGGCCCGGCCCCCGTCGACGGGCGCACGACCGACGGGCGTCATATAGCGGTCGCCCCGACCCAAGGAGAAGTACGTGCTCATCAGCCAGCGGCCGACTCTGTCCGAGGAGTCGATCAGCGACACGAGGTCCCTGTTCACCATCGAGCCGTTGGAGCCGGGTTTCGGCTACACGCTCGGCAACTCGCTGCGGCGTACCCTGCTCAGCTCCATTCCGGGCGCGGCGGTCACCAGCATCAAGATCGACGGCGTGCTGCACGAGTTCACCACGATCCCCGGCGTCAAGGAGGACGTGGTCGAGCTGGTCATGAACGTCAAGGAGCTGTGCGTCAGCTCCGAGCACGACGAGCCGGTCAGCATGTACCTGCGCAAGCAGGGCCCCGGTGACGTGACCGCCGGTGACATCCAGCCGCCGGCCGGGGTCTCGGTGCACAACCCGGACCTCAAACTGGCCACCCTCAACGGCAAGGGCCGCCTCGACATGGAGCTCACCGTCGAGCGGGGCCGCGGGTACGTCACCGCCGCGCAGAACAAGCAGGCCGGTGCCGAGATCGGCCGGATCCCGGTCGACTCGATCTACTCGCCGGTGCTCAAGGTCACCTACCGGGTGGAGGCGACCCGGGTCGAGCAGCGGACCGACTTCGACCGGCTGATCATCGACGTCGAGACCAAGGCGTCGATCGGGCCGCGTACCGCGCTGGCCTCGGCCGGCTCCACCCTGGTCGAGCTGTTCGGTTTGGCCCGCGAGCTGGACGAGACCGCGGAGGGCATCGACATCGGGCCGTCGCCGCAGGACGCCCAGCTGGCCGCCGACCTGGCGCTGCCGATCGAGGAGCTGGACCTGACCGTACGGTCGTACAACTGCCTCAAGCGCGAGGGCATCAACAGCGTCGGCGAGCTGATCGGGCGGACCGAAGCGGACCTCCTCGATATAAGGAATTTCGGTCAGAAGTCGATCGACGAGGTCAAGATGAAGCTCGCCGGGATGGGGCTGGGTCTGAAGGACTCGGCGCCCAACTTCGACCCGGCACACGTCGTGGACTCCTTCAGCGAAGCCGACTACGACACCGACGACTACCGCGAGACCGAGCAGCTGTAACGCCGGCTGCCGCCACCACTGAGGAGCACCAACCATGCCCACGCCCACCAAGGGCCCCCGCCTCGGCGGCAGCCCCGCGCACGAGCGGATGATGCTGGCCAACCTGGCCACCTCGCTGTTCCGGTACGGCAAGATCAAGACCACCGAGACCAAGGCGAAGCGGCTGCGTCCCCTCGCGGAGCAGCTGATCACCAAGGCCAAGCGGGGCGACCTGCACTCGCGCCGTCGGGTGCTGACCGTCGTGCGGGACAAGGACGTGGTCTTCGAGCTGTTCGACCAGATCGCGCCCCGGTTCGCCAACCGTCCGGGTGGCTACACCCGGATCGTGAAGACCGGACCGCGTAAGGGCGACAACGCCCCGATGGCGATCATCGAGCTGGTCGAGGAGCTGGTGGTGACCACCCCGGCGCCGGCCAAGGCCGACCGTCGGGCGGCCGCCCAGCAGGACAAGGTCGAGGCGCTCGCCGGTGCCGACGAGGCACCGGCCGCGCGTACCGACGCGGACACCGCGGCCGACCAGGACGCCGAGCCGCCGGTGTCGGCCTCCGGTGACACCGACACCGCTGCCACCCAGGCCGCCGCAGGCGACAGTGATGCCACCCAGGCCGCCCCGGCCGGCGAAGGCGACAACAAGGCCTGAGCCGCCGCCGAAGGCGACGACACGGCCTGAGCCGGCGAGGAGCACAACCGGTGGGACCCGGCGCTGCGACAGCAGCGTCGGGTCCCACCGTCTTTCCGGCAACCACGCGACCGTTCCGGCAACCATGCGACACAGGAGGATCAGGTGCGGCAGGGGTACGTCCGGCTGCGGCTCGATGTCGCGTACGACGGCACCGACTTCTCCGGCTGGGCGGTGCAGCCGCAGCGGCGGACCGTCGCCGGGGTGCTGACCGAGGCACTCGACCGGGCGTTCGGGCCGGGCGTCGCACTTGGGCTGACCGTGGCCGGGCGTACCGACGCGGGGGTGCACGCCACCGGCCAGGTGTGCCACCTCGACGTGCCGGCCGAGGTGTGGAGCGAACGGTCCGCGACGCTGCTGCGCCGGTTCGCCGGTACGCTGCCCCGCGACGTCCGGGTGCGGGCGGTCACCGAGGTGCCGGCCGACTTCGAGGCCCGGTTCGCGGCCACCTACCGGCGGTACGCGTACCGGGTCACCGACGCCCCGTACGGTGCGGAGCCGCTGCGCCGGCACGACACGCTTGCCTGGCCGCGTCCGCTCGACCTGGCCGCGCTGAACGCCGCCGCCACCCTGCTGGTCGGCGAGCACGACTTCGCCGCGTACTGCCGGCGTAAGGAGCATGCCACCACGATCCGGCAGATCACCCGGCTGGACTGGCACCGGGACCCGGACGGGACACTCATCGGCACCGTACAGGCGGATGCGTTCTGCCAGGCGATGGTGCGCAGCCTGGTCGGGGCGATGCTGTTCGTCGGCGACGGCCGCCGGCCGGTCGACTGGCCGGGCAGCCTGCTGACCCGGCGGGAACGGTCCAGTGAGGTCACCGTCGCCCCGCCGCACGGGCTCACCCTGGTCGAGGTCGGCTACCCCACCGACCCGGCCGGGTACGCGGCCCGCGCCAGCGTCACCCGCCGGCTGCGGCTACCGGCGGCCGACTGACGGCCGGTCACCGAGCTGCTGCGGCGTCAGCCCCCGCGTCGGCCTCGTTCGGTGCCGCGTCGCCGTCGGCCGCTGCGGGATCGCCGTCGGACCCGGCCGGCTCGTCCGCTGCTGCCGGTTGCACCGCCCGCTTCTCCAGCACGTTCGCCTGCAGGTGCAGTTGCAGCATGTCGAAGAGGATCTGCCGGGCGTACGGGTCGTCGGCGGGCACCGGTTCGCTGTCGGCGCGGGCGATCACGCAGTACATCAGGAAGTGGCCGAGCGAGTGCCAGCCGACCTGGGCGGAGGAGAGCGCGATCGCCTCGGTCCCCTCGTCGGCGATCATGCCCTGAAAGCGGCCCTTCTCCTCGTCGACCATCGGCTTGATCCGGGTGTGTGCCCATTCCGCGCCGGAGGCGTCGGCCAGGTTGAACACCCCGGTGGTGATCAGGTACTCGCCGGTCGGTGACCGTAGCGTGCCGCGGACCACCTGGTTGCAGCCGAGCTCGTCGAGCAGGGTGCCGATGTCGCCGGCGACCGCCGCCCGGCAGCGCTCCTCGATCTGGGTTTTCAGCAGCCGGTACGGCGGCTCGGCCGGGTCGATCACGATGTCACCGGTCGGGAAGACCTCCTCGACGGTGAGCGGCTGCGGATCGGCCTCCCGGGAGCTGATGTCCCGGGGGACCACGGTCGGTGCCGCCGCCGGGGCACCCGCCGCCGCCCGCCCGTTACGTTCGTCCACGACGATGAAGTACGAGCTAAGCCCGCAGACGCCGAGCATCAGCAGGACGGCGACACCGCTGATCACGACCTGCCACAGCTTCGTCGACGACCACACTGCTGCGGCCGGCCCGGGCGGTCGCCGGCCGTGAGGTTCAGTGGGACCGCCGGTCGGGGGTCGACGCGGTCGGGGGGTCCTGCCCGGCGGCGGGGCGGTGCCCGGCCGCCGGCGTCCGGCCTGACGACGTGTCCTGGGACTCCGAGGCGATCCGGGCGCGGTAGGTCCGCCGCCCGGCGGCGCGTCGCCCGCCGGGCTCGGTGCGGCCGGGGGCGGGGATACCTGCGGGGGCGGGGATACCTGCGGGGGCGGGGATACCTGCGGCGGCCGGAATGCCTGCGGCGGTGGCACAGCGTAGTGTGCCGGGCCGGCACCGCGCTGCGGCGGCGCGACGCCCGGCGGTGGCACGGCGTAGCGCGCCGGCCCGGTGCCGCGCGGTACGGCGTAGTGCGCCGGCCCGGCACCCGACGGCGGTGCGGCAGGCGGCGGCCGACTCGGCCGCCCCGGATGCGGTTGGGGCTGGGCGCGGGGATGCGGTTGGGGCTGGGCGCGGGGGTGTGCTCCCGGCGGCGGCTGGACCCCGGGGCGCGGTCGCGGTGACGGCTGCTCACCGGGGTGTGCTCGGGGTATCGGCTGGGGCCGGGGGCGCGGTGGCGTCGGCGGTACACCGGCGGACCACGGCGGCCGAGCCGATTGATCGGGTCGAATCGGCCGGCGGTCCGCGCCGGATTCGTACCCGTACGTCATATCGCACAGGGTAACGGACGGATTGGGGGGAGAGCTGCCGGTCAAGACTTGCATCAATTGAAGACCGGGCATAAGCCACATCGATCATGGTGACCGCCGTCAACGCCGTACCCCGGGTTGGGCGACAATGCCCCGGTGACCGGCGACCACTACTTCAGCCCGCAACCCGGCACCGCGGACGTACGGTCGGAGATCGAGTTCACGGTGGCCGGGCGCGACTACCCGCTGACCGCCGCCGCCGGGGTGTTCTCCGCCGGCCGGCTCGACCCGGGCACCGCCGTACTGCTGCGTAAGGCCGACCTGCCCGCGCCGACCGACCCCGGTCCCTTCCTCGACCTCGGCTGCGGGTACGGCCCGATCACCTGCGTGCTGGCCGACCAGGCACCGGCCGCAACGGTCTACGCGGTGGACGTCAACGCCCGCGCCCGCGAGCTCACCCTGCTCAACGCCGGCCGGATCGGCGTCGCCGACCGGGTCCGGGTTGCTGATCCGGACCGCGTGCCGTCGGAGCTCACCTTCACCCAGCTGTGGTCCAACCCGCCGATCCGGGTCGGCAAGGCGGAACTGCACGCCCTGCTCGCCCGCTGGCTGCCCCGCCTCGCCCCGGGCGGCGTCGGCTGGCTGGTCATCGCCCGCTACCTGGGTGGCGACTCGGTGCAGCAGTGGCTGCGGGAGCAGGGCTGGCAGGTGGATCGGCACGCCAGCCAGAAGGGCTACCGGGTGCTGCGGGTCACCCACCACGCGGACTGACCGCCACCCCGGTTCGCCAGTGCCAGTGCCAGTCGCTCACCCGGCGGCGCGAATCTCAGCTGCCGACGACAGGCCCGATCAGGCACCATGCCGGGGTGGGATACGTGGACGTGGCCGCGGTGGGGCACACCCTGCCGGATGGTCGGGAGCTCTTTGCCGACGTGTCGTTCCGGGTCGGTGAGGGTGCGAAGGTGGCACTGGTCGGCCCGAACGGCGCCGGCAAGACGACGCTGCTGCGGATGGTCGCCGGTGACCTGCCGGTGGCCACCGGAGCAGTCGCCCGCGCCGGCGGGCTCGGCGTGATGCGGCAGTTCATCGGCATGATCGGCGACGACCGTACCCTCGCCGACCTGGCACTGTCGCTCGCCCCGCCGCCGCTGCGGGCCGCAGGAGAACGGCTCGCCGCCGCCGAACGGGCCGTGCACGCCGCGGAGGCCGCGGGCACCACCTCGGCCGCCGCCGAGAAAACTCAGATCGGGTACGCCAACGCCCTCGCCGCCTGGGGCGAAGCCGGCGGCTACGAGGCCGAGGTCGTCTTCGACACGGTGGCCACCGCCGTGCTCGACCTGCCGTGGGACCGGGTCCGTGACCGTCCCGTCCGGACACTCTCCGGTGGACAGCAGAAACGGTTCGCGCTGGAGCTGCTGCTGCGTGGCACCGACGAGGTACTGCTGCTCGACGAGCCGGACAACTTCCTCGACGTACCCGGGAAACGGTGGCTGGAGCAGCGGCTGCGCGAGTCGACCAAGTCGGTGCTCTACGTCTCGCACGACCGGGAGCTGCTGGCCCAGACCGCCGACCGGGTGGTCGCCGTCGAAGGCGGCTCCGCGTGGACCCATCCGGGCGGCTTCGCCAGCTGGCACTCCGCGCGGGTCGCCCGGCACGCCCGGCTGGAGGAGCAGCGCCGCCGGTGGGACGAGGAGCACGAGAAACTGCGCGAACTGATGCTGATGTACAAGCAGAAGGCGGCGTACAACGACGGGCTGGCCTCGCGGTACCAGGCGGCGCAGACCCGGCTGCGCAAGTTCGAGGAGGCCGGCCCGCCGCCGCTGCCACCGAAGGACCAGTCGCTGCGGATGCGGCTGTCCGGTGGCCGCACCGGCAAACGGGCGGTGATCTGCGAGCAGCTGGAGCTCGACGGGCTGACCTACCCGTTCGACCTGGAGATCTGGTACGGCGACCGGGTCGCGGTGCTCGGCGCCAACGGCACCGGCAAGTCCCACTTTCTGCGGCTGCTGGCGCGGGGCGGCACCGACCCGGACCCGGCGGCCGGCCCGATCGCCGGCGCGACGCTCGCCCCGGTGGCCCATGACGGCATGGTCCGGCTCGGTGCCCGGGTCCGGCCCGGCCACTTCTCGCAGACCCACGACCGGCCGGAACTGCTCGACCAGACCCTCGCCGACGTACTGTGGCGCGGCGACGACCACCGCGACGGGATGGACCGGCACGCGGCGATGGCCGTGCTGTCCCGCTACGACCTGGCCGGCCAGGGCGACCAGCGGTTCGGCACCCTCTCCGGCGGCCAGCAGGCCCGGTTCCTGGTGCTGCTGCTGGAGCTGTCCGGCGCCACCCTGCTGCTGCTCGACGAGCCGACCGACAACCTGGACCTGGCGTCGGCGGAGGCGCTGGAGGAAGGGCTGAAGGCCTTCGAGGGTACGGTGATCGCGGTCACCCACGACCGTTGGTTCAGCCGATCCTTCGACCGGTTCGTGCTGTTCCAGGGCGACGGCGAGGTGGTCGAGGTCCCCGAGCCGGTCTGGGACGTACGCTGACCGACATGGCTGAGATGATCTACCGCCGGTTGGGCGACTCCGGGCTGATGGTGTCGGCGGTCGGGGTCGGCTGCAACAACTTCGGCCGCAAGCTGGACGCGGCCGGCACCCGGGCGGTGGTCGACGCCGCACTCGACGCCGGGATCACCCTGTTCGACACCGCCGACATCTACGGCACCCCGCACGGCGGTTCCGAGGAGCAACTCGGGGCGGCGCTGCGCGGCCGCCGCGACGACGTGGTGCTGGCCACCAAGTTCGGCATGGACATGTCGGGGATGAACGGCGTCGACCACGGGGTACGTGGCTCCCGGCGGTACATCATGCGGGCCGTCGAGGCGTCGTTGCGCCGACTCGGCACCGACTACATCGACCTGTACCAGTTCCACGAGCCGGACCCGGTTACCCCGATCGAGGAGACCCTGCAGGCCCTGGACGACCTGGTCCGCGCCGGCAAGGTCCGCTATGTCGGGTGCTCGAACTTCGCCGGCTGGCAGATCGCCGACGCCACGTGGATCGCGCGTACCGCCGGGTTGTCGCCGTTCGTCAGCGCGCAGAACGAGTACAACCTGCTGGACCGGCGGGTGGAGCAGGAAGTTGTGCCGGCCTGCCGGCGCTTCGGCCTGGGACTGCTGCCGTACTTCCCGCTCGCCGACGGGCTGCTGACCGGCAAGTACCGCCGGAGCGAGGCGCCGCCGCCGGGTAGCCGGCTGGCCGGCGAGAGCAGCCGGTACGCCGCCCGACTCGGCGGAGCGCCGTGGGACGTCATCGAGGCCCTCGACGCGTACGCCGCGAAGCGGGACCTGTCGCTGCTCGCGGTCGCGATCGGCGGCTTGGCCGCGCAGCCGGCCGTGGCGTCGGTGATCGCCGGGGCGACCACCCCCGAGCAGGTACGGGCGAACGCCGCCGCCGGGACCTGGCAGCCCGACGCCGCCGACCTCGCCGAACTGCGGTCGATCCTGCCGGAGCACGCCGGCCCCGGCGGCTCGCTGAGCTGACCGGCACTGGATCGGATCGCGCCACGGCGCCGAGGGAACCCACATTGTTGTCTCGGGGCCGTTTTGACGACAATGACGGTTCCCTCGAGCTGATCCGCGTCACCGGCCGCCCCGCGCACCGCCCAGGGGCGATGCGGGGTGCCGCGCCGGGGGAGTGCCGGTAAGGCTGAGCCTCACATGATTTTGTCTCCTTGGCTGGACTTCCGCCGATGATCGGGTACCCGCATTGCGTGGCGTGGAGACCGGCTGCGGTTCGCAGTGCTTTGTGTCGATATTCGGGCCAGCCGTCAGTCGATGATCAATTAGCGGTTTAGCGATGATGTCGTGGCGTTGTGGTAGAGATATGTCCACTAGATAGCGACTGTCGTCTGTCGATCATTCCGTCGTCGGTGAGTGGCATATCAGGAGGTGGCAACGTGCCCGCAGCATTGTTGAACTCGTCGGTGCCGCGGCGGCAGCTCGGTCGGGAGCTGCGTCGGTTGCGGGAGCGGCTGGCCGGGGTTCCGCAGACCACGGCTGCCCGGGAGTTGGAGTGGTCGGCAACCAAGCTGCTGCGGATGGAGCGCGGTGAGGTGCCGATCCGCGCCGAGGACGTGGTGCTGCTCTGTGAGCTGTACGGCGCGGACCTGAAGACCCTCGAGGCGTTGGCCGCGCTGGCACCGAAGACCAAGGAGAAGGGCTGGTGGCACGACTACGCCAGCATCCCGTCCTGGTTCGAGCTCTACATAGGTCTCGAAGAGGCCGCTTCAGCGCTCCGCCAGTACCACACTGGCTTCGTCCCTGGCGTGCTGCAGACCCGCGAGTACGCGACTGCGGTGTTCAGCATGAACCAGCACGAGGTGCCTGCGGAGGAGATCGAGCGCAGGGTCGAGGTACGGATGCGCCGCGCCCGGCTTCTGACCCGGCTCGAGCCGTACCTGCCCAGGTTCGACATCGTGCTGGACGAAGCGATCCTGCGCCGACCTATCGTCGGTGCACAGATCATGGCTGGCCAACTCCGGCGTCTCGCCCAGGCAGGTGAGCTACCGAACGTCTCGATTCGGGTGCTGCCGTTCAACGCAGGTCTGCACGCCGGTCTGATGGCCCACGGTTCGTTCATAGTTCTGGATTTCCCGGAAAAATACGAACCGACCACTGTCTACGTGGAAGGTCTGACCGGCGCGCTCTTCCTGGACCGGCCGGACGAGCGCGACAGCTATGCTTGGAGCTTCAGCGGCATGGGTGATCTGGCCATGGACGAGCAGCGCAGCCGCGATCTGCTCTGGCAGACGGCAAGGGAGTACGACGGTGATCGACTTTAGTTTCGCCAACTGGCGGAAGAGCAGCCGGTCGAACAACCAGGGAGAGTGTGTCGAGGTGGCTGACGGGCTGGGTGGCGTGATCGGGGTGCGGGACTCGAAGGATCCGGCTGGTCCGGTGCTGGTAGTCGCCCCGGCAAGCTGGTCGAGCTTCGTCGCCGCCGCGAGGGCTGGCATCTTCACCAGCTGACGCTGATCTTCCCTGCCGACCGTCCGTCACCCAACTGGTGGAGGATCGTCTCAGCTGAACCAGGCTGAGGACCGATGTAAGTCACGGAAGCCCTACTATGCTTTGCTGGTGCTTCTGACCTACGTGGACGAATCCTTTACCGACAGCTGGTACTGGATCGGCGCTCTGCTCGTTCCCGACCAGGTTGCGATCGCACTGACTGCGGCACTGGACACGGTGATGGCCGACGCGGCCAAGGTCCATGCCGTACCGGCCGATGCGGAACTGCACGGCTACGACATGTTCCACGGACGCCTCGTGTGGCGCGACGTCCCGCCTCGTGTCCGGATCGCGATCTACAACGCCGCGATGAAAGCGGTCGGCGCCCACGACGTCACGATCATTCTGCGCGGCGTCGACCGCACAGGTCTTGCCAAGCGGTACACATCGCCCAAGCCTGCCCATGACATCGTCCTGTCCCATCTGCTAGAGCGGGTCGACGCATACGCCGCGAAGGAACAACAGTTGGCGCTCGTGATCGCAGACGAGGTCGACAACCCGGCCCGCCACCGCGCGGACCTGACTCGGTACCGGACCGACGGCACCGGCGGTTACCGCTCGCGGCAAATCACCCGGATCGTCGACACCCTGCACTTCGCGCCGTCACACAGCTCCCGACTCGTCCAGGCCGTCGATCTGGTGACGTTCCTGCATCGGCGACTCACCACGGTGACCGAATCGGACCGGAGGGCGGCCGCCGCCAACGAGCGCATGTGGTCCTGGGTGCAACCACGGGTCTACCACACGTGGTGTTGGAATCCGGCACGCCAGACGCACAAAGGGCCCGCGTGAGCGGGCCCCAAGGCGGCTGCGGGAACCCCGAAGGGCCTCCTGCGCTACCGAGCGTAGCATGACTACTGGCAGTCGCCTACGCCAATGAGACAGCACCTGGGGTCGGCATCATTCTGTCTGGCCGGCCTGCGGTGAGCCTGGTCACGGCCGACAGCGGCGGGGTGGGCACCGACCGAAGGTTGCCTCGGATTGGCCCTTGGCGGATCGACGAGACCGTCGTACGGTAACAGGCAAGTAACCCACGGGAGCCCGGTGCACCGGGCTGAGAGGGAGGCTGACGCGGCCTCCGACCGTAGAACCTGATCCGGGTAATGCCGGCGCAGGGAGGAGCGTTGCCGTGCCGTCCCTTGGGCGACTGCATCTGATCACCGACACCCGACCCGGGTGCGACCCGCTCGGCGTACTGCGGGCGGCGTTGGCCGCCGCCCGCGCCGCCGACGCCACCGCCGACCTGGTCGTGCAGGTCCGGGTCGAGGACGACATGTCCGACCGGGACGCGTACGAGCTGACCGGCCGGGCGGTCGCCGAATGTGTCGCGTACCAGGTGACCTGTTTGGTCAACGACCGGCTGCACGTCGCGCTCGCCACCGGTGCGGCCGGCGCGCACGTCGGCGCGCTGGACCTGCCGGTCGACGCCGCCCGCCGGGTGCTCGGGCCGGCCGCGATCCTCGGTGCCACCGCCCGCGACCCGGCCACCGGGCGGGCGGCGGTCGCGGCCGGGGCGACGTACCTGGGGGTCGGGCCGTGCTACGCCACCGGCACCAAGTCCGGGCTGCCCGACCCGATCGGACTGGCCGGGCTGGCCGCCGTCGCCGCCGCCGTCGACGTACCGGTGGTCGCAATCGCCGGGGTCACCGTGGACCGGGTGCCGGAGCTGCTGGCCGCCGGTGCGCACGGGGTCGCGGTGGTCGGCGCGATCGCCGCCGCCGCCGACCCGGGGCGGGCTACCGCCGACCTGCTGACTGCGGTACGGCAGCGGCCTACCGGCACCGACAACGGAGCGCCGGCATGACGGCGACGGGCAACGGACACGCCAACGGCTGGGCCAGCAGCCGGGCTGATGTGGCGGTGGTCGGCGGCGGGCCGATCGGGATGAGTATCGCCTGGCGCTGCGCCCAGCGTGGGCTGCGTACCGTGCTCTACGACCCGGCACCCGGATCCGGGGCGTCCTCGGTGGCCGCCGGGATGCTCGCCCCGGTCGCCGAGTCGCACTTCGGCGAGGCTGAGCTGACCCGGCTGCTGGTCGACTCGGCGGCCCGTTGGCCGGCGTTCGCCGCCGAGCTGACCGCAGTCACCGGCCAGGACATCGGCTACCGCACCGACGGCACCCTGGTCGTCACGCTCACCGGTGACGACCGACGCGAGGCGGAGCGGCTCTGGGCGTACCAGCGGAGCCTGGACCTGCCGATCACGTTGCTGCGCGCCACGGCGCTGCGGGAGCGCGAACCGGCGTTGGCCCCCAGGGTGCGCGGCGGTGCGCTGATGCCCGACGACCACCAGGTCGACCCGCGCCGGCTGGTCGCGGCGTTGGACACCGCGCTGGACCGGGCCGGGGTCACCGTCGTCCCGCAGCCGGTCACCGACGTTTCCACATTGGATGCGGCGGTGGTCGTGGTCGCCGCCGGCTGTGGATCAGCGGCGCTGACCGGGCTGCCGGTCCGCCCGGTCAAAGGCCAGATCCTGCGGCTGCGGGCACCCGCCGGCGCCGTCGGGTTCCGGCACGTGATCCGGGGGTACGCCGACGGCCGGCACGTCTACCTGGTGCCGCGCGCCGACGGTGAGGTGGTCGTCGGCGCCACCGTCGAGGAGCGCGTCGACACCACCGTCACCGCCGGAGCGGTGCTGGAGCTGCTGCGTGCCGCCGCCGACCTGCTGCCGGAGATCGCCGAGTACGAGTTGGTCGAGGCGCAGGCGGCGGCCCGGCCCGGCACCCCGGACAACGCGCCGCTGCTCGGCTGGCACCAGCAGCCCGACGTCAACTCGGCCGGCGGCTCCGCAGGCAGGGAAGTGCTGGTGGCGACCGGGCATCACCGGCACGGCATCGTGCTGACCCCGGTGACCGCCGACCTGATCGCCGACATGGTGGCCGGTGCCGACCCGGATCCGGCGCTGGCACCGTTTACGCCCGGCCGGTTCACTGCCGCGAACAGGGAAAACGCGAGGGAGGAGCAGCCGTGGAGTTGATCGTCAACGGGGCATCGATGACCGCGCCGACGGGAACCGTGCTGGCCGACGTCGTCCGGGCGGTCACCGACCGAGCACGTGGCGTCGCTGTCGCCGTCAACGGTGAGGTGGTGCCGCGCAGCGGCTGGTCGGCCGAGCAGCTGTGCGACGGCGACCGGGTCGAGGTGCTGATCGCGGCGCAGGGCGGGTGAGCCGGATGCCGTTCACCGTTGCCGGGCACAGTGTCGACTCCCGGCTGATCCTCGGCACCGGCGGTGCCGCCAACCTGCACATCCTGGAGCAGGCGATCGCGGCCAGTGGCACCGGTCTGGTCACGGTCGCGCTGCGCCGGGTGGACAGCGCCGCCACCATGCACGGCGGGCTGCTCGACCTGCTGGAGCGCTGCGGCGTACGGCTGCTGCCGAACACCGCCGGCTGCTACACCGCCACCGAGGCGGTCAAGGTCGCCCACCTGGCCCGCGAGGCGTTCGACACCGACTGGGTGAAGCTGGAGGTCATCGGCGACGAACGGACCCTGCTGCCGGACGGCGCCGAGTTGCTGCGCGCCGCCGAGCAGCTGGTCGACGACGGTTTCACCGTGCTGCCGTACACCACCGACGATCCGGTGCTGGCCCGCCGGCTGGCCGACGCCGGCTGCGCGGCGGTGATGCCGGCCGGTGCGCCGATCGGCTCCGGGCTGGGCATCCTCAACCCGCACCACATCCGACTGATTCGTCAGTCAGTGGACATCCCGGTGGTGCTGGACGCGGGGGTCGGCACTGCCTCCGACGCCGCGCTCGCGATGGAACTCGGCTGCGACGCGGTGCTGCTGGCCAGCGCGGTCACCCGGGCCGCCGACCCGGTCGCGATGGCCACCGCCATGCGGTACGCCATCGACGCAGGCCGGCTGGCGGCCCGCGCCGGGCGGATCCCGAAGCGTTTCCACGCCCTGGCATCCACTCCGGACGAGGGGCGACCCGAACTGTGAACGGGATTTTGTTGCTCACCGATCGCCGGCAGACGGCCCGGCCGCTGTCGGAGGTGGTCGCGGCGGCGGTGGCCGGCGGACTCCGGCAGGTGGTGCTGCGGGAACGTGACCTGCCCCGAGCCGAACGCGCCGCGTTGGCCGACCGGCTGCGCGGCATCCTCGCCCCGGTCGGCGGGACGTTGATCGTGGCCGGCCCCGATCCGCTGGGCGGTGACGCGGTGCATCTGAGCGCCGCCGGACCGTACCCGCCACCGGCGTTCGGGCTGGTCGGCCGCTCCTGCCACGACGAGGCCGAGCTCCGCCGACTGACCACGGAGGACTACCTGACGGTGTCGCCGGTCTTCGTGACCGCGTCCAAGCCCGGGTACGGGCCGCCGCTGGGCCCGGCCGGGCTGGCCCGCCTGGTCCGGGTGGCCGCCGGCCGGCCGGTGGTCGCCCTCGCCGGGGTGACCACGGCGGAGCAGGTCGCCACCTGCCGGGCGGCCGGTGCCGCCGGGGTGGCGGTGATGGGCGCGGTGATGCGCGCCGCCGAGCCGGCGGCCGTCGTGGCGGAGTTGGTCGCGGCGGCGGCACCGGCCGAGGTGAGCTGCTGATGGCCGGCGAGCAGACCACTCCGGTGGTGGCGATGACGATCGCCGGCTCCGATTCCGGCGGCGGGGCCGGCATCCAGGCGGACCTGAAGGTCTTCGCCGCGCTCGGCGTCTACGGCACCAGCGCGATCACTGCGGTGACCGCGCAGAACACCACCGGCGTCACCAGCGTCCATCAGCTGCCGGCAGCGCAGGTGCTCGCCCAGATCGAGGCGGTCCGCGCCGACCTGCCGGTGCGCGCGGTGAAGACCGGCATGCTCGGTACGGCCCGGATCGCCGGGGCGGTCGCCGCGCTGGCCCGAGCCGGGGAGCTGCCGAACCTGGTGGTCGATCCGGTACTGGTCTCGACCAGCGGGCACCGGCTCGGCGTGGTCGGCGCGGTCGAGCGGCTGCTGCCGTACGCCCTGGTCGCGACACCGAACCGGGCGGAGGCCTCGGCGTTGGTCGGCCGGCCGGTGCGGACCGTCGACGAGATGGCGCGGGCCGCCGCCGAGCTGGCCGCCGGCGGGCCGAGGTTCGTGGTGGTGACCGGTGGCGACCCGGACGGTACGTCGACCGACCCGGCCTCGGCCGACGTGCTCGCGGCGGCGGACCCGGCGGTCGACGTCGTCGGCACCGCCGACGGCGGCTGGCGGCTGGTCGGCGAGCGGCTGGACACCGGCAACACGCACGGCACCGGGTGCAGTTTCGCGGCGGCGGTGGCCGCCCGGCTGGCGCTCGGCGACGACGTACCGGCGGCGTTGGTCTTCGCCAAGGAGTACGTCGCGCGGGCGCTGGCCGGTGCCCGGCACTGGCGGTTGGGTTCCGGCCACGGACCAATAGACCATTTCGGCAACTACCTGAAGGAGGCCCGCTGATGCAGGCTCGGCGCAAGGTGTACGTGCAAGGACCGCGACCGGACATCCAGGTGCCGTTCGCCGAGGTGACCCTGACCGGCGACAACCCGCCGGTGCGGCTCTACGACACGTCCGGCCCGGGGTCGGACCCGCAGGTCGGGCTGGCCGCGCTGCGTGGGCGGTGGATCGCCGAGCGCGGCGACGTCGCCCCGGTGCGCGGTGCCGGCACCCCGCTGGCCGGGGCCCTCGGGCGTCGGCCCACCCAACTGGCGTACGCCCGGGCCGGGATGGTCACCCCGGAGATGGAGTTCGTCGCGCTGCGGGAGAACCTGCCGGCCGAGGTGGTACGCGACGAGATCGCCGCCGGACGCGCGGTGCTGCCGGCCAACGTCAACCATCCCGAGTCCGAGCCGATGATCATCGGCAGCCGGTTCCTGGTGAAGGTGAACGCCAACATCGGCACCTCGGCGGTCTCGTCGTCGGTGGCCGAGGAGGTGGAGAAGCTGACCTGGGCCACCCGGTGGGGTGCGGACACGGTGATGGACCTGTCCACCGGCAAGCGGATCCACGAGACCCGCGAGGCGATCGTGCGCAACTCGGCGGTGCCGATCGGTACGGTGCCGATCTACCAGGCGTTGGAGAAGGTTGGTGGGGATCCGGTCAAGCTGAGCTGGGACGTGTTCCGGGAGACCGTGATCGAGCAGGCCGAGCAGGGCGTCGACTACATGACGGTGCATGCCGGGGTGCTGCTGCCGTACGTGCCGTTGGCGGTCGACCGGGTCACCGGGATCGTCTCCCGGGGCGGGTCGATCATGGCTGCCTGGTGCCTGGCGCACCACGAGGAGAATTTCCTCTACACCAACTTCGCGGAGCTGTGCGAGATCCTGGCCCGCTACGACGTGACCTTCTCGTTGGGTGACGGGCTGCGGCCGGGGTCGATCGCCGACGCCAACGACGCCGCGCAGTTCGCCGAGCTGCGGACGTTGGGCGAGCTGACGTCCGTGGCGTGGGAGCACGACGTGCAGGTGATGATCGAAGGCCCCGGCCACGTGCCGATGCACAAGATCAAGGAGAACGTGGACCTGCAGCAGGAGTTGTGCCACCAGGCGCCGTTCTACACGCTCGGCCCGCTGACCACCGACATCGCGCCGGCGTACGACCACATCACGTCGGCGATCGGAGCGGCGATGATCGGCATGTTCGGTACCGCGATGCTCTGCTACGTCACGCCGAAGGAGCATCTGGGGCTGCCGGACCGCGACGACGTCAAGGCCGGGGTGATCGCGTACAAGATCGCGGCGCACGCCGCCGACCTGGCCAAGGGGCATCCGGGTGCGCAGGCGTGGGACGACGCGCTGTCCAAGGCGCGGTTCGAGTTCCGCTGGGAGGACCAGTTCAACCTGTCGCTCGACCCGGAGACGGCCCGGTCCTACCACGACGCGACGCTGCCGGCCGAGCCGGCGAAGTCGGCCCACTTCTGCTCGATGTGCGGCCCGAAGTTCTGCTCGATGAAAATCACGCAGGATCTGAAGGAGTACGCCCAGCAGGGCATGAAGGACAAGTCGGATGAATTCGTCGCATCCGGTGGCCGGGTCTACCTGCCGTTGGCCTGATCGTCGGCGCCGCTACGGCTCCGATTGTCGGCACCGTCGCGGTTCCGGTCCTCCGCACCGTTACGGCTCCGGCCGTCCGCGCGGCGGGGCTGCCGGCGCAACTCGCTGACCCAGTCCACGTGTTCGGCGTCCTCGTCGGTCAACGCCGGTGGAGGCGCCGGCCGCCGCTGGCGCATGAACCGTGGCCGGGGAATCCAGCCGGCCGCAGGTGCGGCGGGTGGTGCGGCGACCGGTTGCGGTGCGACCGGTGGTGGTGCCACCGGCCTTGGCGTCGGCCGGTCGACGCCATCGGTCACCGGTGTCGGTGTCGGCGGCCCGTCCGGCGCGATCGGTGTCGGGTCGACACGGGGGGTGACCGCCGCAGGTGTCGGCGGCGGACGGTCGCCCGGATGCGACTGCGCGGCGACCGGCACCGGTGACGCTGCGGTCGGGCCTGATCGGACCGGGCCTGATCGGACCGGGCCTGATCGGACCGGGTCCGGTGAGGTCAGGCTCGGTGTGGGCGGGTCCGCTGCGGGCGGGTATGACGCCAGCAGGTCGGGCGTGGGCCGGCCCGGCGTCGGCGGGTCCGGCACAGGCGGCGCTGCCGGACCGGGTGACACCCGCCCGACGGATGCCGAATCGGCGGGAATCTTTTCAGATAGGGCAATTTCCACTACCGATTCTCGGCTCTCGGACGAGCTATCGGCGGGTCCGACGGTCGCTCCGACGGCGGGCACGGGCGTCCCACTCGCGGGCACGGGTGCGGGCGTTCCGGTTGCGGTGCTGGCCCGTCGGCCGGGCCGACGCACGGCAGCCACGGTGATCGAACCGACGACCCCGGCGGCCACCGCCAGCAGCGCCGCCCAGTAGGGGTCGTCCTGGTAAGGCCCGGCGCGGCCGGCCCCGGCGGCCAGGTACGCGGCGTCGAGGACCGCCGGTCCGGCCATTCCGGACACCGCCGTGGCCACCGTCGGCGCCGCCCGCCACCGGGCCAGCCCGCTCACCGCCGCACCGAGCACCAGCGCCAGCGCCGGCAGCAGCACGAACAGTTGCCAACCGGAGTCACCCGGGTCGAGCGCCACCGGTTCGAGTACCCCGGGTCGGATCTCGGCGACGGGGTCACCCGCCCACAGGTCCGGGGCAACTGACCCGACCGCCAGCAGCCAGAGCGCGCCGCTGAACACCAGCACGTTCCAGCGCATCGCCGGATGGGTCAACGCGGCCAGCGCCGCCGGCAGACCCACCACCGCCCCGATCCCGCCGATCAGGGCGGTAACCGTCACCGGATCGTCGACCCCGGTCGACGCCTGCGCCGGCAGCACCGACAACCCGACCACGGCGAGCGCCGCACCGATTGCGGCGACCAGAGCCAAGACGACCCGGCGGAGCGCTGTCCGGACCGCCGACACCCGCCGGGGCCGGGCCGGACGCTGCTCGGCGACCCGTTGCGCCACGCACGCGCCGACGACGGCAGCGACGATCGCGAACCAGGCGAGCCAGGACAGCTGGGTCGGCCAGAAGTCTGCGGTCGGCCCGACGAAGTCGCGACGCAGGCGTACCAGTTGGAGACCGTAACCGGCACCGAGCTGGACGGCGCCGGCGAACGCCGCTACACCGAATGCCGTGGTGATCGCTCTGAGCCAGGTCCGCAAGGGCATGCCGGGAGGTTACGGCCGGCCGCCCGCACTGTCGACCTGGACCGGGGCGACCGCCACCGGGCCGGTGGGTCAGCCCAGCTGGGGCAGCACCTCGGCGGCGACCAGCTCCAGGTGGTCCAGATCGGCGAGGTCGATGAACCGCAGGTGTACCCGGCTGGTACCGATCGCCGCGAACTCCCCGATCCGGTCCACCAGCTGGGCCGGCGAACCGATCACCGGGTCCTCCGGTGGCAGGGCGCTCTTCTCGTGCAGCGGCGCGGCGCGACGCTGCGCCTCGGCGTCGGTACGCCCGATCGCGATGACGATGCCGGCCGACATGGTCAGCGGCGGTCGGCCCTGCTCGGTGCGCCCGGTCCGGTGACAGGCCTCGGTCACCCGCTCGTAAGCCGCTGCGGTCTCGGCGACCGACTTGAACGGCATGTTGAACTCGTCGGCGAACTGGGCGGCGAGCTCCGGGGTCCGCTTCGGCCCCCGTCCGCCGATGATGATCGGCGGGCCGGCCGGCTGCGCCGGCTTCGGTAGCGCCGGAGCGTCGACCAGCTGGTAGTGGTCGCCGTGGAAGCTGAACTTGTCACCGACCGGGGTACGCCACAGCCCGGTGATCACCTCGAGCTGCTCGGCCAACCGGTCGAAGCGTTCCCCGACGGACGGGAACGGCAGCCCGTACGCGGTGTGTTCCCGGGCGTACCAGCCGGCGCCGATGCCGAGGTCGACCCGGCCACCGCTCATCTGGTCGACCTGGGCGACCATCACGGCGAGCGGTCCGGGCAGCCGGAAGGTCGCCGAGGTGACCAGCGTGCCGAGCCGGATCCGGGAGGTCTCCCGGGCCAGCGCGGCCAGGGTCAGCCAGGCGTCGGTCGGCCCCGGCAGCGCCAGCTCCTCGCCCATCGACTGGTAGTGGTCGGCCCGCAGGTAACCCTCGAACCCGGACTCCTCGGCGAGCCGGGCCAGCCGGAGCTGGTCGTCGTAGCTGGCGCCGCGGTGCGGCTCGGTGAACACGCTGACCCGCATGGTCAGTACCCTCCGATCCCGGCCGTCGCCGGTGCGTCGCGTTCCATCAGCACCTCGTGCAGTTCCGCACTGCACCGGGCCACGTCCTCGGTGTGCGCGTTGCGCCCCAGGCTGCGGGGGCGGGGGATGTCGATCGGCACGATCTTGCGGATCCGCCCTGGTCGAGGGCTCAGCACCACGACCCGGTCGGCGAGCAGGACGGCTTCGTCGATCGAGTGGGTGACGAAGACGATGGTCGCCGCGCGCTCCATGTGGATCCGTTGCAGCTCGACGGAGAGTTCCTCCCGGGTCAGCGCGTCCAGCGCCGAGAACGGCTCGTCCATCAGCAGCACCTGTGGTTCGGCGAGCAACGAGCGGCACAGCGACACCCGCTGCTGCATGCCGCCGGACAGCTCGTGCGGCAGCCGCTTGTCGAAACCGGCCAACCCGACCATCTCCAGCAGTTCCATGGCCTTTGCCCGGTGCTGTCTGCGGCGCAACCCGAAGATCTCCGCCGGCAGCAGAACATTGTCCAGCACTGATCGCCAGGGCAGCAGGGCCGGACGTTGAAAGAGCATCGCGATGTCCCGGCGTGGTTTGACCACTTGCTGACCACCGACGGTGATCTCGCCGGCTGTCGTCGGAAGCAGTCCGGCGATGAGTCTGAGCAGGGTGGACTTGCCGCAACCGGATCGACCTACGACCGCGACGAACTCACCGGCAGTCACCGAAAGGTCGATGCCGCGCAGTGCCTCCACTGTGCCGGAGCGACCGGCGAACGTCCGTCCGACTCCGCTGAGCTGGATCATGGGGCCGGCAGCTCCCTCGTCCTGAGTCGATCAACAAGCGGGGGACAGAGTATCCGGATCGTGCCGGCCATGCACCACCCGCACGGTAAACACTTTTGATTGCGATCCAGGGTTCGCGATGCCCGGCTGTCGCATTGGTGAGGTTTCCCTCGTACTCTGTTGCCCGCGAAGTTTCCCAACGCGACCGCGGCACCGGTGCGGCCCCCACCGACCGGCTGCCGCGCCGGACCAACTACCCCCTCCGGTCGGCTCGACGACCTGCGGGTTTGTCGAGGGGCCGTCGGGTTGGAAAGGACACACGTTCATGACAAGGCTCACCCGTACGATCGCCGCCACGGCCCTCGCGGCGGCGCTCGCGGTCACTGCCGGCTGCAGCGCGGACGACGGTGACGAGGCGAATGCCGGTGGCACCGAGGAATTGAAGAAAGTGACTTACCTCACTTCCTTCGGTAACTTCGGCCGGGACTCCTACGCCTGGGTCGCCAAGGACAAGGGCTTCTTCGAGGAGGCCGGTTTCGACGTCGAGGTCAAGGCGGGTGCCGGCACCGGCGACAACATCAAGACCGTCGTCGCAGGACAGGCCCACTTCACGCCGATCGACCTGACCGGCGGGCTGCTGCAGTACGGCAACGGCGAGGCGAAGGACTTCGTCGTGGTCGCCGGTATCCAGCAGCGCACCATGGCGGCGATCATCGCGCTCGACGGCAGCGGCATCACCACCCCCAAGGACCTGGAGGGCAAGACGCTCGCCGACGCCCCCGGCTCGGTGGTGCGCAACCTGTTCCCGACGTACGCCTCGCTGGCCGGCATCGACGAGAGCAAGGTCGAGTGGGTCAACGGCGCTCCGCAGACCCTGATGGGCACCCTGGCCTCCGGGTCGGTGGACGGCATCGGCCAGTTCGTGGTCGGTAAGCCCACTGTGGAGACCGTTGCGCAGGGCAAGACCGCCGTGGTGCTGCCGTACAGCGACATCATGACCGACCTGTACGGCAACGTGCTGATCACCTCGACGGCGATCGCCGAGGAGGACCCGGAGATGGTGAAGCGCTTCAGCGCGGCACTGCTCAAGGGCCTGGAGTACAGCATCACCAACCCGGAGGAGGCCGGCGAGATCCTGGCCAAGAACGTGGAGGAGGCCAACCCGGCCGCGGCCGCCGCCGAACTGGAGCTGATGGCCGCCTTCGTGAAGTCGACCAGCTCCGGTGTGCCGGTCGGTGCGCTGGACAGCCAGCGGATCGCCCGCAGCATCGCGATCCTGCAGGGCGCCGGAGCGATCCCGCCGGGCCTGGAGCCGGAGCAGGTCGTCAACTTCGACCTGGCCCCGAACGCCGAATCCTGACCGACCCGGGTGCGGGCGGGTGGGCCACCGGATGTTGATCCACCCGCCCGCACCGGCGGTTCGGCGAGCCTGAGGAGTGTCGATGACCGTACTCAAACCGGCGCAGGCGCCACCGGTACGCGCCGCGACCACCGCTCCGGTCCGCCGCCCCGCCGGCGGCCGGGTCGCCGCCGTTGGACTACCGCTGCTCGGCGTGGCGGTGACGGTGACCGTGTGGTGGCTCGTGACCAGCGTGTTCGACCTGGTGCACTCGGTGGTGCTGCCACCCCCGCAGGACGTGTACGCGGCGTTCTCCCTGCGGGTGCCGCGACTGCTGGAACACACCCTGGCGACCACCACCTCGACCGTCGCCGGGTTCGCGATCTCCACCGTGGTCGGGGTGCTGATCGGTCTGGCGCTGGCCGGCTCACAGGTGGCCGAGCGGATGTTCTCCCCGCTGCTGGTGGCGCTCAACGCCGTACCGAAGATCGTGCTCGCCCCGCTGCTCGTGGTCACCCTCGGCTGGGGCCAGCAGTCGATCCTCACCATGGTCTTCCTGCTCTGCTTCTTTCCGATCGTGCTCTCCACGGTGACCGGCCTGACCTCGACCCCGGCCGATCTGGCCGAGCTGGCCCGGTCGCTGGACGCGTCCCGGTGGCAGACCTTTCGCAAGATCCGGTTTCCGGCGGCGTTGCCGCAGATCTTCGTCGGCCTGAAGGTCGCGATGCCGTTGGCGGCGATCGGTGCCGTGATCGGCGAGTTCCAGGCCGGTGAGGAAGGCCTGGGCTACATGACCCTGCAGTTCAGCGGGATGGGCGAGAACTCCGCCGCCTGGGCGGCGATCGTGTTGATCGGGCTGATGAGCATTCTGCTCTACTTCGCGCTGGTCGGCTTCGAACGGCTGCTGCTGCCGTGGGTGCGGGAGACGACGTCCGCCCGCTGACGTCGCCACCATGTCGCGCCCGCCCCGGACGTCGTGCGCCCGCCAGGAACAACTCCTGGCGGGCGCACGAGGCCGGTCCGTACCGGGGCCGTCAGCTGGCCAGCCGCCAGCGGCCGCCCCGGGAGACCAGCATGGTCAGTGCCTGGGGCATCAGTCCGGAGTGGTTGTCCGGGGTCATCCGGATCGGCCCGGACAGCCCGTCGAACTGGGTGGTCTCCAGCACCTCACGGATGGCCTCCCGGTTGATCGAGCCGTCGCCGGTCGACGTGGCCACCGCATCGGCGATCAGCTGGACGGCGTCGGCCGCGAACGAAGAGAACCCGTAGTAGCTGCCGAACCTGGCCGTGTAGTCGCGGAACCACTGCTTGCGGGCTGCCTTCGCCGGGGTGTTGGCGATCACGTCGTCGATCACCATGGTCTGGGTGAAGACCAGGTTGACGCCCTTGGTGCCGGTGGCCGAACCACCGGACAGGAACAGGTCCCCGGCGGCGGCGGCGTCGAAGAACAGGGGCCCCGGGTAGTCGGCCTGCGCCGCGCTGTCCGCCGCCAGCGCCGCCTGCTCGGCCGAGGTCCAGACCAGCAGCGCGCCCGGATTCTCGCCGGTCAACGGCTGCGCCAGGGTGGCGACGGCCTGGCTGACGTCGGTGTCGGTGGTACGCACCTGTTCGGTGCCGACCAGGTTGATGTCGAGCTTGTCCAGTTCGGCGGTGATCACCCGCAGGCCGTCCCGGCCGTACTCGTCGTCGGTGTGCAGCAGGCTGGCCCGCCCGATGTTGCGGCGGCGCAGCTCGTTGGCGACCGCGGCGGCGCTGTCCGCCGCGTTGGGGCCGAGCTTGAACAGATAGCGACGCTCGGTGACCGGGGTGGCGACCGCGGTGGCCGGGGCCAGCGAGATGGTCGGCACCCGTTTGTCGTTGATCGTCCGGGCGGCGCCGACCGCACAGTCACTGCAACTGCCCATGATGATCGCGGTCACCGCGGAGTCGCCGGTGAAGTCGCCGATGTTGCGCAGCGACTCGCTCGGGTCGGAACGATTGTCCCGGACGTCCAGCCGGATCGTCCGGTCGCCCAGCAGACCCGATTCGTTGATCTGCTCGACCTTCAGTTCGAGGGCTCGCTGGTAGCCCTTCCCGACGGTTGCGGCGGCACCGGACAGTTCCAGGTCGGCGGCGATGACGATCTCGCCGCCGTCCCCGCCGGCCGAGTCGCTGGCGAACTGGCAGCCGGTGAGCGAAGAGGCCAGCAATGTGGATGCGAGCGCCATGAGTAGGGCGGAACGGGTGGGCCTCAAGTCAGTCCTCCAGGTACGCGGCGGATGCGCACCCGGTCGGTGGGCGGCGGCGCGGCTGAGCACGTCCTCAGTAGAAGTCGCGCCGGCGGCATGCCGTACGGTGTGCGCGGAGCCTGCAAACTTGGGAAACCATGCCAATGGGCGGCGTTCTGGTCAAGCGCGCCGGTCGGGGCGTTTCCGGGACTGTCGTCCCACATGTTGGCAACGAGTACATGTTGCGAGCGTTGACTTTGGCGGGACAACTGACGGTGGAAGTTCTATCCGCGCTGATCAGGGCGGTGTGATGAAGATACTCTCCGGTAACACTAGGGTGATTACGGGTCGTCCGACCGATTCCTGCCCCACTGAGGCTTCCCAAGCGGGTCCACTTCTGGTGAAATCGCGGCCGTGCCGCATGCGGCGCTCACCGCTGCAGCAGGCATCGGTCGGCAGTCCGCGTGTGGAGATAGCGACGGAGGCGATGTCGTGAGGACCGGACCGACGACCCTGCCCGACAACGGCCCGCGGAAGCGCCGCGCGCCATTGCGTTGGGTGCCGCGACTGAGGGATGCGCGGATCAGGTCCAAACTGGCCCTGATCCTGGTCGTTCCGCTGGCCGCGGTCGCCGCTCTGGCCACGGTACGGCTGGTCGACGTAGGACAGGGCGCAATCGACGCGCGAATGGTGCGGTCGATGGCCGAACTCTCCGTCGACGTCTCAGCCCTGGCTCAGGACGTCCACAAGGAGCGGATGGCCGCGGTGACCTTCCTGGCCGCCCGTGACGCCGACGCCGAGGCCTACAACATCCGGGTGCGCAGCACCGACGAGCGGATCGCTGCGTACGCCGCCGAACGCGACCGGGTCGGTAACGTGCCGGAGGCGGTTGAGCGGCAGCTGGTCGCCATTGACGACCACCTGGACACCTTGAACGCCACCCGCCAGGAGGTGCTCGACCGGCGGCAGATGCCGGTGCCGGAAGCGGTGCTGCGGTACGGCGTCATCCTGTCCGACCTGGCTTCCTACGGTGAGGTGCTCGGCCAGGTCTCCGGTGACGGCGAGGTGCCGGACAGTCTGCGTGCCGTCTCCGCCTTCGCCCGGGCCAAGCTGGCCACGGCCGAGGAGGAGGCGATCATCTTCGCCGCGCTGTCCACCGGCCGGCTGGACGAGGAGCAGTTCTCGTCGTACCTGGCCACGCTGACCAGCCAGCAGGAGGCGCTGCTGTCGTTCTCGCTGGCCGCGTCGCCGTGGGAGCAGGAGCTGGTCGACAGCAGCGTCACCGGTGACGCCGTCTTCCTGGCCGACCGGGTCGCCACCGAGATCACCCGTTCGGTGGGCCAGCGGGCTCCGATGAGCGCCGCACAGGCGGCCCGGGCCGTGGGCGCGGTCAACGACCTGATGCGGTGGGCCGAGATCCAGCTGGAGAACCGGCTGCTCGACCGGGCCACCGAGGTGAGCACCAACGTCACCCGGCAGGCGATCATCGAGTCGATCGCGGTGCTGATCGTCCTGGTGCTGGCGATCGCCCTGGCGGTGGTCCTGGCCCGTTCGTTGAACGACTCGCTGCGGCGGCTGCGGGAAGGCGCCATGTCGGTGGCCAGTCGGGACCTGCCGGAAGCGGTGGCCAAGCTCCGCGACGTCAACGACCTCAACGACCGGGGCCCGGAGGAGATCGTCCGCAACCTACGTGACCCGATCCGCCTGCCCAACCGCGACGAGGTCGGCCAGGTCGGCCAGGCGTTCAACGTGGTGCACCGGGAGGCGGTCCGGATCGCCGCCGAGCAGGCCGCACTGCGGGCGAGCGTGTCGGCGATGTTCCTCTCCCTGGCCCGCCGAAGCCAGACGCTGGTCGACCGGATGATCGGCGAGCTCGACGCGATCGAGCGTGGCGAGGAGGACCCGAAGCGGCTCGCCCAGCTGTTCCAGCTCGACCACCTCGCCACCCGGATGCGCCGCAACGACGAGAACCTGCTGGTCCTGGCCGGTGCCGACTCGACGGCGCCACGCCGGGAGGACGCGCTGCTGGTCGACGCGCTGCGGGCCGCGCAGTCTGAGGTCGAGCTCTACAACCGGATCGAGTTCGGCACCGTCGACACCGACATCCTGATCTCCGCGCACGCGGTCAACGACGTGGTACGTCTCGTCGCCGAGCTGCTCGACAACGCCACCCGGTTCTCCCCGCCGACCACCACGGTCGTCGCCGACGCCCGGCGGCTGCGCGACTACGTACTGGTCCAGGTGGAGGACCGCGGCCTGGGGCTGTCCGAGGAGCAGTTGGACAATCTCAACCGGAGGCTCGCCGAGCCGTCCACGGTCGACGTCTCGGCGTTCCGACTGATGGGTCTCGCCGTGGTCAGCCGGCTGGCCGGCCGGTACGGCATCCGGGTCGAGCTGCGGCCCAACCCGGAGGGTGGCACTATCGCCCAGGCCACGCTGCCGAGCAGCATCCTGGTACTGCCGCAGCGCACCCGGGAGCCGGTGATCACGCGGGGACGCCCGGCCATGGCGGCCGAGCCGATCTCCGCCGCGCCCACGTCAGGCGGGACCTGGTCGCCGATCTCGAGTCCGCCGGCGGCGACACCCGGCCGTACGGCGACCCTCACCGACCAGTGGCAGAACGCCCGGTCGTCACAGTGGAACGCGGTGGCCGGTGCACCTACCGCCGCCTTCCCGGTGACCACCGGCGGGCAGTCGACGCCGGTGTCCGCCGCCCCGATCTCCGCGTCGCCGATGTCCGGCTCGCCGATGTCCGGGCCGCCGATGTCGGGCCCCCCGATGTCCGGCGCTCCCATGTCCGGGGCACCGGCTGCCCCGGCCGCCGGCCCGGCCGCGCCGACGTACAACCCAGGGCTGCCGGCGTACCGTCCGGCGGCATCCGCCGCCCCGCCTGCGGCGGCACCGCCGGTGGCCAACGTCGGTACGCCGACCGTGGCCTACCCGACGGTGCGACCGACCGGTACCAGCGGCTACCCGGACCAGTCGGTCATCCCGGCCACCATGCACCCGCTGGCCCCGGCGGTACGCACCGGCGGCCAGCTGCCGCACGGCCCGATGGCCGGCGGCTCCACCGGCGGCGGTGCGCCCGCAGCGCCCGCCAACCCCGCAGCGCCCGCCAACCCCGGTGCCCGGCCCGAGGACGCCGCCGAGATGCCCATCTTCCGGGAGATGGAGGCGGTCTGGTTCCGGTCACACGGCTCGGCCGAGACCACCGTCCTGCCGCTGCCGACCGCCGGTCGTCCGCCTGCTGCCGGTGCGCCCGCACCGGCGTACTCGCCGGCACCCGCTCCGACCAGGACACCGCTGCCGGCCCGCAACCCGGGACAGTCGACTCCACAGCCGGCGGCGTACTCTGCTCCGGTGCAGCCGAACGCCGCACCACCACCCCCGGCCGCGCCACCGGCGCCCGCACCGTCCACTCCGGCCGGCGCGGCGACGTCGGCGCTGGGTGCCATCCCCCGGCAACGGACCGGCGACTCCGGCAGTTGGCGTACCGCCGCTGACGAGGGCTGGGCCCGGGCCAGCAAGGCAGCGGAGCCGGCGACCGCCGGCACCACCCGCTCTGGTCTGCCGAAGCGCCAGCCCCAGGCACAGCTGGTGCCGGGTGGCGTGGAGGCCAAGCAGGGCCGCGAGCCGACCCGGCGGACCCCGGACGAGGTCCGCGGCCTGTTGTCGGCATATCACCGTGGCGTGCAACGCGGCCGGACCGTCGGCAGCGAGCAGTACCGCGCCACCTCAACCAAGGAGACCAGCGAATGAACAGGCCAGCAGCTATTCAGGACATGGGTTGGCTGCTCAGCAACTTTGCCGACAGCGTGGCGGGGATCGCCCACGTCGTGGCTGTCTCGGCAGACGGACTGCTGCTCGCCTCCTCGCGTGACCTGCCGGCGGACCGGGCCGACCAGTTGGCGGCGATCACCTCCGGCGTGGTCAGCCTCACCGACGGGGCGTCGCGGATGTTCAGCGCGGGTGGCGTGCTGCAGACGGTGATCGAGATGGACAGCGGGTACCTGTTCCTGATGTCCATCAGCGATGGATCGTCGATGGCGGTGCTCGCCGCCCGTAGTTGCGACGTCGGTCAGGTCGGGTACGAGATGGCATTGCTGGTCGAGCGGGTCGGTGCCGCGCTGGTCCCGGCGCCACGGGAGACCGTGGGCGGCCGACCCTGATCCGAGGCTGAAGTTCCGCTGCGACACAAGGGACCGTCACCGATGACGTGCCAGCAGACCCACGAGGAGGTGACCGCTCAATGGGCCAACCACGACAGGACCCGCGCGGAGCGCTGGTCCGCCCCTATGCGGTCACCCGCGGGCGTACCGAGCCACGGCAGCACATCGCACTGGAGGCGGTGCTGGTGGCCTCGGCGGCAGCGGTCACCGAGTCTCGTTTCGCCGGGCACGACAAGCATCGAATCGCCACGATCTGCGACAACCGTGCCCAGTCACTGGCGGAGATCGCCGCGTACACCCGGCTCCCGCTGGGCGTCGCACGGGTCCTCGTCGCCGACATGGTCGCCGACGGCCTGCTGGCGTTGCACAGCACCGCTCCGACTGAGACAGAGGGCTACGAGGAGCGGATGGAACTTCTTGAGAGGGTGCTAAGTGGACTTCGCAGGCTATGACCGTCCCGGCGTCCGCCGGGACAAGGGAATCACCTCGGCGAAGATCGTCATCGCCGGTGGATTCGGGGTGGGCAAGACCACCATGGTCGGCGCGGTCTCCGAGATCACGCCGCTGACCACCGAGGCGCTGATGACCTCGGCCGGTGTCGGCATCGACGATCCGTCAAAGGTCCCCGGCAAGGAGACCACCACGGTGGCGATGGACTTCGGCCGGATCACCATGGCCGACGACCTGATTCTCTATCTGTTCGGCACACCCGGACAGACCCGGTTCTGGTTCATGTGGGACGAGATCATCCGCGGCGCGGTCGGTGCTGCGGTGCTGGTGGACACCCGCCGGATCACCGACGCCTTCGCCCCGCTCGACTACTTCGAGAACCGGCAGCTGCCGTACCTCGTGGCGTTGAACTGCTTCGACGGCGCGCCACAGTACGAGCCGGAGGAGGTGCGGGAGGCGCTGGCCATCGCGCCGCACGTGCCGCTGGTGATGTGCGACGCCCGCAGCCGGGACTCGACGAAGAGCGTCCTGGTCACCGTGGTCGAACACGCGATGGCGACGCTGCGCGCCGAGCACGGCCGAGGGTATCCGACGCCGGTCGGCTGACCGCTACGGAAACGGCCGGCGGCCGCTGCGCCGCCGGCCGGTGCGACCTCAGTCGATGGGCAGTCGGTAGCCGCGTTTGACCACGGTCTGGATCACCCCGGGCGTACCCAGCCCGGCCCGGAGCCGGGCCACCGCCATCTCGACGGCGTGCTCGTCGGCGCCTCGGGGCAGGGTGCGCAGCAGCGCGGCCCGGGACAGCACCCGTCCCGGGGTCTGCGCCAGCGCGCGTAGCACCGCCATCGGTGCCGGTGCCAACGGGCGCAGCTCACCGTCGATCACCGCGGCGTGTCCGCGCAGGGTGAGCAGGTGTCCGCCGACCTTCAGGTTGACCGCCCGGCGGGGTAGTTCGTCGACGATGGTCCGGACCAGCGCCCCGAGTCGGGCGCGAGCCGGTGCGGTCACCGGCACTCCGTGCCGGCGCAGCGGCGCCGCGGTGACCGGCCCGACGCAGGCGGCCAGTACGTCGGTCCGCATCGCCTCGAGCACCGCGTCGGCGTTGGGCCCGGCGGCGCGCAGCAGCGCTCCGACCGCCGGCGCGGAGGTGAAGGTGACCGCGTCGACGAGCCGGCCGGCGACCAGGTCGACCAGCCGGTGCAGTGGTGCCGGGTCGGTCGGCGGCGCCCACCGGTACACCGGCACCTCGATCACGGTGGCGCCGGCCGCCTCGAGCGCCGCCGAACACTCCGGTTGCCGTTCCCCGTGCAGCTGCATCGCGATCACCTGGCCGGCCACGCCGCGGGCCCGCAGATAGTCGGTGACCTCGTCACAGCTCTCCGACGCGGGTGACCACTGGTCGTGCAGGCCGGCTGCCCGGATCGCGCCCCGGGCCTTGGGACCGCGGGCCACGATGTAGGCGCCGCCGAGCACCGCCCGCAGCGGCTCGGCCAAGCCCCACCCCTCCGCGGCCTCCAGCCAGCCACGCATGCCGATGCCGGTGTTGGCGATCAGCACGTCCGGCGGATTGTCCAGGCAGGCCCGGGTCGACGCCCGTAGTTCGGTGTCGTCGGCCAGCGGCACGATCCGCAGCGCCGGGGCGAGCACCACCCGGGCACCCCGCCGTTCCAGCAGCGCGGCCAGCTCGTCGCGCCGCCGGTCGGCGGTGACCCCGATGGTGAATCCGGACAGCTCGTCGGACATCACTGGTCCTGCCGCCGACCGAGCACCTCGATCAGCCCGTCCCGACAGCGCACCCGGTAGGTCGGCACGGCGACGCCCGGCAGATCCAGACATTCGCCGGTACGCAGGTCGTAGACCTGCTTGTGCAGTGGTGACGCCACGGTCGGGATGTCCCCCCGGGTACCGACGATGCCCCGGGACATGACGTGGGCGCCGGCCACCGGGTCCTGGTTGCCGATCGCGTACAACGTCCCGTCGTAGGTCCGGAAGACCGCCACCTGCTCGCCGTCGACCAGTGCGGCCACGCCCCGCTCCGGCTCCACCCGAGAGTACGGGCACACCGGTGTCCACCGGGCGGTGACGTTGACTGTCTGCACACTCATCGGCGTACCTCCAGGGTTGTCGGGAGACCGAGCGCGACGGGCCGGCGCTCGCCCAGGGCCGGCACCGGCTGGCCCCGCTCGACCTCGAAGGTGATCGACGGGTCCGGGGTGTCGGGTGCGTTGACGAAGGAGGCGAAGCGGCGTAGCCGCTCCGGGTCGTCGATCGTGTCCCGCCACTCGTCCGAGTAGGACTCGACGTGCCGGGCCATCGCCTCGTCCAGCTCGGCCGCCAGCCCGAGCGAGTCGTCGACAATCACCGATCGCAGGTGGTCCAGGCCGCCGTCCATGGCCTCGATCCAGGCCGCGGTGCGTTGCAGCCGATCGGCGGTGCGGATGTAGAACATCAGGAACCGGTCGATGGTACGGACGAGCTCCTCAGTGGACAGGTCGCTGGCGAACAGGTCGGCGTGCCGGGGCCGGAAGCCGCCGTTGCCGCCGACGTAGAGGTTCCAGCCGACGTCGGTGGCGATGATGCCGAAGTCCTTGCTGCGCGCTTCGGCGCACTCCCGGGCGCAGCCGGAGACCGCAGACTTGATCTTGTGCGGGGCGCGCAGCCCTCGGTAGCGCAGCTCCAGGGCGACCGCCAGGCCGACCGAGTCCTGCACCCCGTAGCGGCACCAGGTGGAGCCGACGCAGGACTTCACCGTCCGCAGCGCCTTGCCGTAAGCGTGACCGGACTCGAAGCCGGCGTCGACCAGCCGCCGCCAGATCTTCGGCAACTGCTCCACCCGGGCACCGAACAGGTCGATCCGCTGCCCACCGGTGATCTTCGTGTAGAGGTTGAAGTCCCGGGCCACCTCGCCGATCACGATCAGCTTCTCCGGGGTGATCTCCCCGCCGGGGATCCGCGGCACCACCGAGTAGGTGCCGTCGCGCTGGATGTTGGCCAGGAAGTGGTCGTTGGTGTCCTGCAGGGTGGCCTGCTCGCCGTCGAGGACGTAGCCGTTGCCCAGCGAGGCGAGAATCGAGGCGACCACCGGCTTGCAGATGTCGCAGCCCCGGCCCCGACCGTGCTCGGCGACCAGCTGGGAAAAGGTCCGGATACCGCGTACCCGGACGATGTCGAACAGCTCCTGGCGGCTGTGGCCGAAGTGTTCGCACAGCGCGGTCGACTGGGCCACCCCGGCGACGGACAGCAACTGCTTGAGCATCGGTACGCAGGACCCGCAGCTGGTGCCGGCCCGGGTGCACGCTTTGATCCCGGCGACGTCGGTGCAGCCTTCGCCGATCGCGCCGAGGATCTGATCCTTGGTGACCGCGTTGCAGGAGCAGACCTGGGCGCTGCCGGGCAGCGCGTCGATGCCGGCCCCGCCGGCGGCACCGTCGGAACCGGCCGGGGCGAGCAGCGCCAGCGGCGGGCCGGGCAGCGGCCCGCCGACGCTGGCCCGCAGCGTCGGGTACGCCGTCGCGTCGCCGACCAGCACCCCGCCGAGCAGGGTGCGCGCGTCGTCGGAGAGCACCAGCTTGGCGTAGACCCGGGTGGCCGGGTCGGTGAAGGTGACGTCCAGACAGTCGGGGGTGGCGCCGTGCGCGTCGCCGAACGACGCCACGTCCACCCCGAGCAGTTTGAGCTTCGTGGAGGTGTCCGCGCCGGGGAAGGCGGCGGTGCCGCCGAGCAGCCGGTCGGCGACCACCTCGGCCATCGCGTAGCCGGGGGCGACCAGCCCGTAGCAGCGGCCCGGTTCGCCGTCCACGCTGACCGCGGCGCACTCGCCGACCGCCCAGATGTGCGGGTCGCTGGTCCGGCAGGTGGCGTCGACGGTCACCCCACCGCGCTCGCCGACGGCCAGCCCGGCGGCGCGGGCCAGGTCGTCGCGGGGCCGGATGCCGGCGGCGACGACCACCAGGTCGGTCTCCAGTTCGGTGCCGTCGGTGAGGGCCACTCCGTGCGGGGTGCCGTCCGGCCCGGTGCGGATCGCCGACGTCGCGGTCCCCAGGTGCACGTCAACGCCGAGGTCCTCGACGTAGCGGCGCAGCATCGCCCCGCCGGCCTCGTCGATCTGGACCGGCATCAGCCGGGGCGCGAACTCCACCACGTGGGTACGCAGGCCGAGCAGCCGCAGCGCGTTGGCGGCCTCCAGGCCGAGCAGGCCGCCGCCGATCACCGTGCCGACCCGCCGGCCGGCGGCCGGATCGGTGGCGAAGTCGCGGATGGCGACCAGGTCGTCCAGCGTCCGGTAGACGAACACCCCGTCGCGCAGGCCGCCGCCGTCGGCGCCGTCGGTGGGGCGGTGTGCGCCGTCGATCGGCGGGACGAACGGGTACGAGCCGGTGGCCAGCGCCAGCGCGTCGTAGCCGTACTCGGCGTGGTCGGTGACGACCACCCGGCGGTCCCGGTCGATGCGCCGGGCCGGCTCGGCCAGCCGCAGGTCCACCCCGTCGTCCGGGGTGTGCACGCTCAACTCGTCCGGCCCGACACCGTCGAAGAAGGCCGACAACCGGACCCGGTCGTACGCCGGCCGCGACTCCTCGGCGAGCACCGTGACCTGCCATTCGCCGCCGGTGTCGCGGGAGCGGACCGCTTCGACCAGGCGCTGCCCGACCATGCCGTTGCCGATGACGATCAACCGGTTCACGCTGGTACCTCCACGTCGGAATCCACAGATGAGAGCCAGTCGACGATGCCGGTGACCGCGTCGGTGCAGCTGCCACAGCCGGTGGTGGCCCGGGTGGCGGCGACCACCTCGGCGACCGACCGGGCACCGGCGCGCCAGCAGCGCACCAGCGCCCCCTTGCTGACCGTGTTGCACTGGCAGACGGTCGCCGCGTCCGGCATCAGCGCCGGACTGGTCGCCGGCGCCGCGACGGTGCCGCCGACCGCCCGGCCGAGCAGCAGCGCCCGCCGGTCGGCCGGCACCGGACCGCCCCGGTCGAACAGTTGGATGACGGTGCCGACGGCCGGGTTGTCGCCGAGCATGATCGCCCCGGTCAGCCGGTCGTCGCGGATCAGCAGCCGGGCGTACGTGCCGCGCGCGGGGTCGGCGAAGCTGAGCTCCTCGGTCTGCCCGTCGGCGCCCGGCCGGGTGTCGCCCATCGCGGCGAGGTCGATGCCGGCGGCCTTGAGCCGGGTCACCGTCGGCAGTGGCCGGTAGCGGGCACCCGGGTCGTCGCCGGCCAGCACCCGGGCCAGCACCTGGGCCTGTTCCCAGGCGGGGGCGACCAGCCCGGTAACGACGCCGTCGTGTTCGGCGCAGTCCCCGATCGCCCAGATGTGCGGGTCGCTGGTGGCCATCCGGTCGTCGACCATCACACCGCGCCCGACCCGTAGCCCGGCCCGCCGGGCCAGGTCGGTGTCCGGCCGGACACCGCAGGCCAGCACCAGCAGGTCGGCGTCCAGCTCCCGGCCGTCGCCGAGCCGTAGCCGTACCCCGTCCGTGGTGGCGGTGACCGACTCGGCGGCGGCGGCCAGCTCGGTGCCGACGCCGAGGCCGGCCAGGGTACGGGCGAGCACCGCGCTGGCGGTGGCGTCGAGTTGACGCTCCATCAGCTGACCGACCTTGTGTACCACCCGCACGTCCAGTCCGCGTGCGGCGAGCCCACGGGCGGCTTCCAGCCCGAGCAGGCCGCCGCCGAGCACCAGCGCGGTGCGGGCACCGGCTGCGGCGGCGAGGATCCGCCGGCAGTCGTCCAGGGTCCGGAACACCGCGACCCGGTCGGGCAACCCCGCCGGGCCGTCGACACCGGTCAGGCCGGGCAGGTCGGGGACCACGGCCCGGCTGCCGGTGGCGAGCACCAGATGGTCGTACTCGGTGGCGGTGCCGTCGGCGGTGCGCACCGTCCGGGTGGCCGGCTCGATCGCGGTCACCGCCAACCCGGACCGCACGTCGATGCCGTGCCCGGCGGCCTCGGTGAGCGTGACGTCCAGCTCGTCGGCCCGGCCGGCGAGCAGGTTCGACAGCATGATCCGGTTGTACGCCCGGTGCCGCTCCGCCCCGTACACGGTGATCTTGTAGTCGCCGCGCCGGGCGTGCAGCTCGGCGGCGAGCCGGGCACCGGCCATGCCGTGGCCGACGATGACGATACGGTTCACGCTCGCTCCACCCTGACCGCACAGATCTTGAACTCGGGCATCCGGGATGTCGGGTCCAACGCGTCGTTGGTGACCGAGTTGATCCGCCCCGCGCCGCCCCAGTGGAACGGGGCGAACACGGTGTCCGGGCGGATCGACTCGGTCAGTCGGGCCGGGGCGCGCATCTCGCCGCGTCGGCTGGTCACCGTGACCGGGTCGCCGTCGGCGACGCCGAGTCGGGCGGCCAGGTCCGGGTGCAGCTCCACGAAGGCCTCCGGGGCGGCGCCGCGCAGCGGCGCGATCCGGCGGGTCTGTGCACCGGACTGGTACTGGGCCAGCACCCGGCCGGTGGTCAGGTAGAGCGGATAGTCGGCGCAGACCTCCTCGGCGGCGGCCCGGTGCTCCACCGGCACGAACCGGGCCCGCCCGTCCGGGGTGGCGAACCGCTCGGTGAACATCCGTGGGGTGTCCGGCCGGTCCGGGTCCGGGCAGGGCCAGAAGACCCCGTCGGCGGCGTCGATCCGCTCCCAGGTGACCCCGGCGTAGTCGGCGACCCCGCCGGCCGAGGCCCGGCGTAGCTCGGTGAAGACCTCGGCGGGGTCGGCCGGGAACTGCCCGGCCGGGCAGCCGAGCCGCTGCGCCAGGTCGGCCAGGACGGCCAGGTCGGTGCGGGCGCCGGGCGGGGGTGGCCGCAGCGCGTGCCGGCGCAGCACCCGGCCCTCCAGGTTGGTCATGGTGCCGTCCTCTTCGGCCCACTGGGCGGTGGGCAGCACCACGTCGGCCATCGCCGCCGTCTCGGACAGCACGAAGTCGGCGACGACCAGCAGGTCCAGATCGGCCAGTCGGCGCTGGACCCGGCCGGCGCGGGGGGCGGAGACCACCGGGTTGGAGCCGAAGACCAGCAACGCCTTCGGCCCGGCCGGGGTGCCGAGCGCGTCCAGCAGCTCGTACGCGGAAACCCCCGGCCCGGGCAGGTCGGCCGGGTCGACTCCCCACACCCCGGCCACGTGTGCCCGCGCCGCCGGGTCGTCGATGCGCCGGTAGCCGGGCAGCTGGTCGGCCTTCTGACCGTGCTCCCGGCCACCCTGACCGTTGCCCTGGCCGGTCAGGCAGCCGTATCCGGATCCGGGTCGGCCGGGCAGTCCGAGGGCGAGCGCCAGGTTGACGTAGGCGCTGACCGTGTCGACGCCCTTGGCGTGCTGTTCGGCTCCGCGCGCGGTGAGGATGACGACCTTCGCGGGCGGGGCGTCGGTCGCGCGGCGGTCGCCGCCGGCCAGCGCCCGCGCCGCCGCCTCCAGATCGCCGATCGGTACGCCGGTGAGCCGTTCCACCCGGGCCGGCCAGTAGCCGGCGACGGTGGCCCGGACGGTGTCGAAGCCGGTGGTCCGCTCGGTGACGTAGGTCTGGTCCACCCAGCCCTCCCGCAGCGCGACGTGCAGCAGCGCGTTGGCCACCGCGAGGTCGGTGCCGGGGGTGGGCTGCAGGTGCAGGTCGGCCAGCCGGGCCGTGGCGGTGCGGCGGGGGTCGATCACGATCAGCGTGCCGCCGCGCTGTTTCATCTCGGTCAGGTAGCGGGCGAACGGCGGCATCGTCTCGGCCACGTTCGCGCCGACCAGCAGCAGGGTGTCGGCGGCGCCGACGTCGGCCATCGGGAACGGCAGACCGCGGTCGACGCCGAAGGCCCGGATCCCGGCGGCGGCCGCCGAGGACATGCAGAACCGGCCGTTGTAGTCGATGTTGCGGGTGCGCAGCGCGACCCGGGCGAACTTGCCCAGCGCGTACGCCTTCTCGTTGGTGAGCCCGCCGCCGCCGAACATCGCGACCGCGTCGCGGCCGTGTGCCTGCTGAATGCCGGTGACGTCGGCGACGATCCGGTCCAGCGCCTCGTCCCAGCTGGCCGGCCGCAGCTCCGCTCCCGGTCGGTCACGGACCAGCGGGGTGGTCAGCCGCTGCGGGTGGTCGAGCAGCTCGGCGGCGGTCCAGCCCTTCTGACAGAGCCCGCCCTGGTTGGTGGGAAACTGCCGGGGCAGCACCTGCACGCCGCCGTCGGCGCTTGCGCGCAGCCGCATGCCGCACTGCAGGGCGCAGTACGGGCAGTGGGTGGCCACGGTCCGGTCGACGGATCCGCCGGTCGGCCCGATGGTCACCTGCACGCTGCCTGGCATGTGCGAAGCGTGCCGGGGGGCGATTTCACCGCGACGTCCCGATTGTTTCCAGCCTGCTAAGAGCAGCTCACACGGACCGTTGTCAGGGGGTTAGCCAGCCCATCTGCTGGGACCTCCGGCGTACCGGTGCCGACCAGCCGTTTTGACCGGCGTACCGGGCAGCGGGTATCGTCGCCTGCTGTTGTGCGACAACCGAGGGGCGTCCCTCGCCAGACCCGTCACCGTCCCAGGTCACCGTCCGTGGATGCAGCTCACCGTCTGCGGGAGGCCCCGTCCGATGGTGCCAGGTCAGCCGGGGTATGCTTGTCGTTCGCGCGCGCGTTCTCTGCCAGGTCGCCCGGTTCCGGGTCGCCCCGACGGCCCGCGCGTTACCTGACGACCGACGCGCGACCCCAGACCGACGACGAGACAAGGTAGACCTGTGCGTACGTACAGCCCGAAGCCGGGTGAGATCGAGCGTCAGTGGCATGTGATCGACGCCTCTGACGTCGTGCTGGGCCGCCTGGCCACCCACGCCGCCACGCTGCTGCGCGGCAAGCACAAGCCGACTTTCGCGCCGCATGTCGACACCGGTGACTTCGTCATCGTCGTCAACGCCGGCAAGGTGGCGTTGACTGGCAACAAGCGGCACACCAAGGTGGCCTACCGGCACTCCGGATACCCCGGCGGGCTGAAGCAGGTCGGCTACGACGAGCTGCTGGCCAAGCGCCCCGAGCGGGCGATCGAGCTGGCCGTCAAGGGCATGCTGCCGCACAACAAGCTCGGTGCCAAGCTGATCCGCAAGCTCAAGGTCTACGCCGGCGCCGAGCACCCGCACGGCGCGCAGCAGCCGGTGCCGTTCGAGATCAAGCAGATCGCGCAGTGAGCGCGGGCGAAGGAACCAGCATGACCGACACCACCGAGGCCAGCCCGGTCGCCGTTGCCGAGACCGAGCCGGCCACCGCCGTGACGCCCGCGCCAGTGGTGCGCGCGCCGCGCGGCGAGCGCCCGATCCAGACCGTTGGGCGGCGCAAGGAAGCCATCGTCCGGGTGCGGATCGTCCCCGGCTCCGGCAAGATCACCTGCAACGGTCGCGAGCTCGAGGAGTACTTCCCGAGCAAGGTGCACCAGCAGCTGATCCGGGAGCCGCTGGTGACGGCCGAGAAGGCCGAGGCGTTCGACGTGATCGCCAACCTGCGCGGTGGCGGCATCACCGGCCAGGCGGGTGCGCTGCGGCTGGGCATCGCCCGGGCGCTGTGCGCCAACGACGGCGACGACCGCCCGGCGCTGAAGAAGGCGGGTTTCCTCACCCGCGACGACCGGGTCAAGGAAAGCAAGAAGTACGGCCTGAAGAAGGCCCGTAAGGCTCCGCAGTACTCGAAGCGCTAGTCCGACACGGCTGAACGGACGGCTGGGACACCTCCTTCGTGGGGTTTCTCGGCCGTCCGTGCTTTTTTGTCTAGTTGATGCGGATTCTTCCGTTCATCGGCAGTATCTTCATCGGTTGCCGGCCCGCTCGCCATCGCAGCGGGGCGGATCCCTACCCCCGACGGGGCGGCGGAGCGGCACCATTAGCGGGACCATCGGAGGATGACAGGTATGGCGCGGCTGTTCGGCACCGATGGCGTACGCGGGCGGGCCAACGCCGATCTCACCCCGGAGCTGGCGCTGGCGGTCGCGGTCGCCGCCGCGCACACCCTGGCCGAGCGGGATCCGAGCCGTCAGCCGCTGGCCGTGGTCGGCCGCGACCCGCGGGCCAGCGGCGAGATGCTGGAGGCCGCCGTGGTGGCCGGGCTGACCAGCGCCGGCGCGAACGTGTTGCGGGTCGGTGTGCTACCGACCCCCGGTGTCGCCTTCCTGGTCGGCGAGACCAAGGCCGACTTCGGGGTGATGCTCTCCGCGTCGCACAACCCGATGCCGGACAACGGCATCAAGCTGTTCGCCGCCGGTGGGCACAAACTGCCGGACGATCTCGAAATGAGGATCGAGGCCGCGATCGGCGCGGCGATCGAGGGCGACGGGTCCACCGGCCGTCGGCGACCCACCGGGGCCGGGATCGGCCGGGTGAGTGACCTGCTGGACGGGGCCGAGCACTACGTCGGGCATCTGGTCGGCACGGTCGACCACCGGCTCGACGGGCTGCGGGTGGTGGTCGACTGCGCGAACGGGGCGGCGGCCGAGGTTGGCCCGGTCGCCTACCGGGAGGCCGGCGCGGAGGTCATCGCGATCAACGCCGAGCCGAACGGGCTCAACATCAACGACGGTTGCGGCTCGACCCACCTCGACGTGGTCCGGGCCGCCGTCCTCGAACACGGTGCCGATCTTGGGCTGGCCCACGACGGCGACGCCGACCGGTGCCTGGCGGTGACCGCCGACGGCACCGAGGTGGACGGCGACGAGATCATGGCGATCCTGGCGCTGGCCATGCGCGACGCCGGCACGTTGACCGCCGACACCCTGGTGGCCACCGTGATGAGCAACCTCGGTCTGCGACTGGCCATGTCCCGGGAGGGCATCAAGCTGGTCGAGACCAAGGTCGGCGACCGGTACGTGCTGGAGGAGCTGCGGGCCAGCGGGCTGGCGCTGGGCGGTGAGCAGAGCGGGCACATCGTGATGCCCAGCTACGCCACCACCGGCGACGGGGTGCTCACCGGGCTGCAGCTGATGTCCCGGATGGCGGCTACCGGATCTTCGCTGGCCGGCCTGGCCGCCGCCGTCACCAAGCTGCCCCAGGTGCTGATCAACGTGCCGGTCGGCGACCGGGTCGCCGGCGCCGGAGACCCGGCCGTTCGGGCCGCCGCCGAGCAGGCCGAGGCCGAGCTGGGCGGCACCGGGCGGGTGCTGCTGCGCCCGTCCGGCACCGAGCCGCTGGTCCGGGTGATGGTCGAGGCGGCGACGGTGGAGACCGCCCGCTCGGTCGCCGAGCGGATCGCCGCCGCCGTCCGCGCGGCCAGCCCGGCCTGAACCCGGTCCGGCCCGCCCGGCCTGTTCCCGTCTGCCCGGCCCCGTCAGCCGGCCGGTCGCAGGCCGGCCAGCCGCCGGCTGGCTTCGGCGAGGACCTCGGGACGTTTGCAGAAGGCGAACCTGACCAGCAGCCGCCCGGCGTCCGGCTCGTCGTAGAACACCTGGGTCGGAACCGCGACCACGCCACAGCGCTCCGGTAGGGACAGGCAGAATTCGATCCCGTCGGTGCCGCCCAGCGCACTGATGTCGGCGGTGGCGAAGTAGGTGCCCTCCGGCACCAACACCCGGAATCCGGCCTCGGACAGCCCGGCCACCAGTTGGTCGCGCTGCGCCTGCATGTGCTGCCGCAGCCCGGTGTAGTAGCTGTCCGGCAGGTCCAGCGCCACCGCGACGGCTGGCTGCAGCGGCCCGCCGTTGACGTAGGTGAGGAACTGCTTGACCCGGGCGGTGGCGGAGACCAACGCGGCCGGCCCACTGGCCCAGCCGATCTTCCAGCCCGTACAGGAGAAGGTCTTGCCGGCCGACGAGATGCGCAGCGTCCGGTCTCGCATCCCGGGCAGGGTGGCGAGCGGGACGTGCGGGGTGTCGGCGTCGGTGAAGACGAGGTGCTCGTACACCTCGTCGGTGACCGCCCAGATGTCGTGCTCCCGGCAGATCGCGGCGATCGCGGTGAGCTCGGCGACGGTGAAGACCTTGCCGGTCGGGTTGTGCGGGGAGTTGAGCAGCACCAGTCGGGTACGCGGCCCGACCGCGGCGCGCAGTGCGGCGGGGTCGAAGGCGTACCGGCCGTCCCCGTCGGGACGTAGGGTGACCGGCCGGCGGACCGCCCCGGCGAGCGCGATCGCGGCCGCGTACGAGTCGTAGTAGGGCTCGAAGCAGACGACTTCGTCGCCCGGCTCGCACAGCGCGAGGATGGCGGCGGTGATCGCCTCGGTCGCGCCGGCGGTGATCAGGACCTCGGTCTCCGGGTCGTAGTCGAGATCCCAGAAGCGCTGCTGGTTGCGGGCGACGGCGGTGCGCAGCGCCGGAATCCCAGGACCGGGTGGGTACTGGTTGTGGCCGCTGCGCAGCGCCTCGGTGGCGGCGGTCAGCATCACGGTGGGCCCGTCGGTGTCCGGGAAACCCTGGCCGAGGTTGACCGCGCCGGTGCGGACGGCAAGAGCGGACATCTCGGCGAAAATCGTCGTGCCGAACGGGCGCATGCGGCGGACCAGGGGGTCGATGTCGGCGGGGGCGCCGGGGGAGGTGACCACCTCGCCACTTTATGCGGTCCATCGAAACAGATGGCGGCACCCGTACTTTGCACCATAAGGCGGGTTTGGTCGGTTACTGCTCAGCGTGCTTGATTGATTGCTGGGGTTATGCGCACAGCCGATGAGCGATCGTGGGTTAGGCTACGACTCATGTGTGGAATCGTGGGGTACGTCGGCACGCGGCCGGCGCTGGGCATCGTGCTGGACGGGCTCCGGCGGCTCGAATACCGGGGCTACGACTCGGCCGGCGTGGCGATCGTCTGTGACGACGAACTGCGCACCGAGAAGCGGGCCGGCAAACTCGCCAACCTGGAGAAGGCGCTCGGCGACGAGCGGTTCGGCACCGGCACGGCCGGTGACACCACGACGGCCGACGGCACCGGCTGCCCGGCCCCGGTCGGCATCGGCGACGGCACCGCCGGCATCGGCCACACCCGGTGGGCCACCCACGGCGGACCGACCGACCGCAACGCCCACCCGCACGTGTCCCGGGACGGCCGGATCGCGGTGATCCACAACGGGATCATCGAGAACTTCGCCAAGCTGGTCGCCGAGCTCGAAGCCGACGGGGTCGAGTTCGTCAGCGACACCGACACCGAATGCGCCGCCCACCTGCTCGCCGCCGCGCTGGCCGACCTGCGGGCCGCCGGCGAGCCGGAGGGGCCGCGGCTGCTGGCCGCCGCGATGCGTCGGGTGTGTCAACGCCTCGAAGGCGCGTTCACCCTGCTCGCGGTGGACGCCAGCATCCCGGACGCGGTGGTCGGAGCGCGGCGCAACTCCCCGCTGGTGGTCGGTCGCGGCCCAAGCGAGCACTACCTGGCCAGCGACGTCTCCGCGTTCATCGAGCACACCCGCGACGCCGTCGAGCTCGGTCAGGACCAGGTCGTCCTGATCACCCCGGACAGCATCGAGATCACCGACTTCTCCGGCGCGCCGGCGCTCGGCCGCGACTTCCACATCGACTGGGACGCCTCTGCCGCCGAGAAGGGCGGCTACGACTACTTCATGCTCAAGGAGATCGCCGAGCAGCCGCAGGCGGTCGCCGACACGCTGCTCGGCCGGCTCACCGAGACCGGCGAGATCATGCTGGACGAGGTCCGCCTCACCGACCAGGACCTGCGCGACGCCGACAAGGTCTTCATCGTCGCCTGCGGTACGGCGTACCACTCCGGGATGGTCGCCAAGTACGCCATCGAACACTGGACCCGGATCCCGTGCGAAGTGGAGCTGGCCAGCGAGTTCCGTTACCGGGACCCGGTGCTGGACCGGTCCACCCTGGTGGTGGCGATCTCCCAGTCCGGCGAGACGATGGACACCCTGATGGCGCTGCGCCACGCCAAGGAGCAGAAGGCCCGGGTGCTGGCGATCTGCAACACCAACGGTTCCACCATTCCGCGCGAGTCCGACGCGGTGCTGTACACCCACAGCGGCCCGGAGATCGCGGTCGCCTCCACCAAGGCGTTCCTCACCCAGCTGGTGGCCTGCTACCTGATCGGCCTGCACCTGGCCCAGGTGCGCGGCATCAAGTACGCCGACGAGGTGGCCGCCGTGGTCAGCCAGCTGCAGGAGATGCCGGACAAGCTGCGGCAGGTGCTGGACTCGATGGAACCGGTCCGCCAGCTCGCCCGGGACCTCGCCACCGCCAACCAGGTGCTGTTCATCGGCCGGCACGTCGGCTACCCGGTCGCCCTCGAAGGCGCGCTCAAGCTCAAGGAGCTCGCCTACATGCACGCCGAGGGCTTCGCCGCCGGCGAGCTCAAGCATGGCCCGATCGCGCTGATCGACCAGGGCACCCCGGTGGTCTGCGTGGTGCCCTCACCGGCCGGCCGGGGCATGCTGCACGACAAGATCGTGTCGAACATCCAGGAGGTACGGGCCCGGGGCGCCCGTACCGTGGTGATCGCCGAGGAGGGCGACACCGCCGTGGCACCGTACGCCGACGATCTGATCTACGTACCGCGCACCCCGACGCTGCTGGCCCCGCTGTTGACCACGGTGCCGCTGCAGGTGCTCGCCTGCGAGATCGCCGCCGCCCGGGGACACGACGTCGACCAGCCCCGGAACCTGGCGAAGTCGGTCACCGTGGAGTGACCGCCGCGCCCGTGCCGGGGCGGTCGCCAGCCGGGTGGTCGACGCCGAGCACGATCCGGGCCATCGAGTCCAGCGCCGGATTGTCCCCGGCCCAGTAGCCCAGATGCCCCGACGCGTCACCGGTGAAGACCCGGGCACCGAAGTCCTCGCCGCTCGGGTCCTCGCCGTGCCACAGCCGGTCGCCCGGCCACAGCTGCGGCCAGGTCGCCCGGCGGATGACATCGTTGTCGGCGGTGGTGGCCCACACCCGGTCGGCCGGCACCGCCAACTCGCCCACCCGATCCACCCCCACCCCGGGCGAACCGACGAAGATCAGGTTGTCGGCGGCCAGGCCGGGTGCCTGGGCCGCCGTACCCACCACCAGCGAGCCGTAGCTGTGTCCGAGCACCGTCAGCCCGCCCGGGTCGCCGTCGCGGTTGACGCCCAGACCTTCCTGGAACCGGCGCAGGTCGGCGGCCCCGGCCCGCGCCGGGGCGGTGCTGGCCGCCTCGTCGACGAACGCCGGTGCTGCGTAGTCCAGCCACAACACGGCTGCGGTCGACTCCTGTGGAGCCAACTGCTGGCAACGTCGCAGCACCTGCTCGGTGCGGACCAACTCGCCGCCGACCCGGTCGAGACCGCTGCCCATCCCCGGCACGTGGGTCAGCACGCGTCGGGCCTGATCGGGATCGCCCAGCGCGAGGATCACCCGGCCGGTCGAGGCGGGGGCCGACGGATCAGCCGGCCGGCCGGCACCGCCGTCCAGCGCCAGCAGGTAGGCCCGCGGGCCGGCTGCGGACGCGAGCCGGTCGTCGACCGTGTCCAAGCCGTCGATCAGCCGGTCCAGCCGGCGCAGCCGCGGCACCGCCGTCGGGTCCGTGCTGTCCAGCAGCGCCGCCCGCTCGGCCAGCAACGCTGTCCGCTGCCGACCCAGCAGCAGCCGGTTCGCCTGGTCCCGAACGGCCGCCGGCAGACCGTCCCACCGACCGACCCGGGCCGGCTCGTGTCGGATCAACCAGCGTCGCTGCGCGTCGTCCAGCCCGGCCCACCAGGCCCGCACCGTCGCCGGCGCGGCCGACGGCGGCGGCCGCGCCGCCGGCGGGCGGGCCGGCCAGCCCTGGCTGGCGGCGGTGGCGGCCGCGTCGAGCCGGCGGGCCGCGTCGACGTCCGCCTCGGTGGCCAGGGCAAGCGCGTCGGCGACGCCGGCGGCCACCCGGCGGGCACCGGCCAGGGTCGGTGCGTCCGGGCGGGTCACCGCCGGGTCCACGCCGACTCGACCGTCCCGGTCGATCGACAGACCGAGCACCCCCGCCGTGGCGACCCAGTCGGCGAGCACCGCCTTGGCCCGGGCCAGCTGCTCGGCGTACCGGCTGAGGATCTGGTCGACGACGCACAGCGCCGGGCCGACGGCGTCCAACCGGTCACCCAGGCCGGCCAACCGGGTGTCGGCGGCGGTCGCCGCCGGGCCGGACCAGCCGGCGCGCAGTGCCCCGGCCGCCCCGGCCGCCCCGGCCACCTCGGCGGCCCGCCGCTCGACCGCTGGTTGCCGCCGCCGCCAGCCGTACGCGGCCCGCTGCCAGGCCGCCGGGTCGGCCCGCCACAGCTGCCGGTACGTGATCACCTGGCCAGCCGGTGGACCGCCCGCCAGTCGGCGGCGTCGTACTCATCGGCGGCTCTGGCCAGCGCCTGCCCGGTGGCGGCCGCGTCCGCGCCGGCCCGGCTCACCTGCCGGTGCACTGCGGCCTCCACCGCGACCAGCAGGTCGGCCGCCGCCCATCCCGGTGCGGCGACGGTCAGCTCCGGCTGGCCGGCGAGCCCGTGCGCCAGCCGGTAGGCCAGCCCGGTCAACCGGTCGGCGGCGTCGTGCAGCACGGCCGGCCGCACCCGCAGCGGCCCGCCGCCGGCCGGGCCCACGTCGTTGCCGGGCAGTTCACCCATGTCGCCTCCGTTCACCCATGTCGCCTCCGTTCGCCCGTGTCGGCTCCGTTCACCGTGTCGCCTCCGTCGGCATGCGTCGATGGGCAGACGCTATCCGGAACCGGCGGCGTGGCGGGGGACCCTGTGGACAATCGGCGAAGCGGTTACCGTCCCGCCGGTCCCCGCCGCCGGTAGGGTGACCGTGGGCGGTGAGCGACGAAGCGGCGCGGTGGAGGTACGCGAATGATCCAGGTGTGGCGGGTGTCCGACGTCCGCAGCGCCGAGCAGGCGCTGATGGCGACCGTTCCACCGGGGACACTGATGCACCGGGCCGCCGCCGGCCTGGCCCGCAGGTGCGCCACCCTGCTCGCCGAGCGTGGCGGGGTCTACGGCGCCGAGGTGCTGCTGCTGGTCGGCTCGGGCGACAACGGCGGTGACACGCTGTACGCCGGGGCCCGGCTGGCCCGCCGGGGTGCCCGGGTCACCGCCTGGCTGCTGCGACCGGACCGGGTCCACTGCGGCGGGCTCGCCGCGCTGCGGGCCGCTGGCGGCCATACCATCGACGGCCGGACCGCCGACGGCGCCGGCCGGCACGCGGACCTGATCCTGGACGGGATCGTCGGCATCGGGGGCACCGGCGGGCTGCGGGAGCCGGCCGCCGGTACGCTCGCCCGGGTCGGCGAGCTCACCTCGGCACGCGGCGGTCGGCCGGTCATGGTCGCGGTGGACGTGCCCAGCGGCGTGGCGGTCGACACCGGCGGGGTGCCCGACGGTGCTGCGGTGCCGTCGGCCGGAGCCGGCCTTGCCGGAGCCGGGCCCGCCGTGGCCGGGACGGACACCGTACGAGCCGACGTCACCGTCACCTTCGGCTGCCTGAAGCCGGCCCTGATGGTCGGACCGGCCGCCGTCCGCGCCGGCCACGTGGACCTGGTCGACATCGGCCTGCGACCGTGGCTGCGCGGCACACCCGCGTTCGAGGTGCCCGGTCGCGACGACGTGTCAGCCTGGTGGCCGACGCTGGCCCCGGCCGCCGAGAAGTACACCCGGGGAGTCGTCGGGGTGGCGACCGGATCGGCGACCTACCCGGGCGCGGCGGTGCTCTCCGTCGGCGGGGCGGTCGCCGGGCCGACCGGCCTGGTCCGGTACGCCGGCAGCGCCGCCGCCCAGGTGCTGGACCGGTACCCCTCGGTGATCGCCACCGGTCGGGTCGCCGACGCCGGCCGGGTGCAGGCCTGGGTGTGCGGCTCCGGGCTGGGCGGCGGGGAACACGCCGTGACCGAGCTGCGGTCGGTGCTGGCCGCGCCGGTGCCGGTGGTGCTGGACGCCGACGCGTTGACCATGCTGGTCGACGGCAGCTGGGCGGAGCAGCTACGCGGCCGGCAGGCACCCACCGTGATCACCCCGCACGACCGGGAGTTCGCCCGGCTCGCCGGGCAGCCACCCGGCGACGACCGGGTCGGGGCCGCGCTGCGGCTGGCCGCCTGGATGCGGGCGACCGTCCTGCTCAAAGGCGACCGTACGGTGGTCGCCGCCCCGGACGGACGGGCGTACGTGAACGCCACCGGCACCCCGGCGCTGGCCACCGGCGGCACCGGCGACGTGCTGGCCGGCCTGCTCGGCTCGCTGCTCGCCGCCGGGCTGGACCCGCAGCGGGCGGCGTTGGCCGCCGCGTACGTGCACGGCCTGGCCGGCCGGGCCGCCGCCCGGAGCGGGCCGGTCACCGCAGTCGAGGTGGCCGCCGCGCTGCGCCCGGTGGTGGCCGACCTGACCGGTGGGTGACGGTGACCTTCCGACGGGTGACGATGATCTGACCCGGCCGGCCGCCGACCTGACCGGCTGGGAACCTGCCCGATCAGGTGACCGGTCAGTAGGCTGGCCTCATGTGGCAGGCAGAGGTGCGGGTCGACCTGGACGCGATCCGGGAGAACGTGGCCCGGCTGCGGGCCGGCACCAGCGCCGAGCTGATGGCGGTGGTGAAGGGCGACGGGTACGGCCACGGCATGGTGCCGGCGGCCCGGGCCGCCCTCGACGCCGGAGCGGACTGGCTGGGCGTCTGCACCCTCGGTGAGGCGCTGGAGCTGCGCGGTGCCGGACTGACCGGGCCGGTGCTGGCCTGGCTGCTCAGCCCCGGACTGCCCCTGCACGACGCGGTCGCCGCCGACGTCGACCTCGGCGTCGGCAGCCGCGCCCTGCTGTCCGAGGCCGTCGCCGCGGCCCGACTCGCCGGCCGGCCGGCCCGGTTGCATCTCAAGATCGACACCGGCTTGTCCCGGGGTGGGGCCACCGGCGACGACTGGCCCGAACTGGTCGAGGCGGCCGCCAAGGCACAGTCCGACGGCACCGTCGAGGTGGTCGGGGTGTGGAGCCACTTCGTCTTCGCCGACGCGCCCGGCCACGCCACCATCGACCGGCAGTTGGCGGCGTACCACGACGGGCTCGCCGTGGCCGGTCGGTACGGGCTGCGACCCCGCTACCGGCACCTGGCCAATTCGGCGGCCACCCTGACCCGGCCGGACACCCACTTCGACCTGGTCCGGCCCGGTATCGCCTGCTACGGGCTGTCCCCGGTGCCGGGCGAGACCTTCGGTCTGCGACCGGCGATGACCGTCCGTGCCCGGGTGATGCTGGTCAAACGGGTCCCCGCCGGGCAGGGCGTCTCCTACGGGCACACCTACCACACCGAACGGGAGAGCACCCTGGCCGTGGTGCCGCTCGGCTACGCCGACGGCGTGCCCCGGCACGCGTCCAACACCGGGCCGGTGCGCCTCGGCGGCCGGACGCGCCGGATCGCCGGCCGGGTGTGCATGGACCAGATCGTGCTCGACTGCGGCGACGACGAGATCAACGCTGGGGAGGTGGCCACATTGTTCGGTGACGGACGCGACGGCGGCCCGACCGCCGACGACTGGGCCGACGCGGTCGGCACCATCAACTACGAGATCGTCACCCGGTTCGGTAGTCCCCGGGTGCCCCGGATCTACCAGGACATCCGGCCATGAGCGGGCAGCGGGCCGGTGCGCAGAAGGTGGCCCGGACCGCCGGCATCGTCGGCGCGGCCATCGGCGTCGCGGCTGCCGGGGTGACCGCGACGGTCACCGTCGAACGCGCCCTGGTGCGCCGACTCAAGCGGGAGGTGGCGGACCGGTACGCCGACGAACCCTTCGGCGAGCTGCCCTACGACGAGACCCGGGTGGTCACCGCCGCCGACGGCACCGACGTCTACGTGGAGATCGTCGAGCCGGACGACGCGGCACCGCTGCGGCCGACCATCGTCTTCGTGCACGGCTACTGCCTGGACATGGGGACCTTCCACTTCCAACGCCGGGAGCTGACCCGGCGGGGAGAGTACCGGTTGGTCTGCTACGACCAGCCCGGCCACGGCCGCTCCGGCCGGCTGGAGTCCGGCGACTACGAGATCGACGCGCTCGGTGAGACGCTGCGGGCGGTCATCGAGCAGGCCGCCGGTGACGGCCCGTTGATCCTGGTCGGACATTCGATGGGCGGCATGACCATCATGGCCCTGGCACAACGGCATCCGGAGCTGTTCCGCGACCGGGTGGTCGGCACCGTACTGATGGCGACCTCGGGCAGTCTGGTCGACGAGGCCCGGCTCGGTCTGCCGGCGATCCTCAGCCGGGCCGGCTCGCCGCTGCTGATGCTGGTCAACAACGCCACCCGGCTGACCGGTCCAGTGATCGACCGGCTGCGGGTGGCCACCGCCGACCTCGCCTGGCTGCTGACCCGCCAGTACGGCTTCGGCACCGCCCGGCCCAGCCCGGCGCTGGTCAGCTACGTGGAGCGGATGAACTCGCGGACCTCGGCGGAGACCGTCACCCGGTACGTGCGGACCCTGCTGACCCACTCCCGGTACCCGGCGCTCGCGGTCCTGGAGAGCAGCCCCACCCTGGTCATCGTCGGCGACAAGGACATGATCACCCCGGTGACCCACTCGGAGGAGATCCTGCGTCGGCTGCCCGACGCCGACTACGTGAGGATCCCCGACGGTGGGCACGTGGTGATGCTGGAACACGCCGACCGGGTCAACGCGGCGCTGTTCGCGTTCCTTGCGAAAATTGCCCGATGACCGTCCGGATTCCGCTACCCGAACTGGCCGACACCCACGACCTCGGCCGCCGCCTCGGCCGGCTGCTGCGCCAGGGTGACCTGGTGGTGCTGACCGGTCCGCTCGGTGCCGGCAAGACCGCCCTGGTGCAGGGGATCGGCGACGGCCTCGGGGTACGCGGCGACGTCACCTCGCCGACCTTCGTCATCGCCCGGGTGCACCAGCCGGATCCGGCCCGGGGCGGCACGCTCACCCTGGTGCACGCCGATGCGTACCGGCTCGGCGACGCGCCCGACCCGCGGGCCGAGATCGACGACCTCGACCTGGACGCCGACATGGACCGGGCGGTCACCGTCGTCGAGTGGGGCGAGGGGATGGTCGAGCAGCTCGCCGAGGCGCACCTGCTGATCCGCATGCACCGGGCCGAGGACGACTCCCGGACCGCCGAGGTGACCGGGCGGGGCCTCGGCTGGTCGGGCCGGCTCGCCGCACTGGACCAGCCGGCCGGCCATGCTGGACGGTGATGTCGTAGGCCACCCGTAGAGTGCCGGACGGCGCGCAGCTATCCATGAGGAAGGGCGGCGGCCACCACCGAGGCGTGACGAAAGGCTCCCGAGATGCTCGATCTGCTGGCCATGCTGCCTTCTGCCTGGGCCACCGCGCTCACCCCGCACCTGGACCCGGCCGGCACCGCCGCGCTCGGCCGGTACGTCGCCGACGAGTACGCCGACCAGACGGTGTACCCGCCGGTGGAGGACCTGTTCACCGCGTACCGGCTGTGCCCGCCGGAGCAGTGCCGGGTGCTGATCCTCGGCCAGGACCCGTACCACCGGGCCGGGCAGGCCCACGGGCTGAGCTTCAGCGTCCGCGACGGGGTGCCGGTGCCGCCGTCGCTGCGCAACGTCTTCAAGGAGCTGGGCACCGATGTCGGGGTGCCGATGCCGCGCAGTGGTGACCTGACCGGCTGGGCGGCCCAGGGCGTGCTGCTGCTCAACGCGGTGCTCACCGTGCGGCAGGGCCGGCCCGGCTCACACGCCGGCAAGGGCTGGGAGGAGTTCACCGACGCCACGATCGCCGCGCTCGACGCCCGCGACCAGCGGGTCGTCTTCCTGCTGTGGGGCGGCTACGCCCGCAAGAAGCGCGGGCTGATCACCAACCCGGGGCACGTCGTGCTGGAGGCCGGCCACCCCAGCCCGATGAACCCGCGGGGCTTTCTCGGCAGCCGGCCGTTCAGCGCCACCGACAAGGCGCTGGCCGATGCCGGCCTGCCCGGCATCGACTGGAGCCGGACCGGTGGTGCCGATCAGCCGGTGGCCGGCTGACCGGTCAACCGCCGCTCCCCGGCGATCGCCAGCTCGGCCAGCGGCACCACCGGGTAGTGCCGCTCGCCGTGCCGTACGTCGATCGACTCGGGGAGTTCGTCGCACATCCGGGCGTGGATCTCCCCGGCTATCGTCTGCCACCGGTGTGGATACGGCTCGCGCGGATCGACCGGAATGTGCCGGTACTCCTGCCAACGGTCCATCCACCGGCTCGCGTACCGGCCGGTCAGCCATTCGCTGATGGTGTCCGCCTCGGACCAGAGCAGGGCCACGTGCACTCCGGGTGCCGGCACCGGTGCGCCCTGCAGCAGTGCGGCGGTCGGACCGTCGAATACGTAGCTGATTCCGTCGACGTGGCGGCGGAACCGCTCGACGTCGGTGTCCAGGAGCCGGTCATCGATCCCGCGGTCGGCGAGTTGCGCTATCTGCCGGTCCACGTCCTCGTCGAGGTCCTCGACTCCGACCACGAGCTGCCGGCCCAGCGCCGCGAACAACCGCTCGACCAGTGGTAACGCCGCGCCCCGGTGACCGGACTCGACCCGGGCCACGGTGGTTTGCGCGATTCCGGTGGCCGTGGCCAGATCCCGCTGGGTCAGCCGGCGGAGTTCGCGTTCCTGCCGCAGCAGCCGGCCGACCTCCCCGCCGAGCCGGGTCGACGATTCCATTCGCTGATGGTCCCTGTCCGGTACCGATGATGTCCATCCTCGACGGATGTCCGGTTCCCGACCGGCGGCGCGTGACCGGCTGGTTGGACTCCCGGGCGGCCGGACTCGGACCGGACTCGGACCGGACTCGGACCGGACTCGGACCGGACCGGGCCAGGTTCGGCGCGGGGGACATGGTCTCTCTCCAGGCTTGATGCATCTGTGGCATCAAGATGCACGTGTGGCATCAGGTCCGGAGAGTATGAGTGGCGGGCGATACGCGGGACACGCGCGACATACGCGACACGCGGGTCGCGGGGGTCGCGGGGGGTGTGGGGCGACCCGACCACGGGCGCGCCGAGGGCAGCCAGGAGCCGGCCGCGGTGTCCGGTTAGGGTGCATACCGTGCTGGTACTGGTGCTGGATTCGTCGACTCCCGCGGTGACCGCCGCGCTGGCCGAGATCACCGACGACGTACGTCTGCTGGCCAGCCGACGTACGGTCGACGCGCGGGCGCACGGCGAACTGCTCTCCCCGCAGATCGCCGCCTGCCTGACCGAGTCCGGCGCGGCGGCGGCGGACCTGACCGCAGTGGTGGCCGGGCTCGGCCCCGGGCCGTTCACCGGACTGCGGGTCGGTCTGGTCACCGCCGCCAGCGTGGCGCACGCCCTCGGCATCCCGACGTACGGCGTCAACTCCCTCGACGCGCTCGGCCACGCCGCCGGCACCGACCTCGCCGGCACCGACCTCGCCGGCAGCGACGCCGCGACCGGCCGGGTGCTGGCTGCCACCGACGCGCGGCGCCGGGAAATCTACTGGGCGGTGTACGCCGCCGACGGTCGGCGGCTCACCGACCCGGCAGTCGGGGCGCCGGCCGCCGTCGCCGAGGCCCTGGCAGGTCTCGGCGTCACCACGGCAGTCGGCGACGGCGCCCTGCGCTACGCCGAACTGCTCGGCGTACCGGTGCGACCCGAGCCCCGCTACCCGGACGCGCTGCCGCTGGCGCGGTTGGCGGCCGACCGGGTCCGCACCGCCGCGCCCACCGAGCCGTTGACCCCTTGCTACCTGCGCCGGCCCGACGCCGTCGCGGCGGCCGGACGCAAACCGGTGCTCCAGTGACCCAGGTCGGTGGGCAACTGCGGACCGTCCGGTTCCGCTGGTGGCACATCGAACAGGCGGTACCGATCGAAGCCGACCTGTTCGGTGCCGAACAGTGGTCGGCCGAGATGTTCTGGAACGAGCTGGCCAACGGGCACCACTACCTGGCCGCCGTCGACGGCACCGACCGGCTGGCCGGGTACTCCGGGCTGGCACTGGCCGGCGACCCGGCGACACCCGACGAGGCCTGGGTGCAGAACGTCGCGGTACGCCGGGACCACCAACGGCGCGGCGTGGGCCGGACCCTGCTGGTCGGGCTGCTCGACGAAGCCACCCGGCGCGGGGCCGGCCGGACCTTCCTGGAGGTCGCGGTGGACAACGCAGCCGCGCAGCGGCTGTACGCGGCGTACGGTTTCGAACCGGTCGGCGTACGCCGTGGCTACTACCAACCCAGCAACACCGACGCTCTGGTGATGATGCGAGATGGCTGACGAACCTCTGGTCCTCGGGATCGAGACCTCCTGCGACGAGACCGGGGTCGGCATCGTCCGCGGGCACACACTGCTCGCCGACGCGCTGGCCTCCAGCGTGGCCGAACACGCCCGGTTCGGCGGCGTGGTGCCGGAGGTGGCCAGCCGGGCCCACCTGGAGGCGATCGTGCCGACGATGCGCCGGGCCCTCGACGACGCCGGCGTAACCCTGGCCGACATCGACGCGATCGCGGTGACCGCCGGCCCCGGTCTGGCCGGTGCCCTGCTGGTCGGTGTCGCGGCGGCCAAGGGCTACGCGATCGCCACCGACAAGCCGGTGTACGGCGTCAACCACCTCGCCGCCCACGTGGCCGTCGACACCCTGGAACACGGTCCGCTGCCGGAGCCGGCGATCGCCCTGCTGGTCTCCGGCGGGCACTCGTCGCTGCTGCTGGTCGACGACCTGACCGCCGGGGTCACCCCGCTCGGCGCCACCATCGACGACGCCGCCGGCGAGGCGTTCGACAAGGTGGCCCGGCTGCTCGGCCTGCCGTTCCCCGGCGGGCCGCCGATCGACCGGTCGGCCCGCGACGGTGACGCCGCGGCGATCGCGTTCCCCCGTGGACTCACCGCGCCGAAGGACCTCGCCGCGCACCGGTTCGACTTCTCCTTCTCCGGGCTGAAGACCGCGGTGGCCCGCTGGGTCGAGGCCCGGGAACGGGCCGGTGAGCCGGTGCCGGTGGCGGACGTCGCCGCGTCGTTCCAGGAGGCGGTCTGTGACGTGCTGACCGCCAAGGCGGTCGACGCCTGCCGGGACCGGGGCGTCGAGACCCTGGTCATCGGTGGTGGGGTGGCGGCCAACTCGCGGCTGCGGGCGATGGCCGAGCAACGCTGCGAGCGGTACGGGATCCAGGTCCGGGTGCCCCGGCCGAAACTCTGCACCGACAACGGCGCGATGGTCGCGGCGCTCGGTTCGCATCTGGTCGCAGCCGGGGTACCGGCCAGCCGGCTGGACCTGCCGGCCGACTCCGCGCTGCCGTTGACCACGGTGAGCGTGTAATGTCCGGCGACGTGATCGTGCGGATGTGGGAGGCCAAGGCCGAGCCGTCCCGCCTGACCGAGTTGCTCACCTGGGTCTGCGACACCGCGCTTCCGGAGATCGAACACAGCCCGCTGCACGTGGCCAGTGAGGTCTTCTCGTCGACCGATGACCGGCTGGTGGTCATCTCGAAGTGGCGCAGCAGCCCGCTGTCGTTGCCGGAACCACCGCTGCGGCTGGTCACCCGTCCACCGCACAGCTGGGACTTCACCCAGGTCGACCGCTGAAGCCGCCACCGACCGACCGGCGGAAATGGGAAAATCGGTGGATCGGCCACGCAAAGTAGCCGTACCGTCGCGATGTCATGTGGTCCCTGCCCGTCGCCGATCCCGGCGTAGCCGATCACCGGTCAGCCCTGCGTCTGCTGCGCTGGCTGGCCGGACGCGCCGGGGCGTCCGTGGCCTGGGGATCGGTGCTCAGCGTGGTCTGGATGGGCAGCCAGGCGTTGATGCCGGCGGTTCTCGGGCGCGCCGTCGACGTCGGCCTCACCGCCCGCGATCCGCAGGCGCTGCTCGGCTGGTCAGCGGTGCTACTGGGGCTGGGGCTGGTCCAGGCGACGGCCAGCATCAGCCAGCACTGGTTCGGGGTGTTCAACTGGCTGTCCACCGCGTACCGCACGGTCCAGCTCACCGTACGGCAGGCCAACCGGCTCGGCGCCACCCTGCCGAAACGGCTGGCCACCGGCGAGGTGGTGAGCATCGGGACCGCCGACATGAGCAGTCTCGGCAGCGCGGTGGAGGTCGTCGCCCGGGCGGTCGGTGCGGTGGTGGCGATCGTCGTGGTCGCCGCGATCCTGCTCGGCACCTCCGTTCCGCTCGGGCTGGTGATCGTGATCGGGGTGCCGGTGCTGATGGCGGCCGTCGGGCTCGGCCTGCGGCCGCTGCACCGCCGCCAGCAGACCTACCGGGACCAGCAGGCCACCCTGGCGACCCTGGCCGGCGACATCGTGACCGGCCTGCGAATTCTGCGCGGCGTCGGCGGTGAACCGGCCTTCGCCGACCGCTACCGGGACCAGTCGCAGGAGCTGCGGCGGCGCGGCGACCGACTGGCCCGGGTCGAGTCCGTACTGGAGGCCGGCCAGCTGCTGCTGCCCGGGATGTTCCTGGTGCTGGTGACCTGGCTCGGGGCGCGGCTCACGCTCTCCGGCGAGCTGACCGTCGGGCAGCTGGTCGCCGCCTACGCGTACACCGCGTTCCTGACCGGTCCGATCCGGACGCTGACCGAGTTCCTGCACACCATGACCCGTGGCCACGTCGCCGCCCGCCGGGTCGCGGGCCTGCTCGCCATCACGCCGGAGTTCACCGACCCGGCGTGGCCGCGCCGACTGCCGGACCGCGACGGCGAACTGGTCGATTGCACGTCCGGCCTGCGGGTGGCCCCGTACCAGTTGACCGCCATCGCGGCCACCGCGCCGGAGGACGTCGCCGGGCTCGCCGACCGGCTGGGGCGCTACCGCGACGCCGAGGTCGCCCTGGCCGGCGTACCGCTGCGGGAGCTGGACCTGGCCACGGTCCGGCAGCGGATCCTGGTGGCCGACAACGACGACCGGCTGTTCACCGGCCGGCTGCGCGACGAACTCGACGGCACCGGGCGGGCCAGCGACGACGCGATCCGGGCGGCCCTGGTCGCGGCCAGCGCCACCGACATCGTCGACGCGCTGCCGGACGGTCTCGACGCCGAGGTCGCCGAACGTGGCCGGGAGTTCTCCGGCGGCCAGCAGCAGCGGCTCCGGCTGGCCCGGGCGCTGCTCGCCGACCCGCCGGTCCTGGTGCTGGTCGAGCCGACCAGCGCCGTGGACGCGCACACGGAGGTGCGGATCGCCGCCCGACTGCCGGCCGCCCGGACCGGCCGGACCACCGTCGTCTGCACCACCAGCCCGCTGCTGCTGGAACACGCCGACCGGGTGGTGTTCGTCGACGCCGGCCGGGTGGTGGCCGACGGCAGTCACGCCGATCTGCTGCGCACCGAACCCGGGTACGCCGCCCTGGTGACCCGCGCCGAGTCGGCGGCGTTGAGCGAGGTGACGTCGTGACAGCGTTGCCGGTCGCGGACCGGGCCGAGGTCCGCCGGTACGCCCGTGTCCTGGTCCGCCGGCACCCACGGATGCTGGCCGGTGCCCTGGCGCTGCACGTGGGTGCCGCAGTCGCCGGGCTCGCCGCGCCCCGGCTGCTCGGCGGCCTGGTCGAGACGCTCACCACCGGGACGGCGGCGGTCGCCGCCGTCGACCGGACCGCGCTGGCGATCGCCGGGTTCCTGGTCTTACAGGCGGTGCTGGCCCGCTACGCGCACGTCGCGTCCGCCCGGCTCGGCGAGCGGGTGCTGGCCGCGTTGCGCGAAGAGTTCATCGGCCGGGTGCTGTCCATCCCGCTGTCGACGGTGGAGAAGGCCGGCACCGGTGACCTGCTCACCCGGACCTCGCACGACGTCGCCGTGCTGTCCAAGTCGGTGCGGTTCGCGGTGCCCGAGACGCTGATCGCGATCAGCACCGCGACCTTCATCTTCGGGGCGTTGCTGCTGGTCGGCCCGGTGCTGGCGGTGCCCTGCCTGATCGTGGTGCCGCTGCTGTGGGCGGGCACCCGCTGGTATCTGCGCCGGGCACCGGACGGCTACCTGGCCGAGAGCGCCGCGTACTCGCGGATCACCGACGGGCTCAGCGAGACCGTCGACGGTGCCCGGACCGTCGAGGCGCTGCGCCGGCAGGAGCACCGGCGGCGGCGTACCGACGCCGACATCGCCCGGCAGTACGCGGCCGAGCGTTACACGCTGTGGCTGCGTACCGTCTGGTTCCCGCTGATCGAGATCAGCTACGTGGTGCCGGTCGCGGCGACCCTGGCCGTCGGCGGCTGGTGCTACCTGCGCGGTTGGGTGACGCTCGGCCAGGTCACCGCGGCGGTGCTGTACGTGCAGATGCTGGCCGCCCCGCTGGACCGGCTGCTGAACTGGCTGGACGAACTGCAGCTCGGTGCCGCGTCGCTGGCCCGGCTGCTCGGCGTCGCGCAGCCGGACCGGCCCGCGATCGCGGTGCCCCGCGCGCCGGCACCTGACGGCGTGCGCGCCGCCGACCCGGTCGCGGCGGTTGACGTCCACTTCAGCTACGTCGACGGGCGGGAGGTGCTGCGCGGGGTCACCCTGGTGCCGCAGCCGGGGGAGCGGATCGCCATCGTCGGGCCGTCCGGCGCCGGCAAGTCCACCCTGGGCCGGCTGCTGGCCGGGGTGCTGCGGCCGACCGCCGGTTCGGTCACCGCCGGCGGCGTGCCGCTGACCGACCTCGCCCCGGACCAGCTGCGCGGCCGGGTCGCCCTGGTCACCCAGGAGCATCACGTCTTCATCGGTACGGTGCGCGACAACGTCGCGCTGGTCCGGCCGGACGCCACCGAGGCCGAGGTACGCGCCGCGTTGGCCGCCGTCGACGCACTGGACTGGGTCTCCGCCCTGCCGGACGGGGCGGCCACGGTGGTCGGTGCAGGCGGCCATCCGGTCGGTCCGGACCAGGCCCAGCAGCTCGCCCTGGCCCGGCTGGTGCTGGCCGATCCGCAGACCCTGGTGCTGGACGAGGCGACGTCGCTGATCGACCCGCGTACCGCCCGGCGCACGGAGCGGTCGCTCGCTGCGGTGCTGCACGGGCGTACGGTGATCGCGATCGCGCACCGGCTGTACTCGGCACACGACGCCGACCGGATCGCCGTGGTCGAGGACGGGCTGATCACCGAGTTCGGCTCGCACGACGAGCTGGTCGCCGCCGACGGCCCGTACGCCGTACTGTGGCGTACCTGGCAGGGCCTCGGGTCGGCGCAGGCGGTCGGCTGACCGGGGTCAGCCGGCCACCGCGTCGAGCGGGTCGGCGAGCAGCTGCTCGAAGGCCAGCTCGGCCGCGCCGATCAGCGGCGCGTCGTCGCCGAGTTTCGGGGTACGCAGCCGGACGTGTTCCCGGCAGGCCGGTAACCCGTTGGAGTTGAGCCGACTGCGCACGTGCGCGGCCGCCGCCAGGTAGACGTCCCGCAGCGTGCCGCCGAAGATCACCGTCTCCGGGTTGAAGATGTTGACCAGGTTGGCCACGCCGAAGCCCAGCCAGTTGCCGACCTGGCGGACCGCGGCCTGGGCCTGGCTGTCGCCCCGGTCGGCCGCGTCCACCACGGCGAGCACCGCTTCCCGGCCGACGACGGCCCCGCTGCGGCCCGCCGCCTGGATCAGCGCGTGTTCGCCGATCTCGGTCTCCCAGCAGCCCCGGGATCCGCACAGGCAGGGCCGGCCACCGGGGTGCACCACCATGTGGCCGACCTCGCCGCCGTACCCGCCGTGGCCGGTGACCCGGCGGCCACCGGCGATGATGCCGGCGCCGACGCCGACGTCGCCGTACAGGTAGATGACGTGGTCGCAGCCGACCGCCGCGCCCCGGGTGTGTTCGGCCAGCGCACACACGTCGGAGACGTTGCCGACCAGCACGCCCCGGTCACCGCCGAGCGCCTCGGCCAGGGCCGCGCCGAGCGGCTCGTCGACCCAGCCCATGGTCGGCCCGAGCCGGACCATGCCGTCGTCGCGGCGGACCATGCCGCAGACCGCGACGCCGCTGCCGACGCAGACCGCGCCGGCCGGCACCGCCTGGTGCAGCTCCTTGACGAAGCCGGTGAGCGGGCCGACCGCCTCGGCGGCCAGCGTCCCGCGCGGCCGTTCGGCGGTGCGGATGTCGAGGATCCGGCCGCCGAGCCCGACCCGGGCGGCCCGTAACCGGTCGACCTCGATGCTGAGCGCGTACGCGTACACCCGCTCGGACGCCGGCCGGACGACCAGCGACGGTCGTCCGGCCCGGCCGGTTTCCCGGGCGCCGCCCTCGCTGACCAGGCCGGCGGCGGCCAGGTCGGCGGTGAGCGCGCCGATGGTGCTGCGGTTGAGCCCCAGCGTGGTGGTCAGTTCGGCCCGTGAGGTGGCGCCGTGCACGTGCACGTGGCGCAGCAGCGCGCCGAGGTTGTGCCGGCGGATCTCCTCCTGGCTGGGTCCTGCCCGCATCGGATCGTCGTCTCCGCAGTCATCGTGACCCGGCGGCGGCGCGACGACGGGACAGCGCGTCGACGCTGGCTGCCAGCAGCAGCACCAGCCCGGTGAAGACGAACTTCACCCCGGAGCTGACGTTCATCAGCCCCATGCCGTTCTCGATGACCGCGACAACGGCGCCGCCGAGGACCGCGTCGAGGACCCGGCCCTTGCCGCCGAACAGGCTGGTGCCGCCGATCACCGCCGCGCCGACGGCGAACAGCAGCACGTTGCTGCCGCCGGTGTTGGCGTCCACCGAGTTGGCCCGGCTGGCGGCCACGATGCCGCCGACGGCGGCCATCGAGGAGCAGATCATGAAGGCGGAGATCCGGATCCGGTCGACGTTGATGCCGGCCCGGCGGGCGGCTTCCCGGTTGCCGCCGACGGCGTAGATGTGCCGGCCGTACGCGGTACGCCGCAGCACGAAGGTCCAGAAGACCAGCAGTACCACGATGACCGGCACCACGATCGGCACCCCGCGCAGCGAGGTGATCAGCGGGTTGATGCTGCGCTCCTGGTTGAGGATGTAGACGGCGGCGCCGGCGATCGCGATCAGCACGCCGATGCGGGTCAGCACCACCACCATCGGGTCGGTGACCAGGCCCTTGGCGGACCGGGTGCGGTAGCGCAGCAGTTGGATCAGCGCGAACCCGGCCACCCCGACGCCGAAGATCGCCCAGCCGACGACCGGCGGGACGTTGCGGTTGACGATCGCGATGAGCACGTCGTCGCGCAGCGAGACGTTCTTGCCGCCTTCGATCAGCAGCAGCACGGTGCCCTGGAAGGCGAGGAACGCGGCCAGGGTGACCACGAACGACGGGATGCCGACCTTGGCGACCAGGAATCCGAGGGTGGTGCCGATCAGGGTGCCGGTGGCGACCGCCGCCAGCACCGCCACGTACCAGGGCAGTCCCATCTCGGTGGAGACGACCGCCAGGATCGCGGCGCAGACACCGCTGGCGAAGCCGGCGGAGAGGTCGATCTCACCGAGCAGCAGGACGAAGATCAGCCCCATCGCGATCAGGGTGACCGCTCCGCCCTGGATGAACAGGTTGGCGAAGTTGCCGGCGGTGAAGAAGTTGGGCCGCACGATCGAGAAGACCGTGCAGAGCACGACGAGACCGAGGATGGCGGGCAGCGCGCCGAGGTCGCCGCCGCGCACCCGGGAGAAGTAGTTGCGCAGGTGTTCGCCGACGCCGGGCGAGTCGGCCGGGGCGGCGGGCCGCTGGACTGTCGAGGTGGCGGTGCTCATCGGTCGGCTCCCGGTCCGGTGGTGACGGTGTACTCGGTGCCGTTGTCGGCCGGCAGGCCGAGGTCACCGCTGCGGCCGGCGGTGATCAGCTCCACGATCTGCGCGTGGGTGATCTCCGTGCTGCGGACCTGGGCGACCATCTGGCCGAGGTACAGCGCGGCGATCCGGTCCGACACCGCGAAGACATCGTTCATGTTGTGCGAGATCAGCACGACGGCGAGGCCGTTGTCGGCGAGCCGGCGGACCAGTTCGAGCACCTGGGCGGTCTGGGCGACGCCGAGCGCCGCGGTGGGTTCGTCGAGGATGACGACCTTGCTGTTCCACAGCACCGCCTTGGCGATGGCGACGGTCTGGCGCTGGCCGCCGGAGAGGCTGGCGACGAGTTGCCGCAGCGACTTGACGGTCCGGACGGAGAGCCCGGCGAGGGTGTCGGCGGCCATCTGCTCCATGGTGGTCTCGTCCAGGACGATCCCGGAGCGCTTCTCCCGCCCGAGGAACATGTTCTGCACGATGTCGAGGTTGTCGCAGAGCGCGAGGTCCTGGTAGACGACCTCGATGCCGTGCGAGGCGGCGTCGCGCGGGTTGTGGATGTGCACCCGGCGGCCGTTGACGATGACCTCGCCGCGGTCGATCGGGTGGATGCCGCTGATGCATTTGACCAGGGTGGACTTGCCGGCACCGTTGTCACCGACGAGCGCGGTCACCTCGCCGGGGTAGACGGCGAAGTCGACGTTGCGCAGCACCTGGACGGGGCCGAAGTTCTTGTCGATCCCGCGCAGTTGCAGCAGGGGGGTCGCGGACACGGGTGGTCTCCTTCGTGAGGGTGCCCGGCCGGCGCCGGTTCCGCCGCCGCGGGTGTCACCCGGCGATGGTGCTGCCGGGTGACACCCGCGGCGGGGCTACCGGTCGGTCGCCGGTACGCCGGTCAGCTGATGCCGGCCTCGGCGCAGAGCTCGGCGAACTCGTCGGTGCAGAGCTCCTCGGCGGTGACGTAGCCGTCGTTGACCACGTCGGCGACGTTCTCCTTGTAGATGGCCTGCGGGGTGAGCAGCACCGACGGCACCTCCCGGTTGGTCTCCGGGTCGGTGACGGTCTGCGCGACCTCCTTGCGCTCCCCGTTGGCCAGCGCGACCGCCAGGTCGGCGGCGGCCTGCGCCTCGGCCTTGATCGCCTTGTAGACGGTCATGCACTGGTCGCCGGCGAGGATGTTCTGCAGACCCTGCGGGGTGGCGTCCTGCCCGGTGACCGGCACCTGGCCGTTGAGCTGGTTGCGCTTGAGCACCGAGATCGCCGCGTTGCCGAGGGTGTCGTTGGCGGCCAGCACACCGTCGATCTCGCCGCCGGTCTGGGTCAGCATCTGCTCGAACAGCGTGGCGGCCTGGGCGCCGTCCCAGTCCGGCACCCACTGGTCCGGGCCCTTGACGTATTCGCCGGATTCGTACAGCGGGTCGAGCACGCCGTCGTAGCCGTTCTTGAACAGGGTGGCGTTGTTGTCGGTCTCGGAGCCGTTGAGGGTGGCGATGGTCGGCTCTTCCACGCCGGCGTCGGTCAGGCACTTGACCAGACCCTCGCCCTGCAGCTGGCCGACGGCCTCGTTGTCGAAGCTCACGTAGTACTCGGCGGAGCCGCCCAGGGTCAGCCGGTCGTAGTCGATGGTGGCGACGCCCTGCTGCTTGGCCTTGTCCAGCACGGCCTTGCCGGTGCCGGAGTCCAGGTTGACGATCATCAGGACGGTGGCCCCGTCGGTGATCATCTGGTCGGCGAGGGTCTGGAACTGGGCCTTGTCGCCCTGCGCGTTCTGGATGGTGGCGTCGACGCCGGCGGCGTCGAACGCCTCCTGCAGGAAGCGCCGGTCGGCGGTCTCCCAGCGGTCGGAGGAGGCGCTGTCCGGCAGGATCACGCCGATCTTCGGGGTGGGCGTGTCACCGCTGTCGGTGCCGGTGTCGCTGCCACAGGCGGTCAGGCCGCCGGCGAGCAGGACGCCAGCGGCGGCGGTGCTGAGGATCCCTCTGCGCATCGCTCGGGTCCTTTCGAAGGGTGATGTTTCGCGTACAAGGATGTGTGCTGGTGCGTGTCGTGCGGTCTCAGGTGTGGCTTCGCGCGGCGCTGATGGGCTCCGGAGACCCGGCCGGCGACGGCAACGGCCTGGGGCTGGGCTGGGCCGTCGCAGTTTTGTTGTGTCCGGCAACGTATTAGGACTGTGGCGCCGAGCACAAGACCGCTGACGTCACCAGTTTTGTTGCCCGCGATAACAATTCAGCAACGTGGCGGACATCTGCCCGTCGGTTGACCGGATCAGTGGGTGGCGATCGGGGCAAACCGGGCGTCGGCCACCGCTGCCAGGTCGTCCGGAGCGATACTCAACTGCAACCCGCGACGACCGGCCGAGACGTACACGTCGGCGTACCGCTGCGCCGAGGCGTCCAGCACCGTCGGCAGGCGTTTACGCTGCCCGATCGGGCTGATCCCGCCCCGGACGTACCCGGTGGTCCGCTCGGCGAGCACCCGGTCGGCGAGCACTGCGCGCTTGCCGCCGAGCGCCACCGCCAGAGCCTTCAGGTCCAGCTCCCCGGTGACCGGCACGACGCCGACGGCGAGTGCCCCGTCGACCTGCGCCACCAGCGTCTTGAACACCTGCTCGGCGGCGACGCCGAGGGCGGCCGCGACCGCCGCGCCGTAGTCCGGGGTGTCCGGCGAGACCCGGTACGGGTGCAGTTGGAAGGTGATCCGCCGCTTGGTCAGCAGCGTCGTCGCCGGGGTCGCGGTACCTGCCATGCCGCGCGACGTTACCGGCCCGCGCGCTCATCGGGCGGGCGCGCTCGCCCGGCCTGGCACGCTCACCGGCCCGGCGCCGGCACCGGGTGGGCGAGCAGCGCCGTCGGGGCGCCGGCCACCCGGGTCAGCACCAGGCTCGCCGCCACGCCGGCCCCGGAGGCGGTACGCAGCCGCAGCTCGCGGCGTAGCTGGGCGGGGTCGAGCGGGGAGCCGCGTTTGAGGATCTCCAGCCGCGTGACACCGCGTTCGCGCAGCAGCGCCCGCAGCCGCTTCAGCGAGAACGGCAGCACGTCGGTGATCTCCAGACATCGGCCGTACGGCGTGTCGGTCGGCGTGTCGGCGTAGACGTAGGCGATCGACCCGTCGGCGAGGGTGCCGTCGACGGTCGCGGCGAACGCGGCGACCAGGTGCGAGCGGACCACCGCCCCGTCCGGGTCGTACAGGTAGCGCCGGACCGGGCCGACGTCGACCGGCTCGCCACCGTCGCCGGTCAGCTCCGTGGCCGGCTGTCCGGCGCGCAGCAGGGTGGCCCGGCGCGGTGTGCCGGCCAGCGGGCCGCACCAGAACGCCGCCTCGACCACCTCCCGGTCGACGCTGACCCACTCGGCCTCGGCCCCCGGCGGGATCAGCGCGTGGTCGATCCCCGGCGCCACCTTCAGCACGGTCCGGGGCACCCGGGCGACCAGCGACCGGACGAAGTCCCACGGCGGGGAGTAGCTGTCCGGGTCGAAGGTGCGCCGACCGTTGCCGGACCGGCGGGCCGGGTCGCAGAAGACCGCGTCGTAGCCGGAGACGTCGACTCCGGTGGCGTCGGCGCAGACCACGTCGACCAGGTCGGCCAGCCCGGTCGCCTCGACGTTGGCGGCGGCGATCGCGGCGGTGCCCGGGTCGGCCTCCACCGCGTACACCCGGATGCCGGCCCGGGCGGCGGCGAGGGTGTCCGCGCCGAGACCGCAACCGAGGTCGGCGAGGTGGCGTACCCCGGCGGCGCGCAACCGGGCGGCGCGCCGGTCGGCGACCGCTGACCGGGTGGCCTGCTCCAGGCCGGCGCGGGTGAAGAACATCCGGGCGGCGGCCGGGCCGAACTTGCCGACCGCGCGGGCACGCAGCGCGGCCTGGGTGAGCGCGGCGGTGGCCAGCGGTGCCGGCACCCCGGCGGTACGCAGCGCGGTCGCCGCCGTGAGTGGATCCGTCCCGCTCGGCGCGGCCAGCACCTCGGCTGCGGTGACCAGCGCGGCCGCGCCTTCCGGGGCGCGCAGGGCGGCCAGTTCGTCCGGGTGCACCGCGACATTGTCCATGCTCGGCCATCGGGCTAGCACTCCGCACAGGCGACTGCTAATCTGCGGTTAGCACTCTCGGGTCGAGGGTGCCAGCCCGCCGGCTCCCGCCGGTGAGCGAAACGCCAGGCGGTCCGGCACCCGCGACGACGGATCCGCCCGGTGGACATGAGGCAGATTGACGCCGGTTACCCACGTGGCCGGCACCAAAACCAGATACCCCAGGAGGGTATGCCCGTGACTACCGCGACCAAGGTTGCGATCAAGCCGCTCGAGGACCGGATCCTGGTCCAGGCGAACGAGGCTGAGACCACCACGGCGTCGGGCATCGTGATCCCCGACACCGCCAAGGAGAAGCCGCAGGAGGGCACCGTCCTCGCTGTCGGCCCCGGCCGCGTCGACGACAAGGGCAACCGGATCCCGGTTGACGTCAACGTCGGCGACACGGTCATCTACTCGAAGTACGGCGGCACCGAGGTCAAGTACGCCGGCGAGGAGTACCTGGTGCTCTCCGCCCGCGACGTCCTCGCGGTCATCGAGAAGTGACCTACTGCCAGTGCTGAACGCCCCGAAGCCCCAGCCCGGGGCTTCGGGGCGTCGCCCGTTGGCCGGTGCCGGCAGCCGCCGGCCGGCCGACGGCTAGTGCCTGTGAAGGGAATGTCATGGCGAAGATCCTGAGTTTCTCGGACGACGCCCGGCACCTCTTGGAGCACGGCGTCAACACGCTCGCGGACACGGTCAAGGTCACCCTCGGCCCGCGCGGGCGCAACGTCGTGCTGGACAAGAAGTTCGGCGCTCCGACGATCACCAACGATGGCGTGACCATCGCCAAGGAGATCGAGCTCACCAACCCGTACGAGAACCTCGGTGCGCAGCTGGTCAAGGAGGTGGCGACGAAGACCAACGACGTCGCCGGCGACGGGACCACCACCGCCACCGTGCTCGCCCAGGCGATGGTCCGTGAAGGTCTGCGCAACGTCGCCGCCGGGACCAACCCGGCCGGCCTCAAGCGCGGCATCGACGCGGCCGCGCAGAAGGTCTCCGAATCGCTGCTGGCCAAGGCGGCGGACGTGGCCGACAAGGGCTCGATCGCGCAGGTCGCGACGATCTCGGCCCAGGACGCCACGATCGGCGAGCTGATCGCCGAGGCGATGGAGCGGGTCGGCCGCGACGGCGTGATCACCGTCGAGGAAGGCTCGACCCTGGCCACCGAGCTGGAGGTCACCGAGGGCCTGCAGTTCGACAAGGGCTTCATCTCCCCGCACTTCGTCACCGACGCCGAAGCGCAGGAGGCGGTCCTCGAGGACGCGTACATCCTGATCACCACCCAGAAGATCTCCTCGATCGAGGAGCTGCTGCCGCTGCTGGAGAAGATCGTCCAGGACAGCAAGCCGCTGCTGATCGTCGCCGAGGACGTCGACGGGCAGGCGCTGTCCACCCTGGTGGTCAACGCCGTGCGCAAGACCGTGAAGATCTGTGCGGTCAAGGCTCCCGGCTTCGGTGACCGGCGCAAGGCGATGCTGCAGGACATGGCGATTCTGACCGGTGCCGAGCTGATCGCCCCGGAGCTGGGCTACAAGCTCGACGCGGTCGGGCTGGAGTCGCTGGGCCGGGCCCGGCGGATCGTGGTCGACAAGGACACCACCACGGTGGTCGACGGTGCCGGCAACGACTCCGAGGTCGCCGACCGGGTCACCCAGATCCGCAAGGAGATCGACGCGTCCGACTCGGACTGGGACCGGGAGAAGCTCGCCGAGCGGCTGGCCAAGCTCTCCGGTGGCATCGCGGTGATCAAGGCCGGGGCCGCCACCGAGGTGGAGATGAAGGAGCGCAAGCACCGCATCGAGGACGCCATCGCCGCGACCAAGGCCGCGGTCGAGGAGGGCACCATCCCCGGTGGCGGCGCGGCGCTGAGCCAGATCGCCGCCGTGCTCGACGACGACCTCGGCTTCGACGGCGACGAGAAGGTCGGCGTGTCGGTGGTCCGCAAGGCGCTGCACGAGCCGCTGCGGTGGATCGCCCAGAACGCCGGCTACGACGGGTACGTCGTGGTCGGCAAGGTACTCGAAGGCGACTGGGGCCACGGTCTCAACGCCGCCACCGGTGAGTACGTCGATCTGGCCCGGGCCGGCATCATCGACCCGGTGAAGGTGACCCGCAACGCGGTCAGCAACGCCGCGTCGATCGCCGGGCTGCTGCTCACCACCGAGAGCCTGGTGGTGGAGAAGCCGGAGAAGGCCGAGCCGGCCGCCGGCGGTCACGGTCACGACCATGGGCACGGCCACCAGCACGGTCCCGGTTTCTGACCGGAAATTCCACCCTGCTCCACCTGCTCCACCCTGGATCCGCGTGATCAGTACGGCCGAGGGCGCACTCCGCCCGAGGTTTCTGATCACGCGGATTCTGCGTATCGTCGGCGGTACCTACGCGCCGTCGACCCCGTACGGTGCCGGACAGATGGGCTGGACGCGATGAGGCCGGAACCGACGGTGCCGGACGCGACAGGGCCGGAGCCGACCGGGCCAGCTGCGCAGACCGAACCGCCGGGCCGCCTGCCCGGGCCGCTCGCGGCGCTCGCCGGGGTGGCTGCGGCCGCGCTCGCCCTGGGCCTGGCCGAGCTGATCGCCGTCGCCACCGGCGCCCGCTCGGCACCGCTGGTCGCGGTCGGCGGGGTGGTCGTCGACACCGTCCCCGAGCCGCTGAAGCAGTTCGCCATCGACGTGTTCGGCGTACACGACAAGACCGCGCTGCTGATCGGCACCGGCGTACTGCTCGCCGGGTTCGCCGCCGTCATCGGGATGCTGGCCGCCCGCCGGCTCGCCGTCGGCTTCGCCGGCATCGCGGTCTTCGGCGTGATCGGCGCGGCGGCCGCGCTCACCCGGCCCGGTGCCGGGCCGGCCGCCGTCCTGCCGGCGGTGATCGGCGCGTCCGCCGCCGCGCTGCTGCTCTGGGCGCTGCTCGCCGGCCCGCTGCGGCCGGCCGCCGTCGCCGCGTCGGCCTCGCCGGCTTCGCCTGCCGAACCGGCGCCGGTACCGGTTCGGCCCGGTGCCGGCACCGCCGACCGGCGCCGGTTCCTGTCCAGCGTCGGCGTGTCGGTCGGCGCTGCCCTGGTCACCGGTGCCGGCGGGCGCTGGCTGGCGCAACGCCGGGGGGTGGCCACCGCCCGGTCCGCCGTGACGCTGCCCGCCCCGGTCGACGCCGCGCCGCCGCTGCCTTCCGGTGTGGACCCGGCAGCGCCGGGGCTGAGCCGGTACGTCACCACCAACCGTGACTTCTACCGGATCGACACCGCGTTGGTCGTGCCCCAGGTCGACCCGGACGAATGGCGACTGCGGATCCACGGCCGGGTGACCAACCCGATCACCCTGAGCTACGCCGACCTGCTCGGGATGGAGCTGGTGGAGCGGTACGTCACGCTGGCCTGTGTCTCGAACGAGGTGGGCGGGAATCTCATCGGCAACGCCCGCTGGCTCGGCGTACCGGTGCGGGACCTGCTGGTCGAGGCGGGCCCGCTGCCCGGAGCCGACCAGGTCGTCGGCCGGTCCGTCGACGGCTGGACCTGCGGCACCCCGACCGAGGCGCTGCTGGACGGGCGGGACGCGCTGCTCGCGGTCGGGATGAACGGTCAACCGCTGCCGGTCGAGCACGGTTTTCCGGTCCGCATGGTGGTGCCCGGCCTCTACGGGTACGTCTCCGCCTGCAAGTGGGTCACCGAGCTGGAGTTGACCAGCTTCGCCGACTTCGACGCGTACTGGGTGCCGCGCGGCTGGGCGGCGCAGGGCCCGATCAAGACCCAGTCCCGGATCGACACCCCCCGGGTCCGCGCCGAACTGTCCGCCGGCACCGTACCGGTGGCCGGGGTGGCGTGGGCCCCGCACCGGGGCATCAGCGGCGTCGAGGTACGGGTGGACGACGGCCCCTGGCAGCCGGCCGAGCTGGCCCCGGCGGTCTCCGCGGACACCTGGGTGCAGTGGGTCTGGCAGTGGCCGGCGACCTCGGGTGAGCACCTGCTGCAGGTCCGGGCCACCGACGGGATCGGCGCCACCCAGCCCGAACTACGCCAGCCTGTCGCCCCGGACGGGGCGACCGGCTGGCACTCGGTCCGCGTAACAGTCCAGTAGGGATAATCGAACCGGCGGCCTGTGGCCGAGGTCGCGGCCTAGGTGGTGGCCGCGACCGCGGCCGCAGCCGCGCGGTCAGGTGGCAGTTTGCCGTGGTCAGGCGGCGGTGGCCGAGTCCGCCGGCTGCGGCCTTACGGCAGCCGATTCCGGCCGGCGCTGGGCTGGCACGGTCGACTTGTGCGGTCGGCCCAGCCGGGCCTCCAGCCGTTGCACGTCGACCCGGCCGCCGCGGCGGTCGGCGAGATCCTCCCAGCCGAGGGCGAGCAGCCGGAGCCGTTCCGACTCGCTGAAGCCGCCCCACACCCCGTACGGCTCGCGCACCGACAGGGCGTGCGCGGCGCACTCCGCGCGGACCGGGCAGGTCCGGCAGACCGCCTTGGCTCCCGACTCCCGGCGGTTGCGTGACGACCCCCGCTCACCGTCGGGGTGGAAGAACTGGGCGCTGTCCCGGCCACGGCAGGCACCGAGGATCTGCCACTCCCACAGGTCGACGATCGGTCCGGGCAGTCGGCGTACATCCGACATCTGCACCCCTCCTTCCGCGCGGCTCCCGCGGACACTTCGTGGTAGGACCGGGCGGCCGGCCGCGCAAGCGCTCCGGTCCTTCGTGTCACCGGGGTACCCGGGAGTCCCACTGCTCAATCACCCGTGCCGGAACGTGTGGGATCACCCGGGTCGGAACCTGCGCGCGATAGCCGGTCGGCGACGTGGCCGCCGGTCCTGAACTTTCATCTTTTTTCGTGGCAAAGCGCATGAGCGAGCGTGCCTCGCGTGATCTGCTGCTGGCGGGAGAGGGGAGTCACAAGTGCGCAAGGTGCTCGTGTGTGTACGAACGGTAATTGCAGCTCAGAACATCACCGCCGCCGCCGCCCGGCTCGGCCTCTCCGCCGCAGTACGCACAGCGGTCTCTGAACCGGAGGTGATGCTGCGGCTCGCCGAACGGCCAGCCGAGATCGTACTCGCCGACACCGCCCTTGCCCGTCCGGACAGCGCAAGCTTCACCCGCCGGGTGCTGGCCCGTTCGCCGGGCAGCGTGATCGTGCTGTTCGGCGGGGAGGACCCGCAGGTGGCGTCGGCCGCGCTGGCCGCCGGTGCCCGTGGGCTGCTGCGCGGCACCGACGACCTGGTCACCGCCGTGGCGAAGACCCTGCTGCTGCTCGCCGCGCCGGGCCGCCGTACGCCGGCACTGCTGACCGAGCAGTCAGCAGCCGCACCGGCCTCGGCGGTGACCGCCACTATTGGTGCCGCTGGCGCGGCGACTCATCACTCCGGGGCTGCCGCCGCTGGTACCGACTCCGCCGGACGATCGGTCACCGGCGCCGCCGAGCAGACGGCTGCGGCCGCTGCCGCCGCGGACCCGGCCACCGGCCCGAACGTGGTGCCGAACCAACGCGACGACGCGGCCGCTACGGCACCGGCCGCCGACACCGCCGAAGCACCGGCACCCGTCCCGCACCCCGACGGCGCGCCGACCGACAGCGCACCCAATGACAGCGCACCCAATGACAGCGCACCCAATGACAGCGCACCCAATGACAGCGCACCCAATGACAGCGCACCCAATGGCGGCGTGGTGCCCGGTGCCGGACCGGACGGCGCCCAGCCGTCGGACGGTCGAGTCACCGCACTACGCCGGATCGGGCTCACCGAACGCGAACTCCAGGTGCTACGCGGGATGGCGGAAGGCAAGAGCAACGGCGAGATCGGCCGCGACCTGTTCGTCTCGGAGGACACCGTCAAGACCCACGCGCGACGACTGTTCCGCAAGCTCGGCGCACGGGACCGGGCGCACGCGGTGGCCACCGGATTCCGTACCGGACTGGTCGCCTGACCGACCTCAGCCCGGCCGGTCCTGGTCGTCGTCCGCCTCGTCCCGCAGGGTGTCGTGCACGCCGTCGGCGTACCCCCGGGCGTACTCCCAGCTCACGTAGTGGTCCGGGTCGGGGTTGAAGGCCGGCTCGTGCACCCGCGGCCGGCCGGAGTCCAGCAGGTGGCGCAGATTGCCGCGCAGCAGGTCCCAGTCGAAGTAGTGCGGCTCCCGGCAGTCCTCGCAGTCGATCACCAGCCCGCGGATCCCGACCGCGCCGAGCAGCGCCCGGTAGACCTCCAGGTCGGCGAGGTCCTCCAACACGTCCTGCCGTTCGGCGGGCGTCAACGAGTCCGGCTCGCCGGCCTCGGTGGGATCCTCCAGCCCGGCTGCCGGATCGGCGGGGTCGCCGCTGAACGGATCGATCGGCTCTTCGTGCACCCCTCCACCGTAGTCCCACCCGTACCGGCTGCGTGGGCCCCACCCGGTCCGGCCGGCCGCGCAGGTGGCGCGCCCCGCCGGTCAGGCGGTGGGTACGATGAACCATCGCACCGCAAGACGGGGCGAGCCGGTCAACCGCCACCCACGCCGGGCCGCCTGCCGACCCGGCGCCTGGGCATCAGCCGCCGCCGGCCCCAGGCGAACCGTCCGACCAGCTCAGGGGAAGAAGTCGTGGAAAACTCGCCCACCCAGCAGCCCGTCGTCGACAGCACCGCCAACGGCGGTCACGTGCCCCCGGTCCCCGCCGCGTTCGGCGGCCACGTGCCGGAGATGCCCGCCGGGTCAGCCCGGGCGGTGCCGCTCGGGTTGACCTTCGACGACGTGTTGCTGCAGCCCGCCGAGTCGGACGTCATCCCGAGCCGGGTCAACACGGTGACCTCGATGACCCGCAACGTGCGACTGTCCGTACCGCTGCTGTCCAGCGCGATGGACACGGTGACCGAGGCGCGGATGGCGATCGCGATGGCCCGGCAGGGCGGCATCGGCGTACTGCACCGCAACCTCTCCGCCGACGACCAGGCGATCCAGGTCGACCTGGTGAAGCGCTCCGAGGCCGGCATGATCACCAACCCGGTGACCTGCGGCCCGGACGACACGCTGCGGCACGTCGACACGCTGTGTGGCCGGTACCGCATCTCCGGTGTCCCGGTCGTCGACGAGCAGGGCGCCCTGGTCGGCATCATCACCAACCGCGACATGCGGTTCGAGACCGACCAGAGCCGCCCGGTACGCGACCTGATGACTTCGATGCCGCTGGTCACCGCCCCGGTCGGGGTGGCCAAGGCGGACGCGCTGGCCCTGCTGCGCCAGCACAAGGTGGAGAAGCTGCCCCTGGTCGACGACGCCGGCCGGCTGCGCGGGCTGATCACGGTGAAGGACTTCACCAAGAGCGAGCAGTACCCGGACGCGACCAAGGACGACGCCGGCCGGCTGCGGGTGGCCGCTGCGATCGGCGTCGGCGACGACTCGTACAAGCGGGCCCGGACCCTGGTCGACGCGGGCGTCGACGTACTGATCGTGGACACCGCCCACGGCCACCAGCGCGGGGTGCTGGACATGGTGCGCGCCCTGAAACGGGACACCGAGGTCGACGTGGTCGGCGGCAACGTCGCCACCTACGCCGGTGCCCGCGCGCTGGTCGAGGCCGGCGTGGACGCGGTCAAGGTCGGGGTCGGCCCGGGCGCGATCTGCACCACCCGGGTGGTCGCCGGGGTCGGCGTGCCGCAGGTCACCGCGATCATGGAGGCGGTCCGGGCCTGCCACCCGGCCGGCGTTCCGGTGATCGCCGACGGCGGCATCCAGTACTCGGGCGACATCGCCAAGGCGCTGGTCGCCGGTGCGCACACGGTGATGCTGGGCAGCCTGCTCGCCGGCTGCGAGGAGAGCCCCGGCGAGCTGCTGTTCATCAACGGCAAGCAGTTCAAGTCGTACCGGGGAATGGGGTCGCTGGGCGCGATGCAGTCCCGTGGCCAGGCCCGCTCCTACTCCAAGGACCGCTACTTCCAGCACGATGTGCTCAGCGACGAGAAGCTGGTCCCGGAGGGTGTCGAGGGCCAGGTGCCGTACCGTGGACCGCTGGCCACCGTCGTGCACCAGCTGATCGGCGGGGTCCGGCTGGCCATGGGGTACGTCGGCGCCGAAGGCATCGACGACCTGCACCAGCGCGGCCAGCTGATCCGGATCACCGCCGCCGGTCTGAAGGAGAGCCACCCGCACGACATCCAGATGACCGTCGAGGCCCCCAACTACCACACCCGCTGACCTACGCCGTCGACCTGCCCGCGCGGTGGCCGAGCCGCCGGGCGGTCGACCTGTCCATGACGGAGATATGCCATGCGTGACGTGGTCGAGATCGGGCTGGGCAAGACCGCGCAGCGCGGCTACCACCTGGACGACATCGCCATCGTGCCGAGCCGGCGGACCCGGGACGTCGACGACGTCTCCACCGCGTGGCAGCTCGACGCGTACCAGTTCAAGATCCCGTGCGTGGCGCATCCGTCGGATGCCACGATGAGCCCGGCCAGCGCCGCCAAGCTGAGCGAGCTGGGCGGGCTCGGCGTACTCAACGTCGAAGGGCTGTGGACCCGCTACGAGGACCCGAGCAGGGTGCTCGGCGAGCTGACCGCGCTGGGCGACGACGACCCGGCGACCCGCCGGCTGCAGGAGGTGTACGCCGAACCGATCCGTCCCGAGCTGATCGCCGAACGGGTCCGGCAGATGCGGGCCGGCGGCGGTACGGTCGCTGCCCGGGTGTCGCCGCAGCACACCCTGGCGCTGGCCCCGGTGGTGCTGGACGCCGGCGTGGACATCCTGGTGATCCAGGGCACCCTGGTGTCGGCGGAGCACGTCTCCACCACCGACGAGCCGCTGAACCTCAAAGAGTTCATCGCCGACCTGGACCTGCCGGTGGTGGTCGGCGGCTGCACCGACTACAAGACGGCGCTGCACCTGATGCGTACCGGCGCGGCCGGGGTGATCGTCGGGATCGGCGCGGACGAGTGGTCGACCACCGACTCGGTGCTCGGTATCCGGGTGCCGATGGCCACGGCGATCGCCGACGCGGCCGCCGCCCGCCGCGACTACCTGGACGAGACCGGCGGCCGGTACGTGCACCTGATCGCCGACGGTGACCTGCAGACCTCCGGTGACATCGCCAAGGCGCTGGGCTGCGGTGCAGACGCGGTGATGCTCGGTGAGCCGCTGTCGCTGTGCGACGAGGCCCCGGCAGCCGGGGCGTGGTGGCATTCGGTGGCCAGCCACCCGAAGCTGCCGCGTGGCGCGTTCGGGGTGGCCGACGAGCCGCTGGGCACCATGGAGCAGTTGCTGTTCGGGCCGGCCGACTCCCCGGACGGCCAGCAGAACCTGTTCGGCGGGCTGCGCCGGGCGATGGCCAAGTGCGGCTACCGCGATCTGAAGGAGTTCCAGCGGGTCGGTCTGGTCCTCGACCGGTGACCAGCCGCCGTCCGTCGTCCGCGCCGGTCCGGTGTCCGTCGTTCGCGCCGGGCCGCAGTCGGTGGTCCGGGGCGCGGCGGCGTACGCCGGGCACGGCCGCGCTGCTGGCGGTGCTGCTGGCCGCCGGCACCGGCTGCGGCGTACTGCCGGAGCTGGTCGACCGGGGCGACGACAGCTCGACGGGTGGTTTCCAACCCGGTGCGGCCGGCATCGGCGACCCCTACTTCCCGACGTACGGCAACGGTGGCTACGACGTGGCCGGCTACCAGTTGACGCTGCGCTACGACCCGGACAGTGAGCGGCTCGACGGCACCGCCACGATCACCGCCACCGCCACCACGGACCTGTCCCGGTTCAACCTCGACCTGGCCGGGCTGGTCGTCGACGCGGTCACCGTCGACGACACCCCGGCCGGGCACAGCCGCGACGGCAACGAGCTGGTCGTCACCCCGGCCACCGGGCTGGCCGACGGTACGCAGTTCACCGTGGTCGTCGACTACGGCGGCCGGCCCGAGCTCCTGACCAGCCCGGACCTGGGCGCGGGCGGCTTTCACGTGACCGACGACGGGGCGATCGCGCTCGGCCAGCCTGAGTCGGCCAGCACCTGGTTCCCGGTCAACGACCATCCGCTTGACAAGGCGACCTTCGACATCGACGTCACCGTCCCGGACGGGCTGGCCGCGCTGAGCATCGGCGTACCGGGGCCGACCAGCAGCGCCGACGGCTGGACCACCTGGACCTGGTCGGAGTCCACCCCGTTGGCCAGCTACCTGACCACCCTGGTGATCGGCGACTACCGGGTGGAGCGTGGCACCCACGCCGGCCGGCCGATGGTGACCGCCGTCTCCGCCGATCTGCCGGAAGGTGGCCCGGCCGAGCAGGCGATGGCCCGCACCGGTGAGATCGCCGACTACCTGGAGTCGGTGTTCGGCCCGTACCCGGTCGACGCGTACGGCGGCGTGGTGGTGAACGACGACCGGATCCGCTACGCCCTGGAAACCCAGTCCCGGCCGGTGTACGGCGACGTGTTCTTCGACTCCGGGCCGGTCACCTGGGTGGTCGCGCACGAGTTGGCCCACCAGTGGTTCGGCAACAGCGTGTCGATCCGGCACTGGCGGGACATGTGGCTCAACGAGGGTTTCGCGACGTACGCGGAGTGGTTGTGGTCCGAGCACGACGGTGCGGCCACCGTCGACGAGATGTTCGACCGGGAGTACGACCGGATCGACTGGGCGAGTCCGGCCGGTGACCCTGGCCCGGCGGGGATCTTCAGCCAGTCGGTGTACAAGCGGGGTGGGCTGACCGTGCACGCGTTGCGGCTGACCATCGGCGACGACGCGTTCTTCCGCCTGCTCCGCACCTGGACGGCCGAGCGACGCAACGGCAACGCCAGCACCGAGGAGTTCGTCACGCTCGCCGAGCGGGTCTCCGGCCAGCCGTTGCGGGAATTCTTCGATGCCTGGCTGTACGGCGACACCGCTCCGGCCAAGCCCTGACTGGTAGTGCGTGGCGGGCCCGGCGTGGATGCCGGGCCCGCCTTGTCATGGTGTGGTGTGGGTGTGGTTCAGCGTTGGAGGGTGAGGAGGCCGGGGCGGTAGGGCAGGAGGCCGTAGTCGCCGCCGGAGTTGGGGGAGCGGCCTTGGTAGAGCATTTGGAGGTTGCAGGGGTCGATGGTCATGGTCTGGTCGGCGTTGGTGCGGATGAGTTCGCCGTGGCTGA